>JAAUYI010133202.1_pt1 | contig 15581 bp, 17 predicted proteins | sample 7278041 | NCBI WGS metagenome assembly JAAUYI01 (sample SAMN14350216, study PRJNA611818) | marine sediment metagenome | isolation source: surface marine sediment (0.6m) | place: French Polynesia: Moorea | collected 2018-08
ATAAGCGCAGACTTCGAAATTGCGAGTTTTAGGACGGAAACTAAATAACTTCAAACTAAACCTTCATGACAAGCTTTTGATTGGTAATTTTGGACAAGGATCAAGGCGGCATGGCGGGCAGCATCGATATAGTCTAAATTATTATGAATCAGAGCAAGGGTCTGACACCCCTCGATCAACAACATAACTTCCCGCACCAACTGTTTGGCATCATCCAGCCCCTGTGATGCAAACTTTTCTACCAGATACGTCTCAACCTCTTTCTTCTGGCGGCGTGCTGCTTTTCTGGCCGGATGTCCTGGCAGATCGGCAAATTCCACAGCTGCCCTGGTAAAGCCTGATCCCTGCCAATTTTTTTCAGCAGCCCACTTGGCAAGTTTTGCAAAAAGCGTCCTTACCATCTGATCAGGTTCTCCGTCAATGGTCTCGGCCCACTTTCGAATACGTTTGAGAGCCATCTCATGCTGATGTTGCAGAACCACTTCAATCAGTTCATCTTTACTATTAAAGTGCTGATAAAGGGTTCGCTTAGTAATTCCTGCAGCATCCGCGACCGCATCAACACCGGCTCGTATAAAACCGCTCTGATAAAAAAGGGTGTAAGCCGCATCAATGATTTGCTGCCGGGTTTCGGCTGATTTTCTCCGCATGCTGTTCTCCAGAACGAATGTAGTAAACTAGCCTGGTTATTTATCTTCACCCGCCCCTACAAAACAGGACCATAACCAATCAGTATTCAATATCTTTTAAAAAGTATACTGACAAGTGAGTGTACTTTTCTTTCGCTCTAGTTTTAGGATAGAAACAGTTCAAGGTCAAGATCCGTTTCATTTTCACTTTAAAAGGAGGGATGTTATGCAATCTAGAGGCATAAAAATAAAGGATGTTCGGGTTCGTAAGGTAATGGTTCCGATAAAAGAGCCGCACCGTACGGCAAGCGGCACGATTGAAGCCTCTCCGTTGGTATTGACTGACATTATTACCGATACAGGTGTGATGGGTCACAGCTACATTTTCTGCTATACAGAACTTGCATTGAAGCCAACGGCTCAGCTTGTTGAAGGACTGGCTAACCTGGTGATCGGCCAACCGCTTGCACCTCGGGAAATCTATCAGCATCTGCAGCAGAGGTTGCTTTTGCTGGGTGCACAAGGATTAACCGGCATGGCGGTAGCGGCACTGGATATGGCACTTTGGGACGCTCTGGCAAGGTCTATGGAAATTCCCCTGGTACGGTTGCTGGGTAGCGCTCCCAAACCAATCCGCGCCTATGGAGCCGTTGGCTATGTGGGTGCCGATGATGCCGCTCGCGAGGCAGAACGTTGGGCGGATCAGGGTTTTTGCGGCGTGAAAGCCAAGATCGGCTACCCAACGGTAGAAGAAGATCTGGAAGTAGTTCGCGCCATGCTTAAGGCAGTTGGACCTAAAGTGGCAATTATGGTCGATTATAACCAGTCATTGAGCCCTCTCGAGGCCATTCAAAGAGGACATCGTCTCTCGGAAGAGAATCTTACCTGGATTGAAGAACCTGTTCTAGCCCATGACTACACTGGACATGCTCAGGTCGCTCAGGCCTTAGATACACCTATTCAATGTGGGGAAAACTGGTGGGGACCTCAGGATGTGCGAAAAGCAATCGACGCCGGAGCCAGTGATCTGATGATGCCGGACGTAATGAAGATCGGCGGGGTCAGTGGCTGGCTGCAGGCCGCAGCTCTGGCCGAAGCCCATGACATCCTTTTATCCAACCATCTTTTTGTAGAAGTCAGCACCCAGCTTTTGTGTGCTACACCAACGGCTCACTGGCTAGAATACGCCGATTGGTTTAATCCGATTTTACAAAAACCTTTGCAGATAGAGAACGGCTTTGCCATTCTGGAAGAACGGCCAGGCTCCGGGATCGAATGGGATGAAAACTCCATTGCCAAATATTTGGTGGGCTAGTGCTAAATGTTATATCCCCGAAACAACTCGGTTATTTACGAAAGGGCTTTCGTTTACATTTCCTCTAGCACCACCTCAGAGCCTTCCCCTTGGACAAAATCCAGAAAGGCTCTGACCTTCTTATCTGCTTGCGAATTCTTATGCCATAGAGCCGAGACAGCAACTTTCTCCAATTTCCAGTTGGGAAGAGGTTCGACAAGAATTCCCCTTTCAAGGTAATCTTTAACCAGAAAATCAGGTGGCGATGCCAAACCAAGCCCCAAACAACATAGTTCCGTCATCGCCTCAACACTGTCTACTGAAATGTTGCTTTCATAATTCAATAAAAATTTTTCACCATGAGCTGAGATAAGCTTTCTGAATTTAGGCATAAGCTCAAACCAGATCCAACTCCAGTTCTTTAGATCTCGCGGATGTAGGGGAATATCTTTATCGTCCAGAAACTCTGGTGAACAAACAAGTTTTCGTTTGATCTTGCCAATTCGTTTAGATTTTAGGGAGCTATCCTCCAAGTCTCCTGCTCGGATTGCAATGTCGATGGATTGTGCAATAAGATCTTGTCGTATATCTGTGTAAATCAAACGCAGGGAAACTCCTGGATAGCTTTTACTGAACTCTGCAATTCTTCTGTTTATTGGCGATCGAGTGAGCGCTGATGGTATTGTAACCGTTAGATCTCCAGATAAAGCGCCATCGCAGGAAAGGAGCGAATTCATCCCCTCATTGGCCTTTGCCACCATTCCAGCAGCATGCTGATACAAAACCTGACCCTGGGAGGTTAACGATAGCTTTCTCGTTGATCTGTACATAAGCGGAGTTTTGAGTTTCCGCTCAAGTTGAGAGATATGGTAACTCACCACTGAAGGAGAAAGAGAGAGTTTTTTGGCTGCCTTCCTAAAAGAGGCAAGCCGTGCAGTTTCTGCGAAAATCGCAAGTGCCTTCAAGTCATTTATCATTGTTCGATATTATAGAATTGTGAAGTTTAATTAAACCACCTTATCGAACAAAATATACTGCCATATACTATTATTCAAGTAGGAAATTAGACCTTTTGAGGAGGCATTGGCAATGTATACTGTACGGGATATATCTCAGATTGTAAGGCGACTTTTCACACCTGTTGATTCTTTTCAGGGTGGTGACGAAATCAAAATGTATAAGCAGCAATTCAAACCTTTCGATATCGCTAAACTGCTCACCATCTACGGTGCTGCCTTAGCTTTTTCATTAATTTTAGGACAGTTACATTAAGGCTTGGGACAAATAGGACACGTCTTCATGCAAGGAGGAGGATCATGACCATTAAAAGAGTATGGCATGGTTGGACAACAAAGGAAAACGCCAATAAATATGAGAAGATCCTTAAAACAGAAGTACTCCCCGGGATTGAAGCCAAAAACATATCTGGTTATAGGAAAATTGAGGTTTTCAGAAACGAATTGGAATCGGAAACTGAATTCGTAACAATAATGACCTTTGATTCATTGCAGAACGTCATTGATTTTCAAGGGGAAAACTACCAAAAATGTTATGTCCCCGATGTAGCAAAAAGTGTTTTGAAAAGGTGGGATCAGGAATCTGCTCACTACAATTTAGTTGATACCAGAATATATTGACATAACGGCCTCTCTCTCATACTACCGACGAAGCTTTTTGGACGTGGGTTAAAATTTATCGATCAATTTAAAGATAAACAAAGTATAAAGAGCAGTTCAATACAACTGGTTATCATCATGAGAACGTAGCAAATTACAAATGCTGCGACTCATTAACGAAAGATGTAAAAAGCAATGTTCGATTATTCTCTTGCCCACTGGGCTGCATTTTTAACTGCCGCTATACTATTAAATCTGACTCCGGGTCCGGATCTGGCTTTCATTCTCGGTCAAACAGCAAGAAGGGGTGTGCGGTCTGGGTTTTCAGCAATGTTCGGCATCTGGACCGGCGCATTTGTGCATGTTATTTTTGCGGCCCTTGGTCTGTCTGCCATTCTGGCAACTTCTGCTTTTGCTTTCTCAATCGTCAAATGGATAGGTGCCGCTTATCTGATTTGGCTAGGCATACAGGCACTAATGTCCAAAGGCACGAGTATCTCTGTAAACGGTCAGATTTCATCTAACGGTTATTCAAAGATTTTCAAACAGGGGGTACTGGTGGCAGCACTAAACCCCAAAGTAGCTATTTTCTTTCTCGCATTCCTGCCGCAATTTGTTGAGGTGGGAGCGGGCCCGGTTAGTGCTCAGTTGTTTCTTCATGGCACACTTATCATTGTCGTCGCTGCTTTCATCGAGCCCCCCTTGATTCTTGCTGGCGGCAAATTGAGAGGCTATCTCACTCACAACAGGAAGTTATCTCGCTGGATGGATCGTGGCTTGGGGACTTTATTTGTTGGGCTGGGTATCAAACTCGCGACAAGCGACCGATTATAGCCCTCCCCCTCAAGCCCGGCAAGCCACACTACACGTGATGGCGATCAGTGGAGTCATTTGACTGGGAGACATGTTCGCCTGGTCGCTATTGCCGAGGTATCGCATTTTGTATGCAAGGTCGTCAGACCGGAAATACCTGGTTTAAACCAAATCAATTTCTGTATAATTCCACCCGCAATTATTTGACAAAAAACACCAACAACCTATTGTCTTTCCTATGATTTTACGAAATAATTGCTGTTTCAGGATACCGCTATCAACATGAAATGCGGGTAATTTACAAATGCTATCCATCCACTACTTGTGATATAACAGGATTAAATGGGCTTTCCTTATTGGTTAACAGAAACGCTCCAACGAAGTTGTGAATTGCTGTATACCTACCTTCCCCAAGCTATGCCAAACGTGCAGCAACTGGAGAAATGCAAGATCATTTCCCATCGGGGTGAGCACGATAACAAGCTCGTTTATGAAAACACTTTACCTGCTTTTGAAAAACTTCTAGGTACAGGGATCTGGGGTATTGAATTTGATATCCGCTGGACGGAGGATCTCGTCCCCGTCGTTATCCATGATGCAGACTGCAAGAGATTGTATGATTCGGACATTCGTATCAATGCAATCACCGCTAAAAAGCTCAAGGTTGAATTCCCTCACATTCCCCTTCTGGAAGAAGTTATTCAGCGTTTCGGAAAAAGGCTTCACCTCATGGTGGAAACCAAAACGGAACCCTACCCTGACCCTGTATACCAAAATCAGGTATTACAGAAACTTTTCGCGGACCTTGAAGCCAAGAGGGATTATCACTTTATCTCTCTGGACCCCGAGATGTTTAAGTTTGTTCAATTTGTTGAAAACGAAACTTTTTTGCCGGTGGCGGAACTGAACACGAAGAAAATGAACGAACTTGTCCTGCAAAGAGGTTACGGTGGGATCACCGGTCACTATGTGCTCCTTACGGATGAAATTGTCAGCAGGCATCATCGCCAAGGCAAACTGGTAGGGACAGGTTTTGTCTCTTCGAGAAACTGCCTTTGTCGCGAACTGAATCGAGGTATCGAGTGGATCTTCACTAATAATGCCCTAGAACTCCAAGCAATTCGCCAAGCTTTATTAGCTGAGGCTGAATACAGTTAGGGAAGTAGGTATATCACCTTCATTTCAGTAAAAATCTTGATTAATAGGGCGAACAATCCCTCACCAATCTCTCCTCTTTTGTTTTATAATGAATGTATTGAAACGTCGCAAAAGTTCCAGCAAGCGACTTGTATTATCATACCATACCTCTTTTTCGTGCATTTATTAGACAATTTGCCCGGAACATTGACGATAAGCTGATTGTACATTTCACTAAAACCGTATACCTTGAATTCCTGAACGTGCATTACAAAGTAAAGCAGCATTTTTTAATTACTCGCATACAGATAATTATAAATATTTACATATACTTATGATCTCATAACAGTCCTGTGAGCAATAAAGATCTATCTACTAACAACCTATCATTCATAAAGAGGAACAATGAAAAGCTGGTGGGGAAGCTTCGCTCTTGCTGAGGAAAGTACACTAAAGAAACAGATCGGACCGCTCTCGCTTGTCATAAGCCAGGCAATGGGAGAGTGGAGGATCTATTATGACCGTTCGCCTGAATGGTCGGAAACACAGACCGACAGGGAAGAGGAGGTCTTAGAAGCATTTTGTGCCTGCACTGAAACCCTTCAAGAGCGATATGTTCTGCATGATTCATCGCAATATGTAGATCTCATTCCTGCCCTGGCTGATCAACCTGTTGTGGCTCAGCCGGAAAGGCCATTTTTTATTCCAACTCGACAGCAAGCCACCCTCTTTATTTCAACGCCTTTGTGGGTAAGGATAGCTTATAACAAGGGCGAGAACGTACTTACCGAAATACCGATAATTCGTCCCTCCGATACCTGGTTTGGACCAAACACCATGGAAGGCGAGAGTTGCTATGCCAGTCGAACAAGTGGACGAATGTCACTTGACGACATACCCAGACGCTTTCATCGGGCGATTACTCCGGTACGGATTTACAACGAATCTTCATCTCACCTGCTCTTGGAACGAATAAACCTGCCTGTTCCCTACCTTGACCTCTATGAATCAATAAATCAGCAATTGTGGACTCAGGCCGTAAAACTGGTGAAGGATAAAAATGAAGTAACTGCCGGCTTGGAAATTCTACCGGGGCCTCCACAACAGATTCCGCAAGCTGAAAGGTTGTCAGCCTCCCGAGAGCAAATTAGTGGCAACACAATTATACGAAAAATTAGTGGATTTTTTGGATAAATCAGGGGGAATGAGAAATGGCAGATTTTTTTGACACTATCTATCAATTATTAACCAACCAGCGAGCGTTGGAAGTTATCAAAGCATTGGCAATTATCTTGGTCGGAGTCTTTATCGCCAGAATTGCCACAGGAGTAGCAGTAAAGGTATTAAAAAGTAAGTTTGATATGCATGAGGTCCAACTTTTCAGACGAGCCGTATTCTACGGTATTCTGGCTTTGTTTTTACTCTCGGCACTTAACCAGCTCGGTATCAACCTCAGCGTCGTTTTAGGTGCTGCGGGTATTCTCTCGGTGGCAATTGGCTTCGCCTCTCAAACATCGGCGTCAAATCTCATCAGTGGCCTGTTTCTTTTGGGAGAACGGCCATTTTCTGTAGGCGATATTATTCGCGTTGGGACAACCACTGGTGAAGTGCTGTCGATCGACCTCCTCTCTCTTAAGTTGAGAACCTTTGATAACCTTTATGTAAGAATTCCCAATGAATCACTTATTAAAAGCGAAGTAACGACGCTGACCAAATTCCCGATCAGACGTTTTGATATGCAGGTTGGCGTTGCCTACAAAGAAAATCTGGAGAAGGTAAGTGAAGTTCTTTTTGACGTTGCCGATAAAAATCCGCTATGTCTGGAGGATCCAAAACCTTTATTTATTTTTCTGGGATTTGGGGAATCATCGCTCAATATTCAATTTTCCGTTTGGACCAAGAAAGAGAATTTTCTGGAATTGCGCAACAGCTTCTTTCTGGGTGTGAAATCTGCATTTGACCGTGAAAATATCGAGATTCCTTTCCCACACCGGACCATTTATACAGGTAGTATTACGGATCCCTTCCCCATCTCTTTTCAGAATGGGCAACAAAAAGTCGATGGCCAGGAAAGCAACAATCTCGCCAAATAAAAGGGATCACTTAAAAAACTAAAACATATCAAAATTTTACAGATTCATTTGACGGTCTAATTTGACAGCTCGAGTTGTTTTAAAGATGAAACCTGCTGTTGTTTTTTTGTCTTATTTCTTATCGTTGGAAAAATTCACATCACTTCGCCTTGACCACGTTTCACCAAAGCTAGTTGGAGCACAGATATTATTTTCTGTTCTCCACTGATACCCTCACCTTTGGATCTAAAACGCATCAAACGAACTATTTCCGGAAAAACATTTTGCCTTAATGCTATTGCGTATCATCCTATCGCGTCTATTTTGTGGTTTGGAGGTACACATTATGAAAAAGATTCTGGCATTAATGACGGTACTATTTTTACAGGGTTGTTCCGTATTTGGAGTCTCCTCTGTTGAGACACTCGACTATAGAGTTCTAGAGGAAGAGGACAATTTCACCATACGCCAGTACGATGATTACTGGGTTGTCCGCACAACGATAAAGGGCGATTATGAAGATAGCACAGATAAGGGGTTCAGACTGCTGTTTAACTATATCTCTGGAAAAAACAGCCAGGAGGAAAAAATCTCGATGACCTCGCCAGTTCTGCAACGTGAGCAGGGCGAGAAAATAGCCATGACCAGCCCTGTTATTCAGCAAAGAAAGGAAGGTGGATGGGTTATGGAATTCGTCCTTCCTTCCAAATACTCTGTGAAAACACCACCGCCTCAACCTCTAGACAAGCAGGTATCAGTGGTCCAGGTTGAGGGATATAAGGCGGCAGCGCTGCGCTATAACGGCAATTTAAGTGAAGAGAAATATCAAAAGAAGACGGAAGAACTACTTGATATCTTAAACAGAAAGAGCTTACAAATAGTTGGCGAACCTTTTTCGGCGGGTTACAACCCACCATGGACGCTGCCGTTCCTCAAGCGAAACGAGGTCCTGGTCATGGTTGAATAGTTTCTGTCACTTCCCGCCCGATATAATAGCCAAGGTCGTTGCTCCTTGGCTTCTCTTTACATCGCTCACAATCGGAAAACTCTTTTGATCTGCAGTAAAAACCCAGAAGCCTTCTTATTTTATTGAACTATTCTAGTAAGAGAATGGAGGCGACCTTATCGTTATTACTATTTTCATAGCAAACTGTCGTATTATGCGGTAACAAAAAAGAAGCAAATATTTAGTCAGGCAAAGGGTCGATCAGTGCCTTGAAGAGAGCTATGGGTTCTTTCTCAAATAATGAGAGGTTCTTATGAAAAAAAACTTTCTTTTCATTCTCACCTCACTGTCAGCAATCACTCTTGTTCTCTTTTTTGCATACAGGTCCGCTACACCACTAAATGAATACATTCCTAAAAATAAGGAAGAAACAGAAATTATCGATTTACTTACAAAATTTCAAAAAGCTAAACAGTACAACGATTTAGAAGAATATCTTTCATGCCTGGACGAACATGGTCAATATATGTTCAGTGGTCATTTGATGGTGGGCAAAAGTGAACTATCTGCCCTTCTACCTGATTTCTGGAAACGACTCAAAGAAAATGATGCACATGTTAAGCCGATGTGCCGTGAAAACCTCAATGGAAACTTTTTTGATGGTTCGTTTTTCAACCCTATCATTTCAATTCATAACGATAAAGCGCATGTCACCTTAACTTTTCAAACACCTGTAATACGATGGCGCACCTTGTTATTCCTCCAGTTAATCAGAAAAAATAATAGCTGGTTTATCAGCAGATACGAATGGGACATGGGGTAAAACATTTAGCATGAAAATATAGGTTATTACGCCGTATATTGATATCCATTGGATCTTTTAAAGTAAGAACGATGCCAGCAATTTAAGATGGTGCGGCACCGGACAACAATGCATTTTATTTAAACCATGATCCAGCCAAATTTACTTGAGATCCACAAAAGAACGATTGAAGTTTATGAGAAGCATGCCTCCGCCTGGGATGAACAGCGGCCGACGGTTTTCTTTGAGAAAAATTGGATAGATAGATTTATTGCCTGTCTACCACCTGAGGGAGAGGTTCTTGATGTTGGTTGTGGTTCTGGTGTGCCCATTGCCCAATACCTTTTAGAGAAAAACTTTCAGGTGACCGGAGTAGATGCTGCACCAGCGATGGTGAACATATCCGCTTCCCGTTTTCCCCAGGGGAAATGGATTGTAATGGATATTCGTAGCTTATCACTGTCTCATCGATTTGATGGTATTGTGGGATGGGATAGTTTTTTTCATTTGGCCCCAGCGGAGCAACGGGCGGCGTTAGAAGTTTTCTGTAGACACCTTAAACAGAACGGAGCGTTGTTGCTCACAATAGGTCATAAAGCCGGAGAGGTGCTTGGTATGGTTGATGGACAACAGGTATACCACGCAAGTCTCGATCCCACCGAGTATGACGAAATCTTATCCTCAGCAGGGTTTGCAAAAATTACACTAGAGCTTTGCGATGAAGATTGCGGTGGCCATTCATTGCTACTGGCTAGTGGCTACAAATCAAAACAGGGATAATAAGCGCTCCAGCCGATCCTTCCTGGCATACAACTCTCATCAATAAAAATATGAAGCTATCATCCTACAGACAATCCGATGCCACCACTATAAATCTGCTCTTTAAAAGGGTGTTTTCTGACTCGGAGGGGCCAGCTGAAGGAGCGCTCATTGGAAACTTGGTACTTGAGTTGATTGAAACAACCCAACCCGAGGATATATTTGGCTTTGTGGCTATTGAGCAAACCATAATAGTTGGCTGTATATTTTTCACCCGATTATCTTTTATGACTCCTATCGATGCATTCATTTTGTCACCAGTTGCGGTGCATACAAGCTACCAGGGGCAAGGTGTTGGGCAAAAACTGATCAATTTCGGCATCGATACCTTACGAAAAAAAGGAGTGAAGCTCGTTTTTACCTATGGTGATCCTGGCTTTTATGCAAAAGTAGGATTTCGGCAAATTACCGAAGATGTGGTGAAGGCCCCCTTTAAGCTGACTCACCCCGAAGGATGGCTTTGTCAATCATTGGATGATACCGAGATTGAAGCAATACCTGGAAACGTCAATTGTGTGAAAGCACTCAATAATCCTCGGTATTGGTAAAATACGCTTTCCTGACTGATCTACAAACCATAACACGAGAAACGCACTGGGACAATCTAGCAAGCCACTTGCAAAAATATCTTCACCCACACTCTTCGTTATCTTCAAAATTTTATCCTCCGGTAAGCGAACGTAGTGAGACTCCGAGATATCATTTATATGCCTGTGGTAAAATTTTTCACCTGCCTTGATTGTGGACGAATATCTTTCTTTTACAAGAGGCTCTAGCAAGTATAGATTTTGCTTTCTACGACGGTGTTCGTCGTTTTTATATTTTCAGGATCAAGCGGCCGCCAGTTCCCTGAGGTGTGCGCTCAAACGTTTCCTGTCCTCGAATTCCGGCAGGACCGAGCTTCTAATAAAATTTAGCTCATTGCGAAAATTGGTAATTACTGCTTTGTTTTCAGTCGCAAAACCAGTAAGCGAGGCGGAAGTTTTGGTGGTGAACCGATGCTGAGCAAAGGCTGTGATGATCAAGCGCCCGGTATCGTTTTCTGTACTACTGTCCGACTTCATCACGAACAGAAAGCTTGGACACTCACGAGTCAGGAAGAACCTGAAGTTGGGATAAGATTCAATTACCCCAATAACACTCTGCAGGTGTTTCAAACGCCATGATTTTTCCTCCTCGTCATCACATCTCCTTACATAGTCCTCAAGACAATGGGCACAGACATAATTCTCTGTAGTATTTGACTCGAGGTTTATTAAAAACCGGCGCCGGCGCTCACGATTAATAGCAGTAACCAGGTCGCCGTAGATAGGGTGGGCTTCGACCAGAGGTTTTTCGGCATAAAGCCGGTGATTTTCGTGGCGGAAGCATGATGCGGGCCGGGTTGAGACAATAATATGCGGGCCCTGTTCAATTTCTGCAGCCAAAAACATCAAATCAAGAGCGTAACTGTCATTGATCGGGTGCATTGCCGCTGAAAGCCGAAGCCGTTCAGCAGTGTTCAGAAACAGGGGAATGTCTCCGACACTCAGTTTCGAGCGTTCGAAGACGGTAAGCAGCTCGTCGATCTCAGTCAGGCTCAGATCCAAGGCTATCGAGAGAGCGAGCAGCTTTTCCCGCCCGACGTTGACTATGTTATCCTCCTCAAGCTCTTTGATGTAGGGGTTGGAGAGACCGGAAATGGAGGCTATTTGGTTGCGCGTTGCCGGCGTTTTATCCATGAGCATTCGGATATATGCTCTCCGATTGCTCTGGCCACTCTTCATCATAATTTGCCCTCTGTTAGATAAAGGGATATTGCTAATCGCACTGTGCCATTTCTGACAGTGGTCACCATTGCTGATCCCAGCGTTTCCAATAGCTCCCCTTCATAGCATATCGTAAGACGGTTGGCAAATTATATCATGGCTGACGTATTCTATTAACCATCTGCGAATATGACATTATTTGAATTTAAATATTAATTTAAATTTATTTAAAACGCATTTAAAATTTTTAGTTGACAGCAAGAAAATCATTTTGTTAAGAGAAGAAGTATACCAGCACTTTCCTACTCACTTCATTTCGGGAGTCTTACGCGTGGCTGAAACATCAATGTCTGATTTCAGGCCAATTGCTTTTGTTCACGGACGCCTTATAACGGGCTGCGACGACAAACCTGTCGAGCCGGCTGTAGTGATTGTTGAGGGCAGTAAAATTACAGCTGCAGGACACAGTGACGAGACTACCGTACCTGATAATTCCTTGATCATCGACATAACAGGTAAGACGATATTGCCAGGCCTAATCGACACCCATGTTCACGTCGGCAATATTGCTGTTGATATGCTTGAAACCGCCCGTCTGACGCCTGCAGTATATGTACACCTGGCAAGCAGAAATCTTGAAACAGACCTTGGGCTTGGCTTTACTACCTTGCGCGATGCAGGTGGCCTGGACAGTAGCTTCAGGGAGGCCATCAAGCAGGGATTGATAATTGGTCCAAGGCTTTTGCTAAGCGTGAATCCGCTTACACCGACCGGTGGGCATTTTGACGAACGCGGGCCATTTGAAAACGATCCGCAACCTCGCAATTCCCTTGGTATTTACCCCGAAATCTGTGACGGACCGGAAGAAGTACGACGTGCCGCCCGGCAAGTTTTGCGCCGGGGAGCAGACCACGTTAAAGTTGCAGCCGGAGGCGGAATCAGCTCGCCCAGCGACGAACCGGACCAGTGGCAGTTCAACCTTGAAGAGCTTCGAGCCGCTGTGGAAACCGCTGAGGCAGCCGGTACCTATGTAATGGCGCATGCTTACAACCCTGCTGCTATCAAAAACTGCATAGATGCCGGTGTACGGAGCATCGAACATGGCAATCTGATCGACCGACAGACAGCTAAACTGATGGCCGAAAGCGGGATTTTCTACGTCCCAACCATGACGGTGTATGACGTACTCGCCAAAGAGGCTGCCCATTTGATGAATGGGGCAACCGCCCGCAAACTTGAGCTTGTTTACGACAAGGCACTTGTCGCGCTACAAAACTGCGTTTCAGAAGGTGTAAAGATTGGTTCGGGCTCGGACATCATTGGCCCGTTCCAGTACCTGAAGGGACGAGAGTTCGCGCTTAAGGCGCAGGTCATGTCATCCATGGAGGCCATCAGGTCGGCTACCCTGACAAATGCCGAAATGCTGGGAATGGCTGAGCAGATCGGCTCAATCGAGACCGGCAAGGAAGCAGATATGATTGTCGTGGATGGTAACCCACTTAACGATTTAAGCCTTTTTGAAAACGGACTTGAACGTGTTGTACTGGTGATGAAAGAAGGCATCATCTATAAGGACACACTCAAGCTCTCACCAGAGTCAACCTGATTAATAAATGAGACTTTTATCCGTCAACCCCCACTGATAAGGAGAGGAGAATATGAAACAGATACCTGCAGTTCTGGTCTTCGTCTGTGCCGTATGCCTAATGCTGTGGCTACCTAATGCCTTGGCCGCTGAACCCCAGAAAGGTGGTACCCTGACGTACGGGTCGGTGACCGAGGTTTCAAGCATTGATCCCCATGTCTATCAAGGCACTACCTGGAAATCCATCAACTTGAGCCTTTACAACAGCCTGCTTAGCGTCGATGAGAAAGGTCAACCTGTAGCCGCTCTTGCGGAGAGTTGGGAAGTATTGGATGCACGCACCATCGTCTTCAAACTCAGAAAAGGGGTGAAGTTTCATAAAGGTCAGGATTTCACCGCTGCCGATGTTAAGTATTCCCTCGAGAGAATTCTCAACCCGGAAACCGGCGCCACGCTTCGCTCCAATCTTAAGGGCGTCATCGTCACGGTAATTGATGATTATACCGTCAAAGTTGAAAAGGATGTCGATGACGTGACCCTGCTCAGTGTACTGGCTATGGGTGAGACTGCCATCATTTCGGAAGAATGGATGAAGTCCGGCCCCAATCTGAAAATTGAGGCGAACGGTACCGGCCCATTTGTGCTGAAAGACCACGAACCAAAAGTTCGGCTGGTGGTCGAGATGAACCCCACCTACTTCGAAAAGGGACTGCCGTATCTTGATAAAATTGTTTTTAGAATGATCAAGGACGGTGGTACCCGCGTTAACGCCATCAAGACCGGAGCCGTTGACGTAATCGATACGGTACCGTGGAAAGATATCAATCTGCTTAAAGCCCAGAAAAACCTGGTGGTCAACGTCCAGGATGGTGAGTTCATGAATCTCTGGTTGAACGCCACTAAAAAACCGCTTGACGATCAAAAGGTGCGTCAGGCAATTGCGTATGCAATCGACCGGCAGGCTATCTCCGAAGCAGCATTTTTTGGATATGGTTCACCCCTGTACGGTCCACCGACTAATGAATCTTCCTGGTATTACCGTGAAGATCTGGCAGACACCTTCAAGCGGGATCTCGATAAAGCAAAAAAACTGCTTAAAGAAGCGGGATATGAGAAGGGTTTCGATCTAGAGCTGCTTACCTACAATGGGTTGCAGATGTACACGGTAACTGCTCAGATCGTCCAGGCCAACCTCAAAGAGATCGGCATTAAGGTCAACATCAAATTGGCCGAATGGGCCAGTGTGGTCGAGAATAAAAACAAGGCATCCTATGATTTTCTTATCTACGGGGTAACTATCAAGAGCCCGGACCCGGATGTTTACTCTTTCTATTTCGGCCCCGAATCAACCTACTGGGCCAAACCCATCGGTTTCAGGGACGAGACCATAGAGAAACTGCTTGCTGAAGGCAGAACAACAACCAGCACCGAGGCACGGCAGAAGATCTATTACCAACTTGAAAAAAGGCTTCTCGAACTGAGCCCATGGGTTCATATCAACTGGCGGGCCAACTGTCATGCTCACACCGACAAAGTGATGGGCTATAAACACCTGGGAGGATTTCTAGCTGAAGCCTACCCCAAGTTGAAATATACTTGGCTCGCCAAATAATCAGCAGTTGCAACGCTGAGTTAGGGAGAATAAAAGCGTGTTTCGCTATCTAGTCCAGCGGCTGTTTGCCTCAGCTGTCATGATTTTTGTGGCAGGGACTATCATCTTCTTCATCATCCATATCCTGCCGGGTGACCCGGTGATGTTGCTGCTTGGTGATGCGGCAAGCGAGGAGGTGGTGGTGGAGAAGATGCGGGCCAAGCTCAATTTGGATCTTCCTGTTCATCAGCAGTATTTCCAATGGGTACGTAACGCCCTGCGCCTTGATTTTGGCCAGTCAATTCAATCGGACCAAGCAGTTACACTAGAGCTGGCCCGCAGAATCCCGCGCAGCCTCGAGCTGATTTTTTCGGCGATTTTCATCTCAGTGCTCTTCGGGATACCGCTAGGAATTATCGGCGGACGCCATCCCGACTCGCCGAGGGGCTGGCTCTCGTCCGTCATTGCGGTGACCGGCTTTTCCTCTCCCGCCTTTGTCACCGGTATCGTCTTCATCCTTTTCTTTTCG
>JAAUYI010069908.1_pt1 | contig 15561 bp, 16 predicted proteins | sample 7278041 | NCBI WGS metagenome assembly JAAUYI01 (sample SAMN14350216, study PRJNA611818) | marine sediment metagenome | isolation source: surface marine sediment (0.6m) | place: French Polynesia: Moorea | collected 2018-08
CAGGAATATCACAAAACTCACAAAACAACGTTAAATTGAGCATTTCAGACGATACCCCTAGTTACCTTCAAGCGATCGCTTTATTACCAATGGTGTTTGCTTCCTGATCCAGGATAGCTGAAACCCCTATTTTTACGTTTGTTTTCAAAAGTTTGTGGTTTACTGAGTTCCCAGTTCCCTGTTCCCTCTCTTGAAAAGTTGCTCATGGGGGAAACCCCCAAGACCGCACTTTTCGCTGTTAAGAGTGTTTCTTAGGAGAATAGGGAATAAATAGGTTCTCGAAAACTTTAAAAAGCGATTTAGGCACATTTTGACAAATGTGTCTTTTTTAACGCAGAACAATAAAATACGTAAGTCCATCTGATGTTAAGGATTAGATTTTAATACTAACTTTACAAACTTAAGGGATACAAACTTTAGCAATATAGCCTTGCTTTTAGGAATAAATCCAGTTTCAGAGAAAAACCGGGATTATACTGAAGCTTTATTAAATTTTTATAAATATATCTGGGATTATATCCGAAAATATACGATATTATTTATTGTCTGAGCATATAAATATAAAATCTATTCGCTTCATGCGATGAAACAACCCATAACCACAAGAAGCTACATTCCCCAGCCTCTTGTTCAAATCTTCACAATATTTTTATTGCTTCTTGGTAGTATTGGTATTGTAGGTGGCAGTTTCTTTTTCAAACAAGCCTTCAACGGCGTTAGCGAAACAAAAACTATCAAAAATAGCGATCGCTATCTAGAAATTCGTCATCAACTTTGGTCTAGCCAAGAACTTGTAAAGCATTTCCCCAAGGACATACCGACTGATGCTACAGGGGTGCGTCTTGTTTACTCTCCTGGTGTTTTACAAGCGAGTAATATTTTGCAAATTAAATTCAAACTTCCTCAAAAAAATATCCAAAAATTACTAGTTCAATATAGAGAACTTGCCAAACATAAATACAGAGGTGGCGACACCAACGACCATATAAATCTACCCAATGGCGTGCCAACTACTTTCTTTTATACTAGTGAATCAGCAGCCCAATTTTTTCCTCCTACTTATGAAATCTTAGTATTAGATGCACATGATAGAGGGACTGCTGGCTTCCGATGGAATCATGGAGATAGTTATGGGGTAGCAATTGATAGTTCAACATCAGAGATTGTGTATTGGGTTGAACAATGGTAAATGGTCAAAGCGAAGGAAGAGGGAAGAAGGAAGAAGGAAGAAGGTTGTTATGTTTGTGTTGAAGCTTGTACTCCTACCAAACTTTACCCGTCGTAAACGACAGGGAACCTGTATCCAATTGAGTTGTTAGAAGATTTGTCAAAAGTCATTACCCATTACCCATTACCCATTACCCATTACCAATTACCAATTTAGATTAAAGTTGACCACAAACTGTTTAACATCATATAAGCAGAAGTAGCCCCTGGATCTTGATGTCCTGCACTTCTTTCTCCTAGGTAACTAGCCCTTCCCTTCTTTGCAACCATGGGTATAGTATCTTTCATCCCCTGTTCAGCTCCTGCTACAGCTTGTTGCATTGCTTCTTGCATCTGCTTACCATCAGCCACAGCCTCTCTAAAAGCCTCCACAGCAGGCGATAAGGCATCTACCATAGTTTTATCCCCTAACTGTGCTTTACCCCGTCCTATTACCCCATCTAAGCCCGCTTGTAGTAGTTTTAGCATGTCTGACTCGTTGAGTTCTTGTTTCCCAACAACAGATGTACTTGCTCGCAAAAACCAAGTACCGTAAAGAGGACCGCTAGCACCGCCTATACTAGAAATTAGAGTCATGCTGACAGTTTTCAAAACATCACTGATATTTCTATCAGCAACAGTTGGTAATTGAGCGATCGCCTTTTTGAAACCACGATCCATATTAATACCGTGATCCGCATCACCTATGGCTGCATCTAACTCAGTCAAATAATCCTTGTTCTGTTCTATCTGCGCTGCAAATTCCTGCAACCATTGTAAAATTTGTTCTTTTGTCATTTGTCATTTATCATTTGTCATTTGTCATCTCCCCATCTTTCGGGCAGGGAAACCCTGCCCCTACGTGGCAAAACTTCCCCAAGACCAACTCGGAGTTCTCACAGGTGCATCCCAAAGTCGAATCATCTCATCATCAACTTTTAGCAAAGTAATTGAACAACCTTGCATATCCAAAGAAGTAATATAAGAACCAATTAAATTACGTACAATTTCCAATCCCTGCTTCTTACATATTTCTGCTAACTTACGATAGACAATATAAAGTTCAGACACAGGAGTACCACCCATACCATTAACAAAGGCAAGTATTTTGTTACCTGTTTGCAATGGCGGATCGGTAAGTTCTACATCCACCCATTCCCCTTTATCTTCGTCCCACTCCCTAAGTGTGCGGGTATAGCCAGAATCCTCAATAATCGATAAAGCAAGCATTTCAGTAATTTCATCCGCCGATTTCATCTGCATTCGCAGCCGTCCGGGTTCCCCGTGAATACCGATACCCATTTCTACTTCTGTATCACTCAGTACGAAGCTAGGGGAACCTTTAGCTGGTAGGGTACAAGAAGTCAATGCCATACCCATGCTGCGCCCATTTAAGTTAACTTTGCGACATAAATCTGCAACCTGCCGTAAATTATAACCCTGTTGTGCCGCCGCACCGCAGATTTTTTCTGCCAGCACCGTTGTGCCCACACCCCGCCGTCCCTGGGTATAAAGACTATCCTTGACAGCAACATCATCATCAATCAAAATACTTAATACTTGCACACCTTCACTGCGGGCTAACTCTGTTGCCATCTCAAAGTTCATCACATCGCCACTATAATTTTTGACGATATAAAGGATACCAGCACCACCGTCTACTTGCTTGGCAGCTGCCAGCATTTGGTCAGGGGTGGGAGAGGTGAAAACTTCCCCCGGACAGGCAGCATCTAACATTCCTATGCCCACAAAACCAGCGTGCATAGGTTCGTGACCGCTACCACCACCAGAAATAATTGCTACTTTGTTTTTTACGGGTGCATCGCCACGATAGACAAAGGTCGGTTCAAAATTTACTTTAATTAAATCGGAATGAGCTACAGCCATACCTTCTAGACTTTCACGTACAAAGTCCAGAGGCTGGTTAATTAACTTTTTCATGGTTTTGTTTGCTGTGATGATAGTTGTCAATTTGGCGTTGCTAGATCACAACATGAATCATATCTAGATTTTGCAAAGCTTTGAAGATATCCCAAATTGTCAAGAAATCATCATAAAAAAAATGGCAAGGTAAACCCACGGATACCCAAATTATAGCAGAAAATATGTTGCTGTAAACCCTGAAATTTCGTGTCCGCAAAAATGATAATTATTCTCAAAAATTGCAGATTTGGCAGGTAAGTATCATTTTTGGTAATTTTCATAAAACTTAATAGTGTCCAATACCCTAGAAGGGTATCGCTACACGATCATAGCGGCTCCGGGTCTATCAAAATAATACGGGAGCGTGAGAACCCCTAGCTTTTAAGCAGGGGATGTAGGCGGAGCCTTCGGTGTAGGGAAGTGTTTCTTTCATTCGTAACAATTATAAATAGATTTTAAAAATGATATTGATAATACAGTTTACATTGGAATTGCAAGATAGTTTAATATGTTTGCCAAAAAAATCAATCATCGAAAGTAGATTTTTTTGAAACTTCTGATTGAGTTAAAGCTAAACAAAGGAAATAATTGTAGGTAAAGCTAAGAGGAATTGAGAATTTTCACGAGTGCAGTTATTGCAAGGGATTTGGCTGATTATTCCAAGGGTTTTGACATCTTACATATATATATTTTTTTGGGAGATTGCCAGATAATTTAAAAAGTTGCCAAAATGGCAACCATAGTCCGAAAACTTCAGTTACTTTATAGAAGGTAAACGACTTCAAGGGTGTGGTTGTCAGGGAATATCACAATTAATAACGTAATTGTGATATCGGCTCTACCAGTTTTTTTCAAATAACAGTAAGTATATTTTATAAATGATATACCAACTGTTTTTCTACCAATTAAATAGATATAAAAAATCAGGTTTGCATTTGTTGCAACAGGAATATTCAGGCTGTACGGGCGTTGTCGTTGACACATTAGCCCCCTAAAAAATGGCAGGGTTCGTACATATTCCTCAGCGCTACAGCGGCAAATGCTTGGGGTGGGAGTTGAATGCATGTGGTATGCTTCCTCCCACTCTTTTTTTTTGGGAAAAATAACAATTAAAAAATAACAATTAAAAATTAAAAAAGCTAGTATTAAACTGATAACTTGCACGATTAGAAGAGCCAGAAGTTCTGTGTTGTAGTTACCAGCGTGACGCTGGTAACTAGGGGAGTTGAGGCTCTGCCTCCTGGTTATACTTTTTGGAAGTGCAAGTTGTTAGATTAAACAGACTTTTCAAATAACCTAACCTGAGGACTGGAGCAAGTTTCACAAGGAAAGGTTAAATTTAAACTTAGGGTCGAGGGAGAAAAAAACTATTTCGGCGTTGCATAAATGGGGGATGATTTTAATAGTTGGCGTTGCATAAATGCGGGATGATTTTGATGGTTTTGTGGCATGGGCATCTTGTCCGTCCCTTGTATTTCTAAGGCAGGCAAGATGCCTACCCCACTCATATTCATCCCTTAATTCAGCAATGCCTAATAGTTTTGTGGAATGGGCATCTTGTCCGTTCCTTATTTATACTAGGTTCAGCGCTCGTTTGTGGTGGTTGCGATGATTGCTACTACTCATGGTTACAATGTTTCTTGGGAACTCCTGCCGGAAGACTTCATTTTAGATGATGAACCAGTGGATAATGTCAATCAACCACCCCTAGCTGCGGCACTTACTGAGAGTTTGGAATTGGCGGTCAAACTTCCGTCTACTGCCCTCGCTACGACTAATTACGGTATCTGCGCCACTGTAAATGACAAAATAGTCGTCAAAGCTCCTGATTGGGCTTATATCCCCAAAATTAGCGTGCCTAGAGGGGAAGTTAAACGCAGCTACACCCCCCACCGACAAGGTGATATTCCGATGGTGGTGATGGAATTTCTCTCGGATGCTGAGGGAAGCGAATATTCTAGTAAACGCACCCATCCCCCCGGAAAGTGGTTTTTCTATGAGCAAATTCTCCAAGTGCCGAATTATATTATTTTTGAGCCAGAAAGCGGTACTTTGGAGGTGCATCGCTTGGATGAATCGGGGAAATATGATTTAGCTTCACCTGATGAGAATAACCGTTACTGGCTTCCCCAGATGGAGTTATTTATAGGGGTTTGGCAAGGAAAACGAGAGAATCGGGAAGGTTATTGGTTGCGCTGGTGGGATGAAGGTGGTAATTTGCTGCTGTGGGGAAGCGAATTAGTCGAACAGGAAAGACAAGCTAAGGAAACAGCCCAACAACAAGTAAATCAAGAAAGACAAGCTAAGGAAGCGGCTTTAAAACGGTTAGAAGAGTTAGAAAAAAGGTTGCGGGATGCAGGGATTGAACCTTGAGATTGAAAGAAATATCCCAAATTTTTAGCAATACCCTAGAAGGGTATCGCTACACGAACTTAGACACGGAGTGGCTTCTCGTAGAGTAGCCCACGCAGGTGGGCTTTGATTTTGTAGCCCCACCCTTCCAGGGTGAGGGCATTTTTAGAAAATGGGATGTTCCCGAGATTGAAAGGGATTCCCTCCGGGATAGCTAGAGCCTCCGGCACGCTTACGCGAACGCTTATCGTGCAAGTGCTGACTTGTCGGTTCGCTAATTTTATTTACTAAGCTACAGCAAAACCTGTATGCTGTCGTACTCTGGGATGGCGAAAACCAAGCACTATATCTTCTTTGGGAATACCTGCTTCTATTAATTCACTCACTACACCTTCTTCGGTATCGTCATATTGAATCCAGATTTTGTCACCAATTAAAGTAATGTGAATGGGTGTGGCATGGAGGTATTTATCACCACTCCAACCAATATCTAAAACTAAATACTGTCTTCGTTCATCATCAAATATAATTTGAGAATCGTAACCATCCGGTAAAGCAGCGCGATAATCGGCATGGTTTTTGAGGATATTTTTGATGATATCTGGGTATTTTAATCGGGTATCCATTCCACAATCACCTCATTTTCATCATCAAAGACAATCAACCTGATAATCTGGTTCTTAAGTAGAATTTGTCCCAACTCTATTGTAAACACGCTATTGAAAGTTGGTCGAGAAACGGCAATGTATAGATTTCGCTCAATTCCCATTTCGTTGAGAATTTGGCGATAGAGGATATACTGTCCTAATGCTTGCTCTAAATCTTTGACATCAGAATGTCCCACAAAACTCTTGACTTCAACAACAATTTTTTGGGTTGCATTTTCAGCACTAATGAGACGTTCCGCACCCAGATCGACAGATAAGCGTTTTTTACCAATTTGTAGTGGAAATGGATCGTGAGTAATTGTCCAGCCATCCTTTTGTAAGGCAGATTTCACAGTATTGTGGTAAATATCTCTCGCTGGCACACCAAAAACTTGAGTTGTGAAGGTTTACTGCTGCCAGTATATAACGGTTTGCCCTATGATTTAACAACTTGACGATAGTCTAAGGTAAGTTCAAAGAAGTATCTTTTGAAATTTTATGTTGGTTTAGGAAGAGAATTTATATCATTTTCAATAGCAGTATACCAATCACTATTAGCATCCCATAATGGAGTTCCTCTTCCAAGCCATAGGTAGTAAGCTCTTTCTTTTATCTCTGTTTCCCTAAGGGATATATAGCTTTCTTTGACACGTTTGTAGAGTGATTCACCAATAGTTTCAATTCCTTCTTGAAGGATACATTGAAATTCCTATGCAGCGTTCATTTTATTACCAGAATATGCTCCAGAGATAACCTTCTCATAAATTGTATAATGATTCCTGCAAGGTATAGGATTACCATTATTATCTGTACATATAAATCCTAATTTAGAGGGCTGTATCTCAACTGAAATCTCTCTGTTTTTGGACTTTTGAGCATGGTGATGCTTCAGCTTGTCATAAAAGTCATAAATGGTTGTTTGTGATTGAACTCTTACTCCAGATTGTCTACGTCTCTCACCATTACCATAGAAAAAAGGATGAAGTAAATGTATTGCGAACCCAGTTAACCAAGAATATTGGCGAATTTCTGTGTGGATGTAGATATTACCCCACTGATATATAGCTTGTATGATATCAATTTTGGAATCAACAGTTATTTGATTGCTATTTATAAAGTATTTATAAACCTCAAAAAAATCACTCATATTTCCTGGCGAACTTGAGACATTATATCCAGAGATACCCATACTCAATTTTAATCGAAGCTCTATCATAAAGCGAATCAAGGCTGGAGTCACTTCATTTGTATCTGAAGGATGATCAAAATTTGATTGACCAAAAATAATCTGTTCGCAGGTGTCATAGTAGAGACTATAATCGGGGTTTTTGGTTTGATAAATTGGAAATAATGCTTCATTATTCTTACTCTTTTGATAGTCATTTATCAGAAGCAAACTATCTTTTATATATGTTCGGATAAGTCCTCTCAACTTGATTGATGCCTGTTCTGAAGGTGAATTATTGTTTAGTTGATCTAGAACCTTGCGAAGGACTATGTTGAAGGCAGAGCAGTTTCCTCTATAATATTCACGGTTTTTAAGTTTTTTGTCATAATTTTTTTGTGTTTTATAGTATATTTTTTCAGCTATGCTTTTTGTGTCAGATATAAAAGAGTTTTTTATCTGAAACATTTGGTTCCATACTTTTTCGTATAAATCCAGGTACTGCTGACATTCGTTAGTTAAAGTCCTTAATTGTCCATAATACGAAATTTGTTCAATACAAGATTGCTTTGATTCTACTTGCTCTACAATCCAATTAATAGTCATAGGTCATATTTATATTTTTTCCGTTGCTGAATAGAAGCATGAATAAAGCATTTTTCGATACAATTCAACAAGGATTAGTTGCGTATATTGCGTGAGACTAAATTCATATTCTTAATCAGCAACGCTGTATTTTCAAACCACCTTTCCACTATCTATCAATTGCGTGTCCCGCAAAAACGATAAAACTGCTTCATTTACTGCCCCTGAAGCTCCCAAGGAAGCATCATGACGACATTCCGGCAGAATTTTCAATTGGGAATTAGGCAGATTTTGATGTAATTTATGACCATGATGGGCAGGAAACCAATTATCATGTTCTCCCCATAAAATGAGTGTTGGACAATCAATTTTAGATAAATTACTTTGAATCTTGGTCAGCATATTGGGTTTATTATTCTGCCAAAATTCTATTTCCTTGGCTGCCATTTGTAACTCTTCGGCAACTTTTGTCAGCGTCCCAGGAATTTCAATATAGGGATAAGTTATCCAGTAAATATCTTCTTCTGTCAAAATAGACGGGTCGAACATTACTCCACGTCTTTCCCTTGCCATAATTTCTCTGACTAGGGGTGCAAACAAATAATTTAAACGTAAACTATCAATAGTTTGCACTACTTCCAAAGGCAATTGAGAAAGCAACCACATTCCCCAATGGGGTAGACGTTCCGCAAAAACAGGTGCATTAACTACAACTAATCTTGCTATTAATTCCGGACTTGATTGTGCTAAAGCTAGGGAAATTAATGCTCCCATTGATTCACCCACAATTACCACTGGTTCATCACATAATTCCCGAACAACTCTTTCTAATTCGGTGATTTGATGACCATTTTCTTCTCGACGATGTACGGGTTTATCGGAAAAACCGTACCCTTTTGCATCACAACAAATTACTCGAAAATGTTTAGATAATGGCTCAATACTGCGACGCCAATTATAACTCCAACTGCCCAAACCATGAAGCAGAAATAACGGTTTCCCACTACCAACTTCGCCATAAGCAATCTGTACGGGATAACCATGAGCATCTGTAATGGTTACAGTTTGCCGTCCTTTAGGAAAGGTAACTTCCCACCAATCTTTCATTATTTTTTTTAAGGATTAATTTAACTACCTGTTAACAATCCCCACACCGTTCCTAATACCATTATGACAAATGCCGCCAATCCCACAGCTAAAATTACCAACCCTGCCAACAGCACAAACACAAACCAACCATCAGCCTTTTTTCTTTGACCGGGAAAATTTAAATGCTCTTCTAACAGTTTGATATTGCGTTCATTTGCCGTCCAGGCAACATCAAATAAGTCTCCTAACACCGGTATAACACCCACCAAGGCATCAATTACGATGTTTATAGCCATTCTACCCAAAGTGGATTTAGAGGCACCTAATTTCGCCGCTTCCCAGATAATGTACCCAGATAGCAACACCCCCAAAAAATCACCACCCACAGGTAACAACCCCAAAATTGGATCTAAACCAATACCAACATTAGTTCCGGGAATAGGAATAGCACGATCCAGCACCCGACTGAAAGTACGCAGACGCTTTAACTTAGATGCCTTGCTATTAGGTTCGATATCAGATAACGGAGAAGCCATACTAAATAGCCAAAAATTTATGCAAAATTTGCGGTATACTCAATACATTAAGTCGAAAACCAAGACTAACCACTAAAAGGTTAGTAAACCTTAGTTACATATTCACTAAAAGTTTCTCATAACCGCGTATAGTTGAATCGCTAAATATTGTACTGCTTGCTGGCTTTTCTTTGGTCAAAAGTGAAGTGGTTCAAATTAAATATAAAACCTCACCCCCTTCCCCCTCTCCTTACTAAGGAGAGGGGGTGGCTTTAGCCGGGGTGAGGTCTGATTTTACTTTTTAATGATGCCTACCTCTACCCCTGGGGGAAGCCCAAAGCGCTAGGTGTTTATTATCCTTTCACTTAGGTAAAGAAGCAAATACTTCCTTCACCAACTCATTCACCTTCCTATCCAAACGCAACCAATCCACCTCACCAGTTTCATCAATTAAACTAGTATCAACATCAACTTCCTCCTTCCCAGGACTGTAATCAACAAAACACACCTGATAACAAAGTTCCCATAAATCAACGTTGACTTGTTGGTCTTGACGCTGTAAGCACAAATGATATCCTGGATGGGGTACTGGCAAACGGGTAAGAATCTCTCTAATTTCTTCTCCTCGTTGTGGTGTAGCAACTTCCATCTCTTGCAAGAGTTGAGTCACAAGGACTTTAGTTTCTTCAGAAGTACCTTCTGACCAAATTAGTACATCTTGGTAAGTTCCCTTCCAAGCAGATGAATCCAGCAGCTTGCGAATATTATCAATTACACGGATAAAAGCTGGTTGCATGAGGATTTCAGCTTGCTGCCATGTAACAGAGTTGTTTATTTTAGGTGGCATAGGGATTAAATTAGAATCTTGCAAGAAAAATTAACAATGTGAATGGCTTCAAAACTGGGTTTTGCACCCAAATATTTTTTTAAAATAGCGGATTTTATCCAAGAAAACTTGGAGATATTTATTACCATCCTTAAAAATGGGTGTTAACACTGGGGAAGGATCATGATCGGTAAGCTACTAGATAATCGTTACCAAATTATTCGAGTCCTAGCTACAGGAGGATTCGGAGAAACCTATATTGCTCAAGATACCAAACGACCGGGTAATCCGTTATGCGTTGTCAAGCAACTTAAACCCTCCACCAGTTCTGATTCTCAAGTGTTTGACACCGCTAAACGGTTATTTAACAGCGAAGCAGAAACTTTAGAAAGACTGGGTAATCACGGTCAAATCCCCCGACTGTTGGCGTATTTTGTGGAAAATCAAGAATTCTTTCTGGTGCAGGAGTTTATTGAGGGACATCCTCTGAGTGAGGAATTGCTTCCCGGACAAACTTGGAGTGAAAGCCAAGTTATTTATCTGTTGCAGGAAGTTTTGAGCATCCTGGCATTTGTCCACAGCCAAAATGTCATCCACCGTGATATCAAACCAGATAATATCATCCGTCGTGCTAGGGACAATAAATTAGTTTTAGTAGACTTTGGTGCTGTCAAGCAATTGCGATCGCCCTATTTAGCACCGGGAGGACCACCTACAGCCACAGTGGCGATTGGTACTCCTGGATACATGCCCACAGAGCAAGGTCAGGGAAAACCCAGAGCCAATAGCGACCTTTATGCTTTGGGTATTATTGCAATTCAAGCGCTGACAGGAGTTCAGCCCATGGAATTGCAAGAAGACCCCAATACTGGTGAAATTATCTGGCAACATTTAGCATCAGTGAGTGAACGCTTGGCGGGTATTTTAACCAAAATGGTGCATTATCATTTCAAAGACCGCTATCACAATGCTAGCCAAGCCCTAGAAGCGTTACAATTACTTTCCCCTTGTTCTACACCCCCAGAAATCCCCAAAATTAACAATTACCAAACACTCACACCCCTATCCCTCGATTCGCGGCAAAAAACCCTTGCTGTTGCCCCAGGAAACCCGATTCCAGCTAAACCACCAGCACCAACTAATATCAAAGCAACATCACCATCTAGCAACTCTCACAGACCAGATTTCTTACAATTGTTAATTTTAGTAGTTTTAGCTGGTGGTGCGGCAGCAATTGCACCAGCTGTCGTTAGTAATGTGCAAAATTTCGCTAATAATTTTACTAGCAGCAATGATGCTTTTGCGAAAAAATGCTTGGCTGTTGTCGCGGGTAATTCCAATGTTCGTTCGGAACCAAGTGCTATTTATCCTGAGAATATTCTGGAGACGGTTACTAATGACACCAAGTTTAAGGTAACGGGTAGACGTACCAAACTCCGTTGGGTAGAGTTAAAGCTAGATTCTGGACGTGTGGGTTGGGCACATTCCGATGTGATAAAAAATAACGAGGAATGGGTTTCTTGCCTACGTGACAAGGGTATTGCCATTAAAATTGTAGATGATCGCAACTTAATTGCTGATCGTCCGGTTCCTAAACCTAAATCACCAGATAAGCCATCACCTACTACTCCAACTGAGACAGGGTCAGCTGAATCCAACTCCTCAACTTCTCAAACTTCAACTTCCAGCGAACCAGCCAGCAAAATTTTAGAAAAAGCGAGAAAAAAATATGAATCGGGAGATTTACTGGGTGCTTTGAAGCTATTGAATTCTATTCCTAAAAATGCGTCTGATTTTAAGGAAATAAAACAGATGAAGTCTCAATGGGAGAAAGATTGGGCTAAATCGGAAGCTCTGTTTAATGATATCAACAAAGCCATGGATGATGGTCAATGGGATCGGGTTTTGGATTATCAAAAAAATCCCGAAAAGTTGCCCGATATTGAATATTGGCGAAAAAAAATCAAACCATTATTTGAGAAAGCACAGGAAAATCAAGCTAAACAGCAGTCAGAAAACAAAAGTAAAGCCGATAACAATTCCAGTTCCAGTAATCTATTAGAGAAATTACTCTCCCCCGACACTAAAGAAAAGCCCAAGAACTAATTCTGTTTTACTGTTACATTTTCAGGGGTGATTTTATTAAATAAATATTAAATTTATATGGGTGCGTGGGTGTGGTGTAACGCACCTCTTAACAATTTTGGCTTATTTGTGTAATCTTACTTACGGTATTCAATACAGTCTATTCACAATTAAGCAAAATTACTATTGGTATTTTATAAGTTATGCAATATTTTTTTAACAATTGTTAGCTGAATAGTGATGCAATTATATAGTAGAAATATAAGAATGTGTAGGGTATCTACTGATGATAGGGGAAGTCGAAGCAGCAACAACGAAATTCCTCCACAGGGAACTCGCTGAATACTTAGAACAGTTGTCTGGTTACCGTGGAACCAAAGACAGACAGCAACAATTGACCTGTTTGAGTAAAATAGCAGCTATTTATAATCAGCTATTTCAAACTTCAGATTCTCTAAAATATTACAAACAACTTCTAAATTTGTCTGAGCAAATTATGGCTAAACAATGGCAAGAAATAGCCCTCTACAACATAGGAAACTGTTATCTTTCTTCGAGTAAATTTCATGATTCCATAAATTATTTTGACCAATTAGTAGAACTAACTCATGAAACTGGCAACAGAGTATTACAAGTTGCTGGAATGTGGGGTTTGGGAACTAACTATCAAAATTTAGGAAAATATCAAAAAGCTCTTAATTATTTTGAAAACAATCTGGCAATTACCTATGAAATTAATGAGTTAGCTTGGCGACAGGCTACATTAAGCTCATTAGGAAATGTTTATCAATGTTTAGGACAATATCAAAAGGCACTTGATTACGAAAAAATAGCTTTAAAAATTGCTTGTGAGTTGAGAAATATCAAAGCTCAAGCAGACTCATTAACAAATATTTCTGGGATTTATATTCAATTAAAAAATTGGGAAAAAGCGGTTGATTTTTGTCATCAATCTCTTTCGATTGCTAAGTCAATTAATGAGAAGAGTTTATTATTAATTAACTTTAATCATCTTGGTGAAATATATAAATACCAGCAAAAATATCATCAAGCAAGGGATTTTTTACAAAAAGCTTTGCAAATTTCTCAAGAAATAGGAGAGACAAGAGTACGTACAGCAATTTTACAGAACTTAAGTGATATCTGTAATTATACCAATCAACTTGAGCAAGGGATTAAATATAATAGAGATTCTTTGGATATTTGTCGTCAAATTGGCAATCGTTTTGGTGAATCTGCGGCTTTATCGAGAATTGCGGCTATATATCAGTACTTGAGAAAGAATCAGAAAGCGTTAGCATATTACCAACAGGCTTTGGAAATTTTACAGAAAATTGGAGCTAAACAAAGTCAGCAGCAATTACTGTTTAATATTGGCGAGATATATTATCTCGAAGGAAAGTATTTTCAAGCCATGGGATTTTTTCGCTTTGCTTTAATTATAGCTCAAGAATTAAATAATAATCCAGATGAAGCAAAAGCTGCTCTTGCTGTTGCAGCCAGTTTTCATCAGTTAAAACGTTATCAAGAAGCCATATACTATTACCGTCAAGCCTATAGAATTTACGAAAAATTGGGAGATGAATCCAAAGCACAAAAAATGTTGAATGCGATGCAGAATTTAGGAGCAAAAATGTAAACTTTAACTGCTACTAAATTTTCTCTAAGTTTATAGCGGTTCTCAATAAGCGTGAGGTACGTTTTAAAGCTGTTTGTTTTGATATAAAAGGTTCCTGTGTACTTCAGTTGCCTGGGAACGGCTATAATATAAAACCTAGTAAAACATCTTCACCAGACAAACTAACTCCAGACTCTAAAATTTCAACGTTTTGTCCTTGTCGATAAATTTCAAATTGCCGACTTTCTAAATTAATTAACCAACCCAATTTACCACCCTTATTTAGGTACTCTTCCATATTCAATTTTGCTGTAATTGTGGGGGAGGCATCCCTGTCTACCCTTTATACAAATTAAAAGCACAACAGCTTACCATTTTTGTAATATTATCTCCAATGCCACCTTTACCCACATATACAAAGCAACCTTGGACGGAAAATTACAGTGAAACAATTGATGTTCGCTCTCCCAGTGAATTTACGGAAGACCACATTCCTGGGGCGATTAATTTACCAGTATTAAATGATGCTGAACGCGCCGAAGTAGGAACCATATACAAACAAGTTTCCCCCTTTACAGCCCGCAAAATCGGTGCAGCTTTGGTAACCAAAAATATCTCCCAGCATATCAGTCAACATTTTGCTGACAAAGAAAAAGATTACCATCCCCTAATCTATTGTTGGCGGGGGGGACAACGTTCTGGTACTATGGCTTGGTTGCTGGGACAAATTGGCTGGCGTGTCACAATTGTAGAAGGTGGATATAAAACCTATCGTACCTACGTGCGCGATCGCTTAGAAAAGTTACCCCTAAATTTTACATATCAGATATTGCGGGGTAAAACTGGCACTCTTAAAACACATATTCTCCGTCGGATGGCTAAACTGGGGGCACAATTTTTAGATTTAGAAAGTTTAGCTAATCATCGCGGTTCCCTCCTAGGGGAAGAATGGAATCATCAACCCTTACCACAACCCTCACAAAAGTATTTTGAATCCTTATTATTACAACAATTACAATCTTTTAATCCAGAAAAATTAGTTTGGGTAGAATCTGAAAGTAACAAAATTGGACGGGTTTATTTACCAAAGTTACTCTGGCAGAAAATGAAGCAGGCTAGTTGTGTGGAAATTCAATTACCAATAGAATCTAGAGTCCAGTTTCTCTTACAAGAATATCCCCATTTAACTACTCACCCAGATATTTTAAAATCAAAACTATTAAGACTGAAATCACGTTATGGACGTGAGAAAATCAAAAAATGGTATCAATTAATTGACAATGAACAATGGGCAGCTTTATTCCAAGATTTGCTAGAATCTCATTACGATCCCACTTATACCCATTCAATGCAAAGAGATTTTACAAAATTAACAAAAGTTATATCTATACCTGATTTATCTGAGAGCAAAATTGCTAGTTTGGTGGATTATTTATTAGTATATAGCGCTTCCTAATCTGCTGAAGTACAAAAGGGCAGGCAAGGATGCCCCGCAGTCGCTACAACGGGGGGTAGACGACGGTCGGGAGGCTTCACTCTCCGAGAAGCCG
>JAAUYI010141537.1_pt1 | contig 15559 bp, 10 predicted proteins | sample 7278041 | NCBI WGS metagenome assembly JAAUYI01 (sample SAMN14350216, study PRJNA611818) | marine sediment metagenome | isolation source: surface marine sediment (0.6m) | place: French Polynesia: Moorea | collected 2018-08
AACGCGGGAAACCCGCGCACGTGACTGGCTCCGCAACGCGCTGCTCTCTACCCCACAATAATTTTAGTAATTTCATCTGTACTTCACCAGACTGAGAAAAGCTATATTACTGATTACTTATTAAATGCGCCAAATTCTGTAAAAATTAAGCTATCCGATATTAAATCTGGATAGCTATATTAATTTTTGCGTTGACATACCTCCTCGTCCTAAAGCAACGAGGATTCCTTGACGCTTCGTTGGGTTGTGCTATCAAGATAGTCTTACCATCCCTCCACGTCCGTTTAGAGTCTCCCAATGCCCTATGGCGACTATATCCTGAATTATACCAGAAAGTCGCCCTACAAGGGCGAGGCTTGTATCCCATTATTTTTGGTCAAGGGATTAAGACGACTTAATGTTTTCCAGAGCAACGTCCACTGATGTTTGCAGGGCGAGAAATTTCTCTAGACGAACAAGCTTGACCGTTTGAGTGACCCGAGCATTGGTAACAATTTGGAAAGTACCTTCAGCATTTTGAGCTTGCTTGGCTAACTGCACCAGAGCTCCCAAGCCAGAGCTATCAACAAAATCGATTTTGGAGAGATCCAAAATCACGTGCTTTGGACCTTCTGCAATGTTCTTGCTTAGTACCTTGCGAAACGTCGGCTCGGAAAAGGCGTCTAACAAACCTGTGAGGCGGAATAGCTGACAGTTATCCCGGACTTCACGAGTACCTCTCAGGCTGACGGTTAAATTCAGTTGCTCAGCAATAATTCCCTCCTCATGGTGAATGTAAACGCTCCAGTATAAATGGTTTTTGGGCAAATTGTCTACAACCCCTGCCAATGGGTGTTGACAAACTCACCCATTCCACTTTCTCCATTTTTACCTCATTCGAGCAGTTGTGTCTTGACGAGCTGTTCGCATTGCTTGTACAAACTCCGCAAACAGGTAATCGCCATCATGGGGACCGGGACTAGCTTCGGGGTGATACTGCACGGAGAAAATCGGCAGGGATTTATGACGCAAGCCAGCAACGGTGCGATCGTTTAAGTTGAGGTGGCTGACTTCTATTTGGGCTGTGGGTAAAGAATCTGAGTCAATGGCAAAACTGTGGTTTTGGCTGGTAATTTCTACCCGTTGTTTTAACCCTGCTGGTTGATTCAAGCCACGATGTCCAAATTTGAGTTTAAAGGTTTCTGCTCCCAAGGCATGACCTAAAATTTGGTGTCCCATACAAATTCCAAACATTGGTTTGGCAGCTTTGAGCAACTCTTTGGTAGTTTCAATGCCTTCGGTAACAGCGGAGGGATCTCCCGGTCCGTTGGAAAGGAAGATGCCATCTGGATTATATTTGAGAATTTCTTCGGCGGTGGTATTGGCAGGAACCACAATCACCCGGCAACCATAACTGGCTAAACGCCTGAGAATATTGCGTTTGACGCCAAAATCCAAGGCAACAACGGTAAATGTCTCCCCTGAGTGGGTTCCTACTTCTGGGTTAAATTCCCAAGCAGGGGTAGTCATCTGTGACCATTCATAAACCTTAGAAGTACTAACTTCCCGCACGAGATTTAATCCCGCCATATCAGGAGCAGAACGTACTTTTTCTAACAACTCCCCTGGATCGAGAATTTCCGTGGAAATGCCACCGTTCATGGCTCCAACAATCCGGATTTTCCGGGTAAGAGCGCGAGTGTCAATCCCGTAAATCCCCGGTATTTTATGTTTACTTAAATACTCTGGCAATGATTGAGTAGCTCGCCAGTTACTGGGTAGACGACAAATATTACGAGCGATCGCACCTCGCACTTGTGGACGCTCGGATTCTTCATCTTCTGGATTGACGCCGGTGTTTCCTAATTCAGGATAGGTAAATACGACAATTTGACCGCAATAACTGGGGTCAGTTAGCACTTCTTGATACCCGGTCATGCCAGTGTTAAACACTACTTCCCCAATTGCGGTTCCCGTGGCACCAAAAGACCAACCACGGTAGGATGTTCCATCTGCCAGAACAAGCAGAGTAGGTATTGCATCAGACAGGGGCATAAGTAATTAATGGTAAAAGGATCGAGAATTACGGACTAGAAACAGACAAAAATCAAAATAGATTTCTGAGTGACTCAGTTCAAAAATCTCCAAGTTAGTTAAGACTGCGAAGGATAATTATCCCATGAGTTTATGACTTGCGAGTTTTTGAACCCAAATTTAATGTTTGTAGTAAGCGTTTTAACCCTTGTGCGTCAGTAGTAAAGTGGGGTAACCCCACCCCTACAACGAACTAAAAATTAACTTTCAAGTATCATAAAAATGACACTTACATCAGAAACTCAGCCAGTTGTTTCAGTTTTTCCCAAGCTGCCCCAGTCTGGAGAATTTCCTGAGCCATTTTCACTCCTTCGACATGTGCCATCAAGGGAACTGCACCCCCCACTTGTAGTGCTAAGGAGGCATTTAACGCCACTGCATCCCTTTGTGCCGTAGTTCCTTTACCTTGTAGCACTGCCTTGAGAATTTGTTTATTTTCCTCTACATCTCCACCCCGGAGTGCGCTGGTGGGTGCAGGAGTTAAACCTATTTCCTGGGGATTTACGGTAGTTTGTTTTACCTCACCCCCAGATAAAACTGCCAAGTCCGTTAAATCTGCCAAACCAGCCTCGTCTAGTTTTTCCCGTCCGTGCAACACAATTGCTATTTGGGTACCCAACTGCTGCAAAGCTTCAGCAATGGTAGTTAATAATTGGGGATCGTAAACACCAATTACCTGTCCTGTAGGACGTAGGGGATTTACTAGAGGTCCGAGTAAATTAAATACCGTGCGCACCTTTAAAGTTTTCCGTAAGGGGGCGACTCCCTTTAAGGCTGGATGCCAACCAGGGGCAAATAAAAAAGTGATTCCCACTTCTTTAACTGCTGCTTGTACCTTCTCGGTGGGGGCATTGAGATTGATTCCCAAGGCTTCCAAGACATCCGCACTGCCTACGCGACTAGATGCGGAACGATTACCATGTTTGGCGACGGGAACTCCAGCAGCAGCGGCAACAAATGCTACCGCAGTGGAAATATTAAAAGTTGATGCCCCATCACCCCCAGTACCACAGGTATCTATGAGGGGAGATAAGGAAAATTCTTCTTGTCCTCCTATTGATTGGGATTGCAATACTTGTGCCATTCCTGCCAACTCTAGGGCAGATACACCTTTGAGAAGCAGAGCAATTAAAATTGCCCCCGATAACACTGGAGGAATTGCTTCATCTAACCACCCCTGCATCAATGCCCCAGCTTCGTCACGGGAAAGGGATTCTCCAGCAAGTAATTTTGGCAGCAAGTCTTTTTCCCAACATGCTAACTCGGATGGGATCATAGGGTTGGTGTTTGAATCTCGACTCATAACTTCTGAAACACTTCTAATATAGCGGTTTTGGGTTGAGTGTAGACGCGCAGGGTCACCTCCCTACCGGTGGTACACAAATTTTACCTCACCCCTTCCCCTTTCCTACCCTCACCACGCCAGTCCGCACAAGTCGGGGAACCCGACGCCAGTCGCTATAACTTTGGAAACCAAAGCAACGCGCTGGCTCCCCATGGGGCTTTTTTCCTAACCCCTCTCCCAATGGGAGAGGGGAAAATGAGAGGGGTAGCTTTAGCCCGGTTGAGGTTATTTTAGTATTCCATCCAAATGAAAAGCGCTATATTTTCAGTAATTTTACTGTTAAAAGGAATTTTTCTAATTTCTTATAATTTAATTAATTATTCATTAGTAGTTTGTGACTAACTTCATTATCTTACCAAAAAATATTTTATATTTATTTTGATATTTATATTGACCATTTGCAGCAATCATTTATATCATATTATTTCTTGTTATCATTTTTTTGCTATTGTTTTGTCGTTATTAAACCTTTAGTTTTAGATAATTTTGTTTTTTGCTTAATATGTTAAACGTTAATAATATAGCTCAAACATAATATAAAAACACCAATTTATTGATTTAATAGCACCATTAAAAAAACCACAAACTGGTTTCTAATACTCATTTTTAAGAAACCGCAGCAGTCTCTATAACGAAAGGGAAAGTTCACAACAAACTGCCAAATTTTTTAACCTAGGTGCATTCCAGTGTTTTATCCCAGAAGTTGGACTAAAGCATCTATAGACTCTGATTCATAATTCCTTCAATTGGTTCTAGAATGAAAATTTACATCCCATCCGTGGAATAACTGCATAGATATTGACTGGATTTATCTGTAACGGAATCCAAATAATTAATGACTAAATATGACTTGATTTAAAAATCAGTGTTTTTACCATTGTTATTTTTATCAAAAAAGAATTACCACAGTTATAAAGGATAGATTTATATTTAGCAAAATCTTTGGTTATTCAGTACCTATTATGCTAAAGTTACCCTAAAAAATATCATAAATCTGGCTATACAAGGAAAATTATGCTTATTTTATAAGCTTATTTTTAAATATTGCCTCTTTCCTTTCCCTTCGGGTACTCTGCGAGAAGCGCTTACGCCCAACGCCAGTCGCCACCCTACGGGATGGCGTTCCGCCAACAAGTCGGGAAACCCCGTTCGCGTGCGCCTTGCGCTCAGCGTCTCCCTAGGAGTTAGTTTGTTTAAGCGGGAGAACCCCCTACCCTGCGGGTTCCGCTTGCGGTACGGGTACTCTACCCTTCAACGAACGCCTCCGGCAACCAGAACCCCTGCGGGGAACGCAGTTGTTCATTTTGGAAACCAAAAAGACCACACTGTCTCACCGCTAACGAACTTCTCTTTGCCCACGGCGCTGGACTCACCTGTTCCCTGTTCTCTGTTCCCTCTTACAGATTCTTAATTTGGTATAAACAGTACAACAGAGCCATATTTTTAAACATTTCCAAACAGTAAATTGAAATCAAACAGGCAGGTCAAAGTGTCTCATGAAAATCTGCAAGGCGACTTCATCCAACGCCGTTATTTATACACAGTAAGAAAAAAAAGTGAAGAATCATTAACAATGATGGCAGATACAGCCCCAGTAATGATTTGGATGGCGGGATGCGACATAGTTTGTAACTATTTCAATGCTGTTTGGCTAGAATTTACTGGTTGTTCCCTTTCCCAAGCCATAGGTAATGGCTGGCTTGATAGAGTACATCCAGAAGATAGACAAATTTGTCAAGATATATCTCTTAATGCTGTTAATAAACCTCAGAAATTTCAGAGGCAATATCGCCTACTTAATGCCAATGGGAAGTACCACTGGATTTTAGATACCGCTGCGCCACAATTTGACGTCGATGGTAACTTTATTGGTTATACAGGTTGCTGTATAGATATTAATCATATTAAGGAGGAAACAACTGAATTAAAAAATAGAACCCCTACCTCGATGGTAAAAATTCGGGGGAACTTTAATGGTGGGGAAAAAACATTAGCCGTTTTTGCAGAAAATCAGGCATTGGATACTGAAGAAGTAAACTCAACGAAATCAGCCCTACTAAAATCAAGAAATATTGAAAGCCCCATTTCCAGTTTAATAGTAGGTATAGTTGATGAAATATATCAAGGCAAAGTTCCGAATACAGAAATACAAAAAAATATATCCATCATTGACACAATATCAGACTTAATTGCTATAGCTGACTTGAACGGAAAGCTGTTGTTTATAAATCATTCTGCAAGAAATTTACTAGGAATTGCCAATAAAAATAAATTGACGATTCAAACACTATCAGATTTATTAAATCCAGAATATTTGCAGGAATTCAGCCAAGAAATTTTACCAACTACCCTTGAAAAAGGGCATTGGCAAGGTGAATTAAAGCTGAAAAATTTTTTCACGGGTAAAGAAATTCCCGTAGAATATAATTTATTTGCAATCGAAAACCCACAGACAGGAGAGCCAATTTTAGTAACTATCGCTTGCAATCTCAGCGATAGCAAAACTGCTGAGGAAACTGCGTGGCAAAATGAAGCCCAGTATCGTCACCTTATCCGCACTACAGCAGAACGCACTAAAGCTATCTTGAATATCTTGACTGCAAAAGCCACAGCAGAGTTACAACGTCAGCGTACAGAAGAAGCTTTGCGGCAATCTGAAAAGCAGTTTCGAGAACTTGCTGCTAAGGAGACTCTAATTAACGCTCTTAGTAGCCAAATTCGTGCTTCTTTAGATATTAATACCATTCTCGAAACCGCAGTTCAAGAAATTCGCAAATTATTACAGATAAATCGCTGCTATTTCGTTTGGTATCGCAAAAAGTCGGATTTACCATACTGGGAAGTTGTCAACGAGGCAAATAATCAAAAAGTGCCCAGCATGGTTGGTATGCACATAACTAATGCCCAAATTGGCTCCTTAGCACAAAAGATTTTAAAAAAGGAAATTATTTGCATTGATGATATCCAAAATATGCCAGATTCTGTATGGCAAGACTTGGGTTTTACTGCTTTATTGTCATTACCCATACACACCCAATCTGGTGAAATTGGTGCATTAGGCTGCGGTCATTCTACGGGTTCTCGCATCTGGCACAATAGTGAAGTAGAATTGTTGCTAGCAGTTGCAGATCAACTTGCCATAGCTATCGATCAGGGAGAACTTTATAAACAAAGTCGTATAGCTGCTCAAATAGCCCAAGAAAAAGCACAACAATTAGAGGAAACATTACGAGAATTACAAGCAACACAAACTCAGCTGATTCAAAGTGAAAAAATGTCCAGTTTAGGGCAGTTGGTTGCTGGAATTGCTCACGAAATTAATAACCCAGTTAACTTTATCCACGGAAATATTAACCACGCTAGTCACTATATCGAAGACTTGCTAAATTTGGTTGAACTTTACCAGCAGCATTATCCCAATCCTGTAGAAGACATTGAAGAGGAAATCGAAGCTATTGATTTGGAGTTTCTTAGCCAAGATTTACCTAAACTTCTCTCTTCCATGAAGATAGGAACTTCCCGTATTCGTCAAATTGTCCTCTCTTTACGCAACTTTTCTCGCTTGGATCAAGCTGACATGAAGGCTGTTGATATCCACGAAGGCATAGATAGCACCTTATTACTATTACAAAATCGCCTCAAACCCAAGTCAGGACAAGTAGAAATTCAGGTAGTTAAAGAGTACGGAAACTTGCCATTAGTACAGTGTTATGCCGGACAGTTAAATCAAGTATTTATGAATCTGCTGGCAAATGCAATTGATGCTCTAGAAGAGGAAATAGAAAATATAGAGTCCTCAGTTCAAAAAGCAGAGGTGGTTGCAGTAGAAAACATCAACTTCCCTACTTTTAAAATTAGTATTCGTACTGAAGTCAAAGATGATTTTGCACTCATTCGCATTGCAGATAATGGTTCTGGGATGACGGAACAAGTACGACAACACTTATTCGATCCATTTTTTACTACTAAAGCTGTAGGTAAAGGTACTGGTATGGGTTTGTCAATTAGCTATAAGATTATTGTGGAAAAACATCGTGGACAATTGGAATGTATTTCCGCACCAGGTAAGGGAGCAGAGTTTGTGATTTTCATTCCCCTACAACAACCATAATCTCAAATTCTATCCCTAAAAAACTCCCTTGGCGCTGAGTAACTGTTCCGTTGAGGGACTGGTTCTATCCCTAAAAAACTTGCTTTGCCCCTAGTAACTGTTCCGTTGAAGGAGTGGTTTTAAACTGCAAAAAAACTCGCTTCGCTATAGTAATGCTTCTATCCCCATAAAACTGTTCCGTTGAGAGAGTCGTTCTATCCCCATCAAACTGTTCCGTTGAGGGAGTGGTTCTAATTGGCAGTTTTTGACCCTTCCTTTTTCAGGCTTTGTGAAAAATCCGGGTTATCTGGTAAAGCATTTTGTGATTCATGGTATTTTGAGTAGATATAAATGGGCGAACCTACAGAAAATTTGGCTATGAGAAGTCAATCTGAACGATACCAAATCTCTGAAATTCACCAAGATAAGAGAAAAATTTTCCTTGATTGGGGCGACGGTCATCAGAGTAGGTTCCACTATACTTGGCTGCGGGACAACTGTTATTGCTCTGACTGTGGCGACCCCAAACATGGCGAAAAGCGTTTTCTGCTCCTTGATGTTCCTGTAGATATAGAACCCCTGTCAGTTCGTTGGGATAGTGGCAAAGCACTGGAAATATTATGGAAACCCGACGGTCACAGGAGTATCTATAATGCTGAGTGGTTGCGACAGCACTGCTATTCTGCTACCGAGAGAGAGCATCGCCAGCATCGACCAATTCTTTGGGATAGCCAGATTGTAACTAGTCTGCCGCAGATTGCTTATGAACAAGTCCGAACTGGGGATGCAGGTCGGTTGCAACTGCTAGAACATCTGAGGGATTACGGGATTTGCTTTGTGCGAAACGTGCCTCCTCAAAGGGTCGAACTCGAATCTTTTGCCCAGTCATTTGGTCCGTTATTGGAGACTAATTACGGACGTGTGTTCGAGATTGTTGTAGACCCAGAGGAAAAAAAGAAAAGTGTTGCCAACTCCCAAATTAACCTCATACCCCATACCGATGATGCCTATCAATATGCACCACCAGGAATTATTTTCTTCCACTGTTTAATAGCGAACAATGATGGTAGTGGTCAGTCTACCTTTGTGGATGGCTTTCAAATAGCAGAGGCACTACTTCAGGAGGATTCGGGGGCGTTCGATCTACTCTGTCGTTACGAGGTTTCTTTCCGAAAATATTATAGCGATCGCATTGATATGCGCTACAGCAGTCCGGTTTTTTGCCTAGATAGTTGTGGTGATTTAAGGAGAGTTCGGATTAGCAATCTATTTCCTGCTCCCTTGGACTTACCAGAGGCAATTATGGAGCCATTTTATGCTGCATACAGAAAGCTAATGCAGCTCTATACCAATCCGAAATACTGCCTCAAACAAGGTCTGCAACCAGGAGATATGGTGATGTTTGACAATCACCGCGTCCTACACGGTCGTACTGCCATCGGGATGCAAAACCAGCGCCGTCATTTGCGCTATTGTTCAGTAGACCGCGACTATTTCTATAGCTCTTGGCGGCTTCTGAATCAGAATCTCAGCTTTCAGGGATAGGTTGCAAATCGGGAATGGCTTGGCGGAGTTTTGAGAAAGACCAAGCTCCTTCGCGCAATAGCCGAGCCGTTGAACCAGTAAAATCAACCAGAGTAGAAGGTTGTTGTTCGGGGTTTGGTCCTCCATCCAGAACTAGTGGAACTCGCTCTCCCAGTTGTGCGGCTACTTCAGGGGCTGTTTTCTGAGTTTCCATCCCTGAGATGTTAGCACTGGTTACCGCCAGGGGAGCGCCAACCTGACGCACCAATTCCAAACAAAGTTGGTGGTTAGGTATGCGTACTGCGACTGTGTTTTTACCTGATGTCACAAATAATGGGACAATTTCAGTCTTAGGGAAGATGCCAGACATTGCCCCTGGCCAGATTTTACGGAGTGAGGAGATGGTACTCTCAGGAATTCCTTGGGTCACTTGTTGCAATTGTTCAAAACTGGCTACATAAATTATCAGGGGTTTGTCTGGCGATCGCGATTTCACCTCAAAAATCTTTTTAATACCTGATTCCTTGGCGATACTGGCTCCAATACCATAAATCGTATCGGTTGGGAATACCACTACATCGCCATTTTTGAGCAAATCGACTGCTTTACTTCGCGCCCCTCTATGGTCAGCATCTAAAATATCTGTCATAAAAGCTTTGGCATAAAGCGTAGAATAAACGCACTCGTTCCATCATAATATTTTATCGGTTCTTTTTTACGGCAATTTTCAATCAACCCGGTTTTTGCACCCTCAAAAAACGTGAGTTCGACGAATTTTAGGGGCTAAAAGCCTTTTCAATCAAGGATTGTGAAAACAAAGGCGCTCTTGAGCAACTCTCAATCATTAATTGAGAATAAGGTCAATAATTGACAGATTTAAGAGTTCCTGATTTGATTCTCAATCAACCCAAAAGTTTTTAAGAACTGTTAATTCCCAGAGAATATGCTGGTTAAGGGTTTTAGACTTTAAATTGCATCGAATTAACGTTAAAAAAATCAAAAAGTAGGATTTTATCAGACTACCCGGAATTATTAAGTAAATATAAAACTAATAGCATGTGAAACTCTAAGCAGAGAAAATGAGTTTTGAGAGAGAGGTCAATAGTTGAGTTAATAAATCATTTCCTAAATGGATCAATTTTTGATTAAAACAAAAAATCAAACATCACAAGAGTTTAGTGGAGTAAAAAATTGAGTTTTTCCCAAGATAAAACACAACTGGAAAATTCTGGTTCAAGTTTAGATTCTATAGATCCAGAGGTCTTTGAAATTATTAATCGCGAACATCAAAGGCAGAAAGAAAACATTGAATTAATTGCATCGGCTAATTTTGTCAGTCGTGCTGTGTTGGAAGCAACTGGCTCGATATTGACAAACAAGGTGGCTGAAGGCTATCCAGGTCGTCGCTACTTTAGCGGCTGTGAGAATATTGACGAGTTAGAAAACTTAGCGATCGCCCGTGCTAAGGAATTATTTGGAGCCGCTCACGCTAATCTTGAACCCTACACCGGTTCTCAAGCCAATCATGCAGTTTATCTGACTGTCCTCAAACCAGGCGATCGCATCTTAGGGATGGATCTCGGTCATGGTGGTCATCTGAGCCACGGTGCGAGATTTACCATGACAGGTAAGCACTATGACTGTCATTTTTACCAAGTTGCTCCAGATACCGAGCGTCTGGACTATGATCAGATTCTCGCCCAAGCTAAAGATATCCGTCCCAAACTGATTATTGCGGGTGCAAGTTCCTATCCCCGCATCATTGATTTCCAACGCTTCCGGGAAATTGCTGATGAAGTCGGAGCCTATTTATTGGCGGATATTGCCCATATTTCAGGATTAGTTGCAGCCGGATTACATCCTTCTCCCGTTCCCCACGCTCATTTCGTCACCACCAGTACCCAGAAAACCATGCGCGGACCCCGTAGTGGCATAATTTTGCTGGGGGAACATTCCGCACCAGAATTTGCTCGCAAGATTGACAGTGCAGTCTTTCCTGGGGTACAAGGGGCTGTTCACGTCCATGCAATCGCTGCTAAGGCGGTGATGTTGAAAGAAGCTATGTCTCCTAGTTTTGTTGCCTATCAACGTCAAAACCTGGAAAATTCCCGGATATTAGCAGAAGATTTGATGGCAAGGGGATTTCGCCTGGTTTCTGGCGGTACCGATAATCATCTGATGCTTCTGGATCTGACTGAGAAAGGTATTACTGGTAAGGAAGCCGAAGATCGCTTAGCCAGTGTCAGGATTACCGTCAATAAAAACCTGCTTCCCTACGATTCCCAGAAGCCTAGCGTATGCAGCGGTATCCGCATAGGAACATCGGCAACGACAACGCGGGGATTGGGTTCCAAGGAAATGCATTGTCTTGCTGATCTGATCGATAAAATGCTAAGTAGCGAACCGACAGTTAATATCATTACAAAGGTTCGAGATGAAGTTAGTCGGTTATGTCGCCTTTATCCCCACATCGATTCGATTTATGACCACAATGGGGACAGATTTGCCCTCGAATCCCAATACCAACTTCAGAGTTAATCTCAATCGAGAGTTTCTCTGAATTTCCTGTACATCTAAAAACAGAAACTAGAGGTGCATATCATGACCACAACAGCAAATTCTGAACAAGCCACAGAACGCGCCAGAGTCCATTACAACAGTGAAAATGCGCGGAATTTGTATGAGATTGCCATTGGCAGCGACACCTTAAATTTAGGATTGTATGAGGATGATCCAGATCGCCCCATTGCAGAGGGGATGGCGAAAACCACTGAATGGATGGCGCAACAAGTCCAGAACCTGAATGCCAATTTCCGTGTGCTGGATCTCGGCTCTGGATATGGACCGGCTGCACGACATTTAGCTGGCAAATATGGCTGTCATGTCACCTGTCTCAATATTAGTGAAGAGCAAAATCAGGAAAATGAGCGACGCAATCGCGAGCAGGGTCTTGACAATTTGATTGAGATTGTGTTTGGCAATTTTAAAGACATTCCTTTTGACAATGCCAGCTTCGATCTAGTTTGGTCTCAGGATGCCCTGTTCCACACAGATGGACAAGATCGAGTCCTCGAAGAAGCCTATCGGGTACTTAAACCTGGTGGACAGTTACTGTTTATGGATATTTTGCAAGCAGATGATTGTCCAGATGGAGCCTTAAAGGATTCACTGGAACGAGTTAATATTCTTCATGAGCGGATCGGCTCTTTCCATTCCTATACCAGTAAAGCCAAAAGCTTGGGTTTTGAAACCATCAATGTGATCGACAAATCCTATCAGTTACTAGTTCATTACACTAAATTGAGGGATTCTGTGATTTCCCATTACGACGAACTCAGCCAAAAATGTACTCCAGAATTCTTAGAATCTTCTAGGAATGGCTTATGTCAATGGGTGGAGTCGGCTGAGAAAGGTATGTTTACCTGGGGCTTATTCCATTATCGCCGTCCTTAAATAAGTTGTTGTTACTCAATAGGTAATTGTAAGGTGGGCATTGCTCACCGAATTTTAGATTTTAGATTTTAAATTTTGGATTATACGCGCAGCGTTGCCCCAGGCTAGATTCAAAATTTAAAATCTAAAAGGGTTTGTTCGCGTAGCGTTCCGGTAGGGTAGCCCCCAAATTCATGATGCTGTTGGTCAATTAGTGATGGGTTTCACCCCCAACTTCGAGTGTCTCTCTCGTTTCCAAGCGACCGCCTGGAAATGCACTCTTTGGAGGCTCCCGGCGACCGCCCGGATTTGAGGCGGGAGCCTCAATCGCTGCATTCCTTGCCTCTGGCAAGGAACAAGAAATGAGGGGCTAGACCATCATTTGTGGAATAAATCGAAAATCGAAAATCGAAAATTTTTAATTCAAGCCTCTGCATTCATGCATGGGGTCAATCTAAAATCCAAAATCCAAAATCCAAAATTTTCTCACCTACTTCCTGTGGTGTATTTTCAAATAAAGAACATGAATGTTCAAGAAATTGTCAAAACCCATCGCGACCACGTCTTTTTTTCCTGGGTTCCTCAGAAAAACATCCAAAATCCGATTGTCATGGATCGTGCTGAGGGCGTATATTTCTGGGATAAAGATGGCAAAAAGTACTTGGATTTTTCCAGTCAGTACGTCAATATGAATATTGGTCATAGCCACCCCAAGGTGATCGCAGCCATAAAAGACCAAGCTGATCGACTGGTGTTTGCCCATCCCGGTACTGCTACGGAAATTCGTGCCGCAACAGCCGCCAAGTTAGCAGAAATTACACCGGGGGATTTGACCAAGACTTTCTTTACCCTGAGTGGGGCTGAAGCCATTGAAAATGCCATCAAAATAGCACGACTATACACAGGTAGGCATAAAATTGTCACCCGATATCGCAGTTATCATGGCGCTACCCTTGGTGCAGCAATTGCAGGAGGAGACCCCAGACGCTTGGCTCACGAACCGACTATTAGCGGTATTGTTCGGGTTCACGATCCCTATGCCTACCGTTGCCCTTTTGGCTACGCACCAGAAGGAAATCCCCAAGTGTATATAGATCACGTGATTCAAACTATTGAGTTTGAAGGACCCGAAAACGTGGCTGCCATCCTCATGGAAACTATTACGGGTTTCAATGGTTGTATTATTCCCCCTGATGGCTACTGGCAAGCCCTACGGGAATATGCTGATCAGCACGGCATCTTACTCATTTGCGACGAAGTGATCGCAGGCTTTGGTCGCACTGGGAAAATGTTTGCGATCGAGCATTACGGGGTGGTTCCCGATATTATGGCAATGGCTAAGGGACTGACCTGTGGGTATGTTCCTATGGGTGCAGTGATAGTACGGCAGCATATCGCTGATCACTTTGAAACCAACCCCTTCGTCTGTGGGCTAACATTTAGTGGGCATCCCTTGGGTTGCGCTACAGCCATGGCGACCATGAAGGTTTATGAATCAGAAAATCTGGTGGAAAACAGCCGGATTATGGGCGATCGCATGGCAGAAAAGCTACAGTCAATGAAGGCAAAACATCCATCGGTGGGGGATGTCCGTAGCTTGGGACTTTATGGAGTGATTGAGTGCGTTAAGAATCGAGAAACGCGGGAACCCTTGGCTCCTTGGAATGCCAAACCCCACGAAATGGTAGTCATGGGTAAAGTTGCAGCACGTCTTCGGGAACTGGGTTTGCATGGTCTCGTGCGCTGGAATTGGGTGTTTATGTCTCCCCCACTTTGCATTAATGAGGAACAGTTGGAAGAAGGTTTTGCCATCATTGACGATGCTTTGAAAATTGCCGATGAAGCCTACGAAGGCAAATCACTTCATTGATATTTGTTGAAATAGGAGAAAGTTCCCATGCAAATTGGATTTATTGGTCTGGGTAATATGGGCAGTGGTATGGTTGCTAATCTGCTCAAAACAGGATTTGATGTTTCGGTGTATGACATCCAACCAGAAAAAGCAGAAGCCTTAATCGCAGCAGGAGCCATTTGGCGCGATTCCATTCCAGAGGTAACAAAGGCTGCTGATGTCATTATCACCAGTCTGCCGGGACCAAAACAGTTAGAAGCGGTGATGTTGGGGGATGCTGGAGTTATTGCTCACGCACCCTCAGGAGCAATTTGGATCGATACTGGAACCAATTCAATCGAAATTATGGAAAAGATTTCAGCCCTTGCAGGAGAAAGAGAAATAGACTCTATTGCAGCACCTGTTTCTGGAGGGGCAAAGGGGGCTGAAACTGGCACCCTATCCATGTTTGTGGGTGGAAATCAAGAGACTTTTGAGAAAATTAAGGGGGTGTTGTCAGCCATTGGTTCTCAGATTTATTATGTGGGACCACTTTCCCATGCCATCCTTTCCAAATTGCTGATTAATTATCTTTGCTTCATCAATACTAAAGCCCTAGGGGAAGTGCTGTCTTTGGGGACAGAAGCAGGAATCGATCCCAAACAACTCACGAACATGATTCAAGCGGGTTCGGGGAGTAGCTGGGTAGCGGAAAAATTACTTCCTTCGATCTTAGAAGGAAATCCTGGTCCCGCATTTACCTTGAATTTAGCTTACAAGGATGCCTGTTTGGTTGATCAACTCAATCAAACCTTTAAAACTTCTCTAGAATTTTCAGAGCGTTTATGCGAAGTCTTGAAACACAGTTGTGCGACCTATGGTGGGGATCAAAGTTTTACTCGGATGATGAATTTGCAGGATTGACACTCCCACGGCTGGAAGCGCGTGGGATTCTTGCTTCATCCAGCCAACTTACCTAGAGGAGTCTCCCCACCTAAGCAGAGGTCGTTCTGGTAAGCTCTTTGTTGTGGAATATATTGTTTTACAGTTTCAGTACAAATATTGCCAGCAGTAGATACAAAATAGCTAGGAGTCCATAGAGTTGGAAACTTCAATAATTCGGGGAATTCTTTTCTTAGATGATGACTAACCCTACCCTAGTGGTTTGTCCCATAAAATATGATGGGGTTTCCATCACACCCACCTGGGACTATAAGTCCCAGTCTAATAGTCAAAGTCATATAAATATGACTATAAAACTAGC
>JAAUYI010037615.1_pt1 | contig 15547 bp, 16 predicted proteins | sample 7278041 | NCBI WGS metagenome assembly JAAUYI01 (sample SAMN14350216, study PRJNA611818) | marine sediment metagenome | isolation source: surface marine sediment (0.6m) | place: French Polynesia: Moorea | collected 2018-08
CTAAACATTTAGATAGGGTTGCTTCTTCGTTTTTGACAATCATGCAGAGGCTTAGTTTTGTCATGATGACTCCCAATATTTCTACTTCTTACGTTGAGGAAACTGGTTGATTTTCGCAATACCATAAAAGATTAACTCTTTATTACGGATACGAACTCGATCCACTCTTAATTGTGTTCCATCTAAAGCAAATTTATCTAAGTCTAGCAAGTTATTTACGTGAGCAATCAAAGCTTTTCCTAAATTTTTAGCTTTTTCATCTCCGTTATAGGTGACATTGACAAATTGAATTTTACGGCGATCTACAACTTCAACTTCCGAAGTCATATCTAGGTTCACGGTTTCCCCTGTTTTCCCTAACTGAATTTGACTTCTGAGGGTCAATGATTTATCTTCATTGACTAGCATTTCTGTTTTCTGGAAGTTTAGAGCTTGTCCCTCATATTGTAGCCGTTGCAGCTTTTCTACCACAAAGGAAGTATTAAATGAGGTGGTTAAGTCATCTTCAGTCAGGACAACTCGCATGGTTGCTTGCGTGGGTTGCCTTAGTTTGACCTGCCCTTTAAATATGGCACTAAAATCGATCGATACTGCCTGTACATAGAGTTCCATCCCTTCTATGCGTAGGCCGTTGTACATCAACATTCCGTTACCAATAAAGTCAAAACCGTCCACACTGCCTTGTAATAACTTGGCAACAGGTTCGGCTCTAACCATCGCTTCTATTTTACCTGTTCGCTTGAATAAAGCCGCGATCGCGGTACTAACGGCTTTACTGACGATTTGATCGCCACCTTGATTGGGAAAAGGAAGGGTTCCAAACACAACTGCTGTCATTATCCATTAGTGGGTTGTACGTTTTTCGATCTTAACATTAAGAAATATTAAGTGCTGTAACATTTCTTTATATTTTATATTAAAGATGAAAAATCATAGATATAAGTAAATTGTATGAATTGACTGATATCTGGGGTATGCTTAATGATATAGCAGTTCCCATACTTGTGAGGTACAAACTCTTCTAGTTTTAGGAGTTAGGAGTTCGGGAGTTCAGGAGTTGAATATTAGGTGTACCTCATGAGTCCAGGAAATGCTATAGTTAACCGAGAGAGTATGTTAAATTTATCCTAAATTTGGTCTTAGATAATAGAAAGTAACGTTAATATTATACACGAAAAGTGAATTTTTAGACATAAAAAAAAGGGCTATCAACCATGAAAAATATAAGGCTTACTCAATCAATTATATTATTAACAGCAATTGTTGCTGGTGTCGCTATTAGTCCAAAGGCTAATGCACAAGCTAATCAACAAGATGAAATTCGCTATGTTCAAGAATCAGTAAGAGTTCTATACGATCAAGATCGAAATCGAGCTTTTACGATTCAAGAATTGCTAGATGATGGTTATGCAATGTGTCAAAGAATTGCTAATAGTGATCCCCTAGAACATTTAGCAGAGGATTTGATTCGTTCAGGGTTAGGAATGGGAGGAAGTCGTCCTCAAGATGACCCTGAAATGATGAGAATTGCTCAAAGATACCTTTGTGATGATTAGTTAATCTGATCTAGTTTACTCCCTCAACTAAATTGTCGTGTAGATACCGAATTTAGTTGAGGCTTTCTTATCAGTGATCTCAAATAAATACGTAAGTTTTTTTTCAGTTTGATGGGTTATTCCGAGATATTAACTAAGAAATTTGCCCTTAACACTCAGTAATTTTACACCTCAAGTTTTGCAGAATATCATAATACTTATTGATGTTTTTATATTATCCCTGAGTTCTTTATCGATTCTTGATAAAACTGATTAGTCGCTACGGTTAAAAATTCAATAGGTAGATCTTTGCAGGTCTAAAAAAAAAATGTTAAATTGTTGTCTGTAAATACAAATACAATATTTAATAAGTTACTTTTATGAATCTAACTAAACTCTTACCCCTTATCAAAAAAAATAACCCTAATTCTGGTGCTACCTTGCTAGAAATCTTATTAGGAAGTGCCTTAATGTCTTTCATCGTTGGTATAGCAGGATTTGGCTTAGTCCATATTCTATCGGTGGAGCAAAAAGCATCAGCAAAAGGGGAAATTCAAGCTAATTCCAATCGAGCTTTGGAATTTCTAACCGATGAAATAAAATTAGGAAGAAGAATTGAATCGGATGCTGTTGCAGCCTTAGCTGAAGCTCCTGATTTCACCCTCCCCAGTGGAGCAAAACCCATTTTAGTTTTTCAAGTTCCTGATGTTCCTCAACGAATTGTTTATTACACAAAACCAGCAGAAAATATTTGGGAAGGGCCTAATGTTCTTGAGCGATGGGGACCGCCGATGGATGAAAACGGACAATATGATCCAGCAGAAATTAATAACCCTGAAAACTGGGAATACCATGTTTTAATTGATAGTATTGATGACACAGCACAAACCCCCAATTGTTCTCCTGATTGGCGACCTAGTAATGTTGATGCCACTCAAGGATTTAATGCTTGTGTTAACCCTGAAGAAAAACTGGTCAAACTTAATTTAGCAACCACTACCACTAACAAAACTTGGCGCGAAGATGTTAATTATCAAGTTCAATCGATGGCTTTTGCTAGAAGTAATATAACCCAAGGTTTTACTGGAGATGCACCTATATTCGAGATTAATAATAAACAGTTAACTATTCCAAAACCAGCAAACGTAAAGTTTGAAGTATTAGGGGGTGCGATCACTTGTGGTGCGGGAGGAGTCAATATTCCTGTAACCACTTATCTTTATAAGGATGACACTAAACAGGTTTGGGATACCTCTTCTGCCTTAAGTTTATCCAATCAACCCGCAGGAACCACCTTTGATGTAGAATCTATAAAAGATGAAGATAGAACAGTCTGTAATAAAGAAAAATTAGCTGTTTCTAGCACTGATTCTGATAGTCCAAGAATTAGAGTGTTAGTTAACGGAGATCCCGTCCCTGATGTTACCCCATTTGACAATCAAACTACCATTGATGATTTTCTAGAGGGTTATATCGAGGATGGAAAAATTAAACTTGCTGAGAATCAAGCAATTTATTTATTTGAGTTAGGTAGCAATAGCGATACTGGTAGCGCAACGTTTGATCTACAAGATAATGTAGTTTTAGCAACCGTTGACAGTGTTAATTAATTCTCTTCTCCTGCGTGATAGGAACTACGAACCAATGGACCAGAACGAACGTGGGAGAAACCCAGAGAACGAGCGGTTTCTCCCAATTTTTCAAATTCTTCGGGAGTCCAATATTTCTGCACCGGAATATGAGCTAAAGAAGGACGCATATATTGTCCCAATGTAACGCGATCGCATCCTACCCGTCTTAAATCCTTGAGAGTTGTTATAATTTCCGCTTCAGTTTCCCCATGACCTAACATTAACCCTGATTTTGTGGGGATGGTGGAATCTATTTCTTTAACCCACCGTAGCACATCCAGCGATCGCTCATATTTTGCCCCTCGTCTCACTGGCCCTTGCAAGCGTTGTACCGTTTCAATATTATGGTTGTAGCAAGCCGGTTTAGCAGCAACAACCGTAGAGATCCGTTGTTTTTGACTTTTTTGACCTCCTTGTCCTCCCCAAAAGTCTGGGGTTAATACTTCGATGTGAGTTTGGGGGTTAAGGGTACGGATAGCTGTCATGGTTTGAACAAACCATTTCGATCCACCGTCTTCTAGGTCATCCCGTGCAACGGAGGTGAGAACAACGTAGCTCAGTCCTAATAATTTAACCGATTCTGCTACTTTTTGGGGTTCTTCGGGGTCTAAGGTTATAGGTGCGTGACCTTTATCCACTTGACAAAATGCACAGGAACGGGTGCAAGTGGGCCCCATGAGTAGAAATGTAGCTGTTTTGTTACTGTAACATTCACCCCGATTAGGACAACGACCTTCTTCACAAATGGTGTGGATCTTTCGGGTTTTTATAATTTTTTGAACGGTAGAAAGTTCACTTGCTTTGCCAATGGGTCGTTTTAACCAAGAAGGAATGGGAGTAAGATTAATCTCATTTTTAAGAGAACTTTTAGCCATTGTTTATAACACTAACATAAATTATCATTGATTATCTATTATTTATTATACCTTGTCAATTATAGCAATTCCCATATTTGTGAGGTACAAACTCTTTTAGTTTTAGGAGTTAGGAGTTCGGGAGTTCAGAAGTTCAGAAGTTCAGAAGTTGAATATTATATGAAATGGAAATAAGAATGCTATCAATAAATTTTCTCCCAACTCCCCTGCGGTCTTTTGTAGCAAACATTTAGCTGTTTCATACTAGGTGTACCTCATGAGTCCAAGAAATGCTATATCTAAGGTTTTTTACTTCTGAGCTTAGTTAATCCCATGCTTCAAATTCTTGCATCCAATGATTAATAATGGTACTCATTTGAGTCCGTCTATTTTCAAAACTAGCAGCTATCCAAATAAACATTAATCCTAATAATAAACCAACAATCCATTTCAACAAAGGGTAACTAAAACTAACAATCACTAATTGGTAAAACACAGTAATTAAAAAAGTAATCGTTCCTGTAAATAAAAAACCGCGAGTTTTTAAACCCAACCCTGTAACAACTAAAATAAGTCCAATTAATCCTGGAATAATACCTGTTTCTCTATAAAATAACAAAGAAACGGTACACAAAATTCCTGTTGCTAAAAGACGGATAGAATGTCTTAGAGATTTTCCTTCTTCTCTTTGACAATAGGGTTCAATGATAATAATTAATAAAAGGGATAGACATAATACACTTGAATATAATAAAGGAGATGGTTGCTTGACTATAATTATATTATTATAGACTGCAATATTCAGTAACAGTAAACTTAGATAAAATAAACGGGGTCTATTGGACATTTTAGAGAGAATTCCATAACAAATCGATGCAATCAGTAAAGTAATCCAATTAAGATTAGTAAGGGTACTAAAAATTCCCATTAAAGGTAAACTAAAAGCCAATAGATTCCAGGGTCTTTTTGACCATCCCCATTGTCTCCAAGGAAGAGTATAAACCACAATACTTAATAAAGAAAGTACAGAACCTATGACATGATATAAGAAAGGGAAAGAGAAAGTTAAACCACTATAGATAGCTATTCCTCCCCCTTCAATAAATCCTAAATAGACCCAAATTTCTCCTTGTCTTTGGTCTAAGAAGTTACGTCCTTCTAAAATAGCATACTGAGCTAAAAATATGCCAGCACCTAAACCTATTAATTGCTGTGATATGAGAGGATCTAATAAAGAAATTCCTAATAAACTACTTCCTAGTATCCAATGTAAATGAGCAATGATTTTAAATTCTCTTGGAGTAAGATTTAGGTAGGAACATAACCAACGAGAAGAGAGACGATACACATACATAATTGTGGTTGCTAATGCTGCTATACTAATACATTTATCTCCCCAAGATAAATTATTAATCTGATAATACAAACTTTCATAAGCAGATAAAGAAATGATTATCATCCCTAAATAGATTAGAGGTTTAAACTGTTGTTTTCTTCTCCCGATACCAATAATAATTAAGGCAAAACCCAAAGAAATTAATCCAGTTAAACGATTAAATAAATTCCATCTTAATGCTGTTCCTAATGTTCCGTATAAAAGGGGTAAAATATGTAAACTGCTTAAAAATTGTTGTTTTTCCCTTCTTTTTTGCCACCATTCCCCAAGAATTTGCAATAAAAATCCTAAAATAACGTTGATACAAGCTAATAGGATTAAAGATTGATTTAACTTAGCTGTAATATTAATTGTAAGTAATTCTACTGTCCATCCTAATGTATAAAACACCAAATTATTGGTTTGTTTTTTAGTACGGTAAAAAATGTCTAAAAATAAGACAATGATAGCGATTATAACTGTAATTGAAGGGTTAGTATATCCCCAGTAAATAGCAATTGAATGTAATGTTAAAGTAGTTAAAATAAAACTACATAAAATTATTCCCCAGACATCAACTACTTTCCTGTAAAGATTAGCTAAGAATTGAGGTTTTTGTTTTAAATAACTCCAAGCTAACCAAAGAATCATTAAAGTTAAACTATCGCTAATTATCCAAATATCAATTATCGGTAGCTTGAGATTTTCTATAGCTTCTAAAACCATCACAGAACGACAAAATATACCCATTCCGATTGTGATAAATGCTGTTAAAAAATGAGGTAAAAAATAACTATAACCAAACAGTAAAATAGTTCCTACTATTGATGTAATAATTCTTGCTATCAAAAGATTAGGAGTTAGAAATTGTACGATTAAAATTACAATAACACTTGACCATAAAAAAAGATATTTACTTGTATTTTGCCAACTACGGTAAGCCATATTTATCATAATTAAATTAAGGGTGATCAGCAAAATCAACTCATTATTTAAGAGGTAATCAGTAGTGAATCTCAAAATAGAAATAGTTGCAATTTCTACCGTACATAAAGTGATTCCCCATAAATTTAATGCTTTCTTATAGTAATCAATAGAATTAATTTGATAATAGTTGAGAAGATGATGAATCATCCAAAAGAAGAGGGTAATAATTGCTGCTAATAATAACCAATATACCCAAAATTGTTCTCCATACTTCAGACCATTATCTTCTAAAATAACCACTATTAATTCTAAGATAAAGCCAATGGTAATAAATGCTAAACTAACCTGCTTAACAATTTGTGTTTGTAGGATCATTAAAATAGTAGCCAATCCTAATTCTATCCACCCCCATAATGGCAATGATAAAGCAGGAAGAGGGACAATAGCTAAGATCAATATACTATACCATAATGATAATGTATTGTTTCTAGGAGAAGATTGCCAACTACGATAAACAACACTTCCCATTAAGATAACAGAAGAAATAAGAATGTTGGTTGCTGAAGTATAAATTAAAGAAACATCAATCAATCTGATTAAAATAATTAGGGATAAAATATAAGCATAACCATCAAATATTTTAGCATAAATAAAAGCTAAATTTGATGTATTTTCGCTCAAAACATGACGAATAAACCATAAAAGTAGTATGACAATTACCCCTGATAATATCCATAATGAATTTGATAAATTTAGATAATATAAATAGAAGAAAATTGACGTTAATCCTAAACCAACCGTAATAATAACTGAATATAAATGACGTAAATATAGAGTATTTACAATCATTAAAATGCTTCCACTTATTAATCCTATGAGTCGAGTTTCTGGAAAATAAATAGTTAATGCTTGTCCTAAACATATTGCTATAACACTTAATTCAGTTGCTAGTTTTCTTCGAGGTAAATAATAAGTGGCGATCGCTGTAAAAAATAAAGAAACGATTAACCAAGTCAAACTCCAAAAAGGTGAATTTATCGGTAATTTAAACCACAAAAAACTATAGGATAATGTCCCTAAAAATAATCCGATGACCCAAGAATTACTATTGATCAATTTAATCAAAGATTCTTGTGAAAAAGTGATGAAAGATGCTAAAATCTCAGCCATCATTAACCCTAATAAAATCAATGACCAAATATTGAGAGAAAGGTTAGGTAAATAATAGTCAATAATAGAAATTAACGTCAATAATAAACCAATATGAGTCATCAACCCTAATGGTTTAATGAAAAAACGCCGATTATGTTTTAATTTATTTTTTATTTCGTAAGCTAATGTTAAACTAGATAACAGTAAGTTAACTGTTCTAATTAAGGGATTTCTTAAACTAATAACTGTTAAAATAATACCAAATAAAAAAACTAATTTACTACTAAAAGTGTATAATTTTAAGCGATTATATTTGAGTAAAAAATATCGACTTAATATTATCAAAAATAAGTAGGGAAACAAAACAACACTACTTAAGACAAAAGGATAATTATTAGTGTTAGTAAAATCAATAACATTTGTCCATACAGTTTGAAGAATAGGTAAACGAAATATTAACCAATGAATCTGTAAACCGATGAGAAAAATCAAGATAATATCCCGTCGAGAACCAGCGGTTTTTAATCGTTTTCCCAACCAAGTGATTGCCAATAAACTAATGGCGATCGCTTGAGTAGGAATCACAAAAACAGATAATAACCATCCCAAGATTAAAGTCGCACTTCCTAGCCATTTCCAAGGGGTTTTTGGAGGCGATCGCCATCCCATTAACCACCCACATAAACCAATCGCCAAACTCAATTGATAAACATCAATTTGAGCAATAAAAATAGCCCTAACTAAAAGAATAATTAACGCATAAATAATAATTGCTTCTGTTAAACTAAATGGTAAAAAATTTTGCTTGTTTTCCTCAGTATCGTTAGGGGAAAGTAAAGTTATAACTGTAGTACCAATTACCCCTAAATAAGTCGCTACCAAAGGAATTCCCGGTAAAGTCCATCCCCAATGTAAATAAGTTAACCCTAAATGATTTAACAAAAGTAAAGAATTGCCAATAGATTGATCGTTATTCTTAAAAAAATTAATGGTTAATATCGTTAAAGATAAACTACCTATCAACATTCCTATTAACCCGAAAAAAGTATGCCACAGCGGAAAACTATCCATGGCCAAGAAATTAATAGGAACTAATAATAAAGTGACAATGCGTAACGCTTGAGTGGTTAATCTTAAATTAGTTTGTTTTCCTGTCCACCAACTAGCAACCCCAAACCCTAATGTGTATAACCAAAGGATTCCATATTGTAATACTACGGGAAACTGTTCCCACCAACTTGCTGCGATAACCCCTGAAGAAACCACCACCATAAATACCCCTAATAACAGCAACCAAATAACACTTAATTCTGCCATGAAAGATTGAAGCATTTGTGTTATTGTTGGGATATTTCGACGTTGCTGACGAAGGTTTAAATTTGGAGAAGGAGAAACAGGTAAAGATGGAGTGGATGGGGTAGTGGTGGGGGTAACAGGTTGAAGCAAACTATCAGGAATTCTACAACTTAAATCTTTCTTGGCAATATGTTTAGTTTGCTGATGGTTCAATAATCCTAATGCTAACCAACGATCTAATCCTTGTAAAATTAAGGGATTAGATGCTTGAACATTAATTGTCAAATTAAGTTGTGTCTCCCCAGACAAAGAATTAACATCTTTTAAAAGTTGTAATTGTTCAATTAAATTATGAATGGTTAGAGTTGTTTGAAAATTAACCTGAAATGAATCATTTCCACTCAGCAGTCTTGTTGTAACCCCCTCATCAGAAATTAACCCCAATTCTAACCAATACTGCCATCCTTCCAGTAATTCAGAAATAGCAGTTTTTCGAGTTAGTTCAATAGAAATTGAGTGATCCCTTGACAATGACATGAGATACCCCTAAAAAATATTGTCTCAATTAAGTAATCTAACATTTTGTATCTCGGTCATTTGTCTAAATCAAACTTTGAACAGTTTTAAACCCCTTATAAGTACCTGGACAAAAATAAACGTTACTTGTTAAGTTGAGCAGGGGAGGCAGAGGGTGCAGAGGAAGCAGAGGGGGGGGAGGGCTGACCCCTTTATTTACATTTCTTAAGATAGTTGAGTTTATTTATGTCCGATCACTTAGCAAGAGATCTACTGAATCTCTCTAGTAACAACCCCGTGTCAAATGAGTTTTTTATTCACTTAGCTGAAATTGGGATTTCAATCATCTTCTTGATTTAAAGTTTCTTCTGCTAACTTTTCATCTTGATAGGCTTTGATTTTTTCATATAAGCTATCAACTGTTTCACTTTCAAATAGTTTATATTTTAATTCTAAATAATTACCATGACCTAAGTTGCAAATTGACAAAAATCTCATAACTTTAGAGGGTTCTAAATGTTTAATTAAAATCTGAAAAACTTCTTGGACAATTTCATAATCATTATCAATTTTAACTTTCATTATCTACCTCCTTAATAAAATCGATAGGGTTAATAGCTTGAATAGATAAAGATTTACAGCGATTTAATAAGCGTTTATCACAAGTAATAAAATAATCACAAAATGAAGCTTCAAAACAAGCAACATGGAGGGCATCAATAGGTTTTATTCCTTCTAATTCTAATTGATTTGCTCTCTTTTTAATCAACTCATTAACCCTCTGTTTAAAAATAGATTTTTTAGGTATTCATTAATAGCATTTTGTTGTTCTGGAATAGGATGTTTTTGATTTTCATACTCTAGAACAAATGAGTTAATGGCTTCTATTTTTCCACTTTCAATTAGATTTAAAATACTAATAGTGGCTTGCATTTCTAAAAAAATGCTTGCCTGACTCCTATCGTCATATAAACGATTATATACACTCGTATCCAAATAAACCCTAATCACATTATACAACCTGATCGGACTTGTTATTAAACGATCAGGTAGGCAAAGTCTCTAATCATTCTCAAATAGTTAAGAATAACTCTTAGTTTTGCCTACCCTACCTTTATTTATTGAACCGTTGTACAAGATTTTTCTTCATGACTGCGGGGACAAGTTTCTAAGTCTTCCGTAACAGGATTTTCTGGGTTTAAACCGATCCAAGTATCTATTTTTTCAGGCTCAAAACCCACTCGATAAATCTCCTCAACTTGAATTAACGGGCGACGAATTAACAGAGGATCAGCAATCATTAATTCTAAGGCTTTTTCCTCATTCAGAGCATCAGGAATAACTTCACCCGATTTAATTCTAGGTGCGCTTTTATTGAACCATAAACTAACAGGTAAGTCTCCAAAAAAGGGACGTAACTTTTCTGCTGTCCAAGGTTCAGTTAAGAGACTTTTTGCTTCTAAATGGTGACCGGCTGCTATTAATAAATTTTTCTGTTTGGTATTATTACGACAGCCTGGTTTTTCGTAAAAAGTAACGTTAGCCATTATTTATTTAAGGAGTTAAGATAGTGTTCTTCAAGTAATTCTGCGATCGCTTTAGGATTGGGTTTACTATGCTTAGATTTCCCTGGCATTAAAATCATATTGGGGGCTTTTCCACAGCGTTTTTGACAGCTAGTTTTCTCAATGGTTACATGATTTTCTAAGCCTAGATTACACAGCGTTTTTTCAAGAATTCGGTGTAATTGTCGTCCCCCACGTTTAGCACAATCAGATTTATTACACAGTAAAATTTTACCTTTTTTCGGACAAGTTTTACCTTGAATGGTTACGGTTGCGTCATTCTCTTTTTCTTTATCACATTTCGCATTACAACTGAGGCGAGTAATTTCATAAGCTTTCAATTTTAACTTAGTAAAATTCCCTTTAAATTCCTGTTCTCCTGTAATAGAAATCCAGTCTCCAGGCAATATATTTAAAGCTTGGGTATCTCGTAAACTTTTATCAATTTTTACCCTTAATTCCCGTTCTCCAACCGCTAGAATTAAGGATTTTGATTGACCATTAGACTTATAAGTAAAGCCCACAAATTTACCTTGTAATTGAAAGGGAATGGTTTGATTAGAATGAATTGAACTCATGACAATTTTCCTGAAACAATAGGGTTAGAAAATGGCGCAAGATGTAATTATTGGTAAGACCATTTTTTTGTGATGAGAGATATTGTCAACTAAAATGACAATGAAGTTTCTATCAGGTTTCGCTAAATTACTCAACCCATACGCAAACTATAAATTCTCTCAAGAAGAAAGAAAAATGGTAAGAAAAAACTTGAGGAAAGGGGCTTAAAAATTTAGAATTTAGAATTTAAAATGTAGAATTAATTAAACATTCTTAACTCTGCATTCTACATTCTTAATTCCGTTTACTATTTAATTAAGCCCGACTAAAAACTGGAGGAAGTTTAAAGACGTTTTGCGTCGAAGGTTTGGGGCAAATTAGTGTCATCATTTAGGTTAGAAAATTGTAATTCCCAACCATTGGCCAAAGTTAAAATTTTACCCTCTCCTTCAACCGTTTCGTTAACCACTAATTCTTCCAAATCTTTTTTAGGCACATAAACGGATAAATTTCCTTCATCTTCTCTGCGTAAGATCACTTTCATAGTATAACTCCTGAAATAGTTGATAGTTGATAAGGAATAGGAAATAAGAAATAGGAAATAGTTGTTATCTGAAACTCCTGACTTCTGATTCCTAAAAATTAAACCTGAGATGGTTCTAGGATTTCTTCAATTTCCTCATCATCGGTATCATCAATAAAAGGCTCATCTACAGGAAGTAACTCCTTACGACGACAACCGACAACATAACCCCTTTCAAGGAAATGAACCGCATAAATGTAGTAACTTTGGAGATAAGTGCCAATACCGACAACGTAGCCAATATCTCCTTTTTTCGCTAAGGTTTCGCCCACTTCTTTACCAGGAAACGTCCCATCATTGCGAATCATTCTCCGAAGTCGAACCTTTTGTTCCATTTCAAACGCGGGAGGATCATTAAGTTCAATTTCACCTGGATTATACAATCCCATGAGACATACTCCTATTGGATACAACATCAAGTAACTCTTCAACCGTTAGACTGCGCTTCATTTGCACTGATAAATGGCGCACCGAGTCTAACACCACTTGGGACTCTTCATGGTTTAAACGAATGCCATGTTGACTTAATAGATTAGTCAATAAATGTCGTCCCGAATGTTTGCCTACCACTAAACGGCGTTTCCAACCCACCTCATCAGGGGAAAAGGGTTCATAGGTTTGGGGGTTTTGTAGGACACCGTGAGCATGAATACCCGACTCGTGAGCAAACACATTGTCCCCAACGATCGCCTTCCAAGGGGGAAGCGCAATACCAGAGGCTTCGATCACCAGTTCAGATAACTCCCGTAAACGAGAGGTTTCTACCCCTAAATCAACCTTATAGAGTCGTTTAAGAGCCATGATCATCTCTTCTAAGGCTGCATTACCCGCCCGCTCTCCCAACCCGTTAACGGTGGTATTTACCGAAGTTGCCCCTGCTTGTAACCCTGCTAAGGCGTTAGCGGTGGCTAAGCCAAAATCATTGTGGGTGTGCATTTCAACGGGGATCGTTACAGACTTAACCAATTTTCCCACTTTTTGGGCCGTGGTTAAAGGGTCAAGAATGCCTACCGTATCGCAGAAACGAAAACGAGAAGCCCCTAAACTTTCGGCAAACTGAGCCACTTCCAGTAAAAATGACTCATCAGCCCGAGAAGCGTCTTCAGCCCCCACAGAAACAAATAAATCCTGATCTAAAGCAAAATTGAGGCTATCTCGTAATCGATCCCAAACACGAAGCGTGTTTCCTTGAAATTTCGCCTTAATTTGAATTTCAGACACAGGGACAGAAATATGAACCCGTTTTAAACCACAAGCAATAGAAGCTTCAATATCAGAACGAACCGCACGGTTCCAGCCCAATAGGGCTGCTTTTAACCCTTTTTGAACAATAGTGGTAATAGCCTCGGCTTCAGAGCCTCCCATAGCAGGAATACCCACTTCTAACTCAGGAATACCGATAGCATCCATCAAAGAAGCAATGGCTATTTTTTCAGCAGCACTAAAAACAATACCGGCAGCTTGCTCTCCGTCCCGTAGGGTTGTATCATTAATATGGACATGATTCATGGATTAAACTCCTCAGATTGACCAATTGATTAGGGGAACTGGAAAGAAATTTGAGCATCTAGCCAATCCCAAATCCGTTGTAATTGGGTCAAGGAGATTAAGCCATATTGCCACAACAACATGGGGATGGGGTCGCCAGGTTGCCTTCGGTTGTTGATAACAACCGCCAGATCGTCCCGTGAGAGATCCATCTCTTGTTGCAAAAATTGACTAAATTCCGTAGAAATTGGATTGTTTTCCATGACAGCACTGAGAAATCAGTTATCAATATTATGAGAAGGCAGGAGGCAGGAGAGAAGATAACTCATTCAGGCTTATTTCAAAGCTTTTGGCCGTCCTAACCCATACCTCGACTGCTGTAACTGAGAAAAACAGAAAGAGGTTTAATGAGGAATAAAAAACCTAACGCTATCAATAATAATGATCCTTAATTGGTACAAATACCAAGATTAAGGCAATTGATTACTCGATTTTCCCAGTATCGTAAAAGTAGTTTAGGCAAAGAATCACAGTCTTACTATTGCCTATTTTGATAAGATTGGACTGACTCCGAATCAATCGTTTCCCAACACCGCTCCAACCAAGTCACTAACTCTTGACGAGGAGCGATCGCCCCATAGACCACACTGCGGAGTAGAATCCCATGGTTACCATGTTCTATTTCTACCCACAACGAGCCATCTTCAGGACACCAACAGGGAATCATTAATTCTTGAAGACGTTGACAAACAGTCCAGCGATCGCAACGAGAAACTTTCTCAACTTGACTGATTAGAGCATCAGAATGATAAGGTTGCATCATGATTGTAAGGTAAAGGTCAGGGTAGTTTTTGTATCTTTTGTTCCAATTCTTCAATTCGGTCTAATAACATCCGAATCATTTGGCCCTCAACATCGGGTAACTTGCCATGTTCTAACGGACAACCCCGACCACTACGGGAGATAATACGACCAGGAATGCCTACAACAGTGCAATCATGAGGAACATTCCGTAAAACGATTGATCCTGCCCCAATACGGACATGATTGCCAATGCAAATGTTGCCTAATACTTTTGCCCCAGATCCTACAATCACTGAATGACCTAGGGTGGGATGGCGTTTACCGCTTTCTTTACCCGTTCCCCCAAGGGTAACATTTTGGTAAATGAGGCAATAATCACCAATAATAGCCGTTTCCCCAATGACGACCCCCATACCATGATCGATAAACACCCCTTGACCAATAGTAGCCCCTGGATGAATTTCGATTCCCGTCAGAAAACGGGCAAGATGAGAGAGAAAACGGGGGAAAAAAGGCACATTACGATGCCATAATTCGTGAGATAGACGATGGATCGCCAAAGCGTGTAAACCTGGATAGCAACACACCACTTCTAACCAATTACGGGCCGCGGGATCTCTTTCAAAAATGATTTGAAAATCTTGCCGCAAGAAGCTTAATAGGTTAGGCCGAGAAGTGCGCGGTTCAGAAATAGAGCTTTCTGACGGACTTCCACGACGCTCTCTGACAGGGAGTGATCCAAACATTAAATTCCGTGCTTGCGCATAGACTTAGTTGTTATGCTTATACCAAGCCCCCTATTTACCCCATGTCTTGAGACGGCCAGTCAAATTGATCAAATTTATTAATGGTTTAATGCTTTTGACGAAATCTAGATATATTCAACCTTTCACAGTATTCCAAACAATTTTATGGGTATGGGGACAAGTATTTTTTTATAGGGGATAAAGTATTTTTAGGGGGAGGGTTGTGTATTGATGTACTCACTCATAGTCACGATTATGTCAGACTTTGACCCTTTTTTTAGCCACATAATACCGCAGATAACTGGCCACTCAAAATTAAAAAACTATAAAAGGGCTACAAGTTCGATGAAATCTACCATTAAGCTATCCGATCCCTAAACAACTCGAATGTAACAGTTCATAGCAAATCTACCAACTAGAAAATGTTACATTGGATACAGAATTGAATTCCGTGACAGCACTGGGGAGGCAAGAGGAAGCTAACTCGGTGTTTCTTTTCCAAAGAGGGAATAGGGAG
>JAAUYI010166701.1_pt1 | contig 15545 bp, 14 predicted proteins | sample 7278041 | NCBI WGS metagenome assembly JAAUYI01 (sample SAMN14350216, study PRJNA611818) | marine sediment metagenome | isolation source: surface marine sediment (0.6m) | place: French Polynesia: Moorea | collected 2018-08
AGATAAAAGTAAAAAGTAAAAAGATAATCCCCATAAATAAATAAATTGAGGGGATAAGATTACGGACGTATTGTTTCTTGCACTACCTGTATCGAAACAAATGTTTTTACTACGTTCCATAAATAAATTTAGCGGCTTGGTGACCATTTTTCTTTTTCTTTACTTTTGCCTTTTTACTTTTTACTTTTGCCTTGTTCGGTCACAATAACTTATCTGGTGTAATTGGTAGATCGCGGATGCGTTTACCTGTAGCATGGTAAATAGCATTGGCGATCGCAGCTGAAACTCCAGTAATCCCAATCTCACCCACACCACGCACCCCAGCGGGATTAAAGTTATAGTCGGGTTCCCCCACAAATGTCACCTGAATCCGAGGAATATCTGCATGACTGGGATAATGGTAGGTAGCTAGGTCATAAACCACAGGATAACCAATATTGGGGTCAAAATGGCACTCTTCCATCAAAGCTTGCCCAATGCCCATAATCACACCACCCCGTATCTGAGACGCTGCGGTTTTGGCATTCATCACCCGCCCAATATTCATCACCGACACCCAAGGAGTTACCCGTACCCGAGCAATTTCTTCATCCACACTGACTTCACAAAAATGTGCCCCCCAGGATTGGAATGTCCATTTCTTTCCCTCGTCACCAGGTGCAGTAGAAGTTGTGGCTTCAAAAGTACTCTCTCCCGATTGATGCAAGTTGGCAAAGGCTTCCGAAGCTGTTGTTGCCTTAGCTATCTGCAAAACCTCCTTACAAGCTGACATCACTGCTGGTACCAGGGTAGCTGTCATCTGGGAACCCCCCGCCATCCCACCGTTAGGTAGTAAGGAGTCTCCCAATTCCACCCGCACCTGTTCCACTGGCAATCCTAATACCTCCCCTGCTGTGCCGGCAACAATGGTATATGTCCCAGTACCCATATCATTGCCACTGGTAAGGATATGTGCCGTACCATCGGCTAATAACTTGACTGTGACTGTGGCTGCACTGCGTAAACCGGGGAAAGTTGATGCAGCCATGCCCCATCCGATGAGTTTACCATCACGGGTCAGGCTACGCACCTGTTTTGCTCGTTCTTCCCAGCCAAATTGTGCTGCACCCACCCGCAAACATTCGGTGAAATGCTTGGCAGAGAAGGGTAAACCCCGGCGTTGGTGTTCTTTGCTGTCATTTTTTAACCGCAGTTCCACGGGGTCAATGTTTAACTCCCACGCCAATTCATCCATTGCCGATTCCAGTGCCCATAACCCCGGATTTTCCCCTGGGGCACGCATAAAGGTAGGTACTCCCACGTTTATCTCGGCCAATTCCTGACTGGTGCGTAGATTGGGGGTAGCGTACATACTGGATGTAATGCCCGTACAGGGTTCCGTAAAAACTTCTACTGGAGATGTACAAGATTTAGCTGCGTGGTCGATGGAAATTAAACTACCATCGGCTTTTGCCCCTAGGCTAATTGTCTGTTCTGTTTCCGAACGATGCCCGGTGTTCGCTGTCATTTGCCGCCGACTGACAACCACTTTCAGGGGACGTTGCAACTTACGAGCAGCAGATGCACAGAGAATTCCGTGGGACCAAGGGAAGGCTTTAGAACCAAAACCTCCTCCAATAAATGGTGTAACAATCCGCACCTGATCCACAGACAGTCCAAACAGTTCTGCATAGGTACGCTGACTACAAATTACCCACTGGGATGGTTCATAAACTGTCAGATTTTCTCCATCCTGCCAGTGGGCAATGATGGCGTGGGGTTCCATCGGTGCGTGGAGTTCCGTCGAAGTTGTGTAAGTGGCTGTAATCTTCCCGGCTGCCCCTGCTATTGCCGTAGCCAAGTCCCCAGTGGCAAAATTCCCCTTCTCAAACTTCATCGATTCCCCAAACATGGAGGCAGCTTCGTTATATGTAGCTGTTGCTGCCTCGATAATTGGTGCTTTGGTGGCGTATTCCACCTTCACTAAATGAGCGGCATGGCGTGCCCGTTCAAAGGTATCTGCAACTACCAAACCAATAATCTGCCCTGCGTAGTTAATTTGGTCATCTGATAGGGGTAGCCGTGCCTCGTAGATTTTCGAGGCTATGAAATCGTTGGTTGGTTTAGATACTGGGGGTGAGTTTTCATGGGTAAAAACCGCAATTACTCCCGGTGCTGTGGCTGCCTGCTGGGTATCAATACTCGTAATCTGCCCGTGAGCGATGGCAGCAGTCACCAAATAACCGTGAACCAAACCGGGAATTTGATGTTCCGCAGCGTAGGTTGCTGTCCCTGTCACCTTTGCTCGTCCGTCCTTGCGGTTCATACGATACCTCCTCCTTGGGCAGAAACCATCAGGGCGCGACGAATCGCCCGTTTTGCTAGTTCGACTTTATAACCATTGTGAGTTAGGGGTTGGGCTGATTGCAAGGCAATTTCCGCCGCCTTCGTAAATGTTGCTATATCTGCTGACTTACCCAGCAAAAACTCCTCTGCTGCTGTAGCTCGCCAAGGCTTGTGTGCTACCCCACCCATTGCCAAGCGTACACCTTGGATTTTTCCCCCTCGTACATTTATAGCCGCCCCTACAGAGATTAAAGCAAAAGAATAGGAAGCGCGATCGCGGATTTTCAAATAAACCCCAGATTTTGCCCAGGATAATGGTGGCAGAATCACGGCGGTAATTAATTCCCCTGGCTGTAAGTTGGTGTCTTGCTGGGGTGTATTTCCCGGTAAACGATGGAAATCTGCAAATGGTATCTGTCGTTGTCCTTGGGGACTTGCTACTTCCACCACCGCATCCAATGCAGCCAAGGCAACACACATATCTGAGGGGTGGACTGCTACACAATCCTCGCTAGCACCAAGGATGGCATGGTTGCGGTTAATGCCTGTAATTGCGGGGCAGCCTGTGCCTGGTTGCCGTTTATTACAAGGAAAAGCAGTATCGTAATAATAAGGACAACGGGTACGTTGCAGGAGGTTTCCCCCTACCGTCGCCATGTTGCGAATTTGCTGAGAAGCACCAGAAAGAATTGCCCTGGCTAACAGGGGGTAGTTGTGGCGAATGTAACTATTGTCTGCCACGGCGGTATTACTAACTAAAGCTCCCAGACGTAGACTACCATCAGCCATGTCTTCAATCCCTTGCATCTGCAACCGAGAGATATCAATCAGTTGGGATGGCTGATCTAAGAATACTTTTAGACGGTCAACTAAATTCGTCCCCCCAGCAATAAACTGGGAATTTTCGTCAGCATCTGCCTGGTTTACCGCATCTGACAAGGAAGTGGCACGGGTATAAGTAAAGTTATTCATGATGCTTGATTATCCCCAGATTCACTGACCATCAACACTGCCGCAGGAGAGGGTGGTTGTTGTCCCATTACCTGCTGTACTGCTGCCACAATTCCATTGTAAGCACTGCACCGGCAGAGATTTCCACTCAGTCGTTCCTTAATTTCTATTTCCGAGAGTTCAGTTAATACAGGGGGGGTATCTAAATCTGGAGTCACCGCACTTACACAACCCCGTTTAACTTCCTCTACCAAAGCCACAGCAGCGCAAATTTGCCCTGGAGTACAATAGCCGCACTGGAAGCCATCATTATTAATAAATGCCTCCTGCACCGGATGCAGAGTATCTCCCGTTGCCAAGCCTTCAATGGTAACAATCTCCTTACCTTCATGCATTACCGCTAAAGTCAGACAGGAGTAAACACGTTGACCATCAATTAAAACAGTACAAGCTCCACACTGACCATGATCGCACCCCTTTTTGCTACCTCCCTTACCCAAATATTCACGGAGGGCATCTAAGAGTGTTACACGGGGTTCAATGGTGAGGGTGTGCTGTTCACCATTTACGGTAAGAGTCACATTCATCTGGGCTTCCCCTCCTTGTATAGCACTCTTACAAAGTCGTCACACAGGCGCAATTGTACCACTATATACTTCCACAATCTTGCCAATTTCAAAATATATCAAGTCCTAAATCCTGGGTGAGCAACAATATCCCCGACTTCTCCAAGAAGTCGGGGATCTGAGTCTCGAAATTCAAGGGCAGTGATGGAATTTCTATCGGATTTAAAGATGTCAACTACTAAGCTACAGCAAAACCTGTATGCTGCCGTACTCTGGGATGGCGAAAACCAAGTACTATATCTTCTTTGGGAACACCTGCTTCTATTAAATCACTCACTACACCTTCTTCAGTATCGTCATATTGAATCCAGATTTTGTTAGCAATTAAACTAATGTGAATAGGTGTGGCATGGAGGTATTTGTCACCACTCCAGCCAATATCTAAAACTAAATACTGCCCTCGCTGATCATCAAATATAACTTGAGAGTCGTAACCATCGGGTAAAGCAGCGCGATAGTCGGCATGGCTTTTGAGGATATTTTTGATGATATCTGGGTATTTTAATCGGGTATCCATTCCACAATCACCTCATTTTCATCATCAATGTTCAATCGGCACATCAATTCTATTTCGTGCCACACAAATATTATTTTTGATGATGTAACATTCTACAAAATGTGGTCCATGAAAATCGCTTGACTCGATTCGTTCATGATTTCCACTATCATTTAAAATTTGTCCTCTAATTTGATTTCTTTTTATTGCTTCGTTTCCAACATTACGAATTTTCCATTTGATTTTAAATGGCTTTTTTACATTGCAGTCAGCAATATAAAATTTCAATTTTTTATCCCTGAATAAAGGTAATTTTTTAAATAACATTTGCCTCAATAAATGAGTTCTAAAGCCTTGTTGTGAAACTGAACAATCTATCTTCAACTGATATTGAATATTAACCAGATGATAATCCTCAATAAATTCTTCAGAATCAAAGGGAAATCTGTCCTTGCCAAAATGACGCTGCCAAGCTTGACAAGCATCCGCTTGTCTTGTCTGCTCATGCAAGGCTTCCTCAGCAGATTTAATGAAACTGTTAAGCTGCCCTAAAAAGTAATCCTTGTTAGTTTTGCTGTAATCTTCTAGTAGGTTTTCATAAGCAGGGGTTGTCGGGCGATAGCATACAAAACTCATTTCTAAGCTACTCTTGATCTTGAGTAGAGTTTTATAAAGAGCTACGTCATCTCGTTTATGAAAAACAATATTATTAGCCGCTAAAATTGAGAAAATAAATCCACTGGGGAAATTACCTGTCCTGTAATCACTCCAGGCTTTTAAATAACGAACAATTCGTTTTAGTTGACCCTCATCATCAGCTTTGCCATTAAACCATTTGATGAATTCTCTAGGATCGCTTTTAATCCACCCTTTACCCTTATGAGCTAGATATGGAGTTTGCCCTTCAATTATGTAGTAAATGGGCAGATCAAGATGATATCCCTTAGCATAGAAAAGTCTGACACAGGTTTGCTTATCAATAGGTTTTTGTTTAGTATGCCCATCTACAGCTTCCCAAATCCATTGGTGGAATGTGCTGACCTTCTGAAGTGGTTCTGCTTCTACTTTGAAATAGATACCATCATCAATGTCAAACTCTCCATCACCGGGCTCGATGATAGTATTCATCATGAATGAACCCTGCCCATGAAACTTTGGGGATAAGCCATTCTGCTTATCTTGAAAGTATCGCCTGATTATGTCACGAACAGCCTTACGAGATTTACGTAATGAATCTTTTCCCTTAGAGTTTAAGACAATAAAAGTGTTAAATTCCAGGAACAATTTATCACAGTTTGCCACTTACTCACCTGATAATATATATTGTTTACGTTTTTGGAAAAACTCAGCAATTTCTGGTTTCCTTCCCCAAAACAACGCCTGATCTTTGCCCATCTGCGACATTAATTGCAATGCCTCACTGGAAGTGTTATCGAGGTTAATAATTTGTGCCTGTTGTGGAGATAAAGGAGCTCCAGGAATACGAACATAATCAAAAGGGGAATCACAGTAGTTTGCTAGAGTGTCCACAAAGTAACTCGTAACATAAGCTTGCCCCTCAAAAAATGTAGCGATCAGATCCTTGTTCCAGTCAAGAACCGAACGGTGATGTTTAGTAACAAAACGCCTTCCAGGATTTGGCTCCAGAGAACCAATAGACATCACCATTAACTTCTGAAATCTTTTTCCATTGCCAACGAAGTACCGGAGTGCCTCCACTACGCCAACTAAAGTTGGATTGTTGGCATAAACTCCTCCATCAATAAACTGTTTGCGATCATAAGTATCGATGCTAACAATAGGTAGGTAAGCAGGTGCTGCACTCGTTGCAAGAGCTATGTCAACATACGGTGTTTTGCTATCCCTACGTAAATTGCCTTCATTATGGTCATACTTAAAAATGAATGGTCTACCATCAGTTAAAGAAAATGCAGGGATACATAACAAACAGCGAGAGTCTGCAAGGGTTCTGTCTCCAAATATTTCTTCCAATGCTCTCCTCAATTCACTGTTATCATACTTGCTTCCTAGAAGAAGCTGTTTAAGCAAACTGAAAAAAGTATTTCGCTGTGGAAAAATTTGTTTGCCTCGCCTGTAATATAAGTTGCTGATTAGTCCTACAGGGATATTTAAGGACAACCCCAGTGCAATCAAGCCTCCCGTTGAAGTGCCACAAATCAAGTCAAAATAATCAGCGATATGACAATTAAATCTATCTTCAAAATGTTCTAAAATTCTAGCTGAATACAGCCCTTTAATCCCCCCTCCATCTATTGATAGAACTTTAAATGTTTGTGACTCTGAAGCAGAGTGAACCATATCTGGGCTGTTACTTGTCTACATGGAATAACTGACATATAATGTATAGTCTTAGACTTTAACACTACATCGTGATATTCATTAAATTTTAGCGATTATTTTCAGTATGCGTGTAGCAATTAAATAGTAGAGATAACCGTACATGATTTATATTTTCAAGCCACATCTACACTATCTATCAACTGCGTTTCCTGCAAAAAAGATAAAACCGCTTCATTCACTGCCTCTGAAGCACCCAAGGAAGCATCATGACGACATTCCGGTAAAATTTTTAATTGGGAATTAGGCAGATGTTGGTGCAATTTCTTGCCATGATGGGCAGGAAACCAACTATCATGTTCGCTTCAGGCTCTGATTCGATCAATAATCTTGTGGTGCAAGATGTGAAAAACGAAAAAATGAGGTTTTTAATCAGATTTGAGTCAGCAACAAAACCTAATAAAACGGAAAATTATCCTTATCATTCTCAGGCGATCGCTATCTATTAATCAAATCTAAAAATTGATAGTTTGGTTATTTTGTCAATATATCCAAAGGTAGAAAATAATCTACGTGAGAATGATCGTCATGGTAAAAAGGAGGGAGGATAAATAGGACTTTTGGGTAATATGATGATCGTATTTTTAATCCTGATAATGATGGTTTAACTAAAGTTAACCATGTGAAAAATATGTTGCAAAGGCTTATATATCAAAAGATTCTGCTTGAGCAATCCAGTTTTAATGGATGCTTGGAATGCAGTCAACAATTTTATACAGGTTTTGTCTTAACTTCGTGCCATTCCGCTATAACACCAGAAGAATTTACCGAAAATATGAAAAAATGCTTTATGGGGTTTAGCGCAAAACCCATCGGCTTTAGCCGTGGGAGTGTCAAAGATTGATTATTGGATGACAGTTATGACAAAAGTGCTGATTATTGGTGCAGGCGGAGTGGGCAATGTGGTTACCCAAAAATGTGCTCAAGTAAGAGAAGTATTCTCCCAAATTTGCCTAGCGAGTAGAACTAAAGATAAATGTGATGCGATCGCTTCTTCCATTGCTCATCCATCCTTAACCACAGCTCAAGTCGATGCAGATCAAGTTAAAGAAATGGTTGCACTCATTAATGATTTTCAACCTGACATAGTTATCAATGTAGCCCTTCCCTATCAAGATTTGCCGATTATGGATGCTTGTCTGGAAACGGGGGTGAATTACCTCGATACGGCTAACTACGAACCTCCTGATCAAGCAAAATTTGAATATAAATGGCAGTGGGATTATCACGAACGGTACAAACAAGCTGGGATTATGGCTGTACTCGGATGCGGATTCGATCCCGGAGTAACAGGGGTATTTACAGCCCATGCACTGAAGCATCACTTCGATGAGATTCATTACCTGGATATCGTTGATTGCAACGCCGGGGATCATGGTCATCCTTTTGCTACTAACTTTAATCCTGAGATTAATATTAGAGAGATTACCCAAAAAGGAAAATACTATGAAAACTCCAACTGGGTAGAGGTTGATCCGTTCTCGGTGCATCGCCCAATCAACTATCCAGAGATTGGAGAAAGAGAATCATACCTCTTGTATCATGAAGAACTTGAATCCCTTGTAAAGCATATTCCCACAATTAAACAGGCTCGCTTCTGGATGACTTTCTCAGAAAGTTATTTGACACACCTGCGAGTCCTTCAGAACGTAGGATTAACTAGTATTGAGCCGATTGAATATGAAGGGCATCAAATAGTCCCCTTACAATTTCTGAAAGCCGTCCTACCTATACCTTCTTCACTTGGCGAGAACTATGAAGGAAAAACATCCATTGGGTGCCATATTCGAGGGGTAAAAGACGGAAAACCAAAAACATACTACATCTATAATAACTGTAATCATGCAGAAGCTTATCAAGAAGTAGGCGGACAAGCTGTTGCCTATACCACAGGAGTACCTGCAATGCTTGGTGCTTTACTAGTTGTAACTGGTAAATGGAAAGGAGAGGGAGTCTTTAATGTGGAACAACTCGACCCCGATCCTTTCTTGGAAAAACTGGGAACATATGGGTTACCGTGGCATGAATTAATTAACAACTCACAAGAGTTTACAGATTCGTGAGCCAGATGATTGATTATTCTCAAATACCCTCTCCTTGCTATGTGCTTGAAGAGGAAAAGCTGATTCAGAATCTTGAGCTAATCGACGACATTCAGAAACGGGCAGGGATTACCGTCATTCTTGCTCTGAAGGGGTTTGCCATGTTCAGTGTTTTTCCTATCGTCAAAAAATACTTACAAGGCACTACTGCAAGCTCTCTGTTTGAAGCAAGGCTAGGGCGAGAAGAGTTTGGAGGAGAACTACATCTCTACTGTCCTGTATATCAGGAAAACGAATTCCCCGATTTAATTAAAGGGGCAACGCATATCTCTTTTAACTCCCTAAACCAATGGGAAAAATTTAAACAAAAAACTCTCTCTGCCCAGATATCACCAGGTTTACGCATTAATCCAGAGTATTCTCCTGTGGAACAGGAAATCTATAATCCCTCTTCTCCTCTATCTCGTCTAGGAATACGCGCTGAAACATTAGGTGATAAGTTACCGGAGGGCATTGAAGGGTTGCATTGCCACAATTTATGTGAAAGCAACTCACACGCCTTAGCACGTACTTTAGAACAGATTGAAAGGCTCTTTGGACATCACTTGATCCATATCAAGTGGCTTAATTTAGGGGGAGGACATCTCATGACTTCTAAGGATTATGACATCGAACACCTGATCCAAGTAATGAATGACTTCAAAGCCCGTTATCCCCATTTGGATATTTATCTGGAGCCTGGATCCGCAGTAGCATGGGAAACTGGAATGCTTCGGTCAACTGTTCTCGATCTGATTGAAACTTCTGGGCCTACCATTGCTATGCTTGATGTCTCATTTACAGCTCATATGCCTGATTGTTTGGAAATGCCTTATAAACCCCGCATTCGAGGTGCCAGAGATCCGCAACATCAAGAGTCCACATACCGGATGGGAGGTATTACCTGCCTTGCAGGAGATATTATGGGAATGGGAGATTACTACTTTGAAACTCCTTTGCAGATTGGTGACACGATTCTATTTGAAGATATGATTCACTATACAATGGTGAAGACTTCCATGTTTAATGGAATAAAACATCCCGCAATTGGCATTATCCACACCGATGGTAGCTTTAATTTGATTAGAGAATTTGACTACGAGGATTATAAGGGTCGATTATCTTAGGGCTTGCTGAAAAAGTCTTTTGGCAAGGGTAGGGAACAGGGAATAGGGAACAGTTTCACCCCTATTGTTGACAATTTTTTGGACTCTAATAAATTGGAGATGCAAGGTTTTTAAGCTTGCTCTCTCTGGCACATTTAATTCAGATGCTATTTTCTTTTCTGCTATTCGAGTTCTATTTAACTCTTCGTGTACTAGTGCGCGTAACATGGAATCTATCTATGGTCACAAGGGCGTTTGGGCAAATCTTCTCAACTAAACATTTATAGTTTCCTGTCATATCAATACTAACTTCTTCTATTCGTTCTAAAGTTGATTCACCCCACTTTCTCATTGTCTTTTCGATTTCAATTTGTTTTCTTTCTTTTACTAACCCTATTAATTTTCCTGAATCGATATCTACTAGTACAACAAGAAACTTACCTTGTCCCTAAAAAGGGCTGATTTCATAAATTATTCTTTATAGTACTAAAATACTATTAATTAGCGATCGCTCGTGTCGAAGTGGCTTCGGTGCAGGGTAGGTGCAAAGATGTCTGCAAAACGTTTATTGAAACGAATCAAACGGACATCATGTTTTCTATATTTATCTGACGGATTTGAGAGGCGATCGCGATCTATTAGTCAAATCTATCAAATTAGAACTTAGTTATTTTGTCAATATATCTAAAGGTAGAAAACAATCTATGTGAGAACAATTGTCATGGGAAAAAGGAGGGAGGATAAATAGAAGTTTTGGGTAATAGATGATCGTATTTTTAATCCTGATAATGATGCTTTAACTAAAGTTAACCATCTGAAAAATATGTCGCAAAGGCTTGTATATCAAAAGGTTCTGCTTGAGCGATTCAGTTGAAATGGATGCTGGGAATGCAGTCAACATTTTTATACAATATAATTAATAATCTAGATAAAATTTATTCTTGTTTATCCGTAAAAAACTAATCATTTAGTGTAAACAAAAAAGAAGCCTCACATCTGAGAGGATGGCATGGGGCTTGATACTTTAATACTTTTTCTTTACGAATTTTTTCAAAGATTATGGTTACTAATTTAGAAGTCTCCGTCACTCCCACGAGTGAACAAATCGATCGCACTACCCAACGCATCGACAATTATATCCGCAGTGTGGAGAGTAACCCAAATTTTCGCCCAGGTTCGACTCCTTACTACGGTTTTCACGAACCAGGGAAAGCAATACGGGGAACGGTGCTGATATTTCACGGTTTTAGTGCCAAACCCCCACAAATGTCCCTACTTTCCGATTATTTGTTTGCCAATGGCTTCAATTACTATCAAGCCAATTTAGCAAGACATACCCTAAAACCACCGGTAAAATATTGGTGTCAAGTGGATTTAAAACCAGAAATATATAATCCTTTGCGGGAGAAAGTCCAGAAAGACAAGGTTTTAAAAGATTTTATTGCCTCTATACCTGCCGATCCTGCTAAATTCCAACGTCCTCCCCTGCCACAGATAATTAATTTGATTTCCCGGATGTTCTTCATTGAACCCCGTTTGCTGGATATTATCCCTGCGATTGAACGGGACGACGATCCCGATTTTGATCGCTATTTTATCTCCAACCACATGGATTATCTGACCGATGCCCGTCAAAGACTGGCAGAATTGGATGATATGCCGGGTCCAATTTATCTAATCGGGTTATCGGTAGGAGGTGCCATTGCCTTGGGATTGGCTGCTGACAGGAGCGATAGAGTAGGGAAGGTAGTTGCCTATACTCCACTGTTGAAGCTGTATGACCCAATGGTAGAGCGCTATATTAACTTGGCGGGACCTTTGGATATGTATGAAAAAAGCTGGAGTCCGGGGGAAAGTTTTCCCGTTGGAGCGCTGACAGCAGCAGCAAAATACGGTGCTTTCGTTCGCCAACCCCAAAATATCAAGGCATTAAAAAAGGTGCCTACATTAATGGTACTAACGGAAAACGAAGATGCAGCCAGTATTCCCACCAACCAGGATGTTTTTCAGAAAATAGGTGGAGAAAATAACGGTCATCTCTTGTATCTGTATCCCGCGAGTGATTTAGTACCCCATCCCTTGGCAGAACCAAATGTCGTCAGCCAGGGAATGACAAATCGATTTTGGCAGAGTTTGTATCAGGAAACCTATCGATTTTTGGTCACGGGAAATATCAATCCGGGGAATATGAGTAATGTTGAACAAGACCCCAATTTACCCCAAGTTGCGGGATTGAATTGACATACTCCCACGAATAGAATCTGTATGGCAGCTTTGCTGGAAGCAGTCCTGATGAAAAACCTCACCCTCGCTTTTTGCTACGCAAAAATCTTTCCCTCTCCTTATTAAGGAGAGGGATGTCCGTCAGGACAGGGTGAGGTTACTTACAAGTCAGCAAGCCCTAATTAAATGTAGGTTGGGTAGAACGAAGTGTAGACGCGCAGCGGCTTCTCGCAGAGTAACCCAACATAATCAGCCTTTTGTTGGGTTTCGTTCCTCAACCCAACCTACAACGAGCGATTTTATTATAAGTCATCATCCGGACTTGATATAACTTCATGTTTAAAACCCCTGTTTTTCTTGGTTTGGTTTAGCAAACCAATATCTGGATAAATAATGCTTTTATCGGTATTCCCAATGTTAAGAAATAATTCGCCAACAGGGTCGAGAACCACTGTTTTTTGTCCAAAGTCCAAAATTCAGCAACGCCAGAAATTTGGTCTATTGACATATCAGCTATGCCATGCTTTCCAAAACATATAAGCCGATAGAATTGCTAGGAGAATACGGAAGGTAATACTAACTGTTTTATCTGGTAATTTAGGTAAGAAACGGGTACTCACTTGCGCCCCCAATAACCCTCCAAAACCAAGAATTAAACCCTCTGCAAATAGTATATTTCCCCGTAGAGCATGACCAACACTAGCAGAAATGCTAATAATCACAATTACACCCAAACTAGTTTGAATTGCAACTTTGATAGGTTCCTTCAGCAATACCATTTGTAGTGGCACCATAATAATGCCACCACCCACACCAAATAAACCTGCTAGTATTCCTGCGGCTCCACCAGTAATAATGCGAGCAATGTTGGGATCTACGGTTGGTTGTTGATTGTACGCGTCTGTTTCTGTGAGTATTAGACGTTTGCGCCACGCCACTAACAAAATATTCAGTAATAACAACAAACCAAAAGTAATAAGTAAGACCTTTGATGAGAATATATTTGCCAAATAAACCCCTATTTGGGTTGTAAATACCGCTGGTAATCCTAGCAAAATCACCCGTTGGAAATTAATAAACCCCATGCGCCAATTTTGGATAGTACCAGAAGTAGCTGTAATTACAATCGCTAGACTACTGGTAGCAACTGCTTGCACTGGTGCATATCCCAAGGCTATTTGCATGGGTACTAATACCGTACCACCTCCAACTCCTAAAAATCCAGCCATAAAACCGGCAAATAAGCCACCAAATATGAGAAATAGCCAATTGGTCATAGGATTTTAGATTACTCAGTTGACGGTTGACGGTTGACAGTTGACGGTTGACGGTTGACGGTTGACGGTTCAAAACAAGAGCGTACCTTCAGGCAAGATGGATTTGGCAAGCATTCCATGAACACCCTTTTGGGGACTGTTGACAACTTGAGTAATGTGGAAGTTCACTGCTAAACTACATAATACGTAAGCATCTTCAGCAGATAATTGGGCGAACTTGACCAAAAAAGCGATCGCATTTGACAAAGCCATTTCTAAAGCTGCATCTAAAGTGTCACCAAACCCCATTGTGATGATATCAGTTGGGGTTTCAGCAATTGGTGTTGTCAGTTGCAAATCTGGGCGTAGGGTAAGCTCAATGGTGCCATTCATAGAAGTTTCAATGGCTGTTACATTAACTTCCCCATCCCCTTGGGCTGCGTGTCCATCACCAATGGAAAATAATGCACCAGGAACAAATACGGGTAGAAATATTCTAGAACCCGCTTGTAAATGACGATTATCGATATTGCCACCATAACATCCAGGGGGAACAGAAGAGCGATCGCTCTGGGAAGTAGCCACGCCCAGAATCCCAAAAAATGGTTTCAAAGGAATCTTAATACCGCTACCCGTGGGAAATTCTGCAATTTGATTTTCTAAATCTAAGGGTATAAACCTCAAAGCTGGTTGGGTAAACTGATGGGGTAATGCTCCCCAACCCGAACGAATGGCATTAAAACCTACGGGTAAACTAGGGGTAATAGTCTCTAATTTAACTTCCAATACATCTCCTGGTTTTGCTCCCCGGACATAAATTGGCCCTGTGAGTAAATGGGGCCCTCCTGCAACTTTCCTTGCCGATGGTAGGTTTTGGCAAATATCCATCAGTACTGGAGTCAGAAACTCTGGTGGTGCTTGTTCGTACACATAGTAACCAGTGTAAGTTTCCACATCTACCCTATCCCCAGAATCTATTGTCAATACTGGTGCTAATTCATGGGAAAATCCACCCACATGTACCGTTTCTTTACTGGCACGGAGAATATGATGAGTCATTTCAGTTATCAGTTATCAGTTATCAGTGTCCCCATCGATAAATCGAGGGGCTTGGGTAGGAAAAAAATTGTGGATGAAGAATGCAAAATGGGAAAATTTCTAAATTCTAAATTCTAAATTCGCTCATTCTAATCTCTACCTATATATAGCACTACGCAATTAGGGCGCGGACATTGTTGAATGCAGCAAACCTATGAACAGTAAACTTATTACTTATTACTTATTACTTATTACTTGCCCGTAGCACTATAAATAAAACACCCCAGCCTTTGACTGGGGAGAGGAGGATTTAGATTTTGCAGGATGTTGCCTTGGAAAGCAGTAGTTTCTATAGAATATTCACTTTGATAATGGAAAGGTTGCCAAAATGGCAATAATTCTCAAACTTTACTTTTTTGTTGTCCCTCCTTCCCTCCAAGGCGGGGAAACCCAGGCGGGGAAACCTGGGCGGGGTTTCCCCGCCCCTACTCCATCACTCCATCACTCCTTCCCTCCTCTTCCTATCACCATTCCTAGTTTTAATAGTTAAAATAAAAAGCGCCAGGGAATACGGTGCTAAAGCTGGCGCTTGTTGTGTGTTCTTTTGTGGAAGCACCATTGTAAGCAAAGAGTTGATAGAGCGGTAGGGGGTTAAGACCCCTCATGGTTTAACCCCTAGCCATAACATCAACATACCACTACTCAGAAGTCATTTCAGTTATCAGTTATCAGTTATCAGTTAGCCTCCTGCTCCCTCCGGGAGAGCTGCGCTAACGGAAGAGCTACGCTAACAGTTACCCCATCGATGAATCGAAGGACCAATGAGAACAAGGAAAACATTTTTGACTCTCCACGGATAAATCCGGGGGCTTGTATCCAGTTTATTTTTCGGTCAAAAGTCAAAAGTCAAATTTTTAACCAACCTTGGGGGGTTGAATTCCCCTGCTTCTATAAGCAGTGCATTTTGCGTCTGGGTGAAGTACCTACAGTGACGCTATGCCTTACGGCAGGCTCCGCCAACGCGTACACAGTAGGCTTCCCGTCTCACCCGCCGCCGCCTCATTAAACCCGTGTTTAATTTGGTC
>JAAUYI010141203.1_pt1 | contig 15540 bp, 11 predicted proteins | sample 7278041 | NCBI WGS metagenome assembly JAAUYI01 (sample SAMN14350216, study PRJNA611818) | marine sediment metagenome | isolation source: surface marine sediment (0.6m) | place: French Polynesia: Moorea | collected 2018-08
AAAAGCGCTCGCACTTGCAGCGTCGCTCTACTAATCAGGCTGAACCTTCTGAAGTGCCACCGATAGTACATGAAGTGTTGCGATCACCTGGTCAACCTCTTGAACGTGACACCCAAAACTTCATGGAATCTCGCTTGGGACATAACTTTAGTCAAGTCAGAGTTCATGCGGATACACGAGCGTCAGAATCTGCGCGCTCAATAGATTCCCTAGCCTATACTGTGGGGAGTAATATTGTTTTTGCGTCGGGTCACTATTGCCCAGGTACTCCAACGGGTCAATATCTCTTAGCTCATGAGTTAGCACATGTTATCCAGCAGCGTAATGTGCTGGCACCAAAGTCTTTATCAATTAGCCAACCTGATAGTATCTACGAGCAGGACGCAGATCGTGCAGCTAAGGCAGTCGTTAACCTAAGAGGATCCCCTGCCCATTTGGAGCTCCCCCAGAAGTTAGTTCATACACCCACTATCCAACGAATATGTCCAGGGCAACCTCAGCCAAGAACTGGAAACGCCATCGTCAGTGGCAACCCGATTGATTATAACAATGCCGTGGCAGCTGGCACCTATTGTAGAGACATCGGTGTAACCGGGTTCTTCCATAGAGGAGAAACCTGTTATCGCGAGGTTCCCCCCAGAAAAAGCTACTGGGAACTCCCGTCCGGCGATCAGGTCTGCTTCGATAACAAAACCAACCAGTGCAAACCTAGCTATGATGTTGTTTCACCAGTGGAGTCGCGCAACCCAGATGGCTCCTGTAATCTACACTTCTTTGGCTCGGTAGGTCATACCTTTATTGATGTCATTCCCTGGCTGTTGGAGAACACTCCAATCATAGGTCCGTTCGTCAAGTGGTTGAGAAGCTAAGTACAAATGCGATCGCTTTAATCAGCTATTTAATTAAGTATTGTTAAAAAACAAAGCAAAATATTACAGATTCGAGCCAAATCTGATTTGGAGGGGGGCTTTGTCCGAGAATATTGGCAGTTAAAGACGAAACAGTCATAAACTCAAAATTCAGAAAGTTCTGGCCATCAAACTGGCACTAAAGGCCTCCTTAAAGGTCTAAAGCAGAAGTTAATCGAGGTAACGTCTCCATGACTACCTTTCCCAACTCCCCTCGCCTCCTAAAAGGCGGTATCGTCCTGCTCGATGCTGGAACCTCAGTCGTGCAGCGTATCATCGCGCTGCAATACAATCCGGAGACCCTCAGCCGCACCTTGCAGGTTCAGGGAGTTGGAGGTGAGGGGGGCGATCGCTCGGAGGCACTGCGCCTCAAAGGACCGCCAGTTGAAACCTACAAGTTAGAGGCGGAAATTGATGCCGCCGATCAGTTGGAGTTTCCCGACCAAAATCGGACCGTCGCACAGCTCGGCATCCAGCCGCAACTGGCAGCCCTCGAAACCCTGATTTATCCAGCCAGCAGCCGACTCCAGACCAACAACAGCCTCGCTCAGGTTGGGACGCTAGAAATTGCGCCCATGGAAGCAGCCCTTACGCTGTTTATCTGGAGCAAAAAACGCATTATGCCGGTGCGCCTTACCGAATTCAGCATCACCGAAGAGGCGTTCGACCCGTCCCTGAATCCCCTGCGGGCTAAGGTCAGCCTGGGCCTGCGGGTGCTGAGCGTGGATGACCTTGGTTTCGACCATAAAGGCGGCAACTTATTTATGACCTACCACAAGGAAAAAGAACGCCTGGCAAGGAAGAGCCAGGGAGGTAGCTTCAGCACGTTTGGCATTGGAGGAATTCCATGATCGATCCCACACAGGCTATCGCGGGACTCAGTTCCCCGAAAACAACTTTCTTCCCCATCACCAGTCGCTACTACGGCATTGACACAGCAAAACTGGAGAGGGCAGAGGGAAAGACCATTGTCTATCTGGGCCGCCGCTTTGTTCCCCCTCCAGAGCGGTTTGCCTTGCTCCAAGAGCATAACGTAACCGAGGGCGATCGCCTTGACAACATCACAGCTAAATACCTAGACGATCCAGAGCAATTCTGGCGAATTTGCGACTCCAATCGGGCGATGCACCCAGATGAGTTGACTGAAACGATTGGCCGTCGGCTGCGAATTAGTTTACCGGAAGGGATACCAGGGTTGCCTAATGCTTAAAGGGATTCATCTTACACTATTAGTCGGACCAACTGTACCAGCACCTGCACCACGGCAGGTAATTGATGCATTGACGGCTGTACAGGTTACCACAACTGCAGGTCAGCGCAGCGGCTTCCAGTTGACCTTCAGCTTAAGCAAAGAGTCTCTGCTCAATCAGGCGTTATTACCAGCAGGGTATTTCGATCCCAAGATTCGAGTTATTATTATTATCACGGTTAAAGGCATACCCAATGTGCTGATGGATGGCGTGATTACTCGGCAGGAGATCGCCCCCAGCAATGAACCAGGACAGTCAACACTGACAGTCACAGGTGAGGATTTGAGCCTGCTGATGGATCTTGAAAGTCGAGCCGTCTGCTATCCTGCCATGCCTGCTGAGGCAAGGATAGCTCTGATTGTTGCTAGGTATGCCATCTACGGAATGGTGCCTCTGATCGTACCGACCATGTTTCCCGAGGTGGACAGCCCAACAGAAAGAATACCTGTCCAAACGGGGACAGACCTTAGCTACATCAATCAGCTTGCTGATAGAAACGGTTACGTGTTTTACCTTGAGCCTGGTCCAGCTCCTGGTGCAAATATTGCCTACTGGGGGCCAGAAGTGAGAATTGGTGTCCCCCAGCCAGCTCTCAACATGAATATGGATGCTCACACTAATGTAGAATCCTTAAGCTTTAGTTTTGATGGTCTTTCTCGAAAACAGTTGGCGGTTACGATTCAAGAACCTACGACTAAAATCGGCATTTCCATTCCAATACCAGACCTTAATCTCCTAGCTCCTCCTTTGGCACTCAAGCAGGCACCCGCATTGAGAGTGGAGCCTCTTAGGGATGCTGCGAAACTCAATCCTATCAAGGCCAGTGCTCGGGCGCTAGCTGAGTCTGTTCGTTCTGCTGAAGCAATAACTGGCTCAGGGCAACTTGATGTTCTCCGCTATGGTCGCCTGCTACGAGCTCGTCAGCTCGTAGGGGTGCGTGGTGCAGGGCTAGCCTATGACGGACTCTATTACGTCAAAAGCGTGACTCACAACATCAAGCAGGGCGAATACAAACAAAGTTTCACCCTTACTCGAAACGGGCTCATTCCAATCACACCGAGGGTAATTCCATGAACGGAAATAACGGCAGATTCTACGGCAGATATCGGGGTACAGTCGCTAGCAACATTGACCCTGAGCAGAAAGGGCGTTTGTTGGTGCAAGTTCCTGACGTTCTGGGTTCGGATCCATGTTTTTGGGCTATGCCCTCCAGTGCAGTTGCTGGAACGCAGATGGGCATATACGCAGTTCCACCGATTGGTGCAGGTGTATGGGTAGAATTTGAGCAAGGCGATCCCGACTATCCCATTTGGACTGGCTCCTGGCTGGGGTCTTCAGCGGAAGTTCCAGCAAGTGCACTAGCCGCGCCGCCAGCTACACCACCAATTGTTATTCAATCCACTGCTCAGAATCGGCTCGTCCTCAGCAGTGTACCTGGGGAAGGGATTCTCCTCGAAACCGCACTTGGAGCGACTGGACCATCAATCAGGATTACATCTGCAGGAATCGTCATTTCGGATGGCAGTGGCGGGATGATTTCGATAACGGGTGGGGTCGTGACAATCAATCAGGGAGCACTTGTCATCAAGTAGTAGGAGAGGGAGTGAGTATGCCTGGTTTGCTGGTTCATGTTGGTGCGCTTGTTAGCTGTCCACACGCTGGTACGGTGAATGTTCCTCCACCTAGTCCACCTCGCGTGTTTGTCAATGGCACTCAAGCGGTTTTGACAGCTAAGGACGTTCATGCCGTTACTGGCTGTACTTTTCAGATACCTGTGCCAGGAGGTACCAAACCTCAGCCCTGCGTCGCAGTGCGCCTAGAGCCTGCTACGAGGGTGCTAGTAAATGGGTCGCCCGCAGTCATCCTCAGTCCATCCGCTATCTGTCAGAGTGCTGAACAAATTCCGCAAGGTCCGCCAAATTCCAGCCCAATTCAACAGCGAGTTATTGCAATCTGATGAAGCCGAGAGAGCTATGAATATTGACTTTCCCTTCCACTTTGATAACCGAGGTCGCACCGCCACGACCAGTGACGACGACCACATCCGAGACATGATCGAGCAGTTGCTCTTCACCAACCCTGGCGAGCGGGTCAACCGACCAGATTTCGGCAGTGGCCTGTTGCAACTGGTGTTTGCCCCCAACAGCCCTGAACTGGCGGCAACTTTGCAATTTACGCTGCAGGCGGCACTACAACAATGGCTGGGGGATCTGATCGACGTGCAGGAGTTAGAAGTCACCAGCGAAGAAGCGACCTTGCGAGTGTTCCTGCAGTATGTCGTGAAGCGCAGCGGGGAACAGCGGACCGAAACCTTTGAGCGGAGGAATGTGCGATGAGCGAGCCGACCCTCACCTGCAAGGACGAACAGCGCCGCCATGCTGTCCGGGCTGCTGAGAACCTAAACGGACTGGACTACCTGGAAGTTGAAATCCACGGAGAAGAGGTTTGGCTGTGCGTCCATTTTTTGGGTCCCGTGCCAAGCGCGCCTGACCAAATCGACGTGGCAAATATCCGGATTGAGGGAGGGCAGCGCATTCGGGATATCAAGGTTCTGAGCGTGGAAAATTCAGAAGAGGGATCGCCAGAGAATTGTCTCAAAGTTCAGGTAGACAAATTGGGAGACTTTTCCACCTATACCCTGCGGCTGGTGGATCTTGACCCCCAAAAATTAAACATCGATCCGCGCTATGCCAAACTGCCCATTTACTTCCGAGCGGGTTGCCCCAGCGACCTGGACTGCAAGCAACAGCCTGTCTGTCCCCCAGAGGAGCATACTGAACCAGAAATCAATTACCTGGCGAAAGATTACGCCAGCTTCCGACAGTTAATCTTAGATCGCCTGGCCCTGTTAATGCCTGACTGGCAGGAGCGCCACGTTCCCGATCTGGGTATCACCCTGGTAGAACTCTTAGCATACATGGGCGACTACCTCAGCTACTACCAAGATGCCGTCGCCACGGAGGCCTATCTAGATACGGCTCGCCAGCGCATCTCCGTCCGCCGCCACGTCCGCCTAGTGGATTATCCGATGCACGAGGGCTGCAATGCCCGCACCTGGGTGTGGCTAGAAACAAATCAAAATCTGTCTCTAAAGCTGAAAGATTTTTATTTTATCACCCGCTATCCCAATGCTCCCACCAGTGGGACAGTGCTAACCGATGATGATTTGAGAACAACGGTTCCCGCTAAGCAGTACGAAGTTTTTGAGCCAATCTTCGCAGACCCAGAGGAAAAAATCGAGCTGTATCAGGCGCACAATCAAATTTATTTTTACACCTGGGGCGATCGCCAATGTTGTTTACCGAAAGGAGCAACGACAGCTACTTTGCGAGATAAATGGCTTAAACCATCAGCCTCCCAATCCCCACAATCTGCAGCTCAGTCCAAAGTTGACCAGGACAAAGCAGCCAAGGGACAAGAACCATCAAAGCTGGAGCGCCAACTCCACCTCAAGCCTGGTGACATCCTGATTTTTGAAGAGGTGAAAGGAGCAAAAACTGGAAATGCGGCCGATGCCGATCCCACTCGCCGCTACGCTGTGCGCTTGACGAAAGTAGATAATACGCTCGAAGATCCGCTCTACCAGGACGAACTAGAAAACGGCGATCGCCCAGAATCGCAACAAACAGAAAATGATTTTCAGAAGCTGCCCATCCCCCTGGTGGAGATTGAATGGGCACCTGAAGATGCCCTGCCCTTTCCTCTGTGCCTTTCTGCCATTGGTCCGGCACCAGCCTGCCACCTGATTCTAGACATTAGTGTTGCTCGAGGTAATGTCCTCCTGGCAGACCAAGGACGAACTCTGGCACCTGAAGATTTGGGAATGGTGGAGGAAAAACCGGCGATCTCCCTTTGTGAAGGGGAAGGGCAACCCGCAGACACGATCGCTGAGTCAGCCCCGTTTCGACCTCCTCTGAAGCAGGCACCGCTCACCTTCCGTCAGCCCGTCTCCGCTGAAGACCTGGCTGAGGCTCCAGCTTCCAAGCTATTGGCGCAGTCTCCCCGAAAGGCTCTGCCACAAGTTACAATGCTCGTCGGTATTCCCCCTGACTACCAGAAACCGCTTGACCTCCACGAGCCACCCGATGACCTAATATGGACACCCCAGCGGGATCTGCTGGGCAGCAACAGCATGGAGCAGCATTTTGTTATGGAAATGGATAACGAGGGCGGTATTCACCTGCGCTTTGGAGATGGCGAACTCGGACGGCAGCCAGCGGCTGGCACCCACTTCTATGCCACCTACCGAGTAGGCAGCGGTCCCGCCGGAAACATAGGAGCTGAGACCATTTCCCACGTCGTCTTCCGAGAGACTCGGCAGAGCGGCATCAAGCTCCAGCCCCACAATCCCTTCCCCGCCCAGGGGGGTACTACGCCAGAACCCCTGTCGGACGTAAAATTGTATGCCCCCCATACCTTCCGCCAGGAGCTGCAGCGGGCGATTACCGCGCAAGATTACGCCGATATTGTTATGCGGGACTTCCCCGAAAGGATACAGCGGGCAGCCGCGACCCTGCGCTGGACGGGCAGTTGGTACGAGGTGCTGGTAGCCATTGACCCGCGTGGCACGGAAATAGCTAGCGAAAAACTGTTGGAAGAGATCGACCAACACCTGTACCGCTATCGCCGCATGGGTCACGATGTGGTGGTTAAGCCAGCAGTGTACGTTCCCCTGGACATTGCCCTGACCGTTTGCGTTCAGCCCGACTATTTACGGGGACACGTAAAAGCTGCTTTACTGGAGGTTTTCAGCAACCGCCTCCTGCCCGATGGTCGGCGCGGCTTCTTCCACCCAGATAACCTGACCTTTGGCGTCGGTGTTGCCCTCAGTCAGCTGCTTGCCACTGCCCAGGCAGTATCTGGCGTAGCCAGTGTTAAAGTTACTCGGTTACAGCGCTTTGGGGAAGGAGATAATGGCGAGCTAGACAGTGGCATTCTGCCTCTCAGTTCCCTAGAAATCGCTCGACTGGACAATGACCCCAATTTTCCCGAGAACGGCAAATTTGAACTCACCATGGGAGGTGGACGATGAACGAAGAAACTTGCGGCTGCTGTGAAGGGCTAGAAATTTTGACGCCCCTGTCCACTGCGAACCGCCCTGGTCTGGATGCCCTGAATTATCGGGTTGGCACCCACGCCACTTTCCTAGAGACGATGAAAGCGCGGCTCTCTAACAGCGACTTCCCCGCCCTTACCGAGCTGAGGACAAGGGACAGCAGCGATCCTGCTATAGCTCTGCTGGATGCCTGGGCGATCGTTGCCGATGTGCTCACCTTCTACCAGGAGCGCATTGCTAATGAGGGCTACCTGCGGACGGCGACTGAGCGGCGCTCAATTTTAGAACTTGCACGCCTCGTGGGCTACGCCTTGCGTCCTGGGGTGGCTGCCACCGTCTACCCAGCCTTCACGATGGAGGCGGACTACAACGAGGGCAGCGAGATCCCGAAAGGCACTCGGATTCAAAGCCTCCCAGGACCTGGAGAAATGCCCCAATTCTTTGAGACGGCTGAAAAAATAGAAGCCCGCGCCGACTGGAACGAACTCAAACCCAGAAGAAATCGCCCCCAACAAATCTGCACTAGTACTATCGAAGCGACAGGTCGCACTAAAATCGAAAACGAAGCAGTTTACTTTAAGGGAATTTCAACCAATTTGAAAGCCAATGACGCTTTACTTTTCGTCATAGGTAAAGAGCCCAATCAACAGGTTTTGTGCCTGGTTAAAACGGTTGAACTACAAGCTGCTGAAAATCGTACGAAAGTTACACTTCAATCTCGGGAACTCCCACCTCGGCAAGAATCCGAAGAGCATTACAATGGTGAGGATGGTCAAAATGGTTCAGCCTTTAAAAAGTTAGAAGGGGTGATCGAGCAGCTCTCAATAACACCTTCCCTTCAACCAGCCAATAGCCTGCGACTACTCCGCGAAACTAAACAAGCATTCGATCCTCAGTCTGACGTTGCTCCTCGGCTACTGACCACCCTAAAACCTTCCCTGCGTCCATTTCTGTATAAGGCGTGGGATAATTTGCAGGTCACCGAGCCTTCTCAGGTCAAAGTCTATGCTTTACGCGCGCGGGCTGCTCCTTTCGGTCACAATGCGCCGCTGCGACCCGATCGCTACGACGAGACGAGAAAAATGGTCGTCTTTGACGAATGGAGCATCAATAATCCCCTCAACCAGACGCTTGAAGCCAGATTCGTGTCCTCTCGCATAGAAGGCAGCGCCCCGCTGACAGTTCAGTTTACCGATCAGTCTGTAGGCGACATCACATCTTACCAGTGGGACTTCGGAGGCGACGGAACTAGCACGGAACAGAATCCGACCCATCAGTTTACTGAAGCTGGAACCTATATTGTCACCCTCACAGTAAGTGGCCCTCTGGGAACTAGCAGTGCTTCGCCTGTCACCATTGTTGTGACGACTCCAGGGAGCATTTCTGCCGACTTCACAATGAATCCAGACCCAACTAGTGGGACTGTGTTTACAAACCAGGAAATTACGTTCACAGCTGAATCCAGTAGCAATATAACATCTTACCAGTGGAACTTCGGAGACGGCGGAACTAGCACGGAACAGAATCCGACCCATCAGTTTACTGAAGCTGGAAGCTATATTGTCACCCTCACAGTATATGGAAATATAGGTTCTAGCACTGCCCGAACAAGGATCTACATTAACTCACCTCCCGAATAACTTAGTTTAATTTATAGCTACTCAAATTATGCCTGACCATCACGAACAATCAATTCTCTATCTGGACGGCGAATATAGCGTCCAGCCTGGTAGTTGGATCGCAATTAAAAAAGTTGACTCCGATGACATACTTTATGTAGAACTCAAGGAAGGTGATATTGCTTCTCAGTCAATAACAGCCTATGGTCTGACTGGTAAGACCACTCGCCTTGACTTGGATACTACAGAGTGGATTAGCGATTCCCAAACCGAACCTTTCAGTACGGTTCGCAAAACCGTGGTCTACGTCCAGAGCGAAGAACTGAAACTCGCTGAAGAACTGGTTGAGGAAACAGTTGGCAAGCGATCGCAGAAAACAGGTGAAGCCGAAACGACTTCAGGCAGGCGTATTGAACTGGATGGTCTGTACAATGGCTTGGAGGTCGGACGGTGGCTAATTGTTTCGGGGGAGCGCGCAGATGTTCCTGGGGTAAAATCCGCAGAGCTGGTGATGCTAGCCGGAGTTGAACAGAGCTTTGACCCGAACCTGCCGGGGGACAAAACCTACACAACCGTAGTTTTTGCCAACGATCTAGCTTACACGTACAAGCGCGATACGGTCACTATCTACGGCAATGTCGTTAAAGCAACCCACGGTGAGACTCGCACTGAGGTATTGGGCAGTAGTGATGGAACCCAGGAATTCCAGCAGTTTACCTTGCGCCAGCCGCCTCTAACCTACGTGGCGGCTCCCACCCCCGCCGGGGCTGCCAGCACGCTGGAACTGCGTGTAAACGATGTTCTCTGGCACGAAATCGAAAGCTTGGCAGGACTCAAGCCAACGGAGCGCGCCTACATTACAAAAACTGACGATGATGGCAATACCACGGTTATTTTCGGCAACGGTAAAAATGGGGCACGTCCATCCACAGGGGTTGAAAATATCAAAGCCGTTTATCGCAGTGGCATCGGCAAAGCGGGTAATGTGAAGGCAGAACAAATCAGCCTGCTGGCTACTCGTCCCTTAGGACTCAAGGGGGTCATCAATCCTTTGCCCGCCACAGGGGGGGCTGATAAGGAAAGTCGAGATCAAGCTCGCAAGAATGCCCCGCTGGCGGTGATGTCTCTAGATCGTCTGGTATCCGTACAGGACTATGCTGACTTTGCCCGTACCTTTGCAGGCATCGCTAAAGCTAGTGCAGTGGAACTCTCAGACGGTCGCCGCCAGGTGGTTCATCTAACCATTGCTGGGACTAACGAAATCCCCATTGATAAGAATTCAGATCTGTATCGCAATCTGGTGCAAGCCCTCCGTCAATTGGGCGATCCCTTCCAGCCAATCCAGGTTGATACTCGAGAATTGATGCTGTTGGTTATCAGTGCCAACGTTAAGATTCTGGGAGACTACCAGTGGGAGTCTGTCGAACCCGAAATTCGTACAACCTTACTTGATCAATTTAGCTTTGAGCGCCGAGAATTAGGACAGGATGTTTTTCTGAGCGAAGTGATTAGCACCATTCAACAGGTTCCTGGAGTCGCTTATGTGGATGTGGACGTTTTCAACAGCGTATCTGAGACAGAAGCCGTCGATCCGGCAAAGCTGGTTGAAAAACTTCAAAAACTGGCACAGACAGGGGTTACCCAAGGTCAAGCTCGAGCAGGCGAGGCCCAATCAAGCGAGCCTAACCCGCTGGATATAGGCCGAATCACGGTTAACCTCGCCAGGATGGAACCAGACCTCGAGAAGCGCTTCCTGCCCGACCAGCTCATTCAGCCTGCCCAACTGGCGGTGCTGAGTCCCGCTCTGCCCCTCACGCTCCTCCTAAACCCTGTGGAGGTGCAGCCATGAGCCAGTCACCAGACCGCCTCTACGAACTGTTGCCAGTTGTCTACCGCCAGCGCGATGCCGAACAGGGCTATCCCCTGCGGGAACTGCTGCGGGTAATTGGTAAAGAGGTGGATATCGTTGAAGACAATATCTCCCAGCTCTATGAAAACTGGTTCATCGAGACCTGTGAGGACTGGGTTGTGCCCTACATCGGGGATCTCATCGGCTATCGGCCCGTCCACGAAGCAGGAGAACCTGGGGAAATCACTACTCCTCAAGGACGAGAGCGCAATAAGATCTTGATTCCCAGGCGAGAGGTAGCCAACACAATCCGCTACCGACGCCGCAAGGGCACTCTGGCACTGTTGGAACTGCTAGCCAAAGATGTGGCTGGCTGGCCAGCGCGGGCAGTGGAATTCTACAAGCTCCTCGGCTGGACTCAGCACGTCAAACACCTCCGTCCGATGCAAGGGCGCACGGTCGATCTCCGGGAGATGGACACCCTAGACTTGCTGGACGGATCCTTCGATCGACTAGCTCATACCGTTGACGTACGCCGCATCACCTCACATCATCAGCAGGGACGCTACAGCATCCCAAATGTGGGCGTCTTTGTCTGGCGCTTAAAGGCCTATTCAGTCACTCAAGCGCCCGCGTACTGCCTGGAGGAAGTTAGCCCCAACTGCTTCACGTTCAGCGTGCTCGGTAACGATACCCCCCTCTACAACCGCCCACAGCCAGAAACTGACCCAACCCACATTGCTGAGGAGTTGAACTTGCCCACGCCAATTCGGCGGCGGGCGTTCGAGCAAGTCACAATGCAAGACGGAGTGCCAAGGAAGTACGCTTCAACCAAATACTACGGCGAGGAGAAGTCTTTAGCCATTTGGGCAGGTGATTGGACCGGGAATAATCCAGATCGACCTATCCCTGCCCAATCCATCGTCCCTGCTGACTTGAGTGATTGGCAGTATCAACCCCCCCCGGGGACCATAGCTGTCGATCCTGAACTAGGTCGCATTGTTTTTCCACCAGAACGCAATCAGCAACCCACAGCTGGAGTAAAGGTTTCTTACCACTACGGTTTCAGCGCTGATACAGGTGGAGGCGAGTACGATCGGTTGTGCTCTCAGCCTGCCAACTACGCGCTTTACCGGGTAGGTCGACGAGGGGATTTTGATACGATCAATCAGGCCCTGGAGCAGTGGCTGGCTAACCAGCAAACAAACCCCGAGCTAGAGAAGTTTCAGCACGCAGTTATCGAAATTACTGACAGTAGAGCCTACACTGAGCGGCTTCAGTTTAACGGACAGTTCAGTATTAACCTAGGGGAGAATCAAAGCTTACAGATTCGAGCCGCCAGCCGCACTCGCCCGGTGCTGCGCTTGCTCGACTATCGGGTAGATATCGCAGATCCATTGCGTATCAACCTCAAACCAGGGAGTCGCTTCACACTGGATGGATTGCTGCTCGTGGGTCGAAGCGTCCAGGTGTCCCAGGCAACGCCAGAGCCTATAGAGGAGGAAGGGACAGAAAAGCAGCCCGCTGTCACTGCCCCAATCAAGGTCGCCATTCGCCACTCAACCCTAGTTCCCGGCTGGACATTACACTGCGACTGTGAACCCAAGCATCCTGTTGAGCCGAGCCTAGAGTTGTTTGACCTCAACGGCAAAGTTGAGATTGAACACAGCATAGTTGGCTCGATTCAAGTGAACCAGGATGAAGTTCAGACTGACCCCATTCCAATTTACATTCGCGATAGCATCTTGGATGCCACCAGCCCTGAGCAGGCGGCACTTGATGCACCAGGCTGCGGCGCAGCTCATGCCCAATTGACTATTCTGCGGAGTACAGTATTTGGTCAAATCCTGGCGCATTCTGTAGAGCTGGCGGAAAACAGCATCTTTGACGGCATTATCAAAGTTGCCCGCAGCCAAATTGGTTGTATGCGATTCTGCTACGTGCTACCATCCTCTCATACTCCTCGTCGTTTTAACTGTCAGCCGGATTTAGTCGAGACAGCGATCGCCAAGGACTTAATTGAGACTGCTGCCGACTCAGGCAACCCCAAACCAACCGAGACGGAGTTGGAAGCTGCTAAACAGCGGGAGCGCGATCGCGTCCGTCCCCAGTTCAACAGCACTCGATACGGCACTCCCACCTACTGCCAACTGGCCAACACTTGCGCTGAGGAAATTAAACGGGGTGCTGACGACGAGTCTGAAATGGGAGTCTTTCACGACCTCTATCAACCCCAACGGGCAGACAACCTGCGTGCTCGTCTAGAGGAGTACACGCCAGCCGGTATGGAGGTTGGCATTATCTATGCTAGCTAGGAGGAGCTTATGTCAGGTGAATTTAGAGGCGACTTTTCTCGGAATACTGCCGATCGGAACAAGCACTTTCTTCACGTCCTGATGCAGCAAGGAAGGGTCCAGGTAGATGCCGACTGGAACGAACAGGTAGCGAATCTCTTACATTATCTGCAAACTCTGGCAGAGGACTTAATTGGTCCTCATGGTAGCCCAGTCAATAAATCCGGTTTTGAGGTCGACAATATTACAGTTGAAGCTTACAAATGTACTGGCTTTACTGTGAGCCCAGGTCGCTACTACGTCAACGGTATCTTGTGCGAGAATAGTGCTGGAGTCTCTTATACTTTCGAGGGAAATGCACGTCTCGATTTCCCCTTTCTGGTCTATCTTGATGTGTGGGAGCGCACCATCACTTATATTCAGGACGATAGCATTCGTGAAAAAGCTCTGGGGGTGCTGGGACCAGATACTGCCGTCCGCTCTGAAGTTGTCTGGCAGGTAAAGACACATCCACTAGAGTCAGGAAAGGATACTTGTAATGATATCGGATGGGATGATCTGGTTGAGGGTTGGCAGCCGCCGAATCGGGGACTGCTGAAAGCAAGGGCGAAAATAGATGACGCCAGTCCCTCAACCGAACCCTGTGTTATTTATCCAAAATCTCGCTATCGGGGAGCTGAGAATCAACTCTACCGAGTAGAAATTCACACTGGTGGCCAAAAAAAAGAAGCTACCTTCAAATGGTCACGGGAGAATGGTTCGGTTGATTTTCCCATTATTCATATTGACTATTCGAAAGGTAGCAGCTCAACTCCAGATATGGCTGTAGTTATATTGCAGCACCTAGGTCGCGACAAGCGTTTGGGTCTAGAAGTGGGTAACTGGGTCGAGATTGTGGACGATCGATACACTCTCCATCAACTCGCTCATCCTCTATGGCAGGTAGATAAGATTGACCCCGGCGCTATGGAGGTAACTCTAAAACGGGAACATGCAGAACAAACCTACTGGGTTGAAGAACCATCAGAAGCATCCTCAACAGAGCATCCCTTACTACGTCGCTGGGATCAGCAGAAGAGGAATGATCTCTCCTTAAAAGAGGGGGCTATCCCAATCCCCAATGGGGGAGACTGGATTACCTTAGAGGATGGCGTACAAATCCAATTCCCCGATCCCCCTTCGGGTACCCCTTCACATACTTATCGCACAGGTGATTACTGGCTGATTCCGGCACGTACTGCAATGGGTGACGGTGACGTAGAGTGGCCTAAAGATGAGAATGGGGACCCTGCACCACTACCTCCCCATGGCATAGACCATCACTATGCCCCACTAGCGGTGGTTTACCTAGGTGATTACAAGCCAGGTGTCGATGACTGCCGTTGCCCATTCGATTCACTGGCTTGTTCCTCTGGCGACATCGAGAATACTCGTGCAATTGGAGCTGACCTACTTGAGAATTGACCGTAGTTTCTACACTAAATGGCTAATCTCTGTATTCACCAAATGGAGAAGTGATTAATGAAAGCTGTCTGGTCTTTTTGGACAAAGCCCTTCAGTTCAACTCGGCAATCAACTTGGCTGAGTGAAAAGCATCATTTGCTAGCATGGATATTATCGATAGAAACTGCTAAAAAACACTACCCAAAAACAGCTCTTTTCACCGACAGCCCAGGGGCACAGATTCTTTTAGATAAACTTGGGTTGGAATTCGATCAGGTCTCTACAGAGTTAGATGCCCTAGACAACCACGATCCAGAATGGTGGTCACTAGGCAAAGTCTACACTTATCGAGCGCAGACAGAACCCTTTATCCATATTGATAGCGATGTGTTTCTCTGGAACCCCTTACCTGACCGCATGGTGTCTGCTCCCCTGCTGGCACAAAACCCTGAGTATTTTGTATCTGCTACATCCTGGTGTAAACCAGAGCAGTTTGAGGCAGCTATTCACAGGGTAAATGGATGGTTACCGGAAGAATGGAGGTGGTATCGCTCCCAGAGCCGTCTGCAAAAGTTAGTATGTTGCGGCATTTTCGGAGGCAATCACGTAGATTTCATTCGATACTACTCCGACCTTGCCATTCGTCTGGTAGAACATCCCGCTAACCAGGCGGCCTGGGAACTGTTAGATCATGGAACAGAGCGAAACATTTTGTTTGAGCCATATTTTCTGGGTTGCTGCATTGAATATCACCGAAACTGTCCTGATTCTTCCTTCAAGAACATCGACATCCAATACTTGTTTCCATCCCTTGATGATGCCTTTATCCCTGAGAACGCAGCACGAGTAGGATATACTCACCTCATTGCTAGCGCCAAGCGAAAACAGACCATTGCAGAAAACCTAGAGAAGCGGGTCAGGAAAGACTATCCACATCACTATAAAAGAGTGATTTCTTTGTAATCATTTACATGGTTCTGTCGTAAAAAGTTTTAAAAGACAGAATAACATTCGGTAGTGCATCAGAGAAGTGTGGGATAGGTGATCAGATCATGCCAACTCCAAGGAGCGATCGCTAATCCCTCTCTCATGGCAGCACTAGTTCCCTTTCGACTATGAAC
>JAAUYI010215378.1_pt1 | contig 15536 bp, 16 predicted proteins | sample 7278041 | NCBI WGS metagenome assembly JAAUYI01 (sample SAMN14350216, study PRJNA611818) | marine sediment metagenome | isolation source: surface marine sediment (0.6m) | place: French Polynesia: Moorea | collected 2018-08
AGAGGAAATTCTTCTAAATACAACTTTGTAGCTTCTTTTAAACCCGAAATAGCCTGTTCAATAGTTTCTCCCTGATCTACCGTGCCGATTTCAGGACATTCGGCAATATACAGATCGTCTTCTTTGTAGATAACTACGGTAAAACTACGAGTTTTCATAATTTATTTAACTGGGAAGATTTTAAATAATTGTCGCTTGACATTATATTACTTTGATTACTCTTTCTGTTTGAGCTAGACAAGACCGCTTTTTGAGAAGAAGTTTTAAATTATTAATCAATAGGTATTTACTATGTCCGTTTTAACAATTCGCTTACCAGACGAAAAACACGAAAGACTGAAAGCTTTGGCTAAAGCCAGAGGAATGAGTCTCAATAAGTTAATTGAAGAATTAAGTACTATTGCTTTAGCCGAATACGATGCTGAGACGAGATTTCGCGCTTTAGTAGCTCAAGGCAATCCCCAAGAAGGAATTGCTATTTTAGATAAACTAGATTCGCATTTTTCCCCTACAGAAAATTTAGATTGAAACTAGATCTGTTTAATTACCTGAATCGATTTTTTCATAAGCGATACCTATGGCTAGCTACGCAATCGCATTACTAACGCGATCGCTTTTTTTATTGGACTTATACCTTAAGGCGATCGCCAAACAAATTACCAGAAAAATTCCAACTATCTTAGAATTAAGAAAAACATATTTGAATAATTATTATTAATGACTGAAATTGTTTTCCTGGTTGAAGATGACCCAGAGGTCGGTTATACAGCAAGAGCATTAGGCGAATCTATATATACCCAAGCAGATGATTTGGATAGTCTTAAAGAAATGATCCGCGATGCGGTTGACTGTCATTTTACAGAAGAACAAAAACCTAAAATAATTCGATTACATATCGTCCGAGACGAGGTTCTTGCATCGTGAAGTTACCGCGAGACATATCGGGAAAGGACTTAATCAAAGCTCTTTCTAGTCTTGATTACGAGGTTACTCGTCAGACAGGTAGTCATATTCGATTGACTACAAAACTTAATGGAGAACACCACATTACAGTCCCCGCACACAACCAATCTGTCCATCTGGTGTTATTTTTTTCATAATTACATGACTGCCAGTTTGACGAGTTTTCTCAAAGCCTAGACGCTCTAATACCTTAATTGCTTTTTTACTGGAAATTCTGGGCAATCTAGGCATAGCTAACATTGATAGTAGTTATATATAGCAATATTATATGATTTGTGAGAAGCTGGATAGCTAGATGTTTTTTGTCATTAGTTCTTTGTCATTAGTTTTATTCTCACATTTGATTCCTGATTGCTATATCTTGGAGAAGTTTCTGGCAGAGGAAATTCTTCTAAATACAACTTTGTAGCTTCTTTTAAACCCGAAATAGCCTGTTCAATTGTTTCTCCCTGTTCTACCTACCAACTTCAGGACATTCAGCAATATACAGATCGTCAAATAATTAGTTACACTTGTACAATTAATAAGACATGTTAGAGCAATGAAAATAGTAACTTTTACCGAAGCCAGAAACAAACTGAAAACTGTTTTAGATCGAGTAGTAAATGATGCTGACTATACTATAATTACCAGACGCGATGCTGAAGATACGGTGGTTATGTCTTTAGACTATTTTAATAGCTTGCTAGAAACTGTTCATCTATTGAAATCTCCTGCTAATGTTGCTCACCTACAACGCTCAATTGCTCAATATAGACAAGGACAAGTAACAGAAAAAGATTTATTGGATGAGTAGTCGCAGTCTTATATTGGCTTGGACTGATGAAGCTTGGGAAAGCTATGTTTACTGGCAGCGACAGGATCGAAAGACGCTTAAAAGAATTAACAAGCTAATTAAAGCAGCAAAAAATACTCCCTTTGATGGCATTGGCAAACCAGAACCTTTAAAAGAAAACTTATCAGGTTTTTGGTCGCGTCGCATTGATGATACTAATCGTCTTGTCTATGCTGTAGATGATAATTATTTGACGATTATTTCTTGTCGCTTTCATTATTAATCGCTTTTGTTATTGGACTCATACCTTAAGGCGATCGCGATCGCGCACTAGATCTGTTTAATTACCTGAATCGATTTTAGAGACTTGTTTGTTCAATAACCCAATAAAATTCAGTTTTTTTTGTGACGAGCGATCGCCTTATCAACGCGATCGCTTTTTTTTATTTATCTTCTCTCAAAATACTAGTAATAATACGTAGATTTTTTGGGTAATTAGTTTTTCTAATACCAATCTTTATTTTAAGTTTATCGAATCTAGAAAATCAACATCATTACTTTATATTCAATTTCAGTAATTTTTGTAATTTACTTGTTTTATTTATGTGTGTTAATTTTTATTCAGCTTAAATTTTTTTTCAAATATCTAAGAATAAGATGAACAAACTAATTTATATTTCCAGCATTGCTTTGGCTTTAGCTTTTCCGTCAATAGCTTTTGCTAATGAATCGATAAATTCACAAGATTTTAAATATTTAGTTTGTAGCTATATAGAAGATAGTAATAATTTAGATGAAGCTTTAATTAAAATTGATGCTGTCGCTGATGAGTTAACTCTTGATGTCTCACAAGAAGAGATTTTAGATAATTTATATTATGGAGATCTAAGTTCAGAAAACTATTGTATGGGTCTTGAATTTTAATAATTTATCGACAGGCTAATATTAAATTTGAGCGATTGAAGTAATAAATAAGATCCAGATAAACCAGTTAAAAATCCACAGATTTATGAGGTTTAGGAAGCTATTAATAAGTAAGTTATACAAATAGCATTTAGTATGAATACTTATTTTACTACACTTTGTTTTGACAAAAAAATAAGATGAAAACAAATAAAATTTTAAATAAATTTGCTGCCACCGTTGCTTTTGCTGGCGTTTTTTCGACCATACTACCTGAAGTAGCTATGTCAACCGAAACTACAACTCCAGTAAGCGTCGAACTCTTTCTTTCCGTTGACGTATCTGGTAGTGTCAATGCCACAGAATACGAGTTACAAAAACAAGGTTATATCGATGCATTTAATGACAGTGAGGTAATTGCTGCGATTGAAACTTTACCTAATGGTCTTGCAGTTGCGATTGAAACGTGGTCTAGTAGCATTAGAAAAACAAGTGATTGGTATTTAATTAAAGATGCAGCAGACGCAGCTAATTTTATTACCGCTATCAATAGTACTTTAAATGCAACCAGCGGTAGTGGTGGTACTGACGTTACTAAGGCGATTAAGTCAGCAACCAATAGTATTTTAAACAATCAATACGAAGGAGAAGTACTGGTTATTGATATATCTGGTGACGGTATTTCTAAGAATACCTCAGTAGGAAATCCCAATTCTAATAAGTATACTAACTACAAAAATCAAGTCAGAGAGTACCTTGATGACAATGGTTTAACCGATATTCCCAATCTTATCGATAAAAGCAGCTACACATATAGTAGTTACGTTAATGAATTCAAAAACAATAACTACAAGTGTAGTATTGGACAAGATATCAACAGTAATTATACTATTAAATGGCAAGTGCCAATAGAACACCTTTATTGTCCTCCACTAGAAGAAGCTGTCACCAACGCGGAAACCAACAATATTACTATTAATGGACTTCCTATCAACGGTAGTCCGACAACCAACAGTGGTAAAAAATGGCGAGAAGGGGAAATCTCCAATTATTATCAAAATCACGTCATTACTAGCGATGGATTTATACGACCAGCTGCGGGATTTAATGACTTTTCCAGAGCAATTAAAGAAAAGTTAAAGTGCGAAATTACTGGAATAGCCTGTGGATTTCCAGACTAAAAACTACTTTTAATTTAAATTCAATAGTTTACTCAAGAATGCGATCGCCCTACATAGAGCGATCGCTTTTTTGTCAATCAAAACTAAATTGATTCAATCTGAGCTTCTGCTTGGTTGGCGATCGCTTTTAAGTCATCGAGGGTTTGGGTAGCGACATTTTGCCATAATCCCCGTTGGTGTGCTTCTAAAAGTCTTTCGGACATATCTCGTAATGCCCAAGGGTTTTTGGCTTGAATAAATTTTTGTACCCGTTCGTCAAAGATATAAGCTTTTGCCACCCCTTCATAGATATGGTCGGCAACACAATTAGCCGTAGCATCATAGGCAAATAAATAATCTACTGTAGCGGCCATTTCAAACGCACCTTTATAGCCGTGACGCATCACTCCTTCGATCCATTTGGGGTTAATTACCCGCGATCTGTAGACTCTGGCGATTTCTTCGGTTAGTTTGCGTACCCTGGGGTTATTGGGTCGAGAATTGTCGCCAAAATATACTTCTGGATTTTTTCCAGTTAAGCTACGCACCGCAGCCGTCATTCCCCCCTGAAACTGATAGTAATCATCGGAGTCGAGTAAATCGTGTTCGCGGTTGTCTTGATTGTGCAAGATAATCTGTAGCTGTTTTAAACGTTGCTGAAAGGTTTCTGGTACGGCATAACCCTTACCACTGCCATCATAGGCGTAGGAACTCCAGTTAAGATAAGCTCTGGCTAGATCTGCATCGTTCTGCCAATTTTGCGCCTCGATTAATCCCTGGATTCCCGCACCATATGCCCCTGGTTTGGAACCAAATACCCGATAGCTAGAGCGTTTTCGAGCGGTTTCTGAATCCAGTCCCCTTGTCTGTAATAACTTTTGTTCTGTTTTTACCCGCTCGGATAAGGGATTTATTGCTGCTGTTTCTGGTAAATCGGCAACGGTTTGTGTTATTTTATTTAATAAGTTGATTATATTGGGAAAAGAGTCCCTAAAAAAGCCCGATACCCTGATCGTCACATCGACACGAGGACGATTTAACAAGGAAACTGGCAAGACTTCAAAGTCAACTACCCGACGGGATATACCATCCCATAAAGGTCTTACTCCCATCAGTGCCATCACTTGAGCGATATCGTCACCACCAGTACGCATGGTCGATGTCCCCCAAATGGAAATAGCTAAAGATTGGGGATATTCGCCGTTTTCTTGGGTATAGCGTTCGATTACTGCCTCTGCTGCCTTACTTCCCACCTCCCAAGCAGTTTCTGTAGGAATACCCCGAATATCTACAGAATAGAAATTCCTTCCTGTAGGCAATACCTCTGGTCTACCTCTGGTGGGTGCGCCCGCTGCGCCACTAGGTACATATTTACCTTCTAAAGCATTAAGTAGGTTGGTAATTTCGCGATCGCTCTCGATTAGATTGGGTAGTAGGGTGTTTTGTATCCATTGGAGTTGTTTTTGGGTAAGGGGTAAAGAGGGAAGGGAAGAGGATCGATCGTTAAGCAAATTATCTACTAATTTGAGAGCAATTTCTTCGAGGAGAGCGATCGCATCTCCTTTATTTCGGGCTTGTTTTAATTGTTGTACATAATTATTGTTCCATTGCACAATACCCTGTAAGGGCTGTTCGCGAACGGCCCCTACCCTTAATTCGCCGTCCACACTAGATAAGGGATCGAAACCTAAACCAAAATCTTGGGCCAAGGCTTGGGTAATACCGATACGGTTATAACTGGGCGAACGGGCGATCGCCACGATTAAATCTCGCAGTTGTTCTCCTTGAGGACATTGACCAAAGATATGTAAGCCATCGCGGATCTGGGCTTCTTTTAGTTCGCATAGATAACCATCGGCTACCGATAAAAACTCGGCTAGAGACTGGGTATCGTCGGGCTGTATGCCTAAATCTCGATCGAGGTTTTCTTGTCGAACTAGTTGAGTAATGCGATCGCTAATCAGATCGAGTCTTGTCGGATCTAAACTTTGGGCTTCGTAGTATTCATCGATCGACGCTTCTAACTTTTCCAAACCGCCATACAATTCAGCACGGGTGAGGGGTGGGGTAAGATGATCGATAATTACCGCTTGCGATCGTCTTTTTGCCTGAGAACCTTCCCCTGGATCGTTGACAATAAAGGGATAGATATTGGGAATAGCTTGCAATGCCACTTCAGGATAACAACTACTAGATAAAGCCAAACTCTTTCCTGGTAACCATTCGAGATTTCCATGTTTGCCCAGATGAACGATCGCTTGTACCCCAAAACAACTCCGCAACCAATGATAGTAAGCTAAATATTCGTGGGTAGGTTCGAGATCTGGGGCGTGATAATTCAAACTCGGATCGCGATCGTATCCCCGCGATGGTTGTATCCCCACAAATATATTACCTAACTGTATTCCAGGAATTTTGATGGGCGAACAGCCGTTCGCCCCTACGTCGCCCCATCTGTCGGTTATGCCTTGCTGTACTGTTGCGGGTAATGTCTCAAAATACTGTCGATATTCTTCTAACGATAAACTTTGATAACTAGGGCGGTTATGATAGCTTTCAGGATCGTTGGTAATACCTGTAGTCAGGCGTTGAATTAATTCCTCTCCCGTAGCGGGAAGATCCTTGAGGGTGTATCCCGACTTTTGTAATGCTGCGAGAATTTTGATACAGCTGGCGGGAGTATCTAAACCAACCCCGTTGGCAATTCTGCCATCTTTATTGGGGTAGTTTGCCAAGATTAGAGCTACTTTTTTGTTTTTATTAGGAGTATTTGCCAGATCGAGCCAGTTTTTAGCTGATTTTGCCACAAAATCAAGGCGATCGCTCTTGGGCTGATAGACAACTACGTTAGTTTCTAGTTTTTGATTCCAGCTTTGTACCGACTTAAAGGAAATAGCGCGGGTAATGATTCTACCATCCACTTCAGGTAATGCCACGTTCATCGCGGTGTCTCTGGGCATTAATCCTCGTGTATTAGACTCCCATTGTTCTTGGGTACTACTACTTAAAATTACCTGCAATACGGGAATATTTAGTTGTCGCCAAAATTCAGTTTGAGTAGATTCGTCGATCTTAGCTAGAGAAAAGCTCGTGGTGTTGAGTAATAATTTACAGGAGTTTTTTTGTAGTAAAGCTAATAGTTGTTGCTGTAATTCTATATTTCTTAACGAAGAGATATATATGGGGATCGGTGTCAAATTTTCCGCTAATATAGATTGGCACAGGCGATCGATTGCCAGAGTATTACCTGCCAAATAATGAGAACGATAGAAAAGTATCCCACAATGGCGATCGCGATTGTGATTATTTAGACTTCTCTCATTTTCTTGCTTCTGCCATTGATAAAAACCTATTTCGGGAATAGATTTTGGTGCTGTTGGCTGGTAATTTGTTTGTAAACAAATATCACTGATAAAGTGTAAGGCGTTAGCAATATTTTCTCTTCCCCCGGCAATTAAATAAGACCATAATCGATTAACAGCAGTTAAAGAAACAGTAGAATGACTAATTAAATCTAGATCGGGTGCATTATCTCCTGGTAAAACAAATAAATCTATATTATTTGTCTCAACAACTTCTTTGATTCTTTCTAATCCATAATTCCAGTAGGCACTACCTCCTAAGAGACGTAAGACAATTACTTGTGCTTCAGATAACACAGTTTCTATGTATACGTCAATACTTAACTGTTGTTGTAAATTTAATAAGTTGACTGCTCTAATTTCAGGAAAACTATCGACCAAAAAATTTTGAGCAGAGGCAAGGGTTTGAATATCGGTATCTGCATAAGTCAGAAATACTATTGGTGCTGGGGATTGCTCAATGAGAATTACTCCTTCGGTGTTAGGATTCCAGCCTCCTGGAAGTGCTGCTAATTTATGCATAGTATGTATTTATGTCTAATCTTGAGAAATAATTACGGTTTAGTTTGACTTGAAAAAAATAAGTCAAGCTAGATAAAAACAGAAAAAATTATGCTACTTCACTGGACTTAAACTGTGTTGGATTCTTCTTCTTTGAGCTTCAAGAAAACTGTTAACTATCAAGCTGTATTGCAGCTTAGTGAATTTTGGTTGGCAAGAGCAAAGGAAGATCAAAATAAATTAATTACAAAAGAAACACTATTTAAGTTAGCAAATATTGATAAGAAAGTCGCTCTAAGTCAACAATTAGCAACAGAAGCTTTCTTTTTGTTAATAACGCCAAATTTTAACGCTTTTTTGCACTCGAAAAAAATAGTAACAACTCAAGAGTATCAAGTCACTATAACTTTCGATCCGACAACAATAATTCGAGAGTTAATTCAATTAGGTTATCGCTATAAATGGGAAGCCAGTGTAATTGAGTATCTCCAAACAGACTTAGCGACCAAATTAAGCTCCAGTCGCGATCGCTCGGTAGAATTTATGACCAAAGCCGTGAAGTTACTCATTGATGACCAAGAAAAACCAGAAAACCATCGTAAATCTAACCATATTCCACCAATGGATGAGCTATTACAATATCAAGTGGAACAAGAGCGGATTTTGGCGCGAATTAAGATTCAGATCGGTCAAAACTTGGATTTATCTAAGATTATTCAAACAGCAATCGACTATAGCCAGAGCTTTTTAGAATTAGATCGTCTATTAGTTTATCAGTTAGATGTTCCCCTGACTTCCGATCATCTTCATCAACCCGTGCGTACCATAGACACGGTTACCTATGAGGCTAAGACAGATCGTGTCGATTCTACTTTGTACTTTCAAGAAGAAATTTGCTGGCGCAAAACTTCTGAGTGTGAAAACAAATATCATCAAGGATTTGGTTTAATAATTAATGATGTAGAAGTAGGATCTAATTTAAATCCCTGTTTGCGGTTTTTGATGCAAAAATTTCAGGTCAAAGCCAAAGCAGTTACCCCAATTAACGTTCGAGGCAAACTGTGGGGTTTGCTCATCGCTCATCAATGTTTTGAGTCCAGACAGTGGCATCACCAAGAAATTCAGTTTCTACGTCAAATAGCAGACTATTTGGCGATCGCCATTTACCACCATCAATCTTATCAGCAATTGCAGCAACAAAAAAAACTACTAGAAAAACAAGTCCAAACCCAAGCGCAACAAATTAAGGATGCCTTAATAGCTGCTGAAGCTGCCAGCAGATCCAAACACGAATTTTTGGGTAGCATGAGCCATGAATTGCGTACCCCTTTGACTTGTGTAATTGGATTATCTAGTACTTTGCTGCAATGGTCATCGCCTAAAGCCAAAGTTTCTCTCTCGCCAGAAAAACAACACGAGTATCTGTATTTAATCCAACAAAGTGGCAAGCATTTACTCAGCTTAATCAATAATATCTTAGAATTTTCCGATCTCGAATCGGGTAAACATCTTTTAAATATCGAGCAAATATCTTTAACTGATGTAGCCAGGCATTGTTTGCAAATGCTTCAAGAAACTGCCAAAACCAAGGGAATCATACTCGGTTCTGAAATTAATCTGGGCGGAGTGGAACAAGAGTACTTAGTTGCCGATGAAATCAGATTAAAGGAAATTTTATATAACTTACTGAGCAATGGAATTAAATTTACTCCCGAAGGAGGAAAAGTTACCCTAAGAGTTTGGCGCGAAAAACGTTATGCGGTTCTCCAGGTAGAAGATACGGGTATCGGTATTGCCCCAGAGGAGATTCCTTTACTGTTTGAAAAGTTTAAACAGATAGAGAACTTTCGTCAACGTACTCAAGGGGGGACGGGGATCGGGCTGGCTTTAACCAAAAAACTAATAGAGTTACATGGAGGCAATATTGAAGTAGAATCAGCCTTGGGTCAAGGTTCGGTGTTCACGGTTTATTTACCTGTAAAAATCCCCTTACAACCTCATTTAGAGCAAGAATCAGTTGCCCCTCAAACTTCTGCCACTGCTTCAACGATTATGTTGGTAACAGAAGATGAGGAAAGTGCAATTTTTATTTGTCAACTTTTAAATACTATAGAATGTCAAGTAGTCTGGCTGATGGATGCAGTGATGGCAATGAATCAAATCGATCTATTACAGCCAGAACTGGTTATTATTGACCGAGACTGCTTTTCAACAGAGGTAAATCATACAGTTCGAGGGATTAAAAATACAGCCTCAACTAGTAGTGTCGATTTAATCTTACTTAGCGATCGCCTCAGTCATCAACAATGGCAAGAATTTGCTCAAAATGGTGTTGATGACTATTTAACTAAATCGATGAATCCCACCCAGATGATTGATAAAATCAACCGTCTGCTTCGAGAACGAAATCAAACCTGAGAAGAGAGGAGGGACATTTTTGATGCTCGATCTTGTTTTGTCCCTAATCTTCCATCTTCAAGGTCAATTACTCTGCCGTTGCTTCTTTGGTTTCCTTGGTTTCGGTGTCACTGGCCTGTTTGTCCTGCACTCTTTTTTCTCGTTGTTTGCGACTTGCTTCTAGAACATCTTCGATTACCTTGAGCAATTGATCCATTTTTTCTAAATTGCTGCGATACAGTTCTATATCTTTTTTCATTTTGTCGCCAGACAAACCAAAGCCTTCGAGGATTTTATCTATAATTTCGTCCCGCTTTTCTTGGTCTTTAACTAGTTCGCTATTACTTTCTTCTAGAAGAGTATAGATACCGATGGCAAAAGGACGACTATATTTAAAATTATCGCGACTAGCGATCGCTTTAATTGGTTCGACGATATATCCAGTATCCTCTTCCGCAGTAGGATTGCCAAGCCATGCTACTAAGTCTTCTATAGATTTATCTTTAGCTAAAGACAACAAGGCTCCAGCTTCAGTTTTATAGGTTTCAGGGTCGCCATCTGTAGAAGTACATAAGGCATTAAAAATTTGCTCTTTATCTTTTTCTGGCTGATAGCCTTGCATCAAACGCTCAAAAGAAGTAACAATTCCCAAATAATAAATAGGATCTGGCTTAAAGTCTGCATTGACTGACAGCAGGTGCATCTCTACCAGTAATTCTTCGATTACTCTACGATATACAGAGTTAATTGGACGAGAATAAGCAGCATAAAAAGCCCTTTTACTATCGGAAACAGTTTTCATAATAAGTATTATTTTTTCTATCTAACAATTTATTTATCCTAAGAGTCTTGAATTTGGGTTGTCTCTTCAAGCGATTAACTAGAGGCTGTTGGCTCTAGGTCAATTAAAAGTAAATCAATCTAGGCTATTTTAAATTAAAACACTCTTTACTAGTTTGAAAACGCCAAGAGGGTACAAAACCTTTCAATTCTAGAGCTTGAAGCTTTAATTAAAACAAAACTCTTAGCATATCTTTATATTATGCAATGATTCTGCCCCCAGATCCGAGATTTTTGCTTCCAGATGCAAAGACAAAATTAGACGAAGGGGGTTGAAATTGGGTAAATTCAGAGAATTGGGCTATTCTTTTTTCCATCGGTTGTGAGAAAATAAGTTCAGATAATTAATTTTTATCTTCAATAGCTTTTATGCAACCGTTGACCATTAAACAAAACCAACAGCGACTTATTTGTCCTCAATTACCTTTAGCGGTGTATCGAGAAGTAACCGCTCATTTACGACAGGTTGAGGGGGTTGAAGCTAGTCTGATTCTGCGTCCAATTGAACGCGATCCTCAAGAAAAATTCGATTACGATCAAAGCCAAGTGGCAGCACTACAGATAAGTTATTCTCAAGATATTACAGAGAGCAATAAACACCAGGTTATAGAAATTTTAGATTATTATGCTCGACGTTATCGTCCTTGGGAAACTCTATATTCCTCAAAGTAAATACCTAGCCTCAATCGGTATGGGAGACGACAAAGCGATCGCCTCTTGGAGCAAATTTGGTTGGCACTCTAGACTTTTTTGGCTGTTGAAAGATTATATCGACCGCCAGTTTATGAATCAGTTTAGAGATTGACCAACGGTCACAGCGCAAAGGCGATTCGGTTCGCCGCATGCGTCCGTCGTCGAGGGCGCGGAGTAATCTGTGACTATTCATTATCAACAACATTACGGGAAATAATCACAATTTTCCACTGTCCTAGCTGACTTGCCTGAAAAGCAACTTGACTACCATCGCCGTTGATAGTGGGATTTGTAGCAGACCCTTTGATGTTTGCCGTTAATAATTCCGAACTTTGTGAGTTGCGATCGTAAACAAAAATGTCTGACTTACCTCTTTCGGTGGAAACATATGCCAAATATCTGCCATCAGCACTCAGTGCTGGTCGATCTTGACTAGAATTACGACGATTGAGATTGGGTAAGGATACCAATTGTTTAGTTTGTAGATCGTAAACAAAGATATCCCGACGACCACGACGATCTGAAGCAAAAGCCAGATACCGACCATCTGAACTATAGGCAGGATATTCTTCTACTGAATTGCTATTAATACCGCCAGGAATAATCTCTGGTTGCGTCAGTATGCTGGAATTACAACCGCTAATCGAAATTAAAGCTAGGGTCAATAGCAATCTGAAAATCATGTCAGCAGTTTCTAGGTTAAAGTTGGTCGTTTCGATCGCAACAAAAATTTTTGCTAATCAGCCTTGAGTCTATTTAGAGCATATTTATAAAGTTAACCTGAAGAACAAAGAAGTAAGGAAGTAGGGGAGTAGGGATTACTCAATCCCCCAATCTCTTTATAGTTTAATTCTTTGTTTATAAATACCCTCTTACACTCTACTGTACAGTTATTAGTTTAAAAGTTATTACTTTTTATGTAGCCAGATACATACAAATTGTCATAAATATATTATTTTAGCTCTCCAGCTTAAATTGTGTTTTGGGAAAATTAAAAATATAGCTATTAATAAATATAGTTTTTTTCTTATAGAAATTAATTAAAGGTTGCAGTTAGAAAATAACCAAAATCTAATCAAACTTTTAAGATTAATTATTAAAAATTACTGGCAATCGACTAAAAACGAACGTCAAATCCCTAATTTTGAGTCTTGAAACGAGGTTTGGAGTTGAATTTGAGATTAAATTTAGATGATGTTAACAAGAAAAAACATCAAAATTCAATCTAAGGGGTTTGATTAAGTATATTAACTGACATTTTTCAGTAAAATTTATTAATTGCGATCGCTAGCTACCAGTATTTAAGTAAATTAAATAAAGAAAAACACTTAAGTAGAAATACGGTTTGTCATGTAAAATTGGATTTAAATTATAAAATCCTGCGAATTATATACTTTTATAGTCTAATGTTGCATAGCGAGCGTCCAGCAAAATCTCTATCTACCTTGCTAATATATAGCCGTACTTCTCGCATGGTCATCATGTGGTTGCTAATTATTGGAGATATCATTGGGCTGTTTGTATCTTTTCATCTAGCTTTTCAATTACGTCTATCCCAGTCTCTAGATTGGAGAAATCCTATTTTGTATACTTTGGTTGCAGTATACTTGTTTGGACTTTATTTAACTGATACTTATAAATTAAACCGACAAGTTTCTGGAGTCAGGCTATCAGAGAGAGCCGTTTTGGGAATTTTGCTCACTATTACTGTAGTTACCTGTGGTATCTATATTACAGGATTATGGGGCAGTCAACCCATTGTTGGTAGAGGAATCCTGGTAATTAGTGAAGTTATATTTTCTTTTTGGGCTGTTGCTAGTAGAACCGTTGTCGATCGCTGGCTCAAAGCCAATCAACAAACTAGCCGATTTTTGGTTTTAGGAGACTACCAAAAAGTTTTAGCTTTTAGTAAAGAGCATCGTAAGTTAGGTGCGCCTACTGAATTTGTTTCCTTTTCCGAAGGTTTTGGCAGAGAAAAGTCTCAGCAACCATTATCTAGCAGTAGTGCTGGAAATTCTTTGGTCTTAAACAGTACTAATACCCTCAAAACTACCTGGAAACAACAGTATTGGTCGGGAATTTTAATCGATGGTGCAGAGGGTCATTTGTCCAAGCAAATGATTAGAGAGTTGATGGATATGAGGCTGAAAGGTGTCTATGTCTATAGTCTCGCCGACTTTTGCGAACAATTTTGGCAGAAAATTCCTCCTGCTTATGTTCAAGATGATTGGTTTGCCTTTACTTCTGGGTTTAATATTTTACACAATCGGATCAAAGCCAAGCTAAAACAGGCAGTTGACATCTTAGCAGCAACAGTATTATTAATTGCTACTTTACCGATTACCATTCCCGTGGCGATCGCTATCAAGCTAACTAGTAAAGGGCCAGTCTTTTATTCTCAGGTGAGAACTGGACTCAATGGTAGAAAATTTCGGGTACACAAGTTCCGTTCTATGTACCAAAACGCTGAAGCACAAGGGATTCAGTGGGCAAAAAAGAAAGACCCCCGCGTTACTCCGATCGGTTCTTTGATTCGCTTAACTAGAATTGACGAACTTCCTCAACTATGGAATGTGTTAAAAGGCGAAATGAGTCTGGTCGGTCCGCGTCCCGAACGTCCCGAATTTGATGTCCAGCTAAGAGAAGCAATTCCCTATTATGATGTTCGTTATTTGGTCAAGCCTGGTATAACTGGTTGGGCCCAGGTATCTTATCCTTATGGTGCTTCAGTAGAAGATGCCTATCAAAAAGTAGCCTACGATCTTTTTTATATCAAAAACTACTCTCTTTTCTTGGATCTGGCGATCGCTTTTAAAACTCTAAGAGTAATCATTTTAGGTAAAGGAAGATAGACTGGAAAAAGTAAGTAACTGGAGTTTAGACTAACTCCCTTTTGTTTCCATACCTAATAAAAATTATGGGTTTTTCTGGTGCTTCAATTTTATTATTTCGCTCCTTATAAAAGATTAAGCTCGCTAATCGTTGATGTAGATAGCATCGACGGACGATTTTGGCCGATCTACCCTAAAGTGAAATCTTTGGGCAGAAAAATAGATAGTGTTATACTCATTGACGATCGCCTGTGGACTTAAATTTTCTTGGTTGCGTTGTAATGCTCTTGCCAAAGCAGTTTCAAAGGAACACTCAATCCAAAATGCCAGATCGTAATTAGCTCTGAGGGTTCTTCTGAAGAGAAAAATTCCTTCCAAGAGGATGACATCTACATTTTGAAAATCGTAAATTTGCTCAAAGGGAATACCAAATTGTCCAGTTAAGGTCTTTTTCAAGTAAATAGCTCGTTGATTTTGAAGCGGATAAATCAGTTGCTCAAACAAATCCTTAAAGGAAAAAGCATGGTAGTAGAAGTATTCCCCTGGATTGTTGACAGAATAGCGTTTTTCAGGTGGATTAAGCCAAGGATCGATGTTAATCGCGATTGCATTTAAGCCTTGTTTATTGGTTTCTCTAGCAATTTTTTTGGTAACATAACCTTTGCCAGAACTGTCAATTCCACTGATAGCAACCAGTAGGCTTTGAGCGGGTAAAATTTGAGGTCGTTTTTCTTGAATAATTGTCACCAAGTCATTGACTGTAGGAGTGATCGGAATTTGACTATTGCTAGACAAATCTGATGACATAAACATTACTTACCCCCTGCCACATCAAAAATTAAAATTGCCAGATTGCGTTTATTCATGAGATACCTCGACTATGTTCCTCAAATTTGAAACTGATATCAGCTAAAAGTCAGATTGAATATTATTCAATCTGCTTCTGGAATCGCAATCGTCCCTTCGCCAACCATTACCGACTGTCCCCCAACCCGCACTTTAACTATTTGTCCTGCCGTTTTCTTCGCTTCTACTTCTAAAATGCTAGGGCGACCCATTTCAAAACCCTGTTCGACTCTCCATTGAAGTAAGCCGTGTTCGGTGGCATCTC
>JAAUYI010084947.1_pt1 | contig 15532 bp, 14 predicted proteins | sample 7278041 | NCBI WGS metagenome assembly JAAUYI01 (sample SAMN14350216, study PRJNA611818) | marine sediment metagenome | isolation source: surface marine sediment (0.6m) | place: French Polynesia: Moorea | collected 2018-08
CTAGAAGCTTAAGCTTGGTTTCCAAGCCTCCCATAAACCCTTTGCTTTGCTTTTGTACTTCTGCCAGATATAGCACTCTTGCGATCCTCTTGATTTTATCTGTGCTTTGACTCTAAAAAATGACTTAGCTGTTTAAACTAAATTAGAAAAAATTAGTTTACCGTTTATTAAATTTATATGTTTTGCTATATATCTCAATACTATTCATTTAAGATTACCCAATTTTTTCTGATAATAGTTGAAATTTACTAACATTTTATTTGTATGCTTATTTACTTAAGTTAATCCATAATTAATAATTGTCAATCATTAATATGTCTCAATAATATCACCCAAAATCTTGAGTTTTTTTTGATCTAGGTCAATCTTAGTTAATATCTAACTACATCTAGCATAACCAGCTTTATAATTAGTTGCCAAGGTATCTCAAGAATGTTATCAAGTTGATGAGCTATATTTCCTAATTATTTCATTTACCCTTGAATTATTTATCAGCATATTAACCTAAGATGCAAGGCAATTTACGAGAATTTAATATTCGCATTATTCTGCAATTGATTGAGTTAGAACAGTATACGGGTACATTATATATAGAATATGAAACTTTCATCCCTTGTGAAAATATCAAATTAGATTTAATTCCTTTAACTACTGAAAATACGGATTTATATCGAGAAAATAGTAATATCGATCGAATGTGGCTACTATATTTTGTTGATGGTAAAATTACTTATGCCACTGATAATAGCTATGATGAGTTATCAAGAATTTGTGATTATCTTAGATATTTTCAGTTAGAAAAATATTTAACTCAACTACAAAAGCAATCGGTAAATATAACTAGTCCAAAGGAGTATAATTATATCTGGTTGCTAATGCAACAGAAATTGATTTCCCCCGCTCAAGTCAAAATTATTTTTAAAAAGCTTATTAAAGAAACTCTTTTAGAGTTATCTAACATAACTCAGGGAAAGTTTATTTTTCAAATAGATTATCCTCTTACTCCCCAATGGATAGGTTTAAAGACCTCTGTATTATTACCAGAAATATGTGGTCAATTACACTTATGGAAGCAATTTTCTCCCTATATAAGATCCCCGCATCAACATCTGACTTTGTCCGATCGACAAAAGCTTTGCAGTAGTGTATCAGTTAAAACTTACAAAACTTTATCTACTTGGGCCGAACAAAAAATTTCTTTATTGCGCTTGTCAAGACAAATCAACTACTCTTTAGTTTATTTGGCGAAAGCTCTCTATCCCTGTCTAAAAAAAGGCTGGGTTGATTTAGTTGACCCAGAAAAACAAATTACTCAATTTAGTTGCTTAGCAAGCAAAAGAACTAAACCTCATATTGTTTGTATCGATGATGAGATGACGATCGGTAAGAATGTAGAGTATATTCTGAAGCAGAGGGGGTATGACTCAACCATAATTACTGATCCCATTGAGGCTCTGACTACTATATGGCAAATTAAGCCAGATCTGATTATTTGTGATTTAGATATGCCTCAGCTAAATGGTTATGATCTGTGTAATATGTTACAAAGTTCTCGTATTTTCAGACAAATCCCAATTATTGTGATATCTGAACGGGAAAACTGCTTAACTAGACTTAGAGCGAAGATATTATCATCAACTAACTACTTATCCAAGCCATTTACCCAAAATGAGCTATTAATGTTAGTAGAAAGATATCTGAGTATAGCCGAGACAGACAGATCAATCCGTTTTGGGCAATCCTTACCCAAGAAAAGTATGGTTTAGTGTTAAAGATATCAACAGTCAACAAAAAAGTAAGGGGTCAAATAATTGTAAATGATTAAGAAGTGCTAAAAAAAACAATATATCAACTGTTAATTATTACAAAGTAAACTTGAATCAATTGAGTATGAATTTTGCAGATAGATAGCGTGTTATGAGTAAAGTTCTAATCGTAGAGGATAGCTTGGCACAAAGGCAAATGATTTCAGACTTGCTTAAAGGTACTGGTCTGAAGGTCATAGTAGCTTGCGATGGAGTAGAAGCATTAGAACATTTGGAAAAGTTTAACCCTGACATTGTAGTCATGGATATTGTTATGCCCCGAATGAATGGTTACGAACTTTGTCGAAGACTCAAATCCGATCCTAAAACACAAAATGTTCCTGTAGTTATGTGTTCTTCCAAGGGAGAAGAGTTTGATCGCTATTGGGGAATGAAACAGGGAGCAGATGCTTACATAGCTAAACCATTTCAGCCTGTTGAGTTAATTGGAACGGTGAAGCAATTATTAAGAGCCTAAATAATAAGTTTTAAGTACTGTTTATCTGCTTGGTCTACTTGGCATTTGCTCCTTGAGACGACAAAATATTATCAAGAAAATTTTCCTAAATTACTTATGGTTAGCAATCCAGATATCTTTACAGAACAAGACCAAGAGTTATCTTTTGAGCTTCAGTCATTGGATACTCCTGAAGGGGAGTTACATCTAAGGTTCTATCTAGCTTCTGGACTAGAGTTTGCTTTGCCAGCTACGGGAATTGCAGAGGTTACCCAACCAAGTCCAGAGCAAATTACACCCATACCTAATGCTTCTCCCTTATTATTGGGAACAATTAATTTAAGAGGAAAAATTATCTGGGTTGCTGATTTAGGTCAGTTTTTAGGAGACTCAGGTTCGTTAAATACAGACCGACCAACTATACCGATTATTGCGATCGAAAACCAAGACCAAATCATTGGTTTGGCGATTGAGCGTATTGGAGAAATGGATTGGTTAGATGTAGAAAAAGTACAGGTGATAAACAATTTACCTGAAAATATGGCTCCTTTCGTACAAGGTCAATGGCGATTTAATGACAATTCTGAACAAGGTTTAAACTTGTTAGATCCTGCCAAAATGCTACGTTCAGCAAGATGGGCAGCTTAATCTCTGGATTGTTATATTTTGATACTTAAATATATTTTATATTGACGGCAACATACTATAATTATTCATCACCGAATAACTATTAGCCATTGGAAATCAAAGCCAGAAGCAGGTATCTAAGTTACTAGTAAGCAAAGTTGATTAACTTGACAAAAAGCAAATGGCATCAGGAACGAATTATTCTCAAGAATACGGACAAGCGGAAAAAGCCTATTTACAAGGAGATTTTTTCCAAGCAGCGGAAATCATCGATCATCTAGTGGAAGAATTTCCAGATAATCCCAATGTCCTGTTGCTACGAGGTCATATTTATTGTTATGGCTTCCAAGATTATGATTTAGCACAACAACAATACGAAGCGGTTCTACAATTGACGGAGGAGCAAAATTTACTTGATTTTGCCTATAGTGGTATAGAGCAGATAAAACAGCTACAACAACAATCTCATCCATCAGATTCAGAATCTACTCCAGAAGAAGATTGGCTTTCAGCAGATTTTGTCGAAGAACAAGAGATCTCCTCAGCTGATTTTGAGAGTAATCCCAGTTATGGATTTGGACTAGATGATTTTGATTTAAATGAAAGTCAAGCGGAATTAGAAGAGCAGGAGTTAGAAGTCGATCGACACGAGTCCTTTAATCATTCTTTTGCAGAAGAAGGCTCTCAATTAGACAATGTAGAAGAATTTGATGCCAGTGCAGGAGAAGATCCATTTGCTCAATTTGAAGAATCGTCTGTAGAGCAACAAGATTTTGACTATTATCAACCAGCAAATGATCTCGAATTTTCCGAGGTAGAAGAGACTGAAATCCGCAACGAAGCTAATAATTACAGTTCAATTAGTAACAAAGCTACTTTCATGGTAGAAGAGGAGGAAGAACCTTTAGCCGAGTCTGATTTTGAAGATTTTTCCGCAGAAAATAGCTTTAGCGAGGAAGATAATAGTTCTGAATTAGATATAGATACAGTATTTACAGAGCCTTTTGCCGTAGAAAACTATGATGAATTAGCTAGTGCAGAACAAGAAGGGTTAGATTATCAAGACGAATTAGAATTTGATGAAATTGATAGTAGCTTTTTCGATCTTGAAGAATTAGAACAAGGACTGCCTGATACGGGTTTATTTAATGTCCCAGATGGTGATAGTAGTGACCGCCAAACTATAGATAATGTTCATAGTATCTCCATAGGAGAAAGTTTGGTTGAATCATCAAGTATCGAAGCTAGTATTAGTTCTGAGATTGAGACTATACCGGCAACAGAAGCTAAACCACAAGTTGAGATCAGACAGGGACTATGGGCAGGGTTTATCAACGCTCCAATCAGGAAAAAACAATTAATTACAGCCACTACTACAGGAATAGTTTCGGCAGTGGCAACCTTGATCGTTGGAGGAACAATTGGGATTAATGTTTCCTCATCAGATGCACCACCAAATTTTGCAGAGCGATCGAAAACAGGTGGTTTAATAGCTTTAGTAGCGGGTTTGGCGAGTTTTGGTACCTCGATGTTTTTGGGTGGTATAACTGCTAGACAAGCGGAAAGAGCCACTAAAGATTTACAGAATCAGTTTGAAGATGTCTATCAAGGCAATCTTAATGCTAAAGCAACGGTTTACTCGGCAGATGAGTTAGGTCAATTGGCATCAGGGTTTAACCGTATGACGCGAGTGATTCTAACTACTACTCAAGAGGCTCAAAGAAGAGCAGAAGAAACTGAGCAAGCTAAAGAAGACTTACAACGTCAGGTAATTCGCCTATTAGACGACGTGGAAGGAGCAGCTAGAGGAGATTTAACCGTTCAAGCTACAGTAACGGCAGACGTATTGGGTGCGGTGGCAGATGCCTTTAACTTAACTATTCAAAGTCTGCGAGAAATTGTCCGTCAGGTAAAACAAGCAGCCGAACAAGTAAATAAAAGTTCTACAGACAGTGAATTATTTGCCCGTAACCAATCTAGTGAAGCTTTACGGATGGCAGAAGAGTTAGCAGTAACTCTTAATTCGGTGCAAATGATGACTGAATCCATCGAGCGGGTAGCAGATAACGCCAGAGAAGCTGAAGAAGTAGCGCGTTCATCTTCTGTAACTGCACTTAAAGGTGGAAAAGCTGTAGACAGAACAGTATCGGGAATTTTCCAAATTAGGGAAACAGTATCGGACACAGCCCGTAAAGTAAAAAGATTAGCAGAAGCTTCCCAAGAAATCTCCAAGATTGTCCTAATCATCTCCCAAATCTCTGAAAGAACTAACCAATTAGCTCTTAATGCTTCGATTCAGGCAGCTAAAGCAGGAGAAGCAGGTCGCGGTTTTGCGGTGGTTGCAGATGAAGTCCGACAGTTAGCAGATAGGTCTGGTAAATCTTTGAAAGAAATTGAGCAAATCGTACTCCAAATTCAAAGTGAAACTGGCTCGGTTATGACTGCCATGGAAGAAGGTATTCAGGAGGTAATTGACGTAACTGATAGGGCAGAACAAGCTAAAACTGCCCTAGAAGATATTATCCAGGTATCTAATCGAATTGATACTTTGGTACGATCGATTACAGCAGATACGGTAGAACAAAGAGAAAATTCACGAGCAGTAGCACAAGTAATGCAATCGGTTGAATTAACTGCTCAAGCTACTTCTCAAGAATCCCAGCGAGTTGCCGGTTCACTCCAAAGTCTGGTTAGTATTGCTCGTGATTTATTATCTTCTGTAGAAAGATTCCGTATCGATCAGAGTGATGAATAGATATATTTAGTTATTAGCTATTAGTTATTAGTTCTGTTTGATTGGTTTAACGTTTCTACTCAAAGAATTGGTGTGGAGTTTAGTGGTAAAGGTGACCACGACTAAATCAGTGAAAAAAACTAAAATTTAACAACTACAGACTAATAACTTTTTAAGGATATGACTTAGCACTTGTTGATAGGTATGGGGAATCGATATATTAATCGAGAACCAAAAATTATATTTAACCTAATGACCAGCAAAATAACTCTCAATAGTGGTTTCAGACTTTGGCTACAACGCTTACTAGCAGCAATTTTTTTAGCAGGTCAGGTAATAATTCATTTACTTAAAATAAGAATACACAAACGTAATACTCTAGAACAGATGGCAGTAGTAGGACCTGATTCTCTGACAATATCTCTGATTACTGCTGCTTTTGTGGGTATGGTATTTACTATCCAGGTAGCTAGAGAATTTCTTTATTTTGGTGCAGGACAAGCTGTAGGAGGAGTACTAGCGATCGCCCTAACCAGAGAACTAGCACCAGTACTAACAGCAGTAGTCATTGCTGGTAGAGTTGGTTCGGCTTTTGCTGCTGAAATTGGTACGATGCGAGTAACCGAACAAATTGATGCCCTTTATGTCCTTAAAACAGACCCTATTGATTATTTGGTTATACCTCGTGTAGTTGCTTGCTGTGTAATGTTGCCTATTTTAACCCTTATTTCTCTGCTTACAGGTATGTTGGGTGGTATGCTCATCTCTAGCAATCTCTACAGTATTTCTCAAGTAGTTTTTCTCGATTCTGTCAATAATTTTCTCCAGGTTTGGGATTTATGTACAGCGTTAATTAAAGCAGGTGTTTTTGGGGCTTTAGTAGCCATAATTGGTTGTAGTTGGGGATTAACTACTACTGGCGGAGCTAAAGGTGTAGGGCAATCAACTACGACAGCAGTAGTTACAGCATTACTGGCTATTTTTATTGCCAACTTTTTCTTGTCTTGGATTATGTTTCAGGGTACAGGTAGTGCTTTAGTAGGATAGATTAGGGTAACAGGTCTTAAAATATAAGGACAAAAATAAAATTGTCTTTAATTAGAATTTAGGATAAACAAGCCGTGACTAAAGCTGAAAGTACCACTTCCGTTACTGAAACAATTGAATTAGCCCCAAGTTATAAAATTCCTTTGTTTTTGGTTGTTACAGCTATTCCTGTATCAATAATACAGGTCTGGGTAGGATTAGTGATTGCAGTATTAGGATTATTTCTTTTGATTCAAACTATTACTATCAGATTAGTATTTACGCCAACAGCTTTAGAAGTTAATCGCTCAGGACAAATGATTCGGCAGTTTCCCTACGCTGATTGGCTTACTTGGCGTATTTTCTGGCAACCTGTGCCAATCTTATTTTATTTTCGGGAAGTTAAAAGTATTCATTTTTTACCAATAATTTTTGACCCAAAAACTCTTCTTAGTTGCTTAGAAAAATACTGCCCTACAGAAAGCTAAATCGATAATATCTATTTTTGTTATTTTAATTTTTACTGTTTTTTAATCAATGAACTCAGAACTACCTCAAATTCCTGAACCAAATTTGTCTTCTTCTCCAGCCCAAGATTCTGATAAGCAATCTGTTGAGGAAACAGAAAGTAATCCTTTAATACCAGCAGAATCAGACTCTTTCACCGATAATTGGCTAGATGAGCTAGATATAAATCAATCTGATAATTCGACAGAAGAAATCGTAGTATTAGCTAACCAATTCACAGAATCTACAGCTAAAAGCGAATTGCCTAAAGATCAGAGTATTAATAACTCAGTTCTAGATGACTCACAAATATTTACAGAAGAACTGAAAACTCAGGTTGAAAAATTACAACAGCAAAAAGATACTTTAACCACTGAAATTCGCACTCTCCAAGAACAGAAAAAGCAGATTATTGAACAACAATTACAAGAAATCCAAGCCAATGTGGGCAAGATGGTTGAGGAGGGTTTAGCTCAATTACAAGAGCGTAAAAGCAATTTACAACGGGAAATTGATAAGTTAGAACGGCGACAAGAAAGAATTCAGCAGGAAATGCGGACTAATTTTGCTGGCGCGTCTCAAGAGTTGGCGATTAGGGTACAGGGTTTTAAAGATTATTTGGTTGGTAGTTTACAAGATTTGGCAGCAGCAGCAGAACAACTAAAATTACCTGACTTAGAAACTAAACCTCAACCTCAAGCTAGAACAATGCGAGAGGAACAAGTCAGTTCTCCTAGTTCTCCTCAACCTCAATTTACCGAACAAGGATTTGTTGAGCAAGCCAAACGGGTACGCCAACTAATCAATCAATATCGTACCCGTCCTGATTATTATGGCCCTCCTTGGCAATTACGTCGTACTTTTGAACCAATTCATGCCGAAAGAGTACAGGATTGGTTTTTTACCCAAGGAGGTAGAGGCGCAATTAAAAGTATGGGCAGCCGCCTCCAAAATATTTTGGTCGCTTCTGCTGCTATCTCGATTCTTTATCGGTTATACGGCGATCGCTCCCGTATCTTGATTTTAGTTGATACTCCAGAAAGATTAGGAGAGTGGCGTAGAGGCTTACAAGATTGCTTAGGTATTTCTCGTAGTGATTTTGGTGCGAATCGAGGCATTGTTTTGTTTGAATCTCCTGAAGTATTAATCCAAAGAGCAGATCGCTTGGTACAAGAAAAACTTTTACCTCTGGTAATTATTGATGAAACAGAAGAGATGGTGAATCTTTCTCTATTACGATTTCCTTTATGGCTGGCTTTTGCTTCTGAACCGCAACCAGCATCATCAGGTTATTTGTATTAATCAGCTATCAGCTTCTTACGTGGTTGGATAAGGCGAGGCTTCCTCGCCATTCCCCACGCGCTTTTAGCTATTAGCTTTTAGTTTCATCAAACCCCTACCCGATAACTGATAAATTATTAACTGGTAAAAAATAACTGATTTTAAAAAGCATGGCGATTTCCTTGGTTGTTAGCGGTATCTTGACAATAGTTGCTTATTTATTGGGTTCTACTCCTACTGGTTATCTAGCAGGAAAATATTTACAAGGGATTGATATCCGCGAACATGGTTCTGGTTCAACTGGTGCGACAAATGTACTTAGAACTATAGGCAAAAAAGCAGCGATCGCGGTTTTAGCGATCGATCTTCTCAAAGGAGCGATCGCTGTCCTCTTAGTAAAACTGATTTATGCTTCTGCTATTGGTGAATTTGTCCCTATTGACTGGCAACCATGGTTAATTACTCTTACTGCTTTGATGGCTGTTATTGGTCATAGTAAGTCGATTTGGCTCAATTTTTCTGGAGGGAAATCTGTCGCTACCAGTTTGGGAGTTTTGTTGGTAATGAATTCTACTGTTGCTTTAGGAACTTTGGCAGCTTTTGGAGTTATGCTGGCTATTTCGCGGATTGTTTCTTTAAGTTCTATTACTGGCGCGATCGCTGTTATCGTATTAATGGTTTTATTTAAACAACCTATTCCTTACCTAATTTTTGCAGGTCTATGTGGAGTATATGTTATCTTCCGCCACCAAACTAATATTCAACGCTTGTTGGCAGGAACAGAGCCAAAAATAGGTCAAAAGCTATCAGAGAATGCTTGATTATCCTTGTGGAAAAATTATTGTTTACATTAGTTAGCGATCTATAAAATGTCAAACAAACTACCACAAAAACAGATAATTGCTATGGGTGGAGGAGGTTGGGGAATGGAACCCGATAATCCTTTACTAGATAGATATATTTATGGATTATCAGACAAAAAAGAGCCTAAAATTTGCTTTCTACCTACTGCTAGTGGTGATTCAGAACAATATATAGCAAGGTTTTATCAGCATTTTGTCCCCAAACCCACTCAACTTTCTCATCTATCTTTGTTTGAGCCTCCTACTGCTGATTTAGAAACTTTGATTCTGAGTCAAGACATTATTTATGTTGGTGGAGGCAATACCAAAAATTTAATTGCTCTCTGGAAAGAATGGCAACTAGATAATATTCTGCGGGAAGCTTGGCATAAGGGGATTATTTTATGTGGTGTTAGTGCTGGTTCAATTTGCTGGTTCGATCGAGGAGTATCGGATTCAATCCCAGGAACAAGGATCTCTTTAAAATGTCTTGGTTTTCTTCCTTACAGCAATTGCCCTCATTACAATTGGGATGCATACAAAACTGGTTATCATACCCTGCTGTCTGAAGGATTAATCGATTCAGGGTATGCTGCTGATGATGGGGCAGCACTTCATTTCATTGCCGATCGACTAACTAATATTGTATCTTCTCATCCAGAAGCAAAAGCCTATCACTTAGAAAAAAAGAATGGTGAAATAGTGGAAACAGTTCTCGATCCCAAATATTTAGGACAGTAGGGGCAAACGACCGTTTGCCCCTACTGTCCCAACTCCTGAGAACGTTGATAAGCTGCAACAACTGCTTCAATAATCGCCGATCGAAAACCATTACTTTCTAATTCTGCTACACCAGCAATGGTAGTCCCTCCTGGACTAGTAACTCGGTCTTTTAGCTGTGCAGGATGTAATTTAGATTCTTGTAGGAGTTTTGCTGTACCTAAAACTGTTTGAATTGCCAGTTGTTGGGCGATCGCTCTCGGTAAACCCGCAGCTACACCTCCATCTGCCAAGGCTTCGATCGCTATAGCTACAAAAGCGGGTCCCGAACCTGAAAGTCCAGTTACAGCATCCATTTGATATTCTGGGACTTCTACTACTTGTCCGACAGATGCAAAAATTGATTTAGCTATGGCTATTTGTTCTGGCGTAACATCTTCTCCTGCAGCGATCGCTGTTATTCCTGCCCCAATGATAGCTGGAGTATTAGGCATTACTCTAATTATTGCTTGATGAGGAAACACTGTAGACAACCTACTTAAAGGTACGCCAGCCAAAATAGAGATAACTAAAGATCGATCGTCTTTTGGTTTTTGCTCTACCAAATCTTCTGCTACAACATCTAATACCTGAGGTTTAATTGCTAATAATAGTACCTGAGAATTTTCTGCTACTACCCGGTTATCAGATGTAACTTGAACTTGATATTGTTGCTCTAAATAATCGCGTCTCTCTGCCTGAGGTTCACTGACTATAATTGTCTGAGCCAAATAAACTTTTTGAGCGATGAGGCGGGATAGGATTGCTTCCCCCATAACTCCGCCTCCAATCATGCCCAGGCAAATATTGTCTTTAGTCATTATTTGCTCTTAACCAGAAAAATTATTGAGCGATAACGCTTTGTTCACTCCAAGGATCGGAATTTTGGATTGATTTACGAATATGAGTTTCAGTAACTTTTTCTACATCATGTAAAATTCCTGAAAGAGTACTGACTTTAACACAACTGGGAGTAAACAGAAAAATGCTTTCACCTACTCTTTCTTGATGACCATCCATAGCATAAGTACCACCAGCAACGAAATCTACGGCTCTTTGTGCTTCTTCTGGATTCATTACATTTAAATTCAATACTACGGATCTGCGTTCCCGTAGTGCTTGAATTACTTGAGGCATTTCTTCAAAAGAATGAGGTTCGATCACTACTACTTCGGAAACCCCGTTATTGAGTCCTGGCATACCAATTACATTACTTTTTGTCATTTTTACTCCCTGTTTTTCAGAAAAAGAACCTCGATCATTTTGATAGTTGTGAATATCTGCTTCTTGCGTATTTGAGTAAGCCTCAGGATAATCAGCCGTATTAATTACTTCCTCCTCAGGATAATACTCTACGTAATCTTCATCATATTCGTTTTCGTTGATGCCGATCATGTCTTTAAATTTTTGCCACATATCGCTCACAGTTCCATTTTCTTCACGACTTCAATTTTGGATATTTTCTGAGGTTATCCTCCCCAATTTTGGCGGTACTAGTAGGAGAAAGAGGGGAAAAAATAATAATAATTTTATAATTACACTTTTTCTCCTTAAGTTACTTCCATATATTTTCTAACCGCATTTTTCAGGGAAAATAATGGATAGTTGAGCAACGATTTAATGCTAATCACAAGTTCGCTGCTTCCAAGCTATCTTGCAAATAGATGCTTGGACAATATATTAATGTGCTACAAAACAGGATAATAGACGTTTTTTTTGCGTTTATTCAGCAAAGTTTACTTAATTTAGTTTTTGCTTACACTTTGTTACTCAAACATCTATTTTGGCAATCATAATTAGGTAGAAAAACTTAAAAAGACATCAACCATACTTTGTAAAAGTTAATGATTATCAGCCTCAGGTTAAATTTTTCTGACACCAAAAATAATTTGTCCTAAGCGAATCATAGTTGCTCCTGCTTGGATGGCTAAAAGATAATCCCCAGACATGCCCATAGATAGTTCACTCATGGGCAGATGGGAGTATTTTTGCTTTATTTCTTGAGCTAATTGTTTTGTAGCAGTAAAAGTAGCTAAAACTTCCGCTTGCGATAACCCTAAAGGTAAAATGGTCATCAATCCTTGAATATTAATGTGATGGCATAATTCAAGCTTAGGCAAGTCTGCCCACAAATTTTGTACTTCCCATCCATATTTATTTGGATCTTTGAGTAATTTCACTTGAAGACAAACCTTGGGTTGACAAGATAATTCTTTAGCCAAGCTATTAAGACGTTGAGCTAATTTGAGGCTATCTACAGAATGAATCCAATCAAAATGTTCGATGACTTTTCTGGCTTTATTTGTTTGTATATGACCAATAAAATGCCAAGATACGTCGGTTAAATCTTGGAGTTCTTGTTGCTTTGGTAAAGCCTCCTGAAGACGATTCTCGCCAAAATCCCTTATACCTGCTTCATAGGCTTCCCGCATCGCTGCTGGAGATACTGTTTTTGTCACAGCAACTAAGCGAATATCTTCGGGAATATTGGCTCTAATTTTACGTATATTTTGGGCAATTAAGCCTGACATTACGGATAAATAAAACTTAATCTTAGGTTCATTGAAAAGTACGCTCGTAAATATCTTGAAGTTGCTGATGCTCAAAATTTGATTGATTCATACGTAATTTGCGTAAGCGATTTTCTACTAGTAAACGAGCATCAGAACGACTCATAATTTCAAAATTCAAACCATTAGCGTTAGTAGTTACCAAAAAAAATAGACGTTGGGCATACAAAGTTGTAAATAGTTCCTGGTTATCTCTAACTAGGCAAACTCTAAACAGAAGTCCGAAAGTAGGGTGGTTTAGGTAGGTTTCTTCACTGTAATTGTTCACAGAAATGTTTTAGTAAATCTTTTCCAAAGCCATAAGTAGTTATTCTCTCCCAAATATAATAGCTGCAAACCATTGGAAAAAATCAATCTATTTTGTCCTAGCGGTTTATTTCTATTATTTTTAATCTTTTTCAAGTTTACCTAAAAATGCTACATATAGAGTAAAAATAGCTAAATTTTTATCTAGTAACACTATATCTACAGAAGTTGAGCTATAGTATAAATCCAGATATTTTTGTTTTAGTCCCGCAATGCAGCAAACTTTATCCGCAGAAACAAATCCTCTAACTCAGGCGAGTAACGATATTCAGGTAATCAGAAGGGATGGCTCTTTTGCCCCCTTAGATATTACTAGGATTCGTTCTGTTGTTGATTGGGCTTGTTTAGGCAAAAAAGTTAACTCGATCGCTTTAGAAGCAAGATTAACTACTAGATTGCGCCAGGGAGTGACAACTAGGGAAATTCAGGATAATTTAATTAACTGCGCCCTGGAATTATGTAGCCCGATAGAACCAGAATGGCGAGATGTGGCAGGAAGGCTTCATATCTGGAGTCTTTGGAAAGACACAATTGTTAGTCGTGGTTATGGCTATGGAGACTACAACAAAACCGTCAGACAAAAGCTTGATGATGGCTTGTATGATTCTAGTATACAAATTTACTCTAGAGCAGAATTAACAGAAGCAGGTTCTTGGATAAATAAAGAATGGGACAAGGATTATGACTATGCAGGAGCAGTTTTATTAACTAAGAGATATCTTCTTAAAGATGAATTACCCCAAGAAGCTTTCCTTACCTGTGCTTTATTGTTAGCTTCAGTTGAGGCGCAAGAAACTAGACTAGCTATAGCCAAGAAATTTTATCAAGCGATCGCGCAGCGGAAAATCTCTTTAGCCACCCCTATATTAGCTAATCTAAGAGTTCCCCATGGCTCGTTATCTTCTTGCTTTATTACGGGGATGGAAGATAACTTAGAGAGTATTTTTGAAACGATTACCGATACAGCCAGAATTTCTAAAAATGGTGGTGGTGTAGGAGTAAATGTAACCCGCATTCGTGCCACAGGAAGCTGGGTAATGGGTAAAGAAAATGCATCTGGAGGCATTGTACCCTGGATTAAATTACTCAATGATACCGCGATCGCTGTTAATCAGGGAGGGCGTAGGGCTGGTGCAGTAACAGTAGGTGTAGACGTATGGCATCTAGATGTACCAGAGTTTCTAGAGATGCAGACAGAAAACGGGGATCAAAGACGCAAAGCCTATGATGTTTTTCCTCAGCTAGTTATTGCTGATGAATTTATGCGTCGGGTAATAGCTAAAGAAGAATGGACATTAGTCGATCCCTATGAAGTAAAAACTAAATTAGGTATTGAACTGGCGGAACTTTACGGCGAAGAGTTTGAAGTTGCTTATCGCCAAATTGAAGCGGAAATAGACAACAAAATTACTCTCTACAAAAAAGTAAATGCCCGCGAGTTATTCAAAGAGATCATGCGGAGTCAGGTAGAGACAGGAATGCCCTATCTAGCTTTTAAAGATACTATCAATAGAGCTAATCCTAATAAGCATGAAGGTTACATTCCTGGAGTAAATTTATGTTGCGAGAGTTTCTCGAATGTTAAACCTGGGATAGAAGCCCATTCCTGTAATCTTGTTTCTATTAACCTGGCTAATGTAGAAGAGACAGAATTACCCAATATTTGTCAGTTAGCAGTGAGGATATTAGATAATACCATCGATCTAACTAGTCCTCCTTTTGCAGCTAGTAAAGCCCATAACGATAAATATCGCACTATCGGCGTTGGTTGTATGGGTTTAGCAGACTGGTTGGCTAAACGCTGTCTAACTTATGATAATTTGTCAGAAATTAGCTATCTATTTGAAGAAGTTGGCTACTGGTGTACTCATGCTTCGATGGAATTAGCTAAAGCTAGGGGTGCTTATGCTGCTTTTGAGGGGAGTGAATGGAGTAAAGGAAAGCTAATTGGTGCAAAGCCCGTAGAATGGTTTTTAACTAATGCTAGAGATAAAAAACGTTGGCAAACCCTAGCAGAAGATATTCAAAAGCATGGCATCCGTAACTCTCATATTACTGCGATCGCGCCTAATACTTCATCTTCTCTAGTTCAAGGCTGTACTGCCAGTGTCTTACCTGTTTACAGTAAATTTTTCTACGATAAATGGGCTAAAGGAACTGTCCCCATTGCTCCTCCTTTTATTCAAGATCATTTCTGGTACTATCACGAAAATAAAACTTTAGATCAGAAAAAAGTAGTTAAAGCTGTAGCCACTATGCAGCAATGGATTGATACAGGTATTTCGATGGAATTACTGTTTAATCTGAATCAAGGTGTGTATTTCCCCGAACAACCAGAACGTTGTCTGAAAGCAAAAGACATTTTTGAAACTTTAGTTATGGCATGGGAGGAAGGCTGTAAAGCGATTTATTATATTCGTACTGTCCAAAAAGATGATTTTAAAGAGTCTAGTGATGGTTGTGTTGCTTGCGCTAATTAATTGTTAAAACTCGTTTCGCTTGGGAAAGCTAAGAGGATGTCTGAAAAGTCTAAATAATTGCGATCGCGAACAGCAAAAAGAAAAACTCTCGCTAAATTAAATCTGTCAATAGCTTAAAAAGACAGGAAACGAGAGTCA
>JAAUYI010193281.1_pt1 | contig 15514 bp, 11 predicted proteins | sample 7278041 | NCBI WGS metagenome assembly JAAUYI01 (sample SAMN14350216, study PRJNA611818) | marine sediment metagenome | isolation source: surface marine sediment (0.6m) | place: French Polynesia: Moorea | collected 2018-08
GAGCGCGAGCTGTTCCTGGTGGAGGGGGATTCGGCCGGCGGTTCGGCCAAACAGGGCCGCAACCGTAAATTTCAGGCCATCCTGCCGCTCAAGGGCAAGATCTTGAATCTCGAAAAGGCTCGATTCGACAAAATGCTGGGCTCTGAAGAAATCAAGACCATGATCACGGCGCTCGGTACCGGTATCGGCCGGGAAGATTTCGACATCTCCCGTCTGCGGTACCACAAGCTGATCATCATGTGTGACGCCGATATCGACGGCTCACATATCCGAACGCTAATCTTGACCTTCTTCTTCCGCCAGATGACCGAGATCATCGAGCGAGGTCATCTATTCATTGCTCAACCGCCGCTATACAAAGTCGCGCAGGGCAAGAAGGCGATCTATCTCAAGGACGACTCCGAGTATCAGGAATACTTGATCCGGCGAATTCAGGACGACTGGAAGCTGAATCTGGGTCAAAACGGAGACAGCTTGACGCTGGAAAGTGGTCGTCTGGGCAGCTTCATCGAGCAGGTAGAGAGCTTTCGCGACAACATGGATCGACTCGCGTCGCGCGGATTTCCGGCCGAAGCCCTCAAGATTGCCTTGATGAACGGTCTGCGCGGCAAAGAGGATCTCCGGGATCCGGCGCGGGTCGAAAAAGTAAGCCAGATTCTCGAAGCGTCTGGGTTTCACGAGGTGCAGGTGGGTCAGGACGAGGAACACTCGACGTCTTACATCGTCTTTCGTTCGCGACGTGACGGTGTCGATCGAGAGGTCCGGATCGACTGGAACCTCCTGTCCACCGGCGAATATCGCGCCATGGCGCGCAATAACCAGGGGCTGGAGGCCTTGGCTTGTCAGAGTTTCGAGTTGGTCCATGGTGACGACATCAGCGAACACGACGAGATCGGCGAGGTCCTCGAGCGGCTTTACGGTGGTGCCAAGAAAGGCATCAGCGTTCAGCGTTACAAAGGTCTGGGTGAGATGAACGCGGATCAGTTGTGGGAAACGACCATGGATCCGGAAAAGCGGACGCTTCTCCAGGTGCGTATCGAGGATGCCGTGGCCGCGGACGAGATATTCACCGTCTTGATGGGCGATCAAGTGGAGCCCCGCCGCGATTTCATCGTCAAGAACGCCCTCGACGTCAAAAACCTGGATATCTAGTCCCTTTTGGCCAAGCCCCTGCACTCGCCTGACGATCCGAAGACACGGGATCGAGTCGGCAATGAATGATCAGATAGGAAGAGTTGATGAGTGACGATCGAGACTTACCGATCGAGAGAACCCAGCCGGTAGATATCGAACAGGAACTGCGCAAGAGTTACCTCGATTACGCCATGAGCGTGATCATCGGTCGCGCGCTGCCGGACGTTCGTGACGGCCTCAAGCCGGTGCACCGCCGAGTGCTGTACGGCATGTGGGAAAGCGGCAATCGCGCCGGTCGTGCCTACAAGAAGTCAGCACGTATCGTCGGTGACGTCATGGGTAAATACCACCCCCATGGCGACAGTGCGATCTACGATACGATCGTACGTTTGGCTCAAGATTTTTCGATGCGTTATCCGTTGGTGGATGGCCAGGGGAATTTTGGATCGATCGACGGCGACAGTCCGGCGGCGATGCGTTATACCGAAATTCGGTTGACCCGGCTCTCTGAGGAGATGTTGAAGGAAGACATCGACAAGGAGACGGTCGACTGGCTTCCGAATTATGACGAATCAGAATTAGAGCCGCAGGTCTTGCCGGCCCGGGTTCCCAACTTACTGGTCAACGGTTCCGCGGGTATCGCCGTCGGTATGGCGACCAACATCCCGCCGCATAACCTGACCGAGGTCATCAACGCCGTCATCCTGATGATCGAAGATCCCGATGTGCCGTTCTCCCGATTGATCGAGGTTCTGCCCGGTCCCGACTTTCCAACCGCCGGCTTCATCCATGGTATCCGCGGCATTCATGAGGCTTACGTCTCCGGTCGCGGCACCATCCAGGTGCGAGCTCGGGCAACGATCGAAGACATGCCGAAGGATCGCCAACGAATACTCGTTTCGGAGATCCCCTATCAGGTCAACAAAGCCAAGTTGATCGAACGGATGGCCGATCTCGTCCGCGATAAGAAAGTTGAAGGCATCAGCGATATCCGCGATGAGTCGGATCGCGAGGGTATTCGGATCGTCATCGAGCTCAAACGCGGCGAAGTTGCCGAGGTGATTCTCAATAGCCTTTACAAGCTCACCCAGTTGCAGACGTCCTTCGGCATCAACATGCTGGCAATTGTTGATAATCAACCGCAGGTGCTGAATCTCAAACAGATTCTCAAGCACTTCCTCGATCACCGCAAGACGATCGTCATCCGTCGTGTTCGTTTCGATTTGCGCAAGGCCGAGCATCGAGCCCATATTCTCGAAGGCCTGCTCAAGGCCCTCGATCACATCGACGAGATCATCACGACGATTCGCTCCAGCCAGACGCCTGAGGAGGCTCGCAGCAGTTTGATGGAGCGGTTTGCCTTCACCGAAATTCAGGCGAAGGCGATCCTCGAGATGCGGCTTCAAAGGCTCACCGGGCTCGAGCGTGAAAAGCTGGTCGAGGAGTATCGCGAGGTCATGGCGTTCATCGAGCGATTGCGGGCGATCCTGGCGTCCGATGAGCTGCTGTTGGAAGAAATCCGCGGCGAGCTCCTGGAGATCCGGGAAGCTTACGGCGACGAGCGGCGCACCGAAATCATTCACGAGACCCACGACATCTCCCTCGAGGACATGATCGCCGACGAGGATATGGTGATCACGGTCACCCGAGCCGGCTATGTCAAGCGTTCGCCGTTGGCGATTTATCGCGAACAGGGCCGCGGCGGTAAGGGTCGCAAGGGGATGGAGACCAAGGACGACGACTTCGTCGAACATCTCTATATCGCCTCCGCCCACTCTTTTATCCTGGTCTTTACCGAGAGCGGGCGGGTTCACTGGTTGAAGGTACACCGCATTCCTGAGCTCTCCCCGGCTTCCCGCGGCAAAGCGATCGTCAACCTCTTGCAGTTGGAGAAGACGGAAAAGGTCGCGACCACCTTCGCGGTCCGTGACTTCGAGGCCGGTTATCTGGTGTTCGCGACCGAGAACGGCACGATCAAGAAGACCGAGCTGCAAGCGTTCAGGAATCCCCGGGTCGGCGGCATCATCGCGATCAATATCGACGAAGACGATCGCTTGCTCGGTGTGCGCTTGACCGACGGTCAGAGCGACGTCATGTTGGCGACCGCGGGTGGCTACTGTATCCGTTTTCCGGAAGGCGACGAGGAGACCGAGGACGGCAAGAAACTGACCGGTGTCCGCGCCATGGGCCGGGTCGCGCGGGGTGTTCGCGGGATCGATCTGCGAGCCGGCGATCGGGTCGTCTCGATGGAGGCTATCGATCGCGAGGGTGACCTGCTGACCGTCGCGGCCGGTGGCTTCGGCAAACGGACCGCGATCGAGGAATACCGCCGGCAGAGCCGCGGTGGCAAGGGAATCATCAATCTCAAGGTCACTTCGAAAACGGGCGAAGTTGTGGCGGTCAAACAGGTTCGACCCGGTGACGGCATGGTGTTGATCACCCAGACTGGAAAGCTGATTCGCTCGAGTGTCGATGGCGTGAGCCGAATCGGGCGGGCGACGCAAGGCGTCAAGGTCATGGATCTCGGAACAGACGATCGCGTCGTGGCGGTCGCCAAAATTGTCGACCGCGACGACGAGGACGGCGAAACCCAGGAGAACGCCGCGGGAGATGACGAGGGCGGCAGCGATGGCGCTCAGGCCGGCCCTGTCGCGGACACTGCCGTGGACGAGGACGGCATGCTCGAAGATCCGACGCGAAAAGATCCCTCCGCCGATGAACCGGTTAACTAGATCTCATCCAGAAACGGCCATTTCGCCGCGTCGTCCGGACCCCTGCGGGCGGCGCTGCCCTGAGCTCGCGCGGCCTCTTCTGGTATCTAAGGTGCTGATTCCAAGCGGTGTGCAGTTCCGACGGAGCCGCGCTCAAACACGGCTCAGCGCCGTCCTCGGGGATCCGGACGCCGCTCCCCTGGTGGGGAACGTGCGTTTCTGGATGCGATCTAACTAGCTAAACTAGGTTGAGAAACTCAAAAAACACCCACCGACGAGGTCATCAATGCTCTTCTTTTTAGATACAGCGGACATTCAAGAAATCGAAACCGGGCTCGAATGGGGCATGGTCGACGGCGTGACCACCAATCCCAGCCTGATCGCAATGCAGGGAAAGCCCTACCTGCCCACCGTCCAGGAAGTCGCCCGCCTGGTGCCGGGTCCGGTCAGCGGAGAGGTGCTGGCGACCGACTACGAAGGCATGCTCGATCAGGGGCGTCGCCTGGCGGCTCTGGCCGACAACGTCGTGGTCAAGGTGCCGCTCGGACCTCCTGGACTGCGCGCGGTGCAGACCCTCGCCGAAGAAGGCATCAAGTCCAACGTGACGCTGTGTTTCTCCTCCGCGCAGGCTCTATTGGCCGGCAAAGCTGGCGCGGCCTACATCTCGCCCTTCATCGGACGTCTCGACGATGTGGGTCAGGACGGCATGCAGCTGATCGAAGAAGTGGTGGAGATCTACGATCACTATGACTTCGAAACTCAGGTGCTGGTCGCCTCGGTGCGCCATCCCATGCATGTCGTTCAGTCGGCCCAACTCGGCGCCGACGTCGTGACCCTGCCCTTCAAAGTGCTCGAGAAGCTCTACAAGCATCCTCTATCCGACGTCGGTCTGGAGCGTTTTCTCTCCGACTGGGAGAAGACCGGCAAGAGCTTCGATGACTGAGCGGGTCTTTGTCGATCGAAACGCCTGAGAGCCAGGGTCGATTAGGTCTCTATCCCCTGGCCTGGGCGTTCTACCTCGTCCTGGCCATCGCGGGCGTGATCTGGATCGGTAGCAGCCAGGGTGCGATCCCACTCGGGCTGTTCATCGACCCGGCGACCTGGGGCCTCGATCTCGCTTTGGGCTTGATCTCAGGATTGGGCCTGGTCGTGCTGTGGGATCAAGGCCGCCAGGCGATCCCTGCCATGCGCGAGCTCGAGCGAGTGCTGGCGCGACAGATCGGACCGCTCGATCCTTCGGAAGCTCTAGCCCTGGCTTTGATCTCGGGGTTCGCCGAAGAGCTGTTCTTTCGAGGAGCCATGCAGTCCAGCTGGGGCTGGGCCTGGTCGACCGTGATCTTCACCCTGATGCACACCGGATCAGGCCGGGTTTTTCGTTGGTGGGCACTCTTCGCCTTCGTCGCCGGTCTGGTTTTCGGAGGATTGACCTTCTACCGCGGAACGATCCTGGCCGCCATCGTCGCGCATATCGTGGTCAACGCGATCAACCTGAGGCGCTTGGCTCTGCAGGCCGCGGCGACGGACGACGCCGGCACGGACGAGGATCCATCCATTTGTTAGACTCGCCAACCCGCGGTCGGAGCGGATCCGTCACGAGTAGACGTCAGCTTGGAATCATGGTCAAGGAGAGCAACAGATGTCGATAAGCAGTGATGACGTCCTCGGACGAATCGAACGAGAACAGCAGAGCTACCTGGAGGAACTGAAGGAGTATCTGCGAATTCCTTCGATTTCTACCGACCCGGCCTATCGGGACGACGTGCTGCGGTGCGCGGATTTCGTGGTCGAGCGGATGAAGGATGCCGGCCTCGAAGCTCGTCGAATCGAGGTCGACGGCGGCTATCCGCTGGTTTACGGCGAATGGACCGGAGCTCCCGGCAAGCCCACGATCCTCTTCTACGGACACTATGACGTCCAGCCTGCCGATCCGCTGGAGCTCTGGGACAATCCGCCGTTCGAGCCGACGATCATCGGAGATGAGATCATCGCCCGCGGTGCGACCGACGACAAAGGCCAATCGTTTGCCCATCTCAAAGCGGTCGCCGCGACCCTGGCCGAACGCGGTTCGTTGCCGATCAACGTCAAGTTCATCATCGAAGGCGAAGAAGAGAGTGGCGGCGAGGCGATCGATCACTTCGTCACCCAGGATGGCGGTGAGCTTCTCGCCTGCGATGCGGTTTTCATCTCAGACTCTGCGATGTACTCTCCGGGTCAGCCGTCCCTGATCTATGGGCTCAAGGGCATGGCCTACATGGAGATCAAGGTCTCCGGACCGAATCGTGATCTCCACTCCGGCAGCTTCGGTGGCGCGGTGACCAATCCCGTCAACGCCCTGTCGCAGATCATCGCTCGCTTACGGGACCCCGAGACCGGCAAGATCTTGATCGACGGCTTCTATGACGATGTATTGCCGCTCGCGGAATGGGAACGCCAGGAGTTCGCCAGTCTACCCTTCGACGAGGAGGCCTACCGCAATGAGCTGGATGTGCCGCAGCTTTTCGGCGAAGAGGGTTACAGCACTCTGGAGCGAACCTGGGCCCGCCCGACCTGTGACGTCAACGGCATTTTCGGCGGTTATGCCGGAGAGGGTGCCAAGACCATTCTGCCGGCCTGGGGAGGTGCCAAGATCTCGATGCGCCTGGTTCCCGATCAGGATCCGGCGAAGATCGAAAAGCTGTTCACCGACTACGTTCAAAAGGTCGCGCCGCCGGGGGTCAAAGTCGAAGTGCATGCCCACCATGGAGCATCGCCGGTCCTGGTCGAGACCGAAGGACCTCTCGTCGAAGCGGCGATGTCCGCGATGGCAGATATCTGGCAGCGGCCGGTCAAGGTGCGCGAAGGGGGTTCGATTCCGATCGTTTCGACCTTCTCCAACGTGCTCGGCGTGCCGATCCTCCTGCTCGGTTTCGGGCTCTCCGACGATCGTCTCCACTCGCCCAACGAGAAGTTCAATCTGAGCAACTTCTACGGCGGAATCCGCGCCGTAGCCCGCCTGCTGGATCGCATGTCCACGGTTCCGAGCTCACGCGATTAGCCAGTGAAGATCCCGCGGCTTCGAGCGTTCGTCCTCACCGCGGGCTTGGGTTCTCGTCTCAGGCCTCTGACCTTCTTTCTGCCCAAGCCGCTCTTGCCCATTTGCGGTGAAGCGGTGGCGGGTCATACCTTGAAACAGTTGGCCCGCCTCGGATGCGAATCTGCCGTGCTCAATCTCCATCACCTGGGTGAGGCGATCTCGGATCACTTCGGGTCTTCCTACCATGGATTGGAGATCACCTATTCACCGGAAGAAGAGATTCAGGGCACCCTCGGAGCCCTCTATCCCGTTCGAGATACGTTGGCGGAGGGTGAGCTCGTGCTGCTGGCCAATGGGGACTCGCTGTGTACCTGGCCTTGGAAAGCGATGATTCGTCAGCATCTCAAATCGGGCGCCGACGCGACTCTCTTGCTGTACAAGCGTCCGCCCACGGAATCCCAGGGCGGACCGGTCGGGGTCGATTCTCGAGGAGCGGTCGTGCAGCTGCGAGATTCCGAGCCGATCGGTGAAGTTGCCAAACGCCACCTGTTCATGGGTGCTCATATACTGGCACCACGATTGCTTGAAAGAATTGCCGAGGGCCCCGGCGATATCGTCGGGGATCTCTATATCCCCCTGCTTCGAGAGAAAGGACGGATTCACAGCGTGGTCACCGGCCGGAAATGGCATGATCTGGGAACGCCGGAGCGCTATCTGACGGCCAGTCTGGACTGGGCTCGAGGTCGTAGCCTGCCAGGCTTTCGCCCCAGTAGCGTCATCTCGACGCAGGCCGAGGTGGACGAAGCCGCGACCGTCCAGCGTGCGGTGGTCGAAGCCGGCGCGGTGCTTCAAGCCGGAGCGCGGGTCGAGCACTCCGTGCTCCTGTCCGGCGCCGTTGTGCCGTCTGGCTGTACGGTTCGAAAAAGCATCATCGGTCCCGGTGTCGAGTTACCTGCCGCCGCCGGCATTGAACACAGAATGGTCACACGGGTTCGTAGTGGCTATCAGCCCGGATCCAGGGACTCGGTCATGGGTGACCTTGTCTACACCCCCCTTGGGCCACAATGAGTGAGATCTCGCCCTCGGCCTGAGCGAACAGAACGAGAAGGAGAACGCAAATGTTCAAAGGACTTAAAGCTCAGATGCTGGTGTCTCTGCTGCTACTCTCGGTCAGTAGTGGCGTCGAAGCGCAAGCTTATGGGCGAGTGGCCCTGGTGGTCCAGGACGAGGAAGGTAATCCGATCAACGGGGCAACCGTCGTCGTCACTTGCCAAGAGATCGCGAGATTTCGAGACGAAAAGGTTACAAAAAAGAAGGGTAAGGTGACCTTCAGTTTCGTCGACGCTACTAAGACATACGATTTCAAGATCAGCTACAAAGACTTTCCGCCGGTCGATATGGCGATAAAACCTGCGATTCAAGGTACCGAAAACCGTGAGGTCGTACTCTCGAAAGCAGGTGCAGCCGCGGCGGCGGATCCTGGTATGGGTCAAACGGACAAGAGATCCTTAACCGAGCTCGAGAGAACCTATAACGAAGGGGTCGAAGCCTTGAAAGGCGGTGATCTGGAGACCGCCAAGGCCAAGTTCATCGCCGTTCTGGAAAAGAACGAGAAGACCCCACCGGCCGTCAGAGCACTCGCCGGCGTGTATATGGAAGAAAAGAACTACCAGGCTGCTCTGGATCAAACCAACCGCTACCTCGAGCTCGTGCCTGATGATCCCGATGCCATGTTCATGCTCTACGATCTGCACACCGCAACGGGCAACCAGCAAGAAGCAGAGGCTATCTTGAAGTCCCTCAAAGAGAAGGATCGAGGAGGCGATACCGTAGCTTTGATCTATAACGCCGGCGTCGCCGCCTACAAAATAGGAAACTATGCAAGCGCCAGATCCCGCTTCCTCGAGGCTCTCGAGATAGATCCCGCTCTCAAGGAAGCGCTCGGTGCCCTGGCTTTCATCGCCAATAAAGAAGGAAAACATCAGGAGGCGATCGATTACGCCGAGAGGCATCTGGCCCTGGCGCCTGAAGATCAACGTTCGCTGCGAATCCGCTGGAACGGCTACCTCCAACTCGGCGATCAGGAAAAAGCGGCCATGGCCTTTAAGGCGGTTGCTGCGGCAGATCCTAAAATGCTCGCCGTCGAGTTGTATAACAAGGGCAATGATCTCTTCGAGGCCGGGAACACCGCTGCCGCGATCGCAGAGTTCGAGCGGGTGATCGAAATCGATCCGGACTATGCCATCGCTTATTATCGGCTGGGAACCTGTTACGCCGCGACAGATACCGCCAAGGCCAAAGAACATCTGCAGAAATTCATCGACATAGCACCCGATCACGCCGAGGCGGCGACCGCTAAAGAGATGCTGGGCTATTTGAATTAAAGCAGATGTCCAAAAAGCTTCTTTCGGGCTGGTGGACCCTGATCCTTCTTTTGGCGGCTACGGCCGCTCAGGGACAGCCGGCAGCCACTGACTCCAACAGGGGTCGGTGGCTTGGGCCCGACGACCGCCCCCTCCCGTTTCAAGGCGTCGACGAAGTCCTGGAATTCCTGCGCACCGCGGAGGTCATCTCCAGAAAAGAGTTGACCGACGGCATCAATCGGCCGCTCAAGGTCCGACTCCGTCAGGACGGCGTCGAGGCGAACGCGATCTTTCGGGTCGTCGATGTCCGCAAGAAGCGAGCCAAGATAGAGGGTCGGATCGTCCCTGATTTTCACGATAGTTACAGATACGAATGTGCGGCCTGGGAAGTCAGTCGTCTGCTCGGAATCGACAACGTACCCCCGTGTGTCGGACGATGGTTGGATCACAAAGAGGGGACGATGCAGCTCTGGATCGAAAACGCGAAGACTGAAAAGAAGCGCAGAGAAACGGATACTCGGCCCCCAGACCAGCTACATTGGATGCGTCAGAAACAGACGATGCGTTTGTTTGACGCGCTGATCTACAATTTCGATCGCAACCAGGGCAATATGCTGATCGACTCCGACTGGAAGCTCTGGTTTATCGACCATACCCGGTCATTCAGGAAATCCAGCGTGGTCGAAAAATTGGAGAAGATCGTCTGGTGTGAGCGAGAGGTCTTCGAACGGCTTCAGACCCTTGAGAAAAAAACTCTGTCCCGCCGACTCAAGCCCTGGGCCAGCAGCCTGCAGGTGAGCATGCTGCTCAAGCGTCGCGATAAGCTCATCGATCACCTGGGCTCTCGTATCGCTGAGACCCGGGTGAGCGCCGTACTCTGGGATTCCTCAAATCTGGCGGCGGGCTCTTCCGAGCTCATGCCGATGATGGACGACGACGATATTCCGATCACCAGCCCGATGGTTCAATAATCGAAGAGGTTCAATAGTCGACGTAGCCGCCCCGGGTCCGGACCAGAAGCCCGCTGCGCCGGACCCGGACGGTCACGCGATGCCAGGTGCCGTCGCCGCGACTGATCGTCGGGTAGTAGCCGAGGACATATTGCTCGCGCAGTTCCTCGAGGATCTGGCGAAAGGCATCCTCGGCGTCTTGTATCTGGTTCAGGGTCACGATGCGACCGCCGGTCTCGAGAACCGTTCGGGTCAGCTGCTCATATTCCGATCGATAGGTATCGGGGTCTTTCCAGGCCGAGGAACGCGATCTCATGGCGTCGCTGCGGGAGCCGGTTCGCAGCCAATAGATCAGGGCCCGGCTGCGGCGAGCCAGCCAGGTGATGTCGCCCATCTTCAAGGTGCTGTGACTGTCGATGCCGTCGGAGAGAAGCACGACCACGCGCCGCCCTTGTTGATGCTCGAGCTGCTTGAGTGCCAGGTAGAGATGATCGTAGAGCGCGGTTCCACCGGCGGCTTTGAGGCCGGCAAACCCCGCGGTCAAGACTCCCGGATCGTGGGAGAAAGGCGTGGCGTGGAGCAGGCGATCTGAGAAGAGGAGAATCGACGCGGCGTCGATCGATCGAATACCGTCGACGAAAGTCGTCGCGCCGCGAAGGGCGTAGCGCAGGCGTTCGCCCTTCATGCTGATGCTGGAGTCGATGAGGATCGCGGCCGTCAGACGAACGTCGCCGCGAGCGAAAGTCACCAGTTCTTGCCGATCTCGATTGTCGATGATCGCGAAATCGTCCTCGGTGAGATCCAGGATTCGCTGCTTGCCGCCGCTCGAGGTGACGGTGACGTAGAGCTGCTGTAGCTCGGCGGTCACCTCGCCGTCGACGTGAATGGCCGGCGAGACCAGCAGCGCATCGACCCTCTGCCCGGAAGGACTATAGGCTCTGACCTCGAAGCGGTGCTCTCGATTCTCCTGACCGACGTCGGTTCGAATGCGAATCCTGCCGTCGCTCACCTCGCCGGGATCGGCTTCGACCTCGCCGACCATCAAGCCGTCGACCAGGAACTCGACGCGGGCGAAGGCCTCCGAGGGATACACGTCGACTTCGAAATCGACAGCTCCGAAGAGGGGTTGTCCGGGGGGTGGATGGGTGATCGCGACGTCGAGGATTTCGCCGGCGCTCGCGGCCTCGTTCTCAGTCGAGGCCGGCTCGCCGGCAAGTTCCGGACCCTGGTCTTGCGCGCCGCTCGAACCGATCGAGAACAGCAGAGCCAGGATCAGGAAGAGACCTGGAATCTTCATTTCCACGCGTCGTGGCTGCGAAGTAGCCGAGGTCTTATCTCCTCTGACCGACGAGCAGACTCTTGTGAACGAAAGATTCCGTCCCCGAAAGCTCGTCCCAAACGCCGACCGCGACCGTGGGTACGCCCTTGCGAATCTTCAACTTCGCGGAATAGGCGATATCTCGATCGCGCGCCGCGGCGAGTTGCTCTCTCGGCACGATCAGCGGATAGGGGAATTCATGGGTCTTTGAGATGCCACCTTCCTCGTCTTGAACCACGAGGAAGATTCGCAGGCGCCCCTGCTCCACCTCACCGTTAGGCAGTAAGGTGATGTCGTTGAACGGTACCCGGATCAGTACCGGCAAGAGGAACGTACCCCGGCCTTCCTTTTCCGGAGCGCCGAAATCGATGCTGACACCCAGAGGGTTCTTCTCCAGGTTGAGAATCAGGGAGGAGAGAGTCCGGTCGGCGATGCGTTCGACTTCCGGCTTGTCCAGAAAACCGGTTCGGTGCCGGACCTTCAGTCCCTCGCGTTTCACCTTCACCTCGAGCTTGTGGTACTTGCCGTCACCGCCGTGGCGTGAACGGTAGCCGAGCGAATAGAAGCTGTCGAAATCTTCGGCAAGGCCCGCGAGGGCCTTCTCGAACGAGAGAGTATTGAGAATCGAAGCACCCCCGGTGGCTTCCGCGAGCTCGATCAGGGGCTCTTGAAGGTTGGCGGCACGCATCGAATCGGTGATCGTGCGACCTCCGGGCCCGGCGCTGACGTCGGCATACTCGGCGGACAACGTTCCGCCACCGCCTCGGGCGTCGAGGGTGTAGAGCGTGACCTGGTGCGCGTTCGCCTGCCGGGTGATCCGATTCAGAAGATGGGTCTCATCCTGGCCCAGGGCTTCGACCAACGGGTCGATCGCTCTACCGGTCGCGATCGGCAAGGAATTGCCGAAAGCATTCTGCATTTGCTGATAGAGCTCCTGGCCAGGGCGCTTGGGAAGCCCGTCGCTGACATAGAGAATCGCCCGGCGCCCGGGCAGTCCAGCCAGCGAAGCGGTGGTCTTCTGGAGCGCGTCCAGGGTGTAGCGAAGATCGTTGCGCACCCGCTCCACATAAGAGCGAACCAGTTGGTAAGCCACCGCCGCGTCGTCCCCGGAGGCCTGGCCGCGGATGCTGCTCTCCGGCGAGCGCACGCTTCTCGACATCCTGAGCATGATCCGCCGGCGCTCCTGGTCGTCGATCTGACCGTGTGTCGCGGCCGTACGCAGTTTCTTCAGACCTTGCGCGATCTTCTCGCGATCACGGGTGAAGTTCTGGACCACCAGGACCCTTCGGTTGTAGCCGACCAGCATGATGTTGTCGCCCTGGGTCACCCGATCTTCTAGGAAGGTCTCGAGCTGGTCGAGAACCCGGGACTGGCTCTGGGGCCGCAGGTTGTAGTGATCGACATAGACCATCAGATTCAGCTGCTGATCCTCCGGCAGCTCCGGCCGGTCGAGCCGCTTCGGACGCCCCTGCCGCATCATCTCCCGGTCCCTGGCAAGATCATGAAACAAGCGGTCATCCCTCGCGACCGCGTAGAAGTTCGAAACCTCGACCTTGCGCCCGTCTTCGTAGATCTCGAAGTCTTCCGGCGTCAATCCCGGAACCCGGCGCCCGTTTCGATCGGTGACGAAGACCTCGATGTTGATGACATCGACATCGACCCGGTCGATGAACAGCGAGGAAGGTTTCCCCTGAGCGTTGGCGATCCCGCCGAAAAAAAGCGCCAGTGAAACCGCCAATACGACGGAGCAGAGTCTGGCGGTAGGACGTCTGGAGGTATGACGTTGCATCAGGTTCCTCGCTTCCTGAGAACGAGCGATGAGCCCTCTCCGCGACCAGAAGGGACAAGGATCCCGAACGGTCGCTTGAGCCGGTGGTAAGAGGTCGCTCGAGTGAGTCATTATCTCGGTCGAGGGGCCGATCGTCTAGTTCCGCGGGATCGATAGCTTGTGGACGTAGATAGATCGTCAGGACCCTGGGGCATTTGCGCGATCCGTTTCATCGCTCCTGCGCGCGCTCCGCTCCCTGGGGTGATCGATCGCCGACTCCGACGTCCTCGGTGGCAGCGAAAGACCATAGAATCGGTCGCGAGCGACGTCCAGCAGATCGCAGAAAGGAGCCATCCATGTCGAGTCATTCCCGCGCCCTTAAGGCGTTAGCCCTGTTATCCGTCATCGCCATCACCCCGATCGTTGTGTTTGCCGACAGCCCCCAGTTTCGCGGGCCGGACCGTGACGGCATGTTTCCTTCCAGCAACCTCGCGAAGTCCTGGCCCGAGGGTGGGCCTGAGAAACTATGGTCGGTCTCCGGGCTCGGGGAGGGCTTCACCAGCATCACCGTCGTCGAGGGTCGGCTCTACACCACCGGTATGTCGGACGGCATCGGCTCGGTGTTCGCGTTCGACACCTCGGGCAAGAAGCTATGGCAAACCTCCTACGGCAAGATTCACAGCGGTGGCGGTTATCCGGGCACTCGCTCGACACCGACCTACGATGACGGCCTGCTCTACATCATGTCGTCGATCGGCAAGGCGCTCGCTCTCGACGCCGCGACCGGGGAGATCCAGTGGCAGAAAGAGCTCGACGGTCGCGACATCCGCTGGGGCATTACCGAGTCGCCGCTGGTGGTCGACGACAAGGTGATCTTCACCCCCGGCGGTGAATCCGCCACGATGGTGGCGCTGGACAAGAAAACCGGTGCTCAGAAGTGGGCGATGAACACGCTGTCCGAGGCCTCCGGATACTGCAGCCCGCGGCTTTTCGACGACGGCCGCCGTCGCCAGATCGTCACTCTCACCAGCGGCCACATGATCGGCGTCGACCCGGAGAACGGCGAGCTCTTGTGGCGCTACGCTTATCCGGTCAGTTACGGCATTCACGCCGTCAGCCCGCTCTTTGCCGGCGGCTCGATCTACGTTTCCGACGGCTATGGACAGGGCGGCAAGATGTTCGATCTCTCAGCCGACGGCCGCAGCGTATCGCTGGCCTGGGAAGAGGCGGATCTCGACGTCCATCACGGCGGCGCAGTCGTCGTGCGCGGCGTCATCTACGGCGCCGCCAACAACGGCACCTGGCACGCCCTCGACGTCGGCTCCGGCGACACCAAAGCCACCATCCGTCGGCTCGGCAAGGGCTCGGTGATCTACGCCGACGGCCGTCTCTACGGCTACACCGAGAAGGGCGAAGTGGTGCTGGTCAATCCCGATCCGACGAACTTCGAGGTCATCAGCCGATTCGACATCACCGAAGGAGACGGCCGCCACTGGGCGCATCCGGTGATCGCGGGCAGCGTGCTCTACATTCGTCATGGCGATGTCCTGATCGCCTACGATCTCAGCGCGGGTTGACGCCGGGGCACTCGAGAACAGCCACCCGACCATGGACATCACCAGACGACACTTCGGCACATTGATTGCCGGTACAGTGATCGCCGGCACAGTGACCGCCGGCATGGCATCTTCCGGACAAGCTTCCGGCCAGGAGGAGAAGACAATGTATGGCTTGATCGGCAAAATCGACGTCGTTCCGGGCAAGCGAGACGAGCTCATCGCGATCCTGGTGGACATCGCGTCCGAGATGCCGGGCTGCTTGAGCTACGTGGTGGCGAAAGACTCGACCAGCGAGGACGCGATCTGGGTCACCGAGGTCTGGGACAGCCAGGCCAGCCACCAGGCGTCGCTGGCCTTGCCCGCCGTACAGCAGGCGCTGGTCGCCGGCCGTCCGTTGATCGCGGGCTTCAGTGAGAGATTCGAGACGGTTCCCGCCGGTGGCCACGGGCTGGCGGGTAGCTGACCCACAGTTGAAAGAGATCCGTTTCCGCGACCGCTCGCCGCCGATAGCGACGGCACCGCCACGTCATGCATCGAAGCTGCTCAGCGTCGTCCTAGACATCTACATAGACCTCCTTCTGAACACCTGAGTCAAGTTTTTCGAGCTGGTCGGCAGCGTAGCCCCGCAGGGGCCTGAGCATATAGCCCGGGGCGTTCGACGCGGAGCCCTAGCGACGCGGAGTGAGCCCCGGGTCAGC
>JAAUYI010000836.1_pt1 | contig 15491 bp, 10 predicted proteins | sample 7278041 | NCBI WGS metagenome assembly JAAUYI01 (sample SAMN14350216, study PRJNA611818) | marine sediment metagenome | isolation source: surface marine sediment (0.6m) | place: French Polynesia: Moorea | collected 2018-08
AGAGATTATGAGGTGGGATATGGGGGTTTTACGCGAGTCACCTTGGTATCAGGAAATATTACGCGAGGGAGAAGCAAGAGGAGAAGCAAGGGGAGAAGCAAGGGGAGAAGCTAGGGGAGAAGCTAGGGGAAAAGCAAGGGGAGAAGTTCAAGGTTTGCTCACAGGTATTGAAATGAACTTAGATGCAAAATTTGGTAGCAAGGGTTTGGAATTAATGCCACAAATCCGGAATATTAATGATGTAGAGAAATTAAAAGGTATTTTACTGATTGTCATTACCGCAACTACAATTGATGATTTGCAGCAGATCACAAATTTTGTAGTGGAGAACAGAGAATAGGGGAGAACACCCCAATTTTTGCCAAAGACAAACGGATAATCAGTTCCCTTACAATATAAAAAGTAGGTTGGGTGAAGCGGAGCGTAACCCAACACAGATTTTTGGGTCAAAAAATATGGGAAATTAATACAAATTAACCCTATTGGGTATTAAAATATTACTTTTTGGGCGTGCTGATTAGAAATATGAATTTATCTCGCGCAAAGACGAGCCAGTGCGTTGGGCGGTAAGCCACTGCGGTGGTGAGGCAGTACGGTCTTGGGGTCTCCCCAAGTGGAGTAACTGCCGAAAGGGTTCCCCGGCATAAAGCAAGTGGCGCAACCCAAAGGGCTCCGCCGACTTGAAGCAACTGGCGTGCAAAGGCGCAAAGTTACAAAGAAAAATAAGGGTAATTTTGGCGTTTCATATCCTAATTCAGCAATGCCGCTTTTTGGAATAATTGCACCTCATACCAAAAATGGTGAAGGGAATATGTTTGGGTTGAGTTTGAAAATATTTTTGTTAAACAATGTCTGTTTTAGTTCGCATTTGTTGGGTTCCACTTCGTTTCACCCAACCTACGAGGGATTGCTGTAGTGGGAGCGTCTCGCTCCCTATTTACAATCAGGGAGCTTTCCGGCTTCCATTTCTTTAACCTGGCAAAATTAATGTGGTCAAGTATTAGCACAGCTGATTCAACAAGTGTTGTTGAAAAGCTTCTAAATCCTTATCACCCCATTTTTCTCGGAAAGATTTAAAACAAGTAAACAGGTGAGGATTCCCGTCAAAAACGAATAGCTCGAATCTCAGAATATCCTCCCGATGGGGTAATTCTTCCCAACTTATATCTGGTTTCCACCAAACGATTTTGACATACCGATGAAACCATGAACCTTTTTCGTGAGAACCTTTCTCATAGGCTTCATTGTCTAACACCTCAACAATATGGGTAATTTTGACATGTTGAGTTAGCAATATCATGTCTCCAGTATCTATGTCTTTTGCCTTTTCGTTTTTGAAGCCCAGAGGAAAGATAGTAAGTCCATGAGGGGTGTCAATAATCTTTTCTTTTCCTATTTCTGCAATTTCCTGGGGAGAATATGCCCAATAACGATGCCAACCCTTGGGAGGAGTAACTACCTTCACCCATTTCAAACGAGATAAATTCATAATGCTGTAGTCCCTGTATCGCAGTTTTGCTCAAGGTTAACCACAACAGACAGCAATAGAGAAGGGTAATTATTGGGAGATTGCTCCACCCCTTATTCATCATCCCGCAGATATAGCCCTGGGAGTATGTCAAATCAATTCACTTTGCTTATTTGCAAAATACACTCGTTGATATTGATGATACTTTCTCGCCGCCATCCCCATACCGAGAAATCCCCAAAACACCACACCAGCCAGGGAAATCATCAAACTACTAAAAATTAGCTGAAAGACAATCGCCACACTAATAGAGCGGGAAGCACTGGCAAAGGAATCACTACGTCCTTCACTACCTTGAAATAATTCATATAGTATCAACAAAATCGAACCCAGGTAAGGAATTGCCCCAAACCACCCTAAGGAGAAAAACGTATCTAAAATACCACTATCCAAAACAATTTGAATTAACTTCCCATCCCTATCAACCATCCAAGTACCACCAATTCCATTCCCAAACACCTTCGATAAAGCTATGTTGAGATTCTTTTCATAATTATGCGAGCGATCGCTAAAACTCTGATCCTGTTCTATATTAGTAAAAGTCCCAAAGCGATCGCTAATCACCTCTGAAAATGGTTCAATATTTACCAAGGGCACCACACACAATGCCATTACCAAAATAGTCACCATCAACCGCATTTGCAACCTAGGCTTGAGATTCGTCAGCAAGAAAACTACCCCCACCAACCAGCCTCCCCAAGCAGCACGCGCCATACTCAGCAAAAATGCCAAATAACCCGCCACAGAAGCAAAAATACGCAGGAAATGTTGACTGCTGAATAATAATATTAATCCCGCCATCATCACCAAGGCAAAGGGTCCAGGTGAATTCATGGTACTCCACACCCGAATCCCTAAAGGTTCAGGATCGCCAAAGGTGGTAAGCTTAGTTTGCAGCAGCCAAAATTTATCCCATTCTGGTGCAATAAGATACTGTAATACTCCGTATATTCCCGTAATAAATGTCCCCCATAGAAAGACATTTTGGATATTTCGCCGATATTGGAGATAGTCGCGCCAATTCACAAATAAATGGAAACCGAACAGAATGGGGGTGAGCCAGTCTAGGGTGGTACGAAAGACTAGCATTTTATCAAAGTAAATTAGTCCTACCAGAAACCCATAACAGACGCTAAAAATCGCCATGACAAAAGGAAAACCACCCATGCGGTAAGACTTGGGTAGGTACTTGATAAAGGTAATGCCAGTAATCAGAGTGACTAAAAATGGTGCCAGGAGAATAATATTAGGATCTGTCCAACCACTACGATAATCTACAGCGCGGCGTACCAAAGGAGTCAGAAACCAAATCCACCAAGTAAATCCTAAGTAAAGAATCGGATAACGCCAGTATAAAAACAAGCCCACAATCAAAGATGTGAGGGGAAACACTGGGCGAATAATACTACCAGCACCAACAATAATACAGGCAATTGTTAACAGAATAAATCCTCCAATCGCCAACCAACCCAAAGTTGATTGCTGTTGGGGATAGGTATGAATATTTGGGTAATCAGGGGAAAACGGTTGTCTGAAAGTCATTCAATTTGTTAGTTGTTAGTTGTTAGTTGGTGGTTGTTGGTTGTTAGTTGTTAGTTGGTGGTTGGTAGTTGGTGGTTGGTGGTTGTTAGTTGTTAGTTTAATTAATCACTCCTTCCCTCCTTCACTCCCCACACTCCCTCATCCCTCTTCTCTGCGCCTCTGCGCCTCTGCGTGAGACACACCCAAAAACCGTATCCCACGCATATCCCCCCAAGTACAAAAACCTTGCCAACGTCCCTCCACAGAAGCCAACCACTTCCGACTAGCCAAACTCCTCTGACTGGGAAATAAACGCAACCATTGAACCAAACCCAATGCATCCCTAGTTCCCACCAACATCGCCCAAACCAGGAATACTACCCTTTGTAGTGGAGAAAAATACTCCAACAACCCCAAAGTTTCATTATGCACAGCATTAATAAAAGCAACTTGGTGAAACTGCTGTCGCTTATCCTCATCAAAACGCTGTGCAGGATAATGATTTACCCGTACTTGAGGATCGTAAATCAACTTCCACCCCAATCGTTTCAATGCCAAACAGAATGCTAATTCAAAATGTACCTGTGCCCCCGTACCATGCATTCTCTCATCAAAACGCAAATTAGCAATCGCACGAGTCCGAAAACTCATATTCACTCCCTTGAGCACATCAACTTCCCTAGCTTCTCCCACACCCCAGTGATGATTACCAATCACTCTTCCAAACCATTGCACCCTTCCCACCACCTGACGACAACCATCATCTAACTGATTGTGTTGATAAATCCAATCCCTTCCCCCCACAGCACCAATGACAGTATCATGGGTAAAGCGATCGCTAATTCTTGCTAACCAAGTAGGATGGGGGGCCGCATCATCATCGGTAATGGAAACAATATCCCCCTTCACTGCTGCTAATCCAGCATTGAGCGCAGCTACCACCCCTGGAACCGACACTGTGACAGTCTCCAATGGTAAAGTTCCAGGGTCAAATTCTGACAGAAATTGCCATGTTTCCGTATCCGTATCCCGAACTACGACAATTACCTGAAAGGCTGGTTTCGTTTGGGCTTGAAGTGCTAACAGACAACATGATAAATCTAGGGGACGGCGATAAGTTGGAATCAGAACAGTGTTCTTCATTTGTGATTCAACTCCTCAAATAAATCCACATAGGTTCGCGCCATATTTTTCCAGCTATGTTGTTCAGCAATACCCCGCGCTGCTTTCCCCATACTCTCCATCAGGGGGGGATTATCAACTAAGGATGACATAGCTGTACTTAAACCATCGATATCATTACAATCTGGTAAAACTATCCCCGCTTCCGGGGTGACTAATTCTGCACCACCAGTAGCAGTAGCGGTAATTACGGGCAATCCAGAAGCCATTGCCTCCAATAACACCAGGGTGCAAGCTTCGTAACGGGAAGGAAAAACAAATACATCTGCTGCCCGCATAATCTCGGCTATATCTCGACGATAGCCGAGAAAATGTACCCGTTTGGTTAATCCCAAGGAAGCAGCTAACCTAGGGAAAGGACTACCCTGGGTACTCCCTACCACCGCTAAATGTAGATGGGGAACTTTTACCAAAGCGTGAAGGACAGTATCTAAGTTTTTTCTAGTTGTACGAATATCCCCTGCAAATAGTGCCAAGGGTACATTCTCTGGTAAACCTAATTCAGTGGGGCAACTGCTGCCAGGGAAAAATTCTGCTAAATCTACACCATTAATAATTGTGCGTATTTTGGTAGATGGTACACCAACGCCAATCAATTCATCCTTTACCTTTTGGGATACAGCCACAATCACCTTAGCTTGTCGAAAAGATTGCTTTTCCCAAGTAGCATTTATAGCCGTATAAAACCATTGGTAAGCACCATATAAATCCCGACGGATGCGGGAAATGTGAGCGGGGGATTTTAACCAAGAACTGTGAACGAAGTGTACCGCATTCACATCTGCGCTACTATTTGTAATTGCACCATTGACTTGAATCACATCAAACTCTTGATGATGTTGGCGCAACCAAGCAGCACTTTTGCGAGCAAAGAATAAATTCCGTAGCAACTCTGTGGGAATACCCTTAACAGGGATGTAAACCCCCACAATATCTGTTCGCAATTGAATTTCTGGTGCTATTTCACTAGCGACTAAAGTTAATTTATGACCACGATTTATAGCTGACTTAATTACTTCATAATTAACCCTTCCTTGCCCATCCCCTTTTTGGAACTTATGGTTAATAATGCATAATTTCACATAACACCTCGAAACATTCTAATAATCTGGCGTTGCATAATTGAAATATGAATTACTCCCTTCTCGGTGTAAGATTACCTATCTCCTAAACCTCTCTATCCTCTGTGTTCTCTGCGACTCTGCGGTTTTTCAATCAGTAACTTCGTGTCCTTTGCGTCTTTGTGGTTCATACTTCATTGTTTTATTCCGCAACGCCTATTTACAAATTCAAACTCACCAATTTCATACTTGTTTAGAAGTTCCTAATAAATGATGAGCCACAAGACGGGGAGCATAGCTCAAGGTAAGAGCCGCCAAAGTTCTTAAATTAAACTTCTGTTGATTAATTGCTTGCCAAATATAGTATCGAGCTGCCTTTACCTGTTCAATTCTGAGTAAGCCAATTGCTAAAGTAGTATGAGCTTCTAACCACTTTTTCCGGAAATATCTGTGAAACTCTTTCAGCTTTGTATCCTCCATAAATCGTTGATAACAGAAAATTTCACTTTTAGCTTTGCGGATTTTGGCTTGAGCATCCCGGTGTCCACTGAGCATAGTATCTGTATATAAGTGTTCTCTATATCTAGTTAACTTTTCTGGAACATAATAAGCTCCATAACTAGAAGTACAACACAGGTAAGTTAAGTATAAATCCCACATACCCCCAACTTCTGGGGGAATATTATCCCAATTGACAAACTCTCGACGAATTAAGCAAGCGGCAGCAGTTGGTATAGATTTATCGATGAGAGCAATTCTCGAAAATGGTTGATAAACCCCTTCTAAAAGTAGATGTCGTTGATAAGATTTTGTATATCTTTCCGTTGCCACATTATCAATATTACCTTCCCCATCGATGATGTATTGGTCACAAAAAGCCAGGATAGAATTGGGATGAGCTTCTAAAGTGGGGACTAACTTGGCTAAAAAATCTGGTTCCCAAATATCATCATCATGTAAACTAGCAATATATTTGCCCCGTGCCATTTTAAAGCCATGCATTTGATTGGCAAACATACCAATATTTTGGGGGTGTTGCCAATATTTAATACGGGAATCTAGGAATGATTCTACTATTTCTTGGGTATCATCAATACTACAATTGTCAGAAATAATAATCTCTATGTTTTGATAGGTTTGGTTAATAGCACTATCAATGGCTTGTTGTAGATAGTGGCAACGGTTATAGGTGGGGATAATAATACTAACTAAAGGTTGTTCTAGTTCTATATTGGGTAGCATATTTTGTGATTTACATTTCTCTATGAAGTTGCACTGAGTATTCCAGCTCATGAAGCTCACGCAGAGGAGGACACTTGCGGTGGACGGGTTCCCCGGCATAAGCAAAGTGTCCGTCGCGCAGAGGCGCAGAGAAGAGGGATGAGGGAGTGTGGGGAGTGTGGGGAGTGAAGGAGGGAAGGAGGAAAGGAGGGAAGGAGTGATTAATTAAACTAACAACTAACAACTAACAACTAACAACTAACAACCACCAACTAACAACTAACAACTAACAACTAACAACTATCATCCCATCACTTCCCCTACATTTCATACTGAGTTTTGTGATACTGCCAGAGCTTACCCCGCAGTTTGAGCAACTCTTGATAATTACCCTGCTCCACAATTCGTCCATGTTCTAAAACCACCACTTTATCAGCCTTGGCAATGGTAGAAAGACGATGGGCGATGGCAATTACAGTTCTCCCCACCGCTAATTTTTCCAGAGATTCTTGAATTAACTTCTCAGTCATGGAATCCAAGGCACTGGTAGCTTCATCTAAAATCAAAATTTCTGGATTCTTCAACAAAGCACGAGCAATGGCAATTCTTTGACGCTGTCCTCCCGATAAAAGTACCCCGCGATCGCCTAAAATACTATTAAAGCCTTCTGGCATTTCCTGAATAAAATCAATGGCATTGGCTAGTTGTGCTGCTTGTTCAATTTCTGCTTTCGTTGCACCCACTGTTCCATAGGCAATATTATTCCAAACAGAATCATTGAAAATAAAGGTATTCTGACTGACGACAGCTATCTTGTCACGTAGGGAGTTAATTTCTAACCGTCGTATATCTACCCCATCCACAGAGATAATTCCGTCGGTAACATCATAAAAGCGGGGAATTAAATCTGCTAAGGTAGTTTTTCCGGCACCAGTACCCCCCACCAAAGCAGTCATTTTTCCCCGTTCGATACTTAAGGTAATATTCTGCAAAACCAGATGTTTGGTATTGTACCCAAAATCAACAGAGATTAAGTCTATACCCTGTTTTAACCCTGGGAAATGAATTGCACCGTTTTGAAAATAAACTTTATTTTCCGTTCTTAAAAGCTCCTGAATATTAGCTATTGAGCCTTGTAAAGTGCTAATGAACGCCATAGTAGCATTCACGTCCTGCATAATTGGTACTAAGCGGAATAACACAAAGAAAAATGTCAATAACGAAGCAACTTCTAAACTGCCAGCAACTACATACCGACTAAAAGCTAAAATAATCATACTTACCAAAACGGTAGTAGCTACACCCTCCGCAAATGGCTTAATTAAAGTCCATGTCAAGGCAACTTTCTTAGAAGCACTAACTATATTTTCACTGGCTTGATAGTAACGCTGACGCTCAAAATCCTGGGTGGAAAATGCATGGACAGTACGAATCCCTTGCAGAAATTCCATTGCTGTGGACGTAAATTTACCATTCGCAACTGACAGACCAAAACTTTTTTCCCTAATTTTGGCATTCAAAGTTTTAAACCCAACACCTAACAGTGAAAATAATAATACTGAAATTATTGTCAATTGCCATGAAATCATTAACATGGATACCAAATAGACAATAATAGTTAATGTCCTAGTTAATAAAAATGACGCTCCACTAAAACCCTGTTTAATTCTCTCAATTTCTGTAGTGAGGGTATTTAATATTTCACTAGAACGATTTTTATGAAAGTAGTTAAGAGGCAGAGATTGTAATTGTTCAAAGATTTGTTTGCGGAGGCGATCGCCAAGATTTAATTGAGCTATTTCCGTATTTAATTGTGCTAAATAATTAAACCCAGCTCGAACCCAAGTTGTACATAGAATCAGAATTGATATTCTATATAAACGACTAATTGCAGATGTATTAACTCCTAAAATCCAAGTGTCAAACCAATTGATTCCAATCCGAAATGGCTCTGCATTGGGAGTAGTTAATTTTTGCAAAAAAGGAAGCAGTAAACCAATACTAACCCCTTCAAAAGCAGCAGCAATTATCGAAAATAGTAAGGCGAGAATGGCAACTTGTCGAAAATATTTAAATTCCCGCAAAATCAAATGATTATTTCGCCATACACTTGTATTTATCAGTATATTTTTGAAAATATTGGGCAACGGTCTATAAATTTTAGCATCCATATTTTTCATTCATAATTAACTTATATTAATACATCAACATTTTAATTTGTGAGTTCCTAAGCATATAAAACCTGGAAATTACAACTAAAATTAAACCTCATCTATATTGAAAGCTGGAGTTTACAATTATTATGTGTCTTAAACACAAGTAATCAATCCCACACTTCTATAAGAAAGCTACAGTTACCAAGACAGATGAGGCTTAAGTCCATAACAACTATAGAGTTTGACTATCTATGTTTAATACCTTTGAATGCCAATTAATCTGATATAAACTGATAATTCCCGGCATTTGATTTAACTGTTTTTGCTCTACATAAGATAAACTAACTACATCTGTCAAACTCCAACAGTTAGAACCAAATAACATCATTTCACCCCGCAGTACATTAAGTAACTGAGGTAATTTATCAACACCATATCTATGCATTAATTTGGCAAGAATGATAATATTTTTTTGTTTTCTATTAATACATAAATCCTGATCCGTAGAGATAAGAATATCATTTGATTCCCCGTAGTTGTTATTCGTAATACAAAACTTCATGAATCTAAACAATTTACCACGTTTCCCTACTCGCCATTCATAAGTAAAAGGTGAGTCCCGGCAATAAAATTGTATCCATAAAGTTAGTGCTAATATAAATGGCATGAACACCATAAATAATATCAAAGCTAATAACCAATTAGTTGATTGTTGCAACCATTGCCCAAACAGACGAATTATTGTATTGCTTCTATTTATATGAGGAATGCGTAGGTATATTGGTTTATTAGCTGACTGACAAGCATCAGCCCATAATTTTAACTTTTCTTCACCCAAACGCGTATCTATGCGGACTAAATTCACTGGAGAATGTTTTAAACAATCTACCAAAGATTGTTGTAAATCCAATCTAGGTAGATATGTACAATTTAAAGTTTCAGTAGATTTTACTAATAATTGATTTCTGCGCCATAGAAGCACATAACCCTCGTTTCTATCCTGTTTGACAGCATGACTTGTAGTCTGAAAATTGTAAATAGTTGAGGTTGTCATATTTTGGAGTATCAGGTGAAGTGAGAATTTACCAAAGTTAGATTAAATGCGATCGCGATTATTTTTGGTAATCTTATTTGCCTTTTTACTACAAATTTGATTCCCAATATAATGTCCCAACTTTAATTTGCATAAATATCCCACTATTTATTTAAGAAATCCATCTTTCATGGAGATAATAATTCTCTAATTGTTCCAAGTCAAATACCATAGCTGTACCAAAAAAATAGACAGCTTAATTCAACTCTTACTTTGAAAATTGCGGAAATCTAGTGGTCTTTTTCATTAATTTTGACGAGTCGCGGGTGTGAGCGATCCCCGACTTCTATCCTAGGAATTGCTACAATGTGTGGATATTGATTCAGAAGTCGGGGATCTGTTACCTAGCCCTCAGAATTAATGTGGCGCAATACTAAATTATTGTCGTCAATACTCAACCAGAGGATTTGATTTTTTCTTAATTGAGATAATTCCATTTAATTGTTTTATATGGACAAAAATTCCTCAACTCCATTCCTTAAAAATTATCACCTGCTGAATATTGAGGGAATTCAATACATACTAGGATATAAGACGATTTCTAAACCAAATCACTATCAAGAGATTCTTCACATACTCTTTAAATAATTAAATTATTTGAATTAAATATGAAGACACTATTAATCTTCAACCATTATATCTTTAAGCATACAAAATGTAGCCTCCTTAACCATAAAGGTACGTGGAAACTTAAGATTATCGTCTAATACGTGAGTTGTATTAAGGGTATGTAAGCGGACATGATATTACAGCCCTTTGCAGGTAAATGAAGTATAAGCCTACATACTAAAAATCTTGTGGGATGGGCATCCCTGCCCGTCCGAATGTACTTCACTAAGATGAAATATGCTGTATTTCATCAGCTAACGAGAGAAATCGGGTTGATTCCCCAAGTAAAACACCCGGTTTATCAGATTATTCTTCAATTACTGGTTGTAGTTTTAATTGATTCCGTTGATTGTAGGGAACATAACTATAGTTAGAGTTAGAAGCTTCATTCGCCACCACCCCAATCAAATTTAAACGATTTAATATCTCTGTTGCTTGAGCAAGCTGGGTACGACTTACCTTACCCATACTGGCTATCATAACTACACTTTGACAGCATGAGGCAGTTAATAAAGCATCTACTAACCCCAGAACGGGAGATGCATCAACAATCACCAAATCATAGGTTTCTTCAAATTCTGCCATTAACTGTACCATGCGAGGCGAACTCAACAGATGGGCTGGGTCCGTAGGGATTGGTCCGGCAGTTAAAATATCAATATAAGATGAACCACTAGATGGAACACTGATTTGATTTGCTGATGTGACTTCTGTGGTTAATAAAGTAGAAAGTCCTTGTTCATTGGGAAGTTCTAGTTGTTTGTGCAAATTGGGAGCGCGCAGGTTTGCATCAATCAGCAATACTTTTTTGTGTAAACGAGCCGCACTCATGGCTAACCCCAACGCCATTGTTGATTTCCCTCGATCCTCAATGGCTGCGGTAATCATCAGAGATTTGAACTTAGAGTCAAGACTCATGAGTTCAATATTTTTATAGAGCAAATCTAGAGATTCCCACCGGGGTGTAGATTGCAAAACTTGAATAGTCTGGGATGCTGTTTCCGATGATTTACCACCAGGTAGTTGCACTAATGAATCTGGGGATTGATTTAGGGATAATTTAGGAATAGCACCTAACACCGGTAGGGAAATTCTTGATTCAATCTCTGCTGTAGTCCGTACAGAGTCATCAGATGCATCTCTGACAAAGGCGGTAATACTTCCCAACATTAATCCTACCACTCCCCCTAGTAACAGGTTTTGTCGTAGATTGGGACCTATTTTCATTCCCAATAGTGGTTCTTCTACCACCTGCCAATCAAATCCTCCTTTCGACAATTCTTGCCTAAGTTCTTGTTCTGCTTTCAAAAGCTGCTGTAGTCGTTCCCGACTTAATTTTACCTGGGGGCTGAGGCGACTATATTCAGCCAAAATCGTGGGAAATTGTTTAATTGTCGTCCGTAGCGACTCCTCTTTTTTAATTAAACCTTGATCCCGCGCTCGCAAAGCTAATATATTAGTTTGAGTTTCTACAAGTTCTTTGGCAAGATTAAGATCGATTTCACCCAATTGTCCTTTTTGGAGAATATTTAAATTTGAAGTTGTGGTTGTTGCTCCCCCTAAAGTTCTTGACACTTCTTTTTGTAACAATCTTACCTGGCTATTGCGCTGCTCAATCAGCTTTCTTACCTGAGGCGTACCATCCGTAAACCGCAATCTTTCTTGAGCTATAGCCAATTCTGTTTTTTGGATTTCGTTGAGTAATTTCTGGTAGCGGGTAGATTGGCTCAGACGAGAGGAAATCAGGGCATTTTGGGGCGTGCGTTTGAGTTGTTCTTGTAAAGAATTGTAACGAGCGATCGCTTCTTCATACTGAGAGCGGGTAGAACGTCGTTCCTGTTGAATTTTATTCAGAGCCTGTTCTAAAGCTTGTGCTTGGGATTCCGGGTTAATTAAATTCTTACTTCTGCGAAATTTCTGTAAATTAGCTTCAGCAATTCTCACCTCATTTTTGACCTGTTTTAATTGATCTCGAATAACTTTCAGGCCTTTTTTTAATCGTTCTTCTTGTTGTTTTTTATTGTAATCAAGGTAAACTTGCCGAACAGCTTCTAGGACTTTTTGGGTTTTAACTGGATCTTGATCTGTATATTCTGCCAAAAATATTTTAGTTGCCACATTATCTTCTTTATCTCTGATTTGAGTTAAAACAAAAGAACGTTGCATTTTTTGGAAACTCATATCTGGATAATCAGCTTGTAATTGCTCAATAGCTTTTTGAATCAGTCCAGATGTCCGCATTAAGTTTAGTTGAGTGACTGTATCTACAACAAAATAAGCATCTGTAAATTCTTTTTGTTTGCCAAAACCCTCTTTTTGATCTCGACCTCGATAATTAGACTCCACAAGTATTTGCATGGAGCTTTTATAAGTAGGTTTGGTAAAAATAGTAATAATACCAGCAATACCAACTGTGGTTATAAATATAGCTAACAACCAAGGTAATCTACGAATTAAAACTGCAAATAATTGCCCATAACCAGGCTCTTTCTCCATTGCAGGATTAACTTGGGTATTTGAATTCGTATGAGGCACTTTTTTATCTCTCAACTTAAAAAATATGGTTACTATTTATAGTAGGGAACAGGGAACAGGGAATAGGGAAAGCTATCTATACTTTCATGCTTGACGATGTAAGAAGTTCATTTTGACTGCCTCCTAGCTTAAAAATAGAGAGTGAAGGAGTGAGGGAATTATTTTCATGTTTGGTTGTGTACCAAAGTTCATGGAAGACTGACTTGTAAGTAACCTTACCCAAACAAGAGTGAACATCCCTCTCCTTAATAAGGAGAGGGAAAGATTTTTGCATAGCAAAAAGCGAGGGTGAGGTTTTTTCATTAGGACTGCCTGCTGCCTTCTTCAATGACCAAAAAAAATTGGATACAAGCCGTGTGGATTCATTTGTGGAGAGTCACAAATGAATCTATAGTTTCTAACACCTCGATTCATCGATGTAATAATTATAAATTCTCCATTCTAAATTATAAATTCCCCTTGACAGGCTTCTTCAATTACTCGCTCAATTTTATGAAAGAATGTTGCTTCAGAAAAATTAGTTACAGCATGATTGCGAATTTGTTGATAATTCCAGTTAATTTCTCTGCCTTTGAGTAGTGCATTTTGTAAGGAATCCGGAGTTTGTCGGTTAAATAGTACCCCAGTTTTGCCATGTACTTGAGTATCTAAAACCCCACCCGCCCCATAAGCAATCACTGGCGTACCACTAGCATTTGCTTCTACTGGAACCAAGCCATAATCTTCTAAAGCAGCCACAATTACAGATTTGGCTCTAGCAAATAATTGAGTTCTTTTCGCATCAGTTGTATGTCCTAAAAATTCAATATTTTTTAATGCTTTTGATTGGAGGTATTCCCTTTCAGGACCATTGCCAGATATCAATAACCGCCATCCCAACCAGTTAAAAGCCTCAATAATGACATCCAGTTTCTTATAACTAATCATTCTAGCTGCAGCTAAGTAATATTCATCTTTATTGTCAGAGAATGCAAACTTATTAGTATCAATGGGAAAATTAATTACAATCGCTCGTTTCCCATAAATATTTTGGATGCGTTCGGCGACAACACGAGAATTGGCAATATATAAATCTGGCTCTTGAGCATATTTTAAATCAACCGATCGCATGAATTGGAAAATGCGTGTAATTAAGGGAGCAAAATATTTATAATCTTTATATTCTCTTAAGTAAGTCTCGGTATCCCATAGAAATCTGGTAACATTGTGACAAAAACAAATATGGCGTGCCTCTGGTCTTTTTTCTACTGCTTTAGCGAAGCTGGTACTGCTGCTAATAATTAGGTCGTACTCCTGTAAATTTAACGAGCGAAATGCTGGAAAATACAGAGGAGCCATTAACCGAAAATATTTTGCCGCACCAGGAATTTTTTGTAAAAATGTAGTGTTAACTATACGTTCACTCAAATCAATAGTTTGTTGCGGAGCATACAAAGATGTAAAAATATCTGCTTGTGGGTAGCGTTGACAAAGTAATTCAAATACCCGCTCTGCCCCTCCCCGTTGCGTTAAGTAATCATGGACTAGAGCTATTTTCATAATTATTTTCTCAGTTGTCTCTGAAGTGTATTTGAAAAGAATAAATAGCCTATCAAGTAAAGAAAATGATTAGTGTTATGGCATTTTTTAGATATTAATTGCCTATTTTATCCGCGCAATTAAACAACCTAAATCTTGGTAAAAGCACTATCTTTTCTTTATTCTTGCTTTTCAAAATATTGTGAATTAATTTGGTATACAGAGTAGCAAAAATAGTTGCAAAATAGTGATATCCATCTGGATTTATATGTACAAAATACCTAGATAAATATTGATTCATATTTCTAGAAAATAATTATACTGGATATCAGAATTATTCATGTGTTCAGAATTTACATTGATATGATTATTCTGATTTTTATAACAGTCATACAATTTTAGATTTTAGATTTTAGATTTTAGATTGACCCATCAATGAATCTGGGGAATGCTGACGTACCACTTCACACTTTTGTTACACTCTTGTTATCGAAAAAATGTGCGGGAGAGCCAAAATACTTATTACTTATTACTTATTACTTATTATTTGACCACAGTCTTTTTCGCTCACCTGATGGATAGATGGGTAGGGGCACGGCACCAGTAAGATAATTTTACACACCAAAAGATTGTAGATGCCGTGCCCTTACGAAGAATGTATGTGCCGCAAACATTATTTGAATTTAGAATTTAGAAAAAAATAATAGATTAATACCATTATTATTTGAATTGGTCTTATTGTTAAGAGTTATAAAGAAAAATAGACAATAGTCGTGAGTTGAGATTGAATGATGCCAATCTCAACTCACGACTGTTTTGAAAATATAGGTTTGGGTCAGATTTAAAGGTATTTTCGGCGTTGCTGAATAGAAGTATGAATTAGACCTTAGGAAAACTTTAGAGATTGTCCCAGGCTAGGGCGTGTTTTCAAACCCAAAATTGGCATCAATTGTAGCTTGGGGAGCCACTCCGTTGCGGTGAAACACTTGCGGTGGACGGTAAGCCACTGCGGTGGACGGGTTCCCCGGCATAAAGCAACTGCCGTCAAGTGGCGCAACCCGAAGGGG
>JAAUYI010079408.1_pt1 | contig 15420 bp, 12 predicted proteins | sample 7278041 | NCBI WGS metagenome assembly JAAUYI01 (sample SAMN14350216, study PRJNA611818) | marine sediment metagenome | isolation source: surface marine sediment (0.6m) | place: French Polynesia: Moorea | collected 2018-08
ATTTTGGCCTTTGTTTTTCAACACTTCAAATAAACCAATTTGAGCACCCTCTTCTCCTTAACTCTTTTTCATCTTTCTACTAACGGTTGCATTTAACTTTTGATGTTGCGTAAAAAGCCCACTAGTTCCAAAGAGAAATGATGGGCTTTTGTTTTAATTAAAATGACTTTTTAATAATAATAGTCGTTGTAATAATGTCTATCAGCGTAGCGAGGTTGATATCTTCGGCAGTCTCTTCTTCTATAACTAGCTGGTCTAAATCCTCTTCTCCTGTATCCCCTTCGGTATTGCCTATTTCTATACGCATTGTAACCAGCAACTCCCAAAGCTGTACCACCCAAGACAACTCCAGTTATGGCCAGACCTTTAGGCGTCACCCTTGCTTGCGATTTTTGCACTAAAGCAAAGGCAGAGATGATTATTATTAAACTGAAAAGTACCCCTAATTTTTTTAGATACAAATTTATATTGAATTTTTCCATTGTTGAGTCTCCTCGTAAATCCACTTGATTCAGAGTTACACACAAAGAAAAGAGAATGATGAACTTGTTAATTTATAAATTGAATTATCTTACTTTCTACGTCTCATTTTAACTTTAGTTCTTCCTCTGCCTGAGCTACCGCTGCTATGCTTACCATCCGCAGAACTTTGGTACCGATCAAATGAAATTATTATTTCATTATCATAGTCAGCTAATGAAGAAAAACTGGGTGCTAAAGTGGTTGTGATAAGGATTGATAATATAAGTTTTTTCATATCCTTCTCTGCTCCTTGCAAGTTCGAACTTAATAAATTTCATCCGAACAATTATAGAATAGCCTAAATAATATAAGGATAAACTAGCCAGTTACCTCTCTCAATGGGCCAATATTGAATAGTTCTGAGAACTAGTTCTTTTGGTTAGTCTTAGATTTTAATGTTTATAATCCTTTGTGTTTTCAATATTTTTACTTTCTAATAGAGGTTTCTACAAAAAACTAATTTTAATTGATTGACTAATTGCGAAAAGTAATCTCTCTTCCAAATTGGTTTAGTGTCTGTTTTTTACCTAATCTTTGGACAGCCTTTTGTTTTTGAAATATTTTGACTTTGAATTTAAGATTTTGAGATTAGTCGCAGATTGAAAGTTCACATAGATGTCTCAAAAACTCAAAGTAGCTCTTATACAACACTCTTGTACCGAGAATGTGGAAAGTAACTTGAATAAGAGCTTGGAGATGATTGATATCTCTGCTGAAAATGGAGCCAGGCTAATAGTTCTACAGGAATTACACAAGACTCTCTATTTTTGCCAGTCTGAAGAGATTACGAACTTTGATTTTGCTGAAACAATTCCTGGACCAACTTCAGATGCAATAAGCTCATTATGTAAGAAAAAGAAAATTACCGTTGTAGCGTCGATCTTTGAGAAAAGAGCTGTTGGTGTTTACCACAATACTGCAATTGTAATAGATAAGGACGGCACAATTGCCGGCAAATATCGCAAAATGCACATACCGGATGATCCTGGGTTTTATGAAAAGTTTCATTTTACTCCCGGAGATTTAGGCTTTGAACCCATTCAAACATCTATTGGTAGGCTTGGCGTTTTAGTTTGTTGGGATCAATGGTTCCCTGAAGCCGCTAGACTAATGGCTATGAAAGACGCAGAAATACTAATTTATCCAACTGCTATTGGTTGGTCACCAAAAGACGATCAAGATGAAAAAAATAGACAAAAAGAGTCTTGGATAACAATTCAACGTTCTCATGCAATTGCGAATGGTCTTCCCGTTTTAGCAGTTAACCGCACTGGTCTAGAAGAGAAAGAGAGTTCAGCTATTGATTTTTGGGGAAGTAGTTTTGTTGCTGATCAACAAGGTCAAATTCTCTCTATGGGTTCAACGAATAAAGAAGAGATTATATACGCCGAAATTGATAAGCAAAAAACTGAAATTACAAGAAGAATTTGGCCATTTTTTAGAGATCGAAGAGTGGAGAACTATGATGGATTGCTAAATAAATGGATGAATTAAGGATTCTTGAAATTAAAAAATATATTTCCAGTAACTTTTTTGCAAGACAGAATTGAGCTCATGATTTGATCTACATTTAATTTTATTGTTTTATTAACTGTTCGAAGTTTGAAACCTTCAAAAAGTTTGTTTAAGTGGCTTTAATAGAACTGTGAAATTTTACGGGTCTGGAAAATATCGCTTGTTGAGTTCTTCAAAAACCTAAAAATAGATTAAGATCTTAAAGAATTTATTTTGGCAAAAATGTCAAAAATATCTAATTACACATTAGGGATATAAGTTTGAAATGGCTCAAAAGAATAAAATAAGTATTAAGATCGCTGGTGCTCAAGGGCAAGGTGCAGGTTCAGGAGGTCAAGGACTCGCAAAAGTGTTCAAAAGGGCAGGCCTTCATGTTTTCGGAATATTTGATTATATGTCTTTGATTAAAGGTGGTCATAGCTTCTTTCAATTGACATTAAGTGATCAAGAAATTAATGCGAACACTGAAAAATTTCATATTGTTGTCTCATTTGATCCTCAAAATGTTCAAGAAACAGTTGGAGATATTCACACTCTTCAAGAGGGCGGACTTTTTATTGTTGATGACTCCATAAATTTAAAGCCCGAAATTGAAGCTGCAGTTAATGAAGTTGGAGCTAAATTATGTAAGATACCCATGATTAAGTTGGGTACCGAAATTGGTGGTAACAAAATTATGGCAAACACTGTTGCACTTGGAGCAGTGGTTGGCTTGACAGGAACACCATTTGAGATTCTAGAGAATATTGTTGCTGAAAACTTTGCAAAGAAAAGTAAAGAAATTGCCGATAAAAACGTTGCTGTTGCGAAAGCAGGCTTTGACTTTGGCTCTCAAAATCTCAAGTCAGAATTCAATTTTTCAATGCCACAGTCCAACAAAGATAAAGTTGCTGGCAAAATGCTAATTAACGGAAATGAAGCGATTGCAATGGGTTCCTATGCTGCAGGTTGCCGTTTCTTTTCAGCTTATCCAATGACACCTGGAACTTCTGTTTTTGAGTGGTTTACAAAAGATAATGCAAAATTAGGAGTTGTTACAAAGCATGTTGAAGATGAAATAGCCGCAGTTTGTATGGCAATTGGAGCAGCTCAGGTTGGTGCAAGAGCAATGACTTCTACTTCTGGTGGTGGTTTTTGTTTGATGGTAGAAGGTTTAGGTCTCGCCGGAATTACAGAAGTACCAATTGTTGTTGTGGATGCACAAAGAGGTGGTCCATCCACAGGTCTTCCGACTCGTACTGAACAAGCTGATTTACTTTTTGCAGTTAATTCTTCGCATGGTGAATTTGCGAAAATTGTTTTAGCTCCGGGTACTGTAGAACAATGCTATGAAGCAGGTGTTAGAGCACATAACTTAGCTGCAAAATACCAAACTCCGGTAATAATCCTCACAGATCTTTTAATGGCAGACCATTTAAAAGACTCTTCTAAAGAAGACTATTACATTCCCGAGGTTGATTTAGGAAAAGTTGTTAGTAAAGAAGAGCTAGATAAGCTTGGAGAAGATGAAAAGTATTTGAGGTTCAAATTCACAGAAGATGGGGTCTCACCTAGAGCTTTACAAGGTCATCCAAAATCAGTTCACGCTCCGGCAACTGATGAGCACGATGAAACCGGTCATATTACTGAAGATGCTTCAAACCGTCTTCAAATGATGGAAAAAAGAATGAAAAAGCTCGAATCTGCAGTTAATGATATTAAAGGACCAGAGTTTCACGGCCCAGAAAATGCAGATTTAACTCTTATTGTTTGGGGTTCAACTTATGGTGCAGCCTTAGAAGCAGTTCAACTATTTAACAGTGATGAAGCTAATAAGCAAAAAATCAACCTTCTTCATTTCACAGAAGTTTGGCCTTTCCCAGTTAAACTTACAGAAGAGGCGCTGAAGAAAGTTAAGTTGTCGATGTCTGTTGAGCAGAACTATACTAGTCAATTCTGTAAATTATTAAGAGCAGAAACTGGTTACGTTCCTAATAAACTCATTAATAAGTACGACGGAAGACAGATAACCCCGGAAGAAATTGTAAGAGAAGTTCAAAAATTACTTTCCGAATCACTAGTTGCAGCTTAAAAGGAGAAAATAATGGTTATTACACAAGAAAGAACGCAAGTTACCGCTAAAGATTTCAGATCCACGCAAAAATCAACCTGGTGTCCAGGTTGTGGTGATTTTGGGATCATGAATGCAGTTCAAACAGCTTTAGTTAATGCTGGAGTTGCCCCTTGGCAAGTTCTGATTGTTTCAGGAATTGGTTGTGGAAGTAAACTACCGGATTACATCAATGTAAATGGTTATATGACTCTCCACGGAAGAGGTGCAACCATTGGTTGTGGAGCGCACTTAGCTAATACAAGCCTTCAAACAATCATAATTGGGGGTGATGGTGACTCTTTTGGTATTGGAATTGGTCATATGATTCACAATATGAGACGTAATATGGATGTTGTTCATATTGTTGAAAATAACGAAGTTTATGGACTTACAAAAGGACAATATTCTCCAACTAGTAAAAGAGGCTTCAAAACCAGCACTTCACCTGAGGGAGCCATTGAATTTGGGATTAATCCTTTGGCTTTAGCTTTATCTGCCGGTGCCACTTTTATAGGACGTAGTTTCTCTGGGGATCCAAAGCATGCAGCTTCCATTATTCAGCAAGCTATGGAACATAAAGGTTACGCAATTGTAGATATGTTGCAGACTTGCCCAACTTATAACAAACTTCAGAATGTTGATTGGTATAAGTCTCAGACATATAAGATAGAAGAAGAAAGACCAAATTATGATCCAAAAGATCCTGTTCAAGCTTTTCAATTAGCGATGGAAGATGATGGACGTTATCCGCTAGGAGTGCTCTTTAAAAATGACGATAGACCAACTTATTCTGAGCAAATTCCCGTTTATCAGAAAGATTCAAGACCCATTATTGAACATTCTTTAGAATTGGATAGTCAATTCTTTGAATCATTAAAAGAAACTTACGTATAAGTTCTTAGCAAACAATTTAATTAAAAGGGCTACATTCTCTAGGACTGTGGCTCTTTTTTATTATCAGTACAAACCTATAATTGAATGAAATTTTAGGTCGAAAGATCTTATATGTTAATATGAATTTAGAGATAATTTATCTTTCTTTTAATATTTTTTTATTTAACCTTTTTAATATTTCTATTTTTAATGTCTTTAACTGTTGGTACATATAATAGTTCAAATATATATTTTTATCCTTCAAGCAATCAGCAAGTTGGTCAACAAGGTGCAGCTTCTCAGGCGAATCAAACCTCAGAAGATATACAAAAAACTCGAATTTCACTTATCAAAGCTCAATTAAAAACGGATGTTACTCTAACATTAACCAGAAGAAATTTAATATTAGAAAATCCTAGCTACAGTAATAAGCAAAGAATAGAATTGCTAAAAGATGCAATTAAGAAAGCAGAAAGACTACTTCTACTGGAAAAAACTTATCCGGGTTCACAAATAGGATTAGCTCACGCTCATGATCTTCTTGCGCGAACATATTATTGGTATTGGCGTAACCAGAGTTCAACATTAAAAATAGTTAGCATGGATCATTTTGCACTTTTATCTAAAAAACATTTCGAAAATGCAATAGAAACGCTAAATAGGGTTGTTTGCAAAAATGTTGAGAAAAACGGTAATTCAACCAGTGGTAAGTTTTTACAACTTGCGACTTATTACAGACGCCTGGCAAGAGTCTATTATGATTTAAACGAAATACAAAAAGGAGATTATGCAATCGAACAAGCGAGGCATGTTTATGAAAACTCAGGCAAATATTTTGATGATACGCGCTTTCATCAGTATAAAAATGCACTTTATACTAGGGGGAGCAATATAATGAATCTTGATTTCACTCTGGGGAATTCAAAGAAACTCAATCAAATTTTGTTTCCTACAGTAAAGCTAGGCGGATTGGAAATAATTAGAAGATTTTTGTTTGAAAACAAAGGAAATATTCTCTCACTTTTAACTAAAAGACATAAAGACCTGCCAAATAGCAAATTCATAAGCAGGATACTTGGTCTTGTTACCAAACTGAAAGACTTTAAACTGTTTTTTATAGTTGAAGGATTAGAAGTTATTAATTTCATTTTTGCTGCGTTGGGTACTTCTGATTCTACAAGCGGATTAACTAAAACCTATAACAAGCTGAAACACGGTTTCATGGAAGCTCTTTCCGATATGAATTGGAAGTTGATTATTAGACACTTAGCTGTTTTTAATTGGCCTTAAAATATAAAACTAGTTATAGAATTAATTAATTTCTGATACTTAGGTATAGACTGTTAATATCCATCAGAAATAAAATATAAGATCTAGTTTTTTAATTTAAATGCTTGCCGTAAGAAAATATAGACTAAATACTCAATTGCCCATCCAGCAAGACAGGGAAAATTGGGGTGAAACTTATAAAGCTTTAAAAGCCCAAAAACCAGAATGGGAATTAATCCCAAAGTCTCCTAAATTAGTATTTCAAAAAGCTTTAAGACTTCAACTCAAGATTCTTGAAAATCTTGTACAAAACAAAAGTGATTACTTTAACCTAGCAAAGGAAATTCTTAAAGTTTATTCTTCAAATTCTCCAGAAGGTTTCAACTTGAAGGGCTATGATGGATTTAATGTTGTTACCAAGCCTTCTGTGGATAATGAAGTAAAAATATTCTTGACTTTTGAGGATTATGAAGTTGAAATTGGGCGGAGTTCTATGACTTTTCCTATTTTCTTAAAAAGATCTTTAGCAAGTGTTTTCAAAAGAGAATTGCAAGCATGTAACTATCCTGAAGATGATAATAATTTTGCAAGTATAATTTCTGCCTCATTCAGAAATAGTGACTTTAATAGTTTGGCTCAATCTATTAGAAACACATATCAAAATTTAGTTAGCAAAAAGACTCTAGAAGTAATTTCTTATTTATCCAAAGTCATTGCGCTTCAAGATGGTTTGACTTCTAAAAAAAATGAATTATATGATCTGGACCTCATAAAGGCATCCCTTGGCCTTACGAGTGTAAATTTAGAATCTTTAAATGATGAGCAATTGAGTAGATTAGTTCCACTAATTAATCCTGTAGAAATTGGTTATGATCAATCCTTACCACCACTAAAATTGCCAAATGACTTTCATCTATATTGTCCTAGCTCGTTTAATGATATTCCCCCTTCACTTACAGCTGTTGATTATAGAGGTATTAGGGGAAATCCAAAAAGTACATCAGTTTCCTTTCCTCCAGATGAAAATCAATCGGTGAAATTTTTAATCACTACTCTTCAGAGAGACTTGTTTGGTGGAGATCAATCACCAAAAACTTTGAAGGACCGCGCTGCAAATATAGAAATTATTGCATCGAGTGTAAAATCCAATCGAATGTTGCAAGCTCTTCTAAAGTTCCTAAAAACAAGCGATGAACAAGCCACTGATTACAATACAAATCTAAATCGTATTCTTGAGATGCTTCAAAAGAGTATGAAAGGAAACAATGCTAGTGCCGGTCTATTTAAAGAAATCCAGGATGCCGCATGTGGCAATAGTTCTAGTCATGAGACTTTGAAAATAGAAGAGCAAACAGCTCCTACTATTGAAGGAGGTCTTAAAAGTTTTGTCGAGGAATTACTAGTTAACCATTCTGAAGACGTTAATTTGAAAAATGCTTCCCGGATTCTTAATGGGGCTTTAAAAAGCAATAAAAGTGATCCAATTGCTAGAAAGCTTATGGCTGAATTATTGATGATAAAGCGTAATACGTCTGAAGCGGTAAATATATTAAATCAACTAGTTAATGAACATCTTGAAAAAAGGATAGATCTCTCTGAAGAACAGCTTTGTGATATCTATCTAATGATTTCACTATGTAAAATACCAAAAGGAACAAATATAAAAAACTATTACTTGAAACTTATTGAAGATGATGAAAACCGTAGACAGAATAAAGACTCTACAAAGTATTACTTAAAGCTAGCAACTAGAATAAATCCCAATTTACAAGTTGATTTATTGGAGGAAGTACATTCGATAGAGAAATTTCTAAGCTCAAACCCAAAACATTCAACAGAAGCTAGAGCAGATTTGAAAAATAAGTTACTTTTACTTTCTCATATAGACTCTAGCAACTACAAAAATTATTATAAATTAGCCCAAGTAGATACTACCTCGGGTAGAAAACAAAAATATCTGGAAATAGCTTTAAATTGCTTGGTCAAGAATAATGAAAACTATCTAAATAATGCTGACTATAGAAAAATCCTACATGACCTAGAAGAAATTCATTTAACGTTGTCTAATTGGAAAAATTATATAAACTTTATTCAGCGTAATGAAGAAGGGTTTAGTCAATGTCCCGCTGACGAAAGAGCTTTACGTCTACTCAATTTAGCTTTAGCATACAGCAAGTTAACTCAAGTTAATCAATCAAATAGTATTGAGAGAGTAAATGATTTGATTAATGAAGCCAAGCAAATCCATGAAGATTTATTTAATATTCTTCGAAATAGCAGAAATGAAGCTCGAAAATCTCGTATAAAAATTGTTCGTTTGAAGCAGTTAATTTTAATATATCCCCAACAATCAACTAGTTATTTGTTGGAGATATATAAAATTTTCAAGAGAATGGATGATGTACATTCCTATAAATCAAAAAATTGTATAGATTTCGTTGGTGAATTAAGCCGTGACAATCCAGTTGAAGTCTTTAATATGTTAATGTCCAGTCCTGAGACTTTTAGGGATAAGTTTCTTAAAATAATAACTGCATTTCTTACAAACTCTCTTCCACCGGGGATTAGAGAATTGAAATTTGTAAAAGATGAATTTGAAGAGTTTTTTAGAGATGATTTACATTTACGAAATTTAAGTTTTTATATTGATGACCTTAAAACCTTGAAATCGCAGATTGAAAATTATAAAGAATCATCAACTGATCAAAATATAGTTAAACTATGCAATGAACTAGTTGAAGCCATAAATACTGTGTACTATAGATTCTCGAATTAAATCTCTTGTAAATTTTCTTTTCAATCTTCTTCAGAATCTTTTCAAATTTTGAGAAATCAAATACTTTTACAAATTTTCGGTAAATATGTTCACTTGGTACTAATCTTTTTAAGCTAACAAATTCTATTTGGTCTTTTACTCTCTTCTTGCCATCAGCTTTTTCTCTATTCTCTCATCTTATCCTTTGACACATTGAACCTCAAAATGCTTCGTTCCAAGAATATGTTTGGAAGATTTTCGAATAATTGCAAAAGTTTCAGGCAAAATTTCGTTTAAAGACTTTTGAAGTTTAATGTAACTTAAAGACGGATCACATACGCGAGATCTCAGTTCTGTAAACCTTTCAACTAGCTCGTTATCTTTTGATTCTCCAAAGTTTTCTCGATATCATCTATCCGAGAAATAATTGGACGAATTTGTCGTAAAGTTTTTTGGCTAGCTAAACCAAGTGCTTTTTCAAGGTCCTTTAGCATTAATTTAGTCTGAAAGATATTCTAGGATGCTTATACCCTTTTACGAAGCTATTCTTTGTGACTTTCGGTATTTACCGAAATTTACAACACCTTCTCACAAAGTCCATAGTCAAGTTACGCATTAATAATCACTCAACTAAATATCTAACTGCATTACCGTGCCACGTTCCAAAACCTGTTGCTGGATGACCATTTGGTGACAAGTAAATATACTTTTTCAGTTTTGTAATATCCCCATCAAAATCTCTCAAAGAAGAATTACCATCATCAATCTTTACAACCTGCCAGCTTGAAGCTTTTGTAAAAGGTAACTTTGAGTCATACTTCAGCATATTTCCATGAAAAGCGTTATTATTCCTTTTGGGAGAGTAATAGACATATCTGCCATCAGTACCAGCGCCTATATAACCAGTGCATCCAGGGCATAGAACAGAAGCATCAAAGAATTCCCAACTAGAAGCTTTTGCAAAAGGCTGACTAGTATTAAAACGAACCATATAAGCATGAGGCTTATTTCCCCATTTATATGGAACATAATAAATATATTCACCATTAGCTACTGCTCCGTCATAACCAGCTGCTGCAGGGTTAACTTGTTGAACTAAATCAATTATTTTCCAGCTTGAAGAAAGATTAAAAGGTAATTTTGTGTCGTATCTAAGAGTTTTGCCATGGTAGCTAAGGCCATTATGATAAGGAGATAAATATAAATAACGACCATCAAATACAGAGTCTATAAATCCTCTAGAAGATGAGTCTATAAGAGAGGTATCAAATATTTCCCAACTGCTTGGATCTGTAAAATTTAAGCTTACGTCATATTTAGCAATATATGGGTTAACTCCACCACCATATGGAATTAGATATATGTAATTACCATCAAAGCCAGTACCGATATATCCTCTTGAAATAGAGTTCATTTGAGTCAGGTCAAATGTTTTCCAACTGCTTTTCTTATCAAAAGGTAGTTTTGTGTCGTATCTTAAAACAGCTCCATGATAGGAACCTTTGCTTGTATTATGAGGTGCAAAATAAATATATCTACCATCAAACTCTGCACCTGCGTAACCTAAACCCTTGAGACCTAAAGTATGAATATTAAAAAATGACCAAGAGTTTTCAGAATCAAAATCTTTAGATGAATCATATCGGGCTACCAAGGTTTCTGAACCAAAATAATTCGGAACATAATAAACATATTTACCATCCGTTACGGTTCCAGCATAGCCTTTCGCATTGGAGTTAATAGTTGTTAAATCGAAACTTTCAACTTTTTTTGGACAATTTGTACAAGGTAAGCAGTGGATTTGGCCCTCTTGTTCAGGATTCAAAGCTAATGCAGGAATTTGTAAAAATAAGAACAGTAAAATAAAAAAAGTAGTTTGCATAACATTGTCCGAGTCTTTGAGAATTTCAAATTGTAATTACTTCTTAATCGCTTAATAAAATAAACATTATTCAATTTATCGAATAAAAAGCTTAAATTACAATGAACAAGCATAAAATTTAGGGACTAAAACTACTTAGATGGGATATTTTGAAGAAATAGTGAAAATTCTCAACTCTCCTTCTACTGAAAGGTGGGCTAGTTTTAATAGGTTACTTAAAAAAATTGAAAAGAAAGAACCTCTATTAATCAAAAACTTATTGGATCAACTACAAGAAGAATTGAGAGAAATAAGATTAGAAAATGCGGAAATTAACAAAAATTGTGAAGAGATTATTAGCGAAATAAAAGCTCTTCAAAAAGAAAAAGAAACTTTGACTGAAAAAGCAGTTGAGGCAGAAATTAATGTTTTTCGTGAAATACAGATTGCATTAGAAGAAATAAAGAAAAATCAAATATCTTTAAACAAGGAATTAGAGGATTTGGGAGAAGCAGATGAAGATAACGAAATAGACTTACAGAAAATAAGTACTTATTGTGAGAACACTGGAAACCCAAACTCTCTAATTGATATTTGGGGCTCTGCAGTTTATAAAGTAAAGGTACTACTCGCCAATAAACTAAATCAATAATCTGTGAAAGTTTTAATAAACTTAATGAAATATAGACCATTCTTAACGTTTCGCCTAATTTGGAGTCATTAAAATGTTTTTTGTAGGGAATGACTTGATCGGGTAGATATTCACGCATTTAAAGCATAGAATCAATCCTTAATTAAATATTTAAATAAGTTAAAAATTGAAGGTTCTGAAAAAACCATGAACTATAAGCCAATTGAAGATTATGGAATTATTGGAAATCTAAACACCGTTGCCTTAGTCAGCAACCAAGGCTCAATTGACTTTATGTGCTTTCCACGCTTCGATTCTCCTAGTGTTTTTGCCGCTTTATTGGATCATCAAAAGGGTGGAAAATTCCAAATATCCCCTTTTTTCTCCGACAGAGTTAATCACAAACAACTCTATCTACCTGATACCAATGTTTTATTAACTAGATTTTTATCGCCCACTGGAGTTGCAGAAGTATCTGATTTTATGCCAGTACAAGATCTATCTTCCTTCAAGAGTAACGTAGATAGATTGGTGAGAAGAGTAAAAACAATTAAGGGAGAAATTTGCTTTAAGATTATTTGTGAGCCAAAGTTTGACTATGGAAGAGCGGAACACAAAGTAGAACAAACTCCGGATGGAGATATCATCTTTCGTTCAGAAGGTAAAGATGGTACCATCCTTAGGCTAAAGTCCTCAGTACCAATTTGGCTGGAGTACGGAAGCGCAGTTGGTGAATTCACTTTAAGTGCGGGTGAACACGCATCATTCATCTTGGAAAGTGTTAATCCTAACAAAGACCTACCAAGCCTTGATGTAAACGATGTTGCAGATTTATTCAAAGAAACAGTTCATTATTGGAGAAGATGGATTGGGAAATCAACCTATCAGGGTCGCTGGATCGAAGAGATTCATCGTTCTGCATTAGTTTTAAAACTTTTAACCTCTCGAAGTCACGGCTCTATGATTGCTGCTCCTACCTTTGGTTTACCTGAAGAAATTGGCGGTGAAAGAAATTGGGACTATCGCTACACCTGGATTAGAGATGCATCTTTCACTTTATATGCCTTAAATAGACTCGGCTATACAGATGAGGCTGCTGAATTCATGCATTGGATAGAGAACAGGTGTAATGAACTCAACCCTGATGGCTCATTGCAAATTATGTATGGAATTGAAGGAAGGCATAAATTATCGGAGGAGCGTTTAGATCACTTCGAAGGCTACATGGGTTCTTCTCCAGTACGTATTGGTAATGCAGCATATAACCAGCTTCAACTGGATATTTATGGAGAACTAATGGATGCAATCTTCCTTTACGACAAATATGGCTCTCCTATATCACATAATTTATGGAAAAACTTAGTTCGGCTTGTAAATTGGGTCTGTCGAAATTGGAGGCAACCGGATGAAGGAATATGGGAGGTTAGAGGCCCAAGGCGCGATTTTCTATATTCACGCTTAATGTGTTGGGTAGCAATTGATAGAGGAATCAGGCTGGCAATGAAACGCTCTTTACCTGGTCCGATTGATGAATGGATGAAGACAAGAGATATTATATACAATGAAATTTTTACGGAATTCTGGGACCCAAGACTCAAAGCATTTGTAAAATACAAAGGTGCTAAACAACTCGATGCGGCATGTTTATTAATGCCTTTGGTTAAATTTATTAGTCCTATCGATCCGATGTGGTTATCCACAATGAGAGCTGTCGAAGATGAATTGGTTTATGATTCATTAGTCTATCGATATAAACCTAGTTTAGAACTGGATGGACTGAAAGGTGGGGAGGGAACTTTCAACATGTGCTCCTTTTGGTATTACGAGTGTCTAGCAAGATCGGGTGATTTAGAAAAAGCAAGATTGTACTTTGAAAAAATGTTAGGTTATGCAAATCACTTGGGACTTTATGCTGAAGAGCTTGGACCATGTGGAGAACATTTAGGTAATTTCCCACAAGCTTTCACTCACCTTTCGCTCATTGGTGCCGCCCATTATCTAAATAGAGAGTTAACAAAAAGTAAAAAGAGTATATAAGAAGGCCCCTCTCCCAGATGGGCTAAAGTTTTATCCTGGCATAAAGCTAAGTGGAAATCTCTGTCGACTGATCCGTTTCCTAAATTAATCTTTAGGTATACTTCACGCCGTCAACTCGTCTGACTTCCATGCAGGATTAATTTGTCAGAAAAACTTTAAAAGCCCAAGAGAGGGATTAATTAAATAATACAAATCTCAAGCATAAGTTTGCACATAAAATAATAAAAATTTAGAAATTTTATAATCGGGTTTATAATTTTGTAATTACTGCAAGCTCCACAGTTTCACTAAATGAGTAATTCTAGAAAACTTATTTTGTAACTGTAAAAATTGGAAAATCCTATTAAGTTATATAGATAAATAGTCATCTAGTGAGAAAGTCTTAAATTAATGTTAATTTTAGTTATTTTTGCATTCATCTCCGGGATCTTCACTTTTTTGGCACCTTGCATCTGGCCAATACTTCCAATTATTTTCACATCTTCCTTAAAAAGCAGATACAGACCATTCGGAATAGTTGCAGGAGTTGTAATTAGTTTTTTCCTTTTAACTTTAGGAGCATCTTCAGTTGTTAGGCTGTTTACCTTCGACGATAAATGCAGATGCCTTATAGCATCAATAGCGATTGGAGTAATTGGAGTGATAATGTTGATTCCTAAGTTATTGGATCGACTTGAAGTTTGGTTAAGCGAGTTTAGTAATTCCCTAGGTATAAAACCAGATAATGATCCTTCTTCCGGGTTTTGGAGAGGCTTTGTTACTGGTATGGCTTTAGGAGTTGTCTGGGCTCCATGCGCTGGACCAATTATTGGAGCAGTAATTGCAATATCTTATGCCGGTGAACACACCTGGCAAACTTTATTAATTACAACAAGTTATGTTTTGGGCTTTGGTATTCCTTTATTAATCTTTGCCTATGCCGGCGGCAAGCTGATAGAAAAAAGCAGAATCCTCAACAAGCATATGGATAGAATTCAGCAAGTTTTTGGTCTAATGTTAATCCTAATGGCTATAGCCGTTTGTACGGGTAAAGACAAAGATTTGAGTGCAAAAATTTTAGATATGGTATCAGGCTATACACAGCTAACTCAAAAATTAGAAGGAAATGAACTTGTTTCTAAAGAAATAGAGTCATTGAAAAGGAAAAATTTGAATAAGATTCCAAATAAGACTCAATAAAGAGAGATATTTTCATATTCGTTAGAAATATCTTTGTGAAAATTAACACTTATTGAGGAACTTCTTAGCGTTAGAGGAAATCTCTAATTTAAGTAAAGCTAACCTTGTTAATAGTTTTTTAACTGGTTTATAAGAAGACACAAATAACCACTGCCTACAATGATTTCTGAGGCTAAAAGATTATGAGTACAACATTAAGAACTAGAGATGAAAAGTTTAATTTACCAAACGGATCACAAATTACCGTTTCCAAAACTGAATTAATGGAACAAGGTGTTTCTCTCGAACTATATGAAACATTCAAAGAGTTTTTAGTTAATGAAATATTCTTTAATGGCTACACTTTACTTAATTACTCAATAGAAGATTTTGCAACCTCTATAAAAATTGTTTACAGGAACGAGTTTGATAGAGTACTTTCCGTGAAAATTCAAAATACTAAAAAATTTCCAACTTGCGATGGACTATTCTCTTCTTTGCAAGAGATTTAATTTGCAGGATCTCTATTACATATAGCTTCAATTAGTTCCAAACAACCTTTTATGTGTACTTAAAGAAAGAAATGGCGCTTAAAGATGGAGTTGATCCAGTTTAACGGACAGAAAGAAAGAGAGATTGCGATTATCGTAAATACTCAGGAAGGAAAGTCCGATGAAAAAGAAATATTCAGCAGAATATAAACAATA
>JAAUYI010177211.1_pt1 | contig 15401 bp, 14 predicted proteins | sample 7278041 | NCBI WGS metagenome assembly JAAUYI01 (sample SAMN14350216, study PRJNA611818) | marine sediment metagenome | isolation source: surface marine sediment (0.6m) | place: French Polynesia: Moorea | collected 2018-08
ATCTTCGTCGGCCAGGGATGGAGCGGAGCCGGCCTCAACGTGCGAGTCAAGCTCTCCAACGGCGACGGCAGATGGATCGCCAAGAGCCAGGTGCTAGGCGAGGGTTCAGGCGTCCACAGGGATCCCGCCTTTGCCGAGGACGTCAACGGAGACTGCCGCACGGACCTGATCTTCGTCGGCCAGGGGTGGAGCGGAGAAGGCCTCAACGTGCGAGTCAAGCTCTCCGACGGCGACGGCACGTGGACCGCCAAGAGCCAGGTGCTCGGCGACGGCAGCGGCGTCCATTTCCACCCGGCTTTCTCCGGCGACTTCAACAAAGATGGGCGAGCGGACCTGGTCTTCATCGGCCAGGGGTGGGATGGCGTCGGTCTCAACGCGCGGATCAAACTGTCCAACGGCGATGGCAGTTGGACCCCGTTCCACCAGGTGCTTGGCGACGGCGGCGGCGTCCACACCTATCCCGCTCACACCGGCGACGCAACCGGAGACGGGCGAACCGACCTGATCTTCGTCGGCCAGGACTGGAGCGGCCCGGGGCTCAATGTCCGAGTCAAATCGCCCCGCTGAGTGAGCTCAGACGTAGAAAGATAGCGCCGACAACACCGCACCGAGCATGGCGCCGGCGAGCACGTCGCTCGGATAGTGCATGCCGAGAATGACCCGCGACAACGCGACCAGGATGGTAAACGGTACCAGTACCCAAGCCAAAGCCGGGTAGTGCGGAATCAGCATCGAGGTGAACGCCACGGCGTGCAGGGTATGACCCGACGGAAAGCTGTAGCGATCGAGCGGCGCCGTCAATTGCTCGATACCGGCATGTTTGACGAAGGGCCGCTCGCGTGCCAGTGCGTGTTTGAGCGAGCTGTAGAGCGGCAGGCAGACGGCGGCCAATAAGGCCATCTGCTGAACCGCCGGCGCCGTCAGCCCCTCATAGAAGACCAACATCAGACCCAAAACCGCCCACAGGCGCCAATCACCCAGCCAGCTGACGGTCCGAAACAGGACCAGCATGGCACGATTGTCCACTCGGTTGAGCACGCGACACAGCGGGAGCTCGTAAGCGGTGAGCCGATCGACGACGCCTGGGGTGGTCACTCGCATGGAAATCTCCGATCGCCTGGCTGATTTCGCCGGTTGGGTTTCGCATTATTGGACGACCGGCAAGGCTCTTTTGACCCCCGGACTGTCGGGGGCTTCTGGCGGCACCTGCTTTCTCTGACCTGTGCCGCCGCGAGGCCACAGGCTCTGGCGCAGCAGATCACCGGTATAGATCGCATTGGGTAAAACTTCACACTCGGCCCAGCAACCCGGACAGTCGCGGACCCAGGAACGCTGCTTCGCCGCCGTCTCCCCGTGCCAGACCTCGGAGAAGTTCTGTTGGCGCAGGTTGCCGGCGGTCCGAGTGTTGAATTGACAGGTCGGCATGTCGCCGTTGGGCAACAGGCGGATGTGGTTGGTCATCGCCACGCAGCCCGGATTCGGATTGCCGTGTTCGTGCAGCAGGCGGTTGCGAATACCCTTTAAGTAATAACGCTTGGCCAGGCGCTCGAGGGGCGGGTAACTGGATAGGTCGCGCTCCACCTCGTCGAAAAGCTCCGACAGCTGATCGCGGGAGAACTCTCCGAAGGTAAAGAATTGACCGATCTCTGTAGGAGCCACGTCGGTCTCTTCCTCGAGGTTGTAGGTCGCGCTGGCGTCATAAGCCATCACCATGTGGTTGTGAACCCCAATGGGCTTCAAGAAGTCGCGCAGCTTGCGGTAGTGGTCGACGCCCTCGGCGTCGACCACCGTCTGGTTGACGCCGAGCTCGAGCCGTAGCTCCTGGCGTCGGGGCGCCAGGGCCTGGAGAGTACGCACCACATAGTCCCAGGCCTTCTTATGACCCCGGACCTGGTTGTGCTTATTCTCGACCCCGTCGGCTGAGACCAGAAGACGTAGCGGCACATCCTTGCGACGCTCTTCGCAAAAACGGACGATGCGGTCGGTCAAGAAACCGTTAGTCGTCACGTGCAGAAAGAGCGGCTGTAGCTTTTCCTGGACCAAGTGCGCGATGTCCAGGAGATCACGACGAACGAACGGTTCGCCGCCCGAAAGACGCACACCGTCCATGCGCGGCATCTGCGAAAAAATGTTCGAGATCTCGTCCAGCGACAGATCGTCCGGCGATGGCTTCTGCCACGAATCGCACATCACGCAACGGGCGTTGCAGGTGAACGTGACGATGTAGGTCAAGAAACGGGGGTCGTCCGGCGGCGAAGACCCGTGGCGCCGACGATTGCGCCACACTGTCCGAAGATAAGAAAGTGAGCGCTTCAAGTCTTTGCTCCCTAAGCGGCTGTTGCCGCTTGTATTTGCGAGGGTGCTGCCAGATGTTGGCGAATGATGCGCAGCGCCTCGGGATTGCCGCATAAAACGTTGCGATCGACTCGCGGCCTGAGACTGCCCGCTCCGTCCAGGAACTTACGGATCGTCGACCCGGTGAGCTCTTTCATCGCCATCGCCATGCCGGCGCCCGAGCGGTCCAGGAAGTGAGCGTTGATCTCTTGCTCACGGTTACCCGGCTCGGGCATCGCCAGCACCGGTTTGCCGAGGTAGAGCGCCTCGCCGAGCAACTGGTTACCGGCGGTGGTGATCAATGCCCGACTGCTCGCCAGATCCTCGGCAAAGCCCTGGATCGACGCGCGATGAAAACTTAAACGACCTTGCCGTGGCCGCTCCCCCATGCCATAGACCCGAACTTCGCAGCCACAACCGGCCAGCGCATCCAGCACCGGTGCCGGCGGCTGACGGCGAAGATAAGCCAACAGGTGACGCCCACTCTCCGGTTTTGCCCAAATGATCTCACGCCGAAGCAGCACGCCGATCTGGGTCACCCGCTTGAGCCCGGCCTTGAGACGAGGAAAATAGAATGACGACACGATACTGTGTGTCTGACCCTGAAAATAGGCCCGGACAAACAAAGCCATCAAGGCCGCGTAGGAGCGCAGGTAGAACGGCAGGCTGCCCAAGTCATAGGTCACCAGGAAATGCTGGTGATCCAAACTGACAAACGGCACGCCGCAGCCCTGCGCCGCGCGCGGCAGGCTGGGCTCGAAATCGGTCAGCACGAGATCTGGCTCATCAGCCTCGAAGTCGCGCTCCAGGCGAGCCAGGAGACGCGGGAGACCGGTGATGTAGCCAAGGCTTTCCCAGCCTGTCTTCAAATACTGCAACCGCCGATCGGCAGAATAGTGGAATCGCAAGCCGGGAATCTGACGGACCTCGATCTCGGTGCCGCGGTAGTGGGGTTCGAGCATGTCGTAGGCCAGATCCGGAGCGTAGAGCACAATCCGATGATCATCCCTCAAATCTTCGATCAGCGTGCAGGCGCGAGCCGCGTGGCCTCGGCCTTCACCAGAAACGGCATAGAAAAGGGTGCTCATAACTCGGCTCCACGTTCGGCGTCATTTGAACCCTGCTGTTCAAAAGCATAGCCGGCCGACCGGAGAGGCCGATAAAAGGGTTTCCAAGAAACCATAAAGATATGGCCGTCGCTTCACGCGACGGCCATATCCCTTTCACCGATATTTAATGAAGATCACCGCTGTCTTTACATCAGCCGTAGCGGCCTTCGATGTAGTCCGCCGTCTCTTTGTGCTGTGGCGTGACGAACATCTCGTCGGTGGCTGTGTGCTCGATGACCTTACCCAGCAGCATGAAAATACATTCTTCGCTGGCCCGCCGAGCCTGGGCCATGTTATGAGTGACGATCAGAATGGTGTATTCACCGCGCAGTTCCCAGATCAGTTCTTCCACCGCTTCGGTGCCCGCCGGATCGAGCGCCGAGCAGGGCTCGTCCATCAGCAACACCGCGGGTTTGACCGGCAGCAGCCGCGCGATGCACAGCTTCTGCTGCTCTTCGAGCGAGAGGTCACGGGCGCCGCGATCCAGGCGATCCTTGACCGTATCCCACAGCAGCACCTTGCGCAGGGCGCTCTCGACGATCTCGTCGCGCTGTGAGGTCGTCAGCTGCTTGTGTCCCGTGTCGTGCAGCTTGTGACCGAAGAGAACGTTGTCGCGGATCGAAAGAGGCAGCGGATTGGGACGCTGGAAGACCATGCCCACCTGCTTGCGCACCTGCACCAGCTCGACGTCATCGCCGAAGATGTCGTGACCGAGGACCTCGATCGAGCCAGTGGTGCGCACATAACCCAGGCGCTCGATGATGCGGTTAACGCTGCGCAGGAACGTCGTCTTACCGCACCCCGACGGGCCGATCATCGAGGTGATCATGCCCTGCTTGATCTCCAGGTCGACGTCGAATAGCGCCTGGAACGTGCCGTACCAGAGGTTCAGTTTCTGGGTGTCGATAGCGATGTTTGCGTGATCAGCCAAAACGCCCCTCCTGGTTCGCAGGCTTCCATGGTTCGCACCGCGCCGGACACCACGGATTAAAATCCGTGGCTATATGCTCAGGTCCCTCCGGGACCAGGATTGGCGTCCCGTAGGGACGCGAGGCTATAGCCACGGGTTTCAACCCGTGGAACGGTGCCGATGCGTGATCAGCCAAAACGCCCCTCCAAATTCGCCAGCCACCACGGATTAAAATCCGTGGCACCATGCTTCGGTCCCCGCGGGACCAGGATTTCCGTCCCGCAGGGACGCGAGGGTATAGCCACGGGTTTCAACCCGTGGAACGGTGCCGATCCGCCGCTAGCCAAAACGCCCCTCCACATAGTCACGGGTCCGCTGATCCTGCACCGTGCCGGTGAACAGCTCCTCGGTGTCGCCGACCTCGACCAACTCGCCGGTCAAGAAGAACGCCGTGCGATCCGCCAGGCGCCTGGCCTGCTGCACAAGGTTGGTGACCAGCACGATGGTGATCTCGTCCTTGAGCTCCTTGAGCACGTCCTCGATGCGCATCGTGGTCACCGGGTCGACGGCGATCGAGAACTCGTCGAGCAACAGCAACTCCGGGTCCTGGGACAGGGCGCGAGCAATGGTCAACCGCTGCTGCTGGCCGCCCGAAAGCAGGCTGCCGAGGGAATCGAGTCGATCCTTGACTTCGTCCCACAGGGCGGCTCGGGTCAGACAGCGCTCGACGATGACGTCGAGGTCGGCCTTCTTTCGCGTGCCGGCGAGCCGGGGTGCCAGGGCGACGTTGTCGTAGATCGACAGCGGCAACCCCACCGGCAACGGAAAAACGACGCCGATCTTGCGACGCAGAGCATAGACATTGCGCCACTTGCGCACCTCTCGGCCCTCGAACACCACCTCGCCGCTCACCCGCATCGACGGCGTGAAGTCGTCCATGCGATTGAGCGCTCGCAAAAATGAGGTCTTGCCGCTGCCGGCGGGCCCGATGATGCCGAAGATCTCGTGCTCGCGAATCTCGAAGTTGACGCCGGACAGCGCCTGCTTGGCGCCATAGTGAATCGCCAGATCCTTGACCGCGACTTTGGTGCGCTCCGCTACCACTTCTTTTTCCCCCGCAGGTACATGCGAAAGGCGATCGAGATCGCATTCATCGACAGCACCATGGCGATCAGCACCAGGGCGACGCCGTAGGGCATCGCCTCGGGCACCCCCGGCACCTGGGTCGAGATCACGAAGAGATGCAGCGACATCGCCATCGTCTGGTCGAAGACGCTCTGAGGCAAGAACGGCAAAAAGAACGCCGCGCCGGTGAACATGATCGGCGCGGTCTCGCCGGTGGTGCGCGACACCTCGAGAATGACACCGGTCAAGATGCCGCTGATCGAGTTGGGTAGCACCACCTTGCGGATGGTCTGCCAGCGGGTGGCACCCATGTTCCAGCACGCCTCACGAAACGCCATCGGTACCGCCTGCAGCGACTCACGGGTGGCCACGATCACCACCGGCAGGGTCATCACCGCCAGGGTCAAGCTGGCGGCCAGAATACTGGTGCCGAACTTGAAAAACAGCACGAAAGCGCCGACGCCGAACAGCGCGTGCACGATCGAGGGCACACCGGCGAGATTGATGATCGCCAGGTTGATCAGCCGGGTCAGCCAGTTGTCCGGCGCGTACTCGGACAGATAGAGCGCCGCCGCCACGCCCACCGGCACCGAGGCCAGGAGCGCCACGGTCACCAACCAGACGGTGCCGACGAGAGCCGGAAAGATGCCGCCGGCGGTCATGCCGTCCTTGGGCTCGGTGAGCAGAAAGTCGATCGACAGCACCGGCCCGCCTTTCCAGACCAGAACGCCGAGGATGACCAGCACCGGCAGGATCAGGAGCAGCGTCATCAGGAGAAACAACATCCTGACGAGACCTTGGGTCTGGTGGTTCTTGCGGTTGAGATCAGTAGCTTCGAACATCGTCTTAGTCGTTATTGATCAGTCATTCATGATCAGACATCAGTCCAGGCCGGCATCGCCGCTTCACTTCTTCCTGATTCCGCGGACGACCAGGTCAGCGGTGAGGTTGATGATGAAAGTGATGAGAAATAAGAAGATGCCGAGGGTAAATAGCGCCCGATAGTGATCGGAGCCGACGGCGGTCTCGCCGAGCTCGGCGGCGATCGTCGCGGTGAGCGCCCGCACCGAGTCGAAAACGCTGGTCGGCAGGTTGATCGAGTGACCGCTGGCCATCAGGACCGCCATGGTCTCACCGAAGCCACGGCCGACGCCGAGCAATACCGCCGCCACCAGGCCGTTCTTGGCCGCCGGCAAAACCACCCGAAAGATCACCTGCCAGCGGGTCGCGCCGAGGGCCTCCGCCGCCTCACGATAGGTGTCAGGCACCGCCTTGAGCGCATCCTCGGCGATCGTGGTCATGATCGGTGCCGCCATCAATCCCAGGATGAATCCGGAGTTGAGCACGTTGAGACCGACCGGCACATTGAACAGGTCGATGATCAGCGGGTTCATGATCGACAGACCGATAAAGCCCCAGACCACCGACGGAATCGCCGCCAACATCTCGACCAACACTTTGAGCGTCTCGCGGGTCTTGCCAGTGGCGAACTCACCGATGTAGATCGCGGCTCCGAGGGAGAACGGCACCGAGATCACCATTGCCAATCCGGTGACGCTGGCGGTGCCCGCCATCAGGGCCAGCGCACCGTAGGTCGGATTGTGACTCGAGGTCGGCCGCCAGCGAGGCGAGGTGAAGAATTCACCGAAGTCCATGGTCTGGGCGATGAAGCCAAAACCTTCCTTGGTGATGAAAACGAAGATGCCGAGGATGCACAAGATGCCCGAGATTCCGCCGATGAAAACCAGGACCTGGACCACCTTGTCGATGTACCAGTCGAGGTTTCGACGATCGAGCTCAGTGCTCGCGACCGTCCTCGCTGTTGCGCCCTCAGCCATCAGACAGCATCCTTGCCCCGCAGGGTTTCCATCAGACCGAGCAGACGACTCGCGATCTCCTTGTACATCTCCTCGAGCAGCCCTTCAGCCCGCTGCTGATCCATTCCATCCAGGGTGGGTCCCACGTCCCACTCGAGCACAACCGTATGGAACGGAACCTCCGGCAGGTGCGGCCGGACGTCTCCCCCAAAGCTGACGATGACGTGGTAGTCCGCCAGGTCCTCATAAATCGGCAGCTCGGGCTCGAGATTCGCGGTATCGAGGCCGCGTTGCTCCATGAACACCTGCGCTCGCGGCTCGATGCTCTCCGCCGGCGCCCAGCCGGCGCTATGGCACGCCGTGGACTCGGAAAAAGCCTTCCGGCCATACGCTTCGGCGAGCAGGCTGGCGCAGTCGTTCTTCTCGTCGAGAAAGAGGATGCGATAGACCTTGGGCGCCTTGGTCTCGCCGGCGACCGCGAACAGAGTCTCCTCGCAGATATTCTTGGCCTGGGCAATCACTCGACTGAAGCGGTTGAAGACCACCAGCAGAGCAAAGAGATCGCTCAGCGGTATCTCACGTTCTTCACCCATGAGCAGAAGATCCTTGAAGACCTTGCTCGAGGCGGCCGAAGCCTGTGAGACCATGCCTATGGTACCGCGGGCAAGATCGGCCGAGCCTTCGTTCCAGGCACGCATCGCCTGGCGCAAGACACCGCGACTCTGGTCGGCTATCAAGTCGATGTCGCGAGCCAGAGCCGGCGAAGGCACCGCGGACAGCTGCACCGCCTCGCGACAGATGGTAGAGGCATAGTCGCCGATCCGCTCGAGCCCGACGCCCAGCCTGAGCGCCGAAGAAACGAACCGAAGGTGGCCGGCGCTCGGCAGGTGACGGGCGACGAAAGCGTGGCAGGCCTGATCGATGAACCGGATCTCCCGATTGATCGGGTGGTCGTTGACGATCGTCTCGTAGGCCAGGGCGCGATCGCCGGTCAACAACGCGTGCACGGCGGTCTTGTTCGCCGCCTCGACCTGAGCTCCGATCGCCTTGAGTCGGCCGCGGATCTTATTGAGATCGGCTTCCAGTCTTTCTTCGTAGTGACTCATTTACTTTCCGCCTGACGGCCATCCGCTGTTGGTGATCAGTCATCACTGATCCGTGATCCTCGCGCTGAGCTCGAACCCGATCACCGATGACTGAGACTGAGGACTTGTCTCTGAATCAACACGTCACCGGGCGCACCGGCGCGTAGCCCTTTTCCTGGATGATGCACTGCCCGACATCGGAGAGAATCCAGTCGAGGTAGGTCTTGACCGCACCGGCCGGCTCGCCGCGGGTGTACATGAACAGCGGCCGGGCGATCGGATAGCTGCCGTCGATGGCGGTAGCGGAGGACGGGTTGACGCACTCCGCACCGTCCTCGGCCGAGACACAAGCCTTCTTGATGTGATCGGTAGCGTACGCCAGACCGCTGTAACCGATGGCACAAGGGGTCTTCTCGACCAGGTCGACGACATCCTTCGAGCCGTGCATGTCGCGCGAACCCAGCTTGAAGTCGCGCTTCTTGCCGAGCACCGCTTCCTGAAAGTAGACGTAGGTACCGGAGTTGTTCTGGCGACTGACGCGCACGATCTCGTCGCTGTCGCAGCCCGGCACCGTCAATCCGAGCTGGCTCCACGTCTCGGTCGTACCGCCTTCACCATAGATGTCCGCCAATTGTGGGATCGAGAGCGACTCGGCAGGGTTGTCGTGGTGCAGGTAGACCGCCAGAGCATCGAAGCCGACCACGTGCTCGACCGGCTCGATGCCGTTCTGCTTCGCCATGTCGACCTCTTTGTCCTTCATCTTGCGGCTGGCGTTGGCCAGGTCGACGGTGCCGTTGATCAGCGCCGAGATACCGGTGCCCGATCCGCCGCCGGAGACCGCCACGGCGACGTTGGCGTCGACGTCTTTATAGGCCTCGGCCCAGGCCTGGGCGACGTTGACCAGGGTGTCGGAACCCTTGTTCTGAATCAGGGTGCGCTGGCCGGAACTGCCGGCTTCACCGCCGTCGCCGGACGGACGGGAGCAGGCTGCGAGCACCAGGATCAGCGCCGGCAATACCAGAGAGATCATCGTCTTCTTCATCGGTTTCTCCTCGATGACACGGTTCTACGGAGCGGCAATCGATCTTTACCGGACCTTAATAAAACCCTGTGACGACGATGTGACAGCGCACCGAGCTTCCTGTGACAGGGACCGTAGGGCCGCCACCTATTGCTCTACCTCAGAGGTCGCGCGGGTGGAGCGAGCACGGGCGAGGATGTCTGAGCGCGCCGGCGAAGCGCTATGACGAAGCCGCTGATGAACTCCGCTGACAGTTCCTCGCCGAAGGCCAGGCGAGTTACGCAGCGCCGCGCGTAGCCCACCCGCGCGACCGGCCTGCCAGCGTTTGCACCCCTCGGGTGCCAGCATATAGCCACGGGTTTCAACCCGTGGTGTGGGCTACGCGTTCTTGACGATGGTCACCGGAATCGGCGACAAGTGTGCGACCCGTTCCGCCACCGAGCCCAACAGCAGGCGAGAGAGACCGTTACGGCCGCGGCTGCCCATGACGATCATCTGGGCATCGACATCATCCGCGACTTCCAGGACCCGGGTGATCGGCAGACCGGACTCCAGACGGTGATCCACATCCCCGAGCAATCGCGGGTGCTCCTCGCCCATCCGAGTGAGAAAGTCCGACATCATCTCGGCGGCAGCCTCCTCGATGCGTTTGAGATGCTTGTTCTTTCGAAGATAGTAGCCCGGAGAAGATGCGGAATCGTGAACCACGTGCAGCGCCAGAAGCGGTGCTTCGAAGCGGCGCGCGGCCTGCGCCGCCCAGACCAGAGCCCGCTCCGAGAAGGATGAAAAGTCAACGGCGGCCAGAATCGGCCCCGCTACCGCCTGTTTTGAGGCGTCGAAGCTCGCGGCCCTATCGGCAGAGCAAGTCTTCTGGGTAGCGCTGAAGCTCGCCTCCCCTACCATCTGCAGCATCTCCGCGTCTCGCTTTCCCGCGCAACCTCGGCTCGAGAACGCCAATGACTCGCCGGAGCACGGAGATCATTTTTATCGAAACGGCATCAAGATTCGATAAAGATTCGATCAAAAACCGCGGATCAAAAACCGCGGATCAAGAACCGCGGATCAGGGTTCAGGAGTCTTCCCGGTCTTTCCATCCTTGACGATGGTCACCGGGATCGGCGACAGCCGCGCCACCCGCTCCGCCTTCGATCCCAGCAACAGATGTTCCAGGCCGGTACGTCCCTGACTGCCCATGACGATCATCTGTGCGCCGGTCTTCTCCGCCACTTCCAGGATCCGGTTGACCGGTAGGCCGACCACCAGGAGATGATCCAGCTTGGCGAGAAGCCTAGGATGCTGTTTGCGGTTTTGCTCCAGGAAATCCGCCATCATCTCGGCGGCGGCCTCTTCGATGCGTCGCAGGTGTTTCTTGTGCTTCTTCACCTGCTCGTAGTAGCCCGGCGCCGATGCTGAATCGTGCACGACGTGGAGCACCAGAAGTGGCGCGCCGAATTGGCGCGCCGCGCGCGCGGCCCACACCAGGGCCCGCTCGGAGAATGCCGAGAAATCGACAGCGACCAGAATCGGAGCGGTCGCCACGGCCTCGGCCCGATCGGATTTCTTGGGCAACTTCTTCATCCTTCCTTCGTCGGTTCGACCGCGGGCCCGGGAGAGAATTGCCCAGTGGATAGGCCGTTCTCCTCGGCGGTCGGACGGGCGATTCGCTTGGCGAAGTAATAGATGCGCTTCAAGGCTTCGACCAGCTCAGTTTCGATACGGAACGCCGGCAGGCGATTCGGGTCGGGCGCCGCCAGACGCTCGATCAGATGGCCTTCGGCCTCTTCGGCCAGGCGATTGATCTCCGACTTGGCCTCGACCACCTCGAGCGCCGCAGCGGCATCGTCCGACGCCACCGCTTCGGTCGCCCGCTCGACCGCCCACTGCACCTTCTCGTGCAGACCGCGCAAGACCTCGCGGGTCGACGGACTGATCTCGAAGCCTTTGGACAAGCGGGCCATGCCGGCCTCTACCAGGTTGGTCTCGATCATGTCGCCGATGTTCTCGAAGTAATTGGCCGCGCCCAGACGTCGCGACAGCAACTGCGACTGTTCGTCGGTCAGGTTCTCGTGGGAAAGCCGGCCGAGATAGGTGACCAGGGCGCCGTGCAGCCGGTCGACCTCCTCGTCCATCTTTTCCAGCTCCTTGAGATCTTGCTCGCCACCCTTGAGCACCGGATCGATCGCCCCGCGCACCATCTGGAGGGCGGCGGCACCGAGACGCCCCAGCTCCATGCGCACCAGGTCCAACGCCAGAGCCGGGGTATGCACCACCAGATCGTCGAGGTAGCGGCGATCGATCGCCGTCTCAGCCTCTTCCTCGCCCAGGGTTCGATCCGGCACGATCCATTCGACGATGCGCGCGATGATCGGAGTGAAACCGATGAACATCGCCATGTTGGCGAAATTGAACGTGGTGTGGGCGTTGGCGATCTGTCGCGGGGTTTCGGCCTTGAGCGCGTCGACGCCGGCAAGCCCTTCGGCCACCGGCGAGATCGACCGGACGAAGTCCGCCAGCGGGCCGAGCAGGTTCAGCCAGATCAGGACCCCGGCGGAGTTGAACAGAATGTGAACCACGGCCGCCCTCACCGCCTCCCGAGGCTTGCCGATCGAGGCCAGGAAGGCGGTGATGCAGGTGCCGATATTCGCGCCCATGACCAGGGCGATGCCGGCTTCGAGCGCCAGGAAGCCCTGGCTGGCAAGCACGATGATGACGCCGGTGGTGGCTGAAGAGCTCTGGATCAACGCAGTGAACGTGGCGCTGAACAACACCGCCAGCGCCGGGCTCTCCATGTTCTGCATCATTCGGATGAAGGGCTCATAGCTGCGCAGCGGGCTGGTCGCGTCCTTCATCAGCTCCATGCCGAAGAAGATCAGCCCCAGCCCCATCACCATGGCGCCGTAGAGTTTCACCTTCGGCGACTTCGGAATGAACGACATGGCAAAGCCCAGCGCCACCAGCACCAGCGAGTACTTGGTGACTTTGAAGGCGATGATCTGGGCGGTGATCGTGGTGCCGATCTCCGCTCCCATGATGATGCCGATCGACTGGGAGAGCGACAGCAAGCCAGCCGAGATGAAGCCCACGACCAGGACCGTGGTGACCGACGACGACTGGATGGTGGCGGTGATGACGGCTCCGGTCAGAACTCCCTTGAAGCGATTGCTGGTCATCCGAGCCAGCAGGTTCTTCATCCGATCGCCGGCGATCACCTTGAGCGAATCGGTCATCTTCTCCATTCCATAGAGGAATAGAGCCAGGCCGCCAACGAGGCCGATGATGATCGTACCGATCTCTAAATTCACTATGGTCTGCTCCTCGGACAGATCACCGTCGCCAGAGAAGATGCTGACTTTTCCGCCGTAAGACGCATCTTCTTTGATTGGATCGCGATCGGCATCGGCGCTTGTTCGCCAACCTTGCCCCGAGCAAGATTATAAATCTTTGGTGAAGAAAGCATACCCCACTGTTAAGATCTGGTAAAGATGACCCGAATCACCATCGTCGAAGACGAGAGCACAATCGCCGAGATCCTCCAGTACAACCTGGAGCAAGCGGGCTTCGAAGTCGACGTCGAAAGCGAGGGAGACCTGGCGTTGGTAGCCATTCGGCGGCGGGTACCGGACTTGATCCTGCTCGACCTGATGCTACCCGGTCTCGACGGCCTCGAGCTGACGCGACTCTTGAAACGCGACCCGACGACCGCCGACGTGCCGCTGATCATCTTGACCGCCAAGGGCGGCGAAACCGACCGCATCGTCGGGCTCGAGCTGGGCGCCGACGACTACGTCACCAAGCCGTTCAGCCCACGCGAAGTGGTGCTGCGAGTCAAGGCGGTGCTGCGTCGCCGCAATTCCAGCGAGCCGCCGAGCGAGAGCTTCGAGGCGGGCGGTATCCGAGTCGACATCGAGGCCCATCGCGCCTGGGCTGTCGGCGAGGAGGTGGCGCTGACCGCCACCGAGTTCCGGCTGCTGACGGTCCTGGTCGAGCGCCGCGGTCGAGTGCAACGCCGCAACTGCCTGTTGCGCGACGTCTGGGGCTACAACGACGACGTCGACAGCCGCACTGTCGACACCCACGTCCGTCGACTGCGCCGCAAGCTGAAGTCCGCCGGCGAACAGATAGAGACCGTGGTCGGTGTCGGCTATCGCCTGCGGGCCTGAAGCCCGCCTAATCCGTGAAACTTTTTCGCCTCTATCCCCGGCTGCGCTTCTTGCTGGTGTGGCCGCTGCTCGCAGTCACCCTGGTGACCGTCCCACTGTTCTGGTTCCTGGTCGCCGGCCCGCTCGAAAATGGTATCGCGACCCTCTTGCTCGACTCCGTCGAGATCCTCTGGCCTCAAGCCGCCGCGGCCCTCGACTCAGACGGCACCCGAACCCAGGAGAAGATCCGCAATCTGGCGGCCGGAAGCTCCATCCGCATCACCCTGATCGACGCTCGAGGCCAGGTGCTCGCCGAGAGCTCGCTGACCTGGGAAGAGACCCAGCGTATGGACAACCACGGCACGCGGCCGGAGGTGCGCCAGGCCTTCGAAACCGGTCGGGGGACCGCGGTTCGGCGCAGCTCCACCACCGAATTGATCTACGCCTACGCCGCGGGCAGCTTCACCGCGCGCGATGGCCGAGAATACGTGCTGCGGCTCGCTCGCCCGCTGGAGCAGGTTGGATTCCTCCGTCGTAACCTGGCCGGCGTCCTGCTGCTCGGTGCGGTCGCGGCTCTGGTCCTGCTCGGGCCGATCTCATGGTGGCTGAATCGCACCCTCTTTCGTCCCCTCCGGCGGATCATCGACGGCGCGGATCGCCTGGCAGCCGGCGAGCTCGGCAGTCGTGTCGCCGTGCCGGACGCCGAAGAGCTCGCCACCCTGGCGACCGGGCTCAATCATCTGGCCGGTCAAGTCGAGACCCAATTACACCGATTCGCCACCGAGCGCGACCATCTGCGAGAGATCCTCGCCAGCATGTCCGAGGGTGTCCTGGTCCTCGATGCCGACGGTCAGGTGAAGCTGACCAACTCGGTGTTTCGACGCATCTTCGGTCTCGAAGCCGAAGGCGGCGATCCTCGGCAGGACAACCCAAAGGGGCATGGAGCACCCGGTTCTGACGACTCAGGGCTGAGCCATGAGATTCCGAGTCAGGCGGAGGTTCTCGAGGCTTTGACCCGGCTGGTCGCGACCGCCCGCGACACCGGCGAGTCGTGCAGCGCCGAGCTCGACCTCGAAGATCCCCGCCGAAATCTCTCACTCATCGCGTCGCCGCTACCCCAGGAGCACGGCTTCGTGGTGGTGGTCCGTGACGTCACCACCGAGCTGCGCCTCGCCGAGGCCCGGCGAGACCTGGTGGCCAATGTCTCCCACGAGCTCAAGACACCGCTGACCGCGATCCGCGGCTACGCCGAGACCCTGGAGGACGGAGCGCTCGAAGATCCCGCGGCGAGCCCACGTTTCATCGGCCGCATCCTGGAACAGTGCCAGCGTCTGGAGTTGTTGCTGAGCGATCTGCTGGTCCTGTCGCAACTCGAACGACTCGACGAGGGTCACGGCGAGGAGACCGTCGACCTCCACCGAGCCGTAGAGCAAGCCGTCGAGGCCTTGGGCACGCGCGCCCGCGAGCGTGGCGTCGAGCTGATCCTGGAGAACGGAGACGAAACGCTGCCGGTCGTCGGCACGAGCTCTGAGGTCGACAACATCCTGCTCAATCTGATCGAAAACGCGATCAAGTACAACCGCGGCGGGGGCACGGTCCACATCACGCTGCGCGAGGACGCCGAGGACGCCGTCATCGAAGTCGCCGATACCGGCATCGGTATCCCGAGCGACATGCTCGATCGGATTTTCGAGCGTTTCTACCGGGTCGACAAGGGACGAGCCCGGGAGCAGGGAGGCACCGGCCTCGGCCTCGCCATCGTCAAACACGCGGTGCGTCGGCTCGGTGGTCGAGTCGAGGTCGAAAGCAAGCTCGGAGAAGGATCGCTCTTCAGGGTTCGGCTGCCGATCAGCAAATAACC
>JAAUYI010027121.1_pt1 | contig 15392 bp, 19 predicted proteins | sample 7278041 | NCBI WGS metagenome assembly JAAUYI01 (sample SAMN14350216, study PRJNA611818) | marine sediment metagenome | isolation source: surface marine sediment (0.6m) | place: French Polynesia: Moorea | collected 2018-08
ATACAGATGAACCTCACCCCCTTCCCCTCTGTTGCAAGTTCGGAGAGGGGTGTCCGCAGGACGGGGTGAGGTTCCCTCGTGTATTGGACTCAACTGAAAAGCGCTATATATGAGTTACCATGACTTGCAATGGGATTTGACTCCTTTGTTGGAGGTTATTTTCCCTGATTAAATCCCCATAACACACATCTGCACCAGGGTCAGAAACCGGGTTTATTGGCAATATTTACCTGTAAAAAACCTAATTTTTCGTTGATAAACCCGGTTTCTCAATGGTTGCCCTTGAATGGTGCAAGATATGAGATAAGCTGAATCACTTACCTTGAGTGCTAAAGTTTGGGTAGGGTAACCCCGTCCCGATGATGAAACAAAAATTAACTTTCGAGTATTATACGTAGCTTTAGTGCTGAAATAACAACTTGGGTTAACAAGACTGGAAGCTTTGTGAAAGTGAGGTTAGAATCGCTTGTGAAAACGTTGAAATCTGAGGTGGAAAGATGAAGACTCCAGAAAAGCTGGCTGCGGGGTGGCTGCTAACACTCGGATTTATGATGATGACGCTATCAGTGTCAGCAGTGCTGAACAAAATCACCATGTACAGGGAATTCCCTCCAGGTATTGAAGATGGTTTATACGATCAGGATGTGACAAACCATGGTGCTGTGGATCAATTGAATAACACGGCTGTCAATGGCATTATTTTTGGCGTTCCCAGCATAGTATTAGGGAGTTGGTTAGCATTAGGATTTTACCGTGAAAATAAGCAGGAGCAAAAAGCTCTAACTCACGAGAATAATCAGCGTCTGCAATCGCTATTTTATAAAATGATTCAAGAAAATCAAGGACGAGTAACTGTATTAGGTTTTGCCATGCAGTCACAATTACCACCAGCAGATGCTAGACAATATCTGGATGAGCAAGCTAAAGTTTTCAATGCTAACTTCAAAATTAATGAAGAAGGTGCAGTATCCTACTATTTTGATGTTTAAGAAATTGGAGAAAAAGTATAGTTGACAACGGATTATATAACAGATGTAACGTATTATTTTTCCATCTGTAAGGGTTAATCATACATTACATAGGTTTTTGAACTGTTGTCACAGTTGCTAAAACTATAAAATTTTGGCTAATTAGCTACATTTTCTAAAATAGAATCATGCTGTAAATGGTGTAATCCTTTTTGTTTGAGGAGTGTAACAGTTGAATTTTTCCAATCAAAATTGTCATCCACAATCCAAAATGGTATAACTCCATGACGCAGATTTTTTTGAGCATAGGAGCAATTTTAGCCGGTTTATCTGTTGCTGCTGGTGCTTTTGCTTCCCATGGTTTACAGGATAAAATCAGTGAGCGATCGCTCTCAATTTTTCAAGTTGGTGCTCGCTATCAAATGTATCATGCCCTGGCACTGTTGGTAGTAGCATTGCTGATAACTCGTACTCAGTCTCCTCCAGCCACTCTTTTAGCATCGGGGTGGCTGTTTATTATCGGAATTGCGATTTTTTCTGGTAGTTTATATGCCCTCAGCTTAACTGGTATTAAAATCCTGGGAGCAATTACACCATTGGGAGGAGCTGCTTTTATCGCTGGCTGGAGTGCTTTAGCTGTTGCAGCATTCAGTTTTAAGTATTAGCGCTATCCTTAATTTACGTACTATTAACTATTAATTTAATTAGATGTGCGTAGATTTTTAGAAGCGCTAGTACTCGACCAAACCAAGATTGCCGGGTAAAGGCAGAGAGGGGGAAGAGGGGGAAGAGGGGAAAGAGGGGGAAGAGGGGGGAGAAAAAACTTTGTTCTTTCCTTATTAACCCCGCATAGTTTACTTGGTGGAGTACTAGTGGTTTGTCCCATTAATTTTGAGGGGTTTCCATCACACCCACCTGGGACTATAAGTCCCAGTCTAATAGTCAAAGTCATATAAATATGACTATAAAACTAGCCATCAAAACTAATGGCACAGAACACTAGGAATTGACTGCTAGTGCTTCTGCTTGGAATTGGTGGCTATCATCTAAACACCAACTATTGGTCTGAGTAGCTTCACCATTTTCTACGGAAACTATAATATACGAGTATTCCTGCCAAGCACACATGCGGTCAAATTCCGAGGGAATTGCTTGATAATCCGGATGGGAGTGATAAATACCAACGATATCAAGACAGCGCTCCCTTGCTTGTTTCTGTGCCTGTAACATTACCAAGGGTGCGATGGCATATCTTCGCCTTTTACTGTACTCTTTGACATCACCAGGGAAATCTATCGCTGCTTCTGGTTCCCAGGCGTTTTCTGTAGGCATAACTTCTACGGTAGTTTTGTCGTCACCCAGCAAATGTCCGAATATAATGCCACAGCACTCTTCTGGGTAGGTACTTTCTGCATGATTGTGAATGGCTTGGAGGTGTTCGCTCAACAATTGAATCATCTAGTTTTTGCTATTAGTACCCTACATATCAAGCAATTGTTTTTATGGGTTATTTTTTATGGGTTATTATTATTTATCTGTTTAATCTCTGAAATCCTTAATTGACACGTTAATCCTATTTTGTCAAGTACAGAGTATTTAGGGGTTTGTGGGGGTAGTGAAAATTGGTCTTTTCTTATGTCATCAAAATTTTACTTTGAGGCGAGTTACTACGGTATAAGTAGGGTTGTAGCTGTTTTGGGTAAGCAATGGTCACACTATGCCCCAAATACGTTTTTTTAATCATAGCATGAAACAACGCAATTGCGTCAAGAAATTAGGAAGGATTTTCAATAAAAATTTGACAAAAAATGGACATTCATTGTAATTGCAAAATTAAATTGCTTGTAATATAAGTTTTTATTATGAATAATCGGAGTGTTAGTTGAGGATAGCGATCGCATCATTCAGATTTTTCCCTATTCCCTATTTCCTATTCCCTATTCCCTATTCCCTTATTGTTAAGACAACGACGATTAGAAGTTAGTATTTTTCAGCTTTGCGATCGCCACTTCCAAGACTTCCTTAACTTCTACTACGCTGCTTACAAGACGGTCATAGTCAGATATTTGAAGATATTCCATCTCATAACACAGTAACAGCAGATATTCTACTTCTATGGTGGCATCTAGCGCCAGATTCAAGAAATCGACTTGTTCTTGCTTCTCATCCTTATGGCTTCCCTGAGCAATTTTAATGGGAATAGTAGAACAAGCTAAACGAATTTGTTGAGTTAAACCGAGTATTTCAGACTCTGGAAACTCTCGGGTAGTTTTGTAAACTGCAACTGTTAGTTCGTGGGCTTTATCCCACTCTTTTAATTGTCTAAAGTCAGTCATATAAATTACGAAGTATTTAGGTGTAAGCCTTGGCGGAGGCTATTACAAATTACGAATTATTCTATTACATTACGACATCAAACTACCATATAAAATAGGCACGATGTTGATAAAATCGGCATTTTTTATTTTGGTTTTTGTAGACGCATTAGCGGAACCTCTGTAGGTATGAGTGACTTTTGACTTTTATTAGTGGATTTTACCAGCTCCTAAATATAATTCTCCCACCTGGGGGTCATTTAACAAATCAGGTCCCGAACCAGAAATTGCATCTCGTCCCGACTCCAGTACGTAACCGCGATGGGACATTTCTAAAGCCTTGCGGGCATTTTGTTCTACTAAGATAATAGATGTACCTGCTTGATTAATTTGTTTAATCTGTTCAAATACTTGGGTTACCAAAATAGGAGATAAAGCCGCTGAAGGTTCATCTAAAATTAACAGTTGAGGCTCTAGCATCAAAGCTTTACCCATGGCTAACATTTGACGTTCACCTCCAGAAAGTGTACCAGCCCGTTGGCGACGTCGTTGTGCGAGCTTAGGAAACATGATATATATTTTATCTTTAAGTGGTGCAATGGGAGCATTACTAACAAAGGCACCCATTTCCAGGTTTTCTTCCACGGTGAGTGATGAGAAAACATTGGAAATTTGCGGAACATAAGACATCCCTAACTGCACGATTTCATTTGACTTTAACCCAGTTATATTTTTTCCTTTAAAAGTAATTGTGCCTGTATGGGGAGTTAAAAGTCCAAAAATGGTTTTTGCTAAGGTAGATTTACCAGCACCATTGGGACCAATAACTGTTACCAATTCCCCTTGTTTGACTTGGAAATTTATACCTTGTAGAATATCCACATCTTTGATGTAGCCAGCGTGGACATTTTGAACTTCTAGTAAATATTCATTAGTCATAACTCCTAACTCCTAACTCCTAATTTCTAACTCCTAACTCCTAACTTTTCTAGTTCCTATGATGGCGTTTTTTGCAAATCGGGACGTTCTTCGGGAACAATAGCCTCGTCTACTGGACATACTTGCAAACATATACCACAGTCGATGCAAGTGGCAAAGTCAATCCAGTACCAATCGGTTCCCTTGACATTTTTACCAGGACCTGGATGAATGCAAGCTACTGGACAGGCATCTACGCAATCAGCAACGCCTTCACAAACCTCTGTAACAATGGTGTGTGCCATAGTTTTGCTCCATATTTACTAACATTTGCTAACAAATACTTCCTGCTTCCCTGTAGCAACGTCGGCGTTATCTACTCCACAGGCTGTCACGGTCGAACTGACCGCCATAGCCAGATTAATACTGGCATTGCTCAAATCTCTGTCACACTCAAAGCCACAATTTCCACATTTGAAAGTGCGTTCTGAAAGCGCCAGAGATTCTTTTTTATGCCCACAATTAGAGCAAGTTTTCGTAGACGCGCTCCGCGCGGCTTCTCGTAGAGAAGATGGGAACCATCTATCAACTATTACCAACTGCGAACCGTAAAGCTTGCATTTATATTCAAGCTGTCTTTTGAACTCGTAAAAGCCCATATCAGCAATAGCTTTTGACAGCTTGCCGTTAACCATCATTAGTATTTGCTTGGTTAAAGCCAGACCCCAGTTCCAAGCGTGTCTTGCTGTCCCCGCATTTTGAGACAACAAAATTAACTGCTGTTTGTTTGGTTTGACTTCTGTCTTGAATCCTAATAGCATATCTACATTATTGTACTGCATATTGCCTAACTATGAAAGATGAGCGCAAAGTAACAATAAGGATTCCACAGACAGAGCTTGATATTTTAGAGGCATACTGTGAGCAAACATCAAGGACTAAGAGCGATGTGTTACGCGAACTAATTCGGAAACTGTCAACAAAACTGAGGAAAAGTTAGTATTTGTTAGTATTTCGACTACTGTTGATTAACCCTCTATTCGGATCGCAATCTCTGTATTTAGCCTCACAATCGACTAAACAAGTATAAAGCGTCAAGAAGGATAAAGATGCCTTTGCTGTAGACACTAGCCTGTGGGAATGCTCCGTGTACAGACTTGAATTGACTCAATTATTGGTGAACCATCAGCTTTTACCCAAGCAATTTGAGCTATACCGCGATCGCGTGCATATTCCCTAATTTCATCCTTACCCTTAACTCCCAACTCCATTTCTACACGCACTAAATGCGTAGAATTACGGAGCTTGTCCGCATAGGTGAAGGCAGCAGCATATGCACTCTGATTTTCCGGCACTACCAACCAGTTACTTACTGGTATTGATTGCGGTAATTGCTGATATTTAATCACAACTTCGTATAAATCTTCCAGATTTATTGCAAAGCCAATACCGGGAATATTTTCTCCCTGGGGGTGATATAGTGCCAAAAGTTGGTCATAACGACCGCCACGCCCTAAAACCCTAGCGCCTAGTTTGGTATCACTAACTACTTCAAATACAATACCTGTATAGTAGTCAAAGGTTTCGATCAAGCTCAAATCCAGAATCAAGGAAAAATTTGCCCGAGATTCTAGCAACTCGACCAAAGATTTAAGGTTGCTAACCGCTTCATGCTGGGATGGTTCTAAACCAAGACTGATGACTCTCTCCAAGACATCAGCACTATTTCCCCGTAAATCGAACATAGTGATAGCCCGTTGGCGGAGTTCATCACTCAAAGGCAGTGTGTCTATTGTCACTCTATCCAAATGAGCGATCGCACTACGGACTCGATCCCGTAAATTGTCAGGAAAAGCGTCCAGAAGGGATCGGGTGATGCCGGCTTCACCTAAAACCAAATGCCAACTCTGTAAACCGAGGGCTTGTAAACAATCTGCTATTAATAACAGTACTTCTGCGTCTGCCAGCAAACCGCCACCACCCAATAATTCCACCCCAGCTTGGAAAAATTCCTGAGCCTGGTTGTGGCGTAATTCTGGGGTATGCTGAAACACGTTAGCATTGTAATACAGGCGTTGGGGATAAGTAGCACCTGCCATGCGTGTCACCGCAGTACGGGCAATAGAGGCTGTTAATTCTGGACGCAGCCCCAAATCTTCATCTTCCCCATTTTGCAGTTGAATTACCGTTGAGCGTTGAATTGCACCCCCCGCCATCAGGGTATCCATCCTTTCCAGAGTTGAGGTGATAATTCTGTGATATCCCCAACGGTGAAACACTTGCTGTAATTTGTCTTCAATCCAGTGCTTTTGAGCCACATCAATGGGTAATAAATCCCTAGCTCCCACTGGCGGTTGATACACCATTATTTTTTCTTCCCACCAAACAAACCACCGAATAAACCGCCACCTTCAGATTTATCTGGTTGCTTACCCCCAGTATTTGCACTCGTCTTAGACTTGGCATTACCAGGTTTATGCCCCATCATCTGTTCAATTTTACGTTTTCCCGCTGACGCTGTTTCGTCTTTGGGGTCTAATTGTAAGGCGCGATCAAAATGAACTTTAGCCATTGTGGTTTGATTTTGCTTCAAATACACCACTCCGATCAAGCTATGACAAGTACTATTATTTGGCGCTAGCTTTAAGGCATCCTGTAATTCTACCCTAGCAGAAGCCAATTGATTCTTACCCATCAAATCTTGAGCGCGACGGATGTACTGTTGAACTATGGCAGAATCTTCATTTGCTGGTACTGGGGGTTTTTTCCCAGAAGATTTGTTTGCTGTCGGTGGTTTGGGTGTATTGGAGTTACTGGGAGGAGGTGGAGGAGGAGGGGATGCTTTCTTGGTTTTACCAGCAGTTCGCATTAAATAAACCAAGTTTAATTCGCTGATTTGGGCGATAATTTCTGTTGCTTGCTCTAGGGAATTGTATTGAGTTTGAGCAATTTTGGCGATCGCAGTTTTATAGGCATGTTCTACATTAGGGGTAGTAGTTAACTCTTTAGCCATATCGCTAGTCAATTCTACTGAAGTAGATTCTTCTGCTAAGCGCTTTCCCATTTGCGACAAAATCAGAACATATTCAGCGCGATTACGTTCAGCAGAAAGGGTTTCATAAGCTGGGTTAACTAACTTTGATAATAATTGATTAGCTAACTTTTTTTCCTCTTCACCAGTGGCTTTTAAGCTATCGGGGTGCAGACGGCGAACAATATTCAAATAGCGTTTGCGAATAAATTTAACATCCGCATCCACACTCACGCACAAAATGGCGTGATAATCTATGAAATCATATTTAAAAAGACCACGTTCTATTTTGTTGACAGACATAATAAAGGTTTTGCACCAAAGAAGTCATAAGATTTTTTCTAGTTTACTTTGCTTCTGAGGAATGGCTATAAATTTAACAATGGGAATGGGGAGATGGGGAGATGGGGTGGGGTTTCCCCACCCGAAAGTAGAAAGAATGGGAAGTGAATACCGAATTACCGAAATTGACGTTCTAGGGGTTTGATTTGCTGTAATTCGCGGCTGATGTGGTGATGAAGAGTACCATTAGTGGCAAGAATTCTGCCAGAATCCACTTGTAGGGGGGTTTGATCGTATGCTGTAACTTTTCCCCCAGCTTCTTGGACTAAAACCACCCCAGCAGCAATATCCCAAGGAGAAAGTCCCCTTTCCCAATAACCATCTACCCGTCCACAAGCGACATGGGCTAAATCAATGGATGCTGCACCGCTACGTCTAACTCCTTGAGTCAGATGGGTGAGTTGGCAGAATTCAGCATAATTATTATCAGGGGTTTCCCGGCGATCGTAAGCGAATCCCGTTACCAGCAGAGACTTAGCCAAGGAAGAAGTATCCGAAACCCGAATCGGACGACGATTGCGAGTTGCACCCAAACCAATAGCGGCTCTAAATAGCTCATTTTGGCTCGGATCGTAGATAACCCCTACTTTGGGTACACCAGCAACAAATAACCCTATAGAAACGGCAAAACAGGGGTACTGGTGAGCAAAATTAGTTGTACCATCCAAAGGGTCAATTGCCCAAAGAAATTCATTATCGTCTTGATTACCTAATTTTCCTGATTCTTCTGCGAGAATAGGATGGTCGGGAAAATGACGGCGGATAATATCTAAAATTACAGCTTCTGCAGCCTTATCAGCAGCGGTAACCAAATCCCCAGGACGTCCCTTTTCAATAATTGCATCTTCTACCTTACCCAAGTAACCTTGCAAAACTGCACCAGCAGCTAAAGCCGCTTCTGTCGCAATATCGAGGAATATTTGTAAATTTGTCATTGGTCATTTATCATTAGTTAGGAGGCGCGCAGTAGGGGCGCAAAGCTTGCGCCCAAGAGTTTCGAGTTACCAATTTTTAATTTTTAATTTTTAATTTTTAATGTCTAGCGATATTGACGGCGAAACTCAGAGGGAGATAAACGCATGGGTTTTTCTGGATTCCAAATTCCTTTTCCCATGAGTCGAGCCTTATGTTGCGCACGTTCGAGAGATTGGTCATATTTATGATTAGGCGATCGCCCCACAAACAATGCTTGACCTTCTTTGACTAACTTTTCATTCAATAACTCTTCATCTTTCCAGGCATAAGCCAAAGTTCTGCCAATTTTATCTTTAACTTCGATATCAAATTCTAGGGTTACAGGTTGCTGTGTGCCAATCATTTCCTGGAGGCGTTCTTTTGATTTATCTCCCCAAGGACGTTGACGCAAATCTGGTGCATCAATGCCAATTAATCTTACCTGGGAAATCAAATTCGGTTGTGCCCCCATACCCAGTACTTCCAAAGTTTGTCCACTTACCACCCTTACTACCCTTACCTGCACCTTAATGGGTTGTTCCGGCTTTTTGGGGGACTGACACCCCACCATCAGCAATAAAGAACATATTACCAATAAACTTCTTGCAGAAGTCACGAACAGAGAACTCTTAATAGGGAACAGTAAACAAGAATTGACGCAAACAGCATCGTCAAAATACTTTCGCAACAGAGCTAATATATTTGAATATTTGCGCCTGTGCATCTTGGCGCGAAATAAATCCAAAACTCTAATCCTCATCTAAAGGTAAACCCGTGCGAACTTTCCCTTTACCAAAAAAGCGTCCAAACTGGAGTTCGTAGACCTCATCTTCGTCTTGTGTCTCCACCTCCAAGTCAGTACGGGCATAACTCACACACAACAAGGCATAACCCCGTTCCCGTAACTCCGGCGATAATCCCACCGCTTCCGGTTGATAAATTTCCCCCTTTAGTACCCGCACCGCACAAGTAGTACAAGCACCATTACGACAGGAAAAAGGTAACTCTACCCCCTGTTGTTCCCCACTGTGCAGGATATAGCGATCATCAGGAACTTGTAAACTGTGTTTGACGCCTTTTGCGCGATCGTGAACTTTAACCGTATATGTCTGGGACATGTTTAATTTTGGGATTTTGAGATTTATTTTCTCCTAATTATTGCAGTTTATCGGATTTAGCTGTAATATGGAAAATCGTGACACCTGGAGAGGTGGCCGAGTGGTTGAAGGCGCAGCACTGGAAATGCTGTTTGGGGGCAACTTCAACGAGGGTTCGAATCCCTCCCTCTCCGTTCACAAAGTAAAATCAAAATCAAAAATCAATCAAGGGGTAGGGTGAAATCACAACTACCCCTTTGTGCTACTCCCTTCCCGTCCCTACTCTAAACCCTATCTATTAGTTAGGAATTTGGGTCAAGAACTATAGGAATCCTACTTGAATCTTCCTAAGTAGGGCTATTCGTTGGAGAAATATTATAATCCTGGTATGCGAATCATTGCCCGCACGCAGCAGTTTACGACAATTTTGGGAAACACACCCAGATGCCGAACAACCACTTAAAGCTTGGTATGATGAAGCCTCTCGTGCAGAATGGAATAGTCCAACAGATATTAAAAGCACTTATCGCAACGCCAGTATTATTGCTAATAATCGTGTCGTTTTTAATATCAAAGGCAATGATTACCGCTTAATCGTTCACGTTCGTTATGACATTGGGATTATTTTTATCCGCTTTGTAGGAACGCACTCTGAATACGATAACCTAGACGCGACAACAATTTAAAGTAAGGTATATGCTTGAACCTCGTCCCATCCGAACCGAAGCTGATTACGCAAAAGCACTTAATGAAATTGAAAGATTATTTGATGCAGAACCGAATACACCGGAGTGCGATTTGTTAGAAGTTTTAACGACACTGGTAGAAGCATACGAACAGCGACACTATCCAATTGAAGCACCAGACCCAATTGAGGCAATTTTATATTATCTGGAATCTCGTGGGCTGTCTTGGCAGGAATTAGAGTCTGCTATTGGAAGTCATGAAGAGGTGGGGAAGGTTTTGAATCGCCAGCAACCACTAACACTAGAGATGATTCGGCTTTTACATCAACAATTGGGAATTCCAGCCCAAGTGTTGATTCAACCATACTCTCTAATGAGAAATTCAGCTTAACCCTGTTTAATCACTATCGACACATTTTTGATGTAATCCTTATAGGTCATCTTCTGGCGGGAAGGGAATAACTATTCTGGATAAAATGGAAGCAGTTACAATGAGCGCCTTTTCTCAAGGGTGTTAAATATGGTTATTGGTATTCGCCTGCTCACAGTTGCAGATTATCACCGTATGGCAGAAGTTGGGATTTTTGATCCAGAAGAACGCCTTGAATTAATTGCGGGACAAATTATACAAATGTCAGCAAAAGGAACTGCTCACAGTGCAGCAACTACTCGCACTGCAAAACTACTGAATCAGCAGTTGGGAGAACGGGTATTAGTACGGTTACAAGAACCAATACAACTCGATAATTACTCAGAACCTGAACCAGATATAGCAGTGGTGATGCCTAATCCACTTTACTACGATGACCATCATCCAACCCCTGACGAAGTATTTTTCTTGATTGAAATAGCGGATACCAGTCTCAAATACGACACAGAAAATAAGGCAAAGATTTATGCTAAATCTGGTATTCAAGATTACTGGGTTTTAGATGTCAGTGGACGGAAATTGCATGTTTATCGCTTACCCAACTCAGAGGGTTATCAAAGTGAAATGATTATTTCTGAGGATGTGACAATTTCACCTTTAGCTTTTCCTGATTGTGTAATTCTAGTCAGAGAAATGCTACGTCCTCTGATGAATAAATAGGATGAGGGTTATGAGATTGAGGTTTAACCTTCAGATTTGAGTCTATCAACAACCCGAATTAAATCATATGCACCCCTACTATCTAACTTCTCATAATCAGATGATTCCAAGCCCATTTTCGGAAACTTTTTCGGCTGTGCTATAACCAAAATTGAAGAAATTTCTTCTCCTTTTCCTAACTGATTTCTCACATATTCTCCCGCTGCTTGATTCTGTTTGATGTAAGTTACGGGACGTTGACTATAAAACACCACTGTAGGCTTTTTAAACCCCACCATTACTAATTCTTCCCCTGATTTTTGTATCTGTACTACCGTTGCAGATAATTGTCGTAGGGGTAACTGACGTTCGCCATCAACTATAAATAAAGCAGGGGTAAGAACAAATACCAAAAAGCCTGCAAATGCTAGTAAATTTACGCCCATTAAGGGTAACCACTGCCGACGCAGTAATAATACGGAAATTATCACTGCACTAACCAACCAAATAATACCACCTACGGTTGTCAAACCCGACTGCTGTAATAACTCCCGAAAATTGGGTGCTGCGGGATCTTCTCCAATTAACCGGGGTACGTAAAATAATGCTGCTGAGATGGCTGATACAAGAACTACATTCACCCAAGCGCTAGCTTTAAAATAGGGGTTAGGTGTTAGGTGTTTGGGGGTAGGGTGAAGAATTAGGGGTTGGGTGTTAGGTGTTTGGGGGTAGGGTGAAGAGGTGTTTTTCTCTGGGGGATTTACTTGAACCCCTGTGCTGAATCTTTTCCCTTGTTCCTGAAGCAAGTCACCCCATAATAGTGCAACTAGGATAGCCGCAGCAGGCATTAAAGGCAATACATAACTGGGAAGTTTGGTAACTGCGATGGAAAAAAAGCCAAAGATAGCAGCAAACCAGATAAAAGCAAATAAACCCAATTGCTGGGAACGTGGTTGCGATCGCCAATATTTAGGTTGCCAAAATTTCAATCTCGCCATCGCTACTGGCAAGTATACTGAATAAGGAGCAAAACCCAACAATACCACTATAAAGTAAAAATACCAAGGAGCAGAGTGACCGTTAACAACCTCTGTGAAGCGTTCAATATTATGGTAACCAAAAAAGGAGTTTATATAATTCCAACCATTGTGCCAAATTACTAGCACATACCAAGGGACGGATAAACCCAGGATGATTAATATACCCAGCAGAGGACGCATTTCCCGCAATACTTCCCGTAATTTACCCAGGTACAGCAAAAATGCACCAATAATCAATCCCGGTAAAACTATTCCTACAGGTCCTTTTGTTAAAATTCCCCCAGCAATTAAGACATACAATCCTAGATAAAACCGTGTTTTTACGGATGATTTTTCTGGTTGGGCATAACCCAAAAAAAAGCAAAACAGGGCTGATGCGATACACCCCGTCAGCAGCATATCAGAAACCCCGGTTCTACCCCAAACAATCATTTCCGGATTAAGGGCTATCATTGCTGCTGCTAGTGCGGGGGTTATCCAAAGTCTTTGAGGGGGAGGAATCTTTTCTAAGTCTTCACTTTTGTGCAAATGCCAATGCACGGTATAAAAAGCAAAGCACATAACCACCATAGCGGCGATCGCAGATGGAAGACGTACTCCCCACTCGTTAACTCCGACAATAGCATAGGCGATCGCCTGACACCAGTAAATCAAAGCGGGTTTATCGAAGCGAGTTTCGCCATTGAAAAACGGGGTAATCCAATCACCCGTAATCAGCATTTGACGGGAAGCTTCAGCAAATAGGGGTTCGGTTTCATCAATTAAACCAATACTACCCAAATGCCAAAAAAATGCCACCCCACCAACTACCATCAACCATAAAATTGACAAGCTCACCACAAGGACTGGACGCTTTTCTATATTGTCATTTGTCATTGGTTACTTTAGCAAAATTTCTGGGTTTAAAGCCTCGCACTAGAACGATACTCCGACAATTTCATTTAATACTAATTAGCAATAAGTTTTTTTCTCTGAGATTGAGGAAATAGTAATGTATGATTACAAAGTAAAAGACAAGAAATTTAACTGCAATGGGTGTAGCTAGGAAGTATTGGGTATAAGGCAGCACAAAGAATAGAGAGTGACTTGGTAATCTAGAGTTCCAATTACCCATTACCCATTACCCATTACCCATTACCCATTACCCATTACCCATTACCCATTACCAATTTTAAGTTTAGTTAACTTAGATTGTGACTACTACTCTTAAGTTCCATTCATGCAAAATACTCGTCTCAACAACCTATTTGACACCATTGTTCAGCGTCTGGGACAATGGTTCTTAAATCCATGGCGACGAATATCGCTACTGCTGATGAGTTTTCTGTTCGGTTTTTTCCTGGGAACAGCATTTATCACTGTAGCTGGACAACAGGCTGTATTGGACATTTTTGTCGCCGCTATGTTGGTGATTATCACAGAAGTTAGCAGTAGAATAATTTATAGTCGCACCTCCCAAAAGCCGCGAACACTTTGGGTAGAATCACTTAATTTTCTCAAGGTTGGTCTGATCTACAGTTTGTTTGTGGAAGCCTTTAAATTGGGTTCGTAAGCTGTTCCAGATTTAAATTGCATATTCAAGACGGTCAAGATGCCTATCCCACAAGAAACTGATGGTTTTTGTTTATGCTTTCACAAGATGTGTTTTAGCTTAATCTATAGCGGGGAGACAGTGGGGAGAGGTGGATGTATTCTTGGTTGAATGATATATTAAATGCAACTGAGACTGAGATAGAACCAAAATTGCTGCAAAAGGCTATAGATGCAATCTTAGCTGATAGAGTCACAGCAAAAGCCTTTGGGATTATAGCAGAAAATGTAAGTCAAACCCTCACCTCCAACCCCTCTGCCTCAGAAACACAGATATTAGAAGCCATCCACAGTCGGGTTAATCTCCTTAAAGCTGTATATCCAGCTTTCAGGGAATTCTGTCAAAGCAATCTCCAAGTTGAACCCCAAGAAATGTTGGAGGTGTTGTGGAATTACTGGTTACCTTTGAGTATCAAATTAGCATCCCAGCGCCAAAAACTAGAACGTCCTTTTATACAGGGAATTTTAGGAGGACAGGGAACTGGTAAAACTACAATGTGTGCTGTTCTCTCTCTAATCCTCCGAGAATTAGGTTACTGCACTCTGAGTTTATCCTTAGATGACTTGTATAAAACTTATAAAGAACGCCTCACATTACAACAGCAAGATCCCCGCTTAATTTGGCGAGGACCTCCAGGAACCCATGATGTGGAAATTGGTATAAATTTACTAGATAAAATCCGTCAGGGGGATTTTCCTGTTGCAGTCCCCCGCTTTGATAAATCTTTATATGCAGGTGCAGGCGATCGCATAACTGGGGAAGTTTTCCATGGGGCTGATATTGTCCTGTTTGAGGGTTGGTTTGTGGGTGTGCGACCAATTAACCCAACTGAATTTAATACCCCACCAGCGCCAATTTTCACCCCAGAGGATAAACAATTTGCCCGGGATATGAATAGTAAACTCCAGGATTATCTACCGCTTTGGGAAAGATTAGATAGTTTGATGGTACTCTATCCCACAGATTACCATTTTTCCTTAGAATGGCGCAAACAAGCAGAACACCAAATGATTGCTGCTGGTAAGTCGGGAATGACTGATTCACAGATTGAGGATTTTGTTAACTACTTTTGGCGTTCTTTGCATCCAGAATTATTTATCAAGCCTTTGGTAAAACCTCCGACAGTTGTTGATTTGGTAATTGAAATTAATCCAGACCATTCTTTTGGTGCAGTTTATAACAATTAAAAATTAAAAATTAACAATTAAAAATTAAAAATTGGTAACTCCGCGCCTCCTAATTCCTAACTGTTAATTCTTAATTTATAAGTCTTGGGCGCAAGCATTGCAATTTATAAGTTTTGGGCGCAAGCATTGCAATTTATAAGTTTTGGGCGCAAGCATTGCAATTTATAAGTTTTGGGCGCAAGCATTGCAATTTA
>JAAUYI010008976.1_pt1 | contig 15370 bp, 10 predicted proteins | sample 7278041 | NCBI WGS metagenome assembly JAAUYI01 (sample SAMN14350216, study PRJNA611818) | marine sediment metagenome | isolation source: surface marine sediment (0.6m) | place: French Polynesia: Moorea | collected 2018-08
GCAATTAATCGCCAGTCAAGGGAGAAAGTACCAGCTAAAGTAGCAACTCCTAAAGGTAGTGTGTAATATTCAGGTCGATCGAGTACAATTAGAGGCCAAAGAAAATCGCTCCAAGAAGCAATAAAGACAAAAATAGCCAAGGTGACTAGGGCAGGGCGGACAGCAGGTAACATAATATGCCACCAAATGCCCAATTCTGAGCAACCATCCATACGGGCTGCTTCTTCTAATTCTGTAGGTACAGCAGCAAAAGCCTGACGTAAGAGGAAAATACCAAAAGCAGAGGCAAGATTCGGTAAAATTACTCCTAAGTAAGTATTCCTTAGTCCTAAATTAACTACCAAAATATATAGGGGAATCATCACAATTTGAAAGGGAATGACAATAGTTGCCACGATTAGAGCAAAAAGTATTTTTCTTCCTTTAAAATTTAGACGAGCTAAAGGATAAGCAGCCAAGGAACAAAATAGCAAATTTAAGCTGACTGTGAAGATAGCGACGATCGCGCTATTGAAAAGATAATTAGCAAAGGGGTAAGTTTGCCATACTGTTATAAAGTTATCTAAGGTAGGTTGCTCGGGTATCAGTTGCGGTGGAAAGCTAAATATATCTTCTGTCGGTGATTTAAAGGAAGTACCTACTAGCCACAACATGGGAAATAACATAATTAGGGCGAGGGCAATTAGGAGTAAGTATGTTCCTAAAAGTTGACTAATTTGTTTGTTTTTAACCACAGTAATCTTCTCAATCTAATAGGAAATACCTGAATTTTTGCTACAAATACTTGATGATGGAGATAGATAGTAAGTAGCGAGTATTAATAACTAATAACTAATAACTAATAACTAATAACTAATAACTAATAACTATTTGTATAACTCTTTTTAGTATTTTATGTAGTTTCTTGGCAATGTACTTGCCCCTGGCTATATCGAGAACATTATGGCGAATAATCAGATTATATAAATTCAAGGTGGTTATCCTTAGGAATTTTAACCAGGAGTCCAAAAACCCATTAAAAGTTAGTGAATTACAGAATTTTATCTAAAATTTAAGAATTTTAATTATATTCTTTTTACTTTTACCTTTTTCTATACTTAACTAAAGGGCATTTTCCTAAATAAGAGAACCACTATGGGATCTACTCTAACAATTTTATTTGTTGATTTATTTTTTCGTGAATTTCTTGCAAAATAGATATTTTAGTTAGAGGATTAGAGTTAATCCGACGGCAGTTGTGAATTTGCTCTAATTTTTGTTTCAGTTGCCTTGCTATCTCTATAGCTTGGTCTCCTAATTCTTCCATTTGCCTTTTTTGGTATAAGGTTAAAACTTTACCTCTTATTACCTGTAAAGTTGCTTCTTCCCCACATTTGCCAGGACTGATCCGCCAAAGTAATAGTAATCTTTCCTGTTTATAAGAACGCTCTATTTCACCTTTATAAACCTGTTGAACAGGAATATTTGGTAAATTGACTAAGCGTTTTAATTCTTCTAAAACTCCTTGAAAATTTTTAGCAGCTACAGGATCTACAGATAATTTTAAATTACCATTTTGAATCCAACCAATACGACCACTATTAGGTAATCTTTCAAATTGAAGTCTTCCATTTCCAGCCACTAAAACCCTCGCTAGTAACTCTTGCCATAGTACTTGTGGTGGCAGAGAAGAGAGAAATTTAGGAGGCGCAGACATGTATTTGGGTTGCAACTCCAAACCTAAAGGAGTCTGAGCCGATTTTTGTTCGTTGAAATTTATTTTTGATTGGGGTTTAAATCTAGACTGAGGATCAGATTTATCAGCACCTCTATCTTCTTCTAAGATTTCTTCTGGGTTATCGAGAATTAGAGTTGGTCTTTCTTGCAGCATGGATGCTGAATTAGGAGTAACTGACTTACTAGTAGAATCAGAACGACGAGAGTAAGCAGAAAGAATCAATTGATGAGTTTTAGCGTCTATCGGTTTAGTAGATAACGAATCAACTCGATCGCCACAACAAGAACGGACATGGTCTAGGGCTGCGGTATTATTAGGATTGACTATACCTAAAATTAAATGTTTATCTATCAGATTAAGGGGAATAAGCTGATAAGATATACAATCCTTAACAGGTAAAATACTATCTATTAGATCGAATATCTGTTGAGGATTAGCTTTAGACCAATTGATATTCTTGTTATTAGAGTTTTCTGATATTGCAGATTTAATTTGAGCAGAATATTTAGCTTGGGACATAGTTTGCCCTGTGTAACATTATATATCCTTGATTATATGTAAGGAGTTTTACTTAGGCAATACGTATATTATCTTAATCTTAGTCAAGTAGTTCTGCTAATTGATGCTGTAACCAGAGATTTTTATATAATCCAGGGATATTCAATAGTTCTTGATGGGTACCAGTTTGGACTATTTTTCCTTTGTCGATAACCACAATGCGATCGGCTGTCGAGGCAGCAGATAATTGATGAGAAATAAATATTACAGTTTTTTTCTGTCTTTCATCAGAGAGATTGCTAAGAATTTGGGTTGCAGTTTGATTATCTACACTAGAGAGAGCATCATCTAAAATGAGTACAGGAGCATCAATTAATAAAGCCCTTGCCAAAGAAGTACGCTGACGTTGACCTCCAGACAAAGTAATTCCTCTTTCGCCGATGACAGTTTCGTATTTTTGGGGGAAAGTGAGTATTTCTGGTTGAATTTGTGCTTGCTTAGCTGCATACTCTATCTCTGGTGTTTCGCTCAGTGGTTCACCATAACGAATGTTATTTTTGATAGTGGTACTAAAAAGAAAACTATCTTGGGGTACATAAGCGATCGCTCTACGTAAATCTTTTAGATATATTTTAGTAACATCATAGTCATCCAAAAAAAGTTCTCCTGCTTGAACCTTGAGCAAACGAGGCATAAGATTAGCTAAAGTAGATTTACCTGCCCCAATAGGACCAACAATAGCAACAGTTTCTCCTGGATGAATAGTTAAGTTAATATTTTCTAGGGCAGGAGTATTGCTACCTGGATAAGTATAAGTAAGATTACGAAAATTGATTTCCCCTTTAACTTCTTCTGAGGGTAAAGAAATGGCTTGAACAGAATTACTTATTTGAGGTTGAGCATAGAGAATTGCTTCTATACGATCGATACTTACTTCTCCCCGTTGGTAGGTAGTAATGGTAAATCCGAGTAGTGCAGTGGGAAATACCAATCTTTCTACAAACAAAATCAGGGCAACAAAATCTCCTACGGTAATTTCTCCTTGCGCGATCGCTCCTGTCCCCAACCAAAGTATTAGCAGTAAACTTAGATAAGAAAGTCCTTCTACTAAGGGAAACAATAAATTTCTGGTTCTTGCCAAAGATAAGTTAGCAGCTAATAACTGTCGATTTTTCTGGCGAAAAGCATTTCTTTCCTGAGTTTCTTGAGCATATATTTTAATTAGGGCAATGCCACTCATGTCTTCTTGGATCAGTTCGCTAAGAGCGGAAAGTTTTTCTTGCACTTCTAGTTGAAAATCTCGCAATTTACCGCTAAATAATTGCACCGTAATAATCATCACAGGATAAATAGCAATGGCAATTAAAGTTAAGCGCACATTGATTGCTAACATGGCTGGAAAAGTTAATCCATAGGCAAAGACTATATTTACCAAACTCAGCAGGGCAAAACCCAGTAAACGACGAATATTATCCACATCACTAGTGGAACGATTCATCAAATCACCAGAGGTATTAGTGGCAAAATAACCAGGTTCAAGGGACAGTAAATGACGGAAAATCTTTTGTTTTAAATCAAACTCTACTTGCCTGCCTATCCCAAAAATAAGGACACGAGAAAGCATCCTCATTCCCCACATCCCCGAAGCCAAGACTAGCAATAATAAAGCATAACCAGATAAGTCTCTAAAACTAAATCCAGTTTTGAGTTCATCAATGATGTCTTTAATCAGCAGAGGAATATATACACCAACAGCATTGACAAGCAATAAAGCGACAATACCAAAAACAACCATTCGCCAGTGGGGACGAAGATAAGTAGCCAGTTTTTTCAGTCTTGAATTTACCATTCTACAAATTTAACAATTTTTAATTTCTTCTTTAACCCCAAATCCTCACAAGTAGAGGTTTTTTAATTTAACCTCATTTTTCAGGTAAATATTGATGAATAAAAAATTTGCGTTGTCTCCGAGAAGTAGTTACGATGCTTAGTACTTCTGGTTCAATTTTTAGCGATCGAGCTAGTTATAACTTGACAAGCAAAAAGTTATGAATATTCTCATGCTTTCTTCTACCTTTCCCTATCCACCTACTAGGGGCAGGAAGCAGTTAAGGACATTTCATTTACTAAAATATTTGGGGAATTCTCACCACGTTACTTTTTTAACTCAGCGTGATGAGCAGATTAGTGATAAAGACGTAGAAAATCTAGAAAAGCAGGTAGCAGAATTAGTTATTTTTCCAGTAGAAGAAGTCTCAGAATCAGAAGGAATTATCGAAAAAGCCAAACGCTTAGGTACATTTATCCAGCAAGGTACACCGCCTGAAATATTAAAATCCTATTCTTCGGCGATCGCCTCTTGGGTTAAAGAAGCGGTTCAGCAAGGAAGCTTCGAGATTATTACTTGTGAAGATAGTATTAATGAAATTTATATTGATTCTAAGTGGCGTGAACAATTAGGAACTGTACTCAATGTCCATAGTTCTGAATATGGAAGATATAAGCAACAGTTAGAAACAGGAGATTCAGAAAACGAGTTAAAGGATCAAATTAACTTAGGAGTCTTGCGCCGTTATGAACAAATTTATTTGAGCAAATTTTCAGAGATAGTTACTGTTAATCAAAAAGATAAACGTTTACTCAAAGAATTAGAACCAGAAAGTCATATTACAGTTATTCCCAATGGAGTAGACTTAGCTAAATTTCCTCGTCGTGTCACTAATCAGGGTGGACAGCGTATGGTGTTTGTGGGCAATATGGATCGACCAGCAAATATTAATGCAGCCCGTTTTTTGGCTTTAGAAATATTTCCTGCTGTTCGCCAACGCTATCCAGAAGCTACCCTAGAGTTAGTTGGTGCTAAACCTGTGGCGGAAATACAAGAGTTAGATGCTATACCTGGCATTAAAGTAACAGGAGAAGTTTCTTCTGTAGTTGAATATTTACATTGGGCAACGGTATGTGTTTTACCTATGCGTCAAGGTTTTGGCTTAAAAAATAGAACTTTAGAAGCTATGGCAATGGGTGTACCAGTGGTAGGCAGCGATCGCGCTTTGTCTGGTTTGGAAGTCGATGGTGCTCGTGTTCCCTTGCGGGCAATGCGTGCCAATACCTTAGAAGAATATGTCTATGCCATTGGTCGTTTGTTTGCTACGCCAAAATTAAGAGAAAAACTTTCGGAAAATGGGCGATCTTTAGTAGAGACAGCATACACTTGGGAAAAGGTAGGTCAAAGATACGAACAAGTATTACTCAATGCCTTGAAATCAGTCAACAGTGAACAGTAATCAGTAAATTTAGATTAATTTGTATGTCTGAATTACAAATAGTTGCCATTATTTGTACCCATAACCGTGATTCTTATTTGGGTGCAGCTATCGATAGCTTATTAGAACAAGATGGTGATAATTACGAAGTATTGGTAGTTGATAATGCTTCGAGCGATCGCACTAAAGAGGTTGTTGAGTCTCGTCTGGGCGATCCTCGTCTGAAATATTACTACGAACCAGTTTTAGGGCTATCGGTTGCTCGTAATCGTGGTGCTAAAGAAACTACTGCGCCAATTCTGGCTTATTTAGATGATGATGCAGAGGCTTCTCCTCAGTGGCTTAAAGTAATTACTGAAGCTTATCAAAAATATGAAAAATTGGCGATCGCAGGAGGCAAAGTAACTTTAATTTGGCCTCCAGAAATTACTCCCCCGAAATGGATTTCTCCAGATATGGCAGGGGGTTTGGGAGCATACGATTTAGGAGAGGAAGTTGTTTACATCACAAATCCTAATTTAACTCCTAGAGGTTTGAATTATTCTCTGAGAAGGACTTTTTTAGAAGAAATTGGCGGTTTTGACCCCAATTTGGGGAGAGTAGGTAAAAATTTGCTCTCTAATGAAGAGTTGTATATGACAGAGTTGGCACTAAAAAAAGGATGGCAAGTCGCTTATTTACCTAATGCCCTAGTAGCCCATAATGTTGCGCCAGAAAGAACTAAACCAAGTTGGTTTCTTAGTCGTAGTTGGTGGCAAGGTGTTAGTGAATGCTATCGGGAAGAAGTAGCAGGAAGAACAGGTTTTGCTCAATTTAATCGGGGTGGAGAAAGGTTAATACGAGGAATATATAAAGCAGTGAAATATTATGACGATCCTGCTTTACGTTTTGATAATTTGACTTATGCTTATGGACAAATAGGCTATCTTGGGGCAGTATGTCAAAATTTGTTGGGTATTTCTAGTTGGTCTAAAGCAGGGGAGAAGAGGAGCAGAGGAGCAGAGGAGCAGAGGAGCAGAGGAGCAGAGGAGCAGGGGGGAGGAGAAGGGGAGAAATAAACCTAACAACTAACAACTAACAACTAACAACTATTTATGAAAAAAGCACTAATTTGTGGTATTTCTGGTCAAGATGGTTCTTATTTGGCAAAGTTACTGTTAGAGAAAGGCTATATTGTCTGTGGAACGTCGCGGGATGCTCAAGTCTCTTCTTTTCGTAATCTCTTGCGTTTGGGTATTAGGGAAAAAGTTAAGTATGAGTCTCTTGTTCCTACCGATTTTCGTAGTGTTTTACAAGTAATTAGTAAGGTTGAGCCTGATGAAATTTATAATTTGGCTGGACAAACTTCTGTAGGTCTTTCTTTTGAACAGCCAGTGGAAACTTTAGAAAGTATTGCTACAGGTACACTTAATTTTTTAGAAGCCATTCGTTTTATTGGCGCACCAATTAAGTTTTATAATGCTGGTTCAAGTGAGTGTTTTGGCGATATTGGCGATCGCCCTGCAGATGAAAATACGCCTTTTCGCCCCAGAAGTCCCTATGCTGTGGCTAAATCTACTGCTTTCTGGCAAGTAGCTAACTATCGAGAAGCTTATAATATTTTTGCTTGTTCGGGTATTTTATTTAATCACGAATCTCCTTTAAGACCAACTAGATTTGTCACCCAAAAAATTGTCGCTGCTGCGGTAGCGATCGCTAAAGGAAGTCAAGAAAAACTACGTTTGGGTAATATTTCCGTGAAACGAGATTGGGGTTGGGCTCCAGAATATGTAGAGGCTATGTATTTAATGTTGCAACAAGACCAACCTGATGACTATGTAATTGCCACAGGAAAAAGTTATTCTCTACAAGAGTTTGTGATTGAAGCGTTCCACTCTGTGGGTCTAAATTGGCAAGATTATGTCATCACTGATAATAGTCTACTGCGTCCTACTGATTTAGCGGTAAGCAAAGGTAATCCTAACAAAGCCAAAGAGAAATTAGGTTGGCAAGCTCAATACAAAATGCCTGATGTCGTTAGGATGATGGTAGAAGCTTTTTAACCGAGAAAACAAGAGTTTGACAGGTTTTTCTCGAACAAAAAAACTTTCTATCTATCTTTATTTAGAAGAGAGTAAGGTAATAGCTGATATTAACACGATCGAGATTCATGATTTTTGAGATTTTTCTGGGTTTAATGCCTGTTTCTCAACTAGAGTGGCGGTTTGAGATATTATTTCTTGATTAGCTGGAGATTGTTGTCGAAAAAGAGCCATAATTCCTTTATCGTAATTGGAGGCGATCGCTAAAAATGCACCTCCTAAAATATAGATTGGTAGGGGTAAAATAAAATCTTTGATGGAAAGATAAACTTCGACCAAAACAAATAGAATAGCAACACTAACCAGCCATACTCTCATAAGCTAAACATCCCCATAATTTACTTTAGTAATCTTAAGCTAATCTAAATTTTTCAGCTATCAAATCTAAAAATCATACTCTTGAAAGCTCTCCACACTCCCTACTTTTCCCACACCTAACTCAATTTATACAATGCAAAATTTTAGACTTAATTATTCCTATTGCTGGACTGATTGCTTTATTTCTTTATTAGATCGTTTACATTTTGCTTGGTTTCAGGCAAAATCAAAGTCAATTAATTTACCTAGTAGATTGCTTTGGATGTATCACCCGCCAAGAAGAAAATTTTGTTAACAGGTGGTGGTTCTGCTGGTCATATTACAGTGAACCTCGCTTTAATTCCTTTATTGCTTGAGCAAGGATGGGAGATCTTTTATATCGGTTCTTTTGCAGGAATTGAACAAGAGCTTATCTCCAATATTGCCGATATTACTTATTATGGAATTCCCACGGGAAAATTAAGAAGATATTTTGACTGGCAAAATTTTACGGATTTTTTTCGTGTCTGGAAAGGTGTTATCGAAGCATATAAAATTATTAAAATCGAGAAACCTAATATCGTTTTTTCCAAAGGTGGATTTGTTTCTGTTCCAGTTGTCCTAGCAAGTTGGCTCAATAATCTACCAATAATTACTCATGAGTCGGATTTAACTCCTGGATTAGCCAACCGCATAACTATGCATTTTGCTCAAAAAATTTGCACTACCTTTCCTGAAACTCTATCCTATCTGCCAAAAAACAAGGGTGAATTTATTGGGGCGATGTACGTCCAGAATTAAAAGAGGGTGATTCGGAAAAGGGTCGTTTTTTGTGTGGATTTAATCGGGAAAAACCAGTTCTTTTAGTAGCTGGTGGAAGTCTTGGTTCTGTAGCTATCAATGAAGTAATTCGCTCTCTGCTCCATCGACTTTTAGCAGACTTTCAAGTTCTTCATCTCTGTGGCAAAGGGAATGTCAATAAAGCTTTAGAACAAAATGGTTATAAGCAATTTGAGTATGTAGGAGATGATCTTCCCAATTTGATGGCTTTAGCCGATCTGGTTATTTCTCGTGCAGGTTCAAACTTTATTTTTGAGTTTTTAGCACTAAGAAAGCCCATGATTCTAATCCCGCTACCCAAAAAGTCCAGTCGTGGAGATCAGATTGAAAATGCTAAAGCTTTTCAATCGCAAGGATTTGCGGAAATTATTTTCGAAGAAAATCTTACTGGCGATCGATTATTAGCATTAATTAGTACTGTGTTTACTACCAAAGAAAAGTACATAAGCAAGATGAGCAATTGGGATCTCGATCGATCCTTGTCTAAACTTGTTAATGTAATTGTTGAATGTAAATAGGGCTTACTGAACAAGTCATAATTCTTGGTGGCGACAGGTGTTAGGTTTTAGGTAGTAAATGATTAACTTTACAAAACTTGTCAAGATAAGCAAACATACTTAAAAGGCTATTTTGTTAAGATTTATTGTTCACAATCAGCAAAAATAGACTACCTCAATTCTTAGTAGATCTCTATTTAATTGAACCCTAGTCAGTTTAAATAAATATTAAGTGAAAAATTTTAGTTATAAAAGCCTCATCATTACATCTAGAGTGTTGACTAGATGTTCTACAAATTATCACAGGCTGAAACCACGCCAAAACGTTCTTTACAATTATTGATCATTGAGACTTCTTAAGTATATTTTAAGATTTATAATTTTAAACACTACAAAATTAATACTAATTCAGAGCAAAAAAATGTAAATCAATCTCCCAGATTCAGAAATATAAGTTACAACTATTAATTAGTAACTAATACTGGTAACTAGAAATATGTGCGGAATCGTTGGCTATATTGGTACTCAAACAGCTACAGAGATCTTAGTATCTGGTTTAGAAAGGTTAGCATACCGTGGCTACGACTCCGCAGGAGTAGCTACTATTTCTGAAGGTAAATTAAACTGTATTAGAGCTAAAGGCAAACTCCACAATCTGCGAGAAAAATTAGAACGAGATGTTACTCATGCTCAAATTGGGATTGGACATACCCGTTGGGCAACTCATGGTAAACCAGAAGAACATAATGCCCATCCCCATCTAGACCAAGCAATGGGAGTAGCTGTAGTTCAAAATGGCATAATTGAAAACTATCGTGAACTAAGAGAAGAATTAATTAGTAAAGGATGCGAATTTCGCTCAGAAACCGATACAGAAGTCATTCCCAACCTAATTGCCGAAGCTTTAGCTAACTCTGCCAATTCTCTTCTAGAAGCAGTACAACAAACAATTCCTCGTTTAGAAGGACAATTTGCGATCGCGGTTATTAGTGCCGATCATCCCTATGAATTGATCGTAGCCAGACAACAAGCACCCTTAACCTTGGGATTTGGGCAAGGAGAATTTTTCTGTGCTTCAGATGTTACTGCCCTATTACCCTATACCCATGCTGTACTTACTTTAGATAAAGGGGAAATGGCGAGACTTACCCCCTTAGGAGTAGAGATATATAATTTCGAGGGCGATCGATTAACTAAATTCCCCCGTACTCTAGATTGGAATCCCACCCAAACAGAAAAACAAGGATTCCGTCACTATATGCTCAAAGAAATCTATGAGCAACCAGGAGTAGTTAGAACTTGTTTAGAAAGCTATCTTAATCCTAACTGGCACGCCGATGAAAATCCTGATTTTAGCCCAGTCACTCTCGGTTTATCTCCTAAACTATACGAAAATATCGAACAAATTCAAATTCTGGCTTGTGGTACAAGTTGGCACGCTAGTTTGATTGGCAAGTATCTCTTAGAGCAGTTAGCAGCTATCCCCACTAATGTAGATTATGCTTCCGAGTTTCGCTATGCTCCTAAACCTCTTATAGCTAATACTCTAACTATTGGGGTTACTCAATCGGGAGAAACTGCCGATACTCTAGCTGCCTTAGAGATGGAAATAGAGAGAAGAATTAATCTAGAACCTAAATTGCAATCAAGATTACTCGGTATTACCAACCGTCCCGAAAGTAGCCTTGCTCAATTAGTCGATCAGATTATTCATACCCAAGCAGGTATTGAAATCGGGGTAGCAGCCACTAAAACTTTTGTAGCTCAAGTAATGGGATTTTACTTTTTGGCTTTAGATTTGGCTTACCGTCGCCAAACTTTATCTATGGAGAGAATTGGTGAAATTATCGATGGTTTGCGTCACATACCCACTCATATCGAGAAAATTCTTGAAACCCAGGAAAGTTACCTAGAGGAATTAGCTCACGAATTTGTCGAAACCCAAGACTTTATCTTTGTCGGACGAGGAATTAACTTCCCCATTGCCTTAGAAGGTGCATTAAAACTCAAAGAAATTAGTTACATCCATGCAGAAGCCTATCCTGCTGGAGAAATGAAACATGGACCGATCGCGCTGTTAGATAGTAAAGTACCAGTAGTAGCTGTCGCTATGCCAGGCAGTGTCTACGAAAAAGTTATTTCTAATGCTCAGGAAGCCAAAGCCAGAGATGCTCGTTTGATGGGGGTAACATCGGCGATGAATGCCCAAGAAGCAGCCCATATCTTTGATAATTTATTAACTGTGCCAGAGGTAGAAGAGTTGATTTCGCCTATTTTGGCAGTGATACCTTTACAATTGTTGGCTTATCATATTGCAGCCAGAAGAGGCTTAGATGTGGATCAGCCAAGGAATTTAGCCAAAAGTGTTACTGTTGAATAGGTACTAATTGGACTTTGGACAAAATTGTGGAGTGACAATAAAGTTGGTAACTTCACAACAAAGTTGGTAACTTAAGAAAAAATAACAATAAAGTTGGTAATTTAAACTGTACAATAATAGTAAACCTGTATTGTACAGTTTTCTAATGGCTAGAAGCAGATATAATTTGACTCAAGCTAAGTTTGAGCGATATGTAAAGGAAGGACGAGGTAAAGGTAGGGGGAAAGACTACAAGCCTTGGATAACTATTCAAGATTTTCCCTCTGTAGGTAGAGCATCGAGATCGCCTGGTTGGAAAAGCAATCGCGTACATCATCTAATGTCAGATTGGGAATCAAGACTTTTCTATTTATTTGAATGGAGTAAGAAAGTCCAAGATATTCGAGAGCAGTATCCATTACTCGATCTGGACTTAGCAATGGAAATTGCTAAAGAAATGGGAATTAAGTATCCAGTAAATAAGGAAAGCAATACCCCTTATGTATTGACAACCGATTTTATGTTGACAGTTAAACAGGGTAAAAAATCTGTTCAAATTGCTCGTACATTCAAAACTACCAAAGATCTTGGCAAGAAAAAAACGGTAGAAAAATTAGAATTAGAGAGACGCTACTGGCAAAAGCACAATATTGATTGGGCGATCGTAACCGAACAAGAAATATCCAAAATTTTTGCCTCTAACATTCAATGGGTTCATTCCGATTATCACTGGAAATTATCGGAAGAGCAAAATAATGAAAACTGCTATTACCTGAATAATATTCTAAAGGAAAGATTAAATAATAAAAAATCAAAAATTAGTACTATTACGACAGCCTTAGATAAGGATATGAGTTGGGAGATTGGAACTTCTTTATCACTGTTTAAACATTTGGTTGCTAAGCAAGAAATTATTATTGATATGTTCCAATCGAAAATAGCAGATCGCCTGGCAGCAAATATTATTAAAGAAATTATTTAGATAATATTAAACTCGTCCAATGCTATATGTTAATGATTTGATTGAGTGGGTTGATGACGCAGAAAAATCAAGAGTAGAGAGAATAGTTTGGATAGACGAAAACTATGTCATTGCTTTTATTTTCGACATTAATACTAATAAAGGTGTACCCTACGCAAAAAGAATAAGTGAAATGGAAGAAGCCATTTCTGAAGGACTAGCTTTAAAATTAAAATCAGATCCTTGGCTAAGAATAGTCACAGAAGATAATTTATCTGAGAAAGAGATAGAAATTAGAGATAAAGCTTGGAGCAAAATTTCTTATTTAGTAACGCAAGAACCAGAGATATACGATCGCAAGCTACGAGGTTCTTTAGTTAACGAGGCAATCGCCAAATCCCCAGATAAAATAGCCAAAAAAACAATTTATGCTTATCTAAGAAAATATTGGCAAAGAGGAAAAACTAAAAATTCTTTAATTCCTGACTATTCAAATTCAGGTGGTAAAGGTAAAACCAGAAAAGATAGCAATAGTATTAAACGAGGGCGACCAAGAAAGTATAAAAAAGTCGCAGAAATAGGTGAAGGAATAAATATAACAGAAGAAGACCGCAAAATTTTTAGAATTGCTATCTCCAAATTTTACAATAATCGAAAAGGTAATTTCCTAACTACTGCCTACGAATTAATGCTCAAAGATTACTACAGCGAGGAGATCGTTTTTGACGCTCGCGGAGTCAGGAAATCAATATTAATTCCGCCAGATCGACGACCAACAATCAGGCAGTTCCGCTATTGGTACAATAAAGAGCAGAAAAATGATATCAAAAAAACTATTAGTTCGAGAAGAGGTAGTAGAGCTTTTGCCCTAGCACATAGAGCAATTACTGGAACATCCAAACAAGAAACTATTGGTCCTGGTTCTCGCTATCAAATTGATGCCACTATTGCTGATGTTTATTTAGTTTCAAGATATAACCGTAACTGGATAATTGGTAGACCAGTAGTGTACATAGTAATTGACGTTTTTAGTCGAATGATTGCAGGTGTATACGTTGGTTTAGAAGGACCTTCGTGGCTGGGAATGATGATGGCTTTAGTCAATGCAGCTACCGATAAGGTTAAATATTGCGCTGAATACGGAATTGAGATTACTGAAGAACAATGGTTAGCTCATCATTTACCAGAAGTTATATTGGGCGATCGCGGAGAATTAGCTGGAAAAAATGTAGAAACTTCTATTAATAATTTAGGAATTCGTATTGAAAACGCAGCACCCTACAGAGGAGATCAAAAAGGTATTGTTGAAAGGCATTTTAAGATCATTCACGGCAAGGTTAAACCGTTTGTTCCTGGCTATGTAGATGTTGATTTTACTCAAAGAGGAGGCAAAGATTACCGTCTTGATAGCAAGTTAGATCTAGATGAGTTTACTAGAGCAATTATTTATTTGATACTAGAACACAATAACAATCATTATCTCAATGATTATCAGCGCGACACCGAGATGATCGTAGATGATGTCATACCCAAACCAAAAGAATTATGGCAATGGGGAATTGCTAATCGTTCGGGAAGATTAAAAACATTTCCTGAAGACATTATCAAGCTCAATTTGATGCCTTCGGGAAGGGCAACTATTACCGCTAAAGGTATCAAATTCAAAAAACTTTATTATACCTGTGAAAAAGCCAGAAGAGAACAGTGGTTTGAAAGAGCTAGAAGCGGATCGCTTGGCAAAAATGAAAAATATTTAGATATATCATACGATCCGAGACAACCAGAGTATATTTACATTCGTTCTTCTGACGGAAAAGACTATGAAAAGTGTTCGATAATCGACTTTGAAGATAGATATATCGGTAAAACTTGGGAAGAGATCGAGTATTTATTGGCTTACGAGCAATTGCAAAAGCAAAAATACCAAGGTCAAGAAACACAAACAAAAGTCGATCTGATGGCAGAATTTGAGAATATTATCGAGCAAGCGACAACTTCGACAAATGCCGTTCAAGATAAGAGTATAAGTAATCGTAAAAAGGTTAAAGGAATTAGAGACAATCGAGCATTTGAAAAACAAAAGCGTAGGGAAGAAGAAGCTTTTGAATTAAGTAAAGACGATGAAAAGTTAAATAAAGTCAAATTATCAGGGATAAATAATAAATCTCAATATGTATCTAACGCAAGCAATTTAAAACAACCCAAGCAAGAAACTAAATCTCACAAATGTAAAGATTTAGAGTTACTTGAAGAATTATTTTCAGAAGAATCTATACAAGAATGAGAATTATGAGCAGGATATCTATTTATAATGAAAATGAAGTGACTGTTGCCATTTATCGCGACCAGCAACTTCCCGAATATAATGCTAATCCTATGATTCAAGCATTACCTCCCATAATGTCCAAGAGACAGTTTTTAAAATCCGTTACTACATTACCAAATTTTTCTTCCGCAGAAAGATTGCTTGAACCAGATTTGAGATTTCATTGTGTGGAAAGGCTATCGAGATATTTTACTCCAATAGTTTGCACAATAGAGCTACAAAGAATTATTAGTATTTTGCTAAGACAGGGTTACATAGCACGTAATATCTTGCAACCTCAATATGCTCGTCGTGCTAATCAAATTTATCAAGCAATTCAAAACAAAGGTGGTAAAACCATTGAAAATTATGTCGATATTCCTACTTCAGCTTCGGGATTTACCTTGATTGGTCCTTCGGGAATGGGAAAAACCACCAATCGAACCTTCTCAATAAGTCCAGGAGAATTGGCGGAAAAAATGAGGACAGGGAGACCAGGCAGCCAGTTAGAGCGAGAGAGTAAGGAAAGACTTCCCAGAGAGCGAGATA
>JAAUYI010006115.1_pt1 | contig 15367 bp, 19 predicted proteins | sample 7278041 | NCBI WGS metagenome assembly JAAUYI01 (sample SAMN14350216, study PRJNA611818) | marine sediment metagenome | isolation source: surface marine sediment (0.6m) | place: French Polynesia: Moorea | collected 2018-08
GTAGTTATCCAAGGTGATGATGACGATATTTGACCTATTAATCTTTTTCAATGGAAAAACTAAAGTTAAACCTATCTCCGATAGGTGGTATAAATTTTAGAATTTATGCTGATAAGTATGGGGAAGAAGAATCATTATTACCTTTTTCAGACGGTGATGAAGATTCTAATTTATTCATAGTGCTTAATGTACTTAATACATTTAATCCTAAATACAAGCATCGCAAAAGAAATGATAAGGATTGGATGGTAAGAGCAGGAATTCTCTGTGAGGATAAGCGTTTTTTCCACGAGAAAATGCGGGGAAATATAGGTCAAAAACTATATGATGCTCTGTTTCCCAAAAAAATTAGAGAAGCACTAAATCAAAAACTCGGAAAGGCTGGTTCAGAGGAAGATTTACATCTTCAGGGCTAACTCTAGCTAGTGGTGGTGAAGACAATATAATCAAAATCTGGGATGTTGCCGACGGTAAATGTTGTAAAACTTTTCGAGAGCATACTCATTCGATATGGTCAATACATTTTAGTCCCGATGGTCAAACTTTAGCTAGTGGCAGTAGAGATGAAACCGTTAAGATTTGGGACGTTAAAAATGGTGAGTGTATACAAACTTTGCAAGGACATATTGGTTGGGTATGGTCAGTATGCTTTAGCCCAGATGGACTAACTCTAGCTAGTGGTGGTGAAGACAATATAGTGAGACTTTGGAATGTTGCTGACGGTCAATGCTGTAAAACTTTACTAGGTCATACCAGTAGAATAAAATCGATTGCTTTTAGTCCTGATGGTAAAACTTTAGCCAGCAGTAGTGAAGATCAAAAGGTGAAAATCTGGAACATGGATGACAGTCAATGCCTCCAAACTCTACAAGGCTACACTAATGGAATCAGATTGGTCACCTTTAGTCTAGATGGTAAAATTTTAGCTAGTGGTGGTGAAGACCATATAGTGAGACTCTGGAATGTTGCTGACGGTCAATGTATCCAAAATTTATCTGGACATAAGAATTGGGTACGAGCAGTTGCTTTTAGTCCAAATGGTCAAACTTTAGCTAGTGGTAGTGATGATAAAACGGTGAAAATCTGGAATATTGATAATGGTCAATGTCTTAGAACTTTGAAGGAAGCGCATAAAGATTCAGTAAGATTTGTTACTTTCAGTCCTAGTGGTCAAATGCTTGCGAGTGGTAGTAGAGATCAAACAATAAAAATCTGGAATATTGATAATGGTCAATGCCGTAGAACTTTTAAAGGTCATACAGATTGGATAATGTCAATTATCTTCAGTTCTAACGAGCAAAAAATTGCTAGTGGTAGTGGGGATCAAACAGTAAAAATCTGGAATATTAATGATGGTGAATGTCTTCAAACTTTACAAGGGTATCAAGATGCTGTGTGGGCAGTAGCTTTTAGCCCAATTTACGAAGATTATTCAGAAGAATTTGGTAGAAAAATAGCTGTGGGCTACGGAGATAAAGCAATAAGAATATATGATATTAATGACGGTGAGTGTCTTCAAACTTTACAAAGTCATAGCCAAGAGGTATGGTCATTGGCTTTTAGTCCTAATGGGCAAATACTAGCTAGTGGGAGTTCAGACAAAACAATAAGAATATGGAATATTAATGATAGTCAGTGTCTTCTTACTTTAAAAGGACATACTAACCGAATCTGGTCATTAGCTTTTAGTCCAAATGGTCAAATAATAGCTAGTAGTAGCGAAGATGAGACTATTAAACTTTGGAATTCCCAGACTGGTGAGTGTCTAAAAACTCTAAAAGCAACTAGACCGTATGAAGGTATGAATATTACTGGAATTACTGTTTTAACTAAAGATTCAACTAAAAATTTAACTGAAACTCTCAAAACTAGATTAAAAGCTCTTGGTGCAGTGGAAACAAGTGGTTAACCCTCTTTTGTCATTCCTGGAAACCCAATCGCTGTAAGGCTTTCAGGGACTTAATTTCAGTTTTTTAGAATTAGCCTCATAGTATTGTTAGAACCCACATTCCGCACTTTGGTTTGTAGTATGCCTTGTATGATAATTTTATGAGTATAAATACTTATCATTTTCGAGAATTTAGCGATCGCAACGGATCAAACTCTCGGAAAAATTTAAGCATAAATACTCAGATTTTGTGATAATTTTTAGAGAATTAGCGATCGCTAATTACTTCTGCTAGCATACTACATTTTGGGGTAATGCTAGAGAAGCTGTCACGAAGTGCCAACGACCCTGAAACCCTCTCACACAGGGAATTTCACCATCACTTGGTCATAAATCTCTTGGGCTTCCCCAATGCTCAATCTTGAATAAACTTCCAAGGATTGCCGAGAAGAATGCCCAGAATATGGTTGGATTAAAGCATCATCAATTCCTTGTTTTTTCAACCAAGTCAGTAGAAAGTGGCGCAATTGATGGGGTGAAATGGGCTTACTTAGTCCCGCTTCTTCTACGTACTTCGCCAAAATCTTTCTAATTCCTCGGTCGCTATACTTGCGTTTCCAGTTAGACTCAAACAAGTAAGTAGCTTGTTGTTGAACCATCCGGTCAACGTGCATTGCTAAAACTTCTTTAAATGAAACTGGGAATGGAACAATTCTATCTTTACCTCCCTTACCCGAATTAATCCGAATTTGGCAGCGTTTAAAATCTACATCATCTAACCGTATATTTATTAATTCGCTGACTCGTACTCCCGTGTAAAGCAGGGTTTTGATAATTACCATATCCTGAACATTCCGGGCTTTCCAAACCGCTTCGTAGTAGCGTTTAATTTCTTCTTCGGTTGGTACGTATGGTAATTTTTTAGTCTTAGTTGATACTTCTACCTCTAGCTCTTGACGTAAGTGTTTAAAAATACTTTTGAGATAGTTATAATCCGGTCTTTCCCTACGCAGATATTTCGCCAATTCTTTGGCTTTCTTCTTAGCTGGTGTGCGTTGTAAATTCATCAGACCACCTCCAGTTTGCGGTCAATTTTTAATCGCTTGTTTAGGTCTAGCTGAAAAGTGCCATAAGGGTTAACATGACCGTAAATCAACGGTGTCAATGCTCGTTGGTCATTGGTAGTTAGTTTCTTAGACCAAGCTGGTTCAGAAAGAACTTGTTGCAACATGAGGGTGTTAATATATACCAAACTTATCTGTAATAGATGTAGGGATAAAACGGCTATTTCTTGTTCTGCGCGCTGGTTGGTAGCGATTTCACCGCTTTTACCATAGAAGATGAAACTGTTGGCACTATTCCAATTTTCAACAACATTCAGCCCCTCATTGATTTCACGCTGCAGTGCTTCAGAATGCAAGTATTGGCATAAAAAAATAGTTTTGAGAACCTTACCCAGTTCTCCCAACGCCTGATAAGTAGGATGTTTGACATTATTACGAGTAAAACGTCGCAAAATTGCTTCTGGTTCTGCCGTCCCCAAACGTAATGCCGTCGCATACTTAACCATTTGGTCATATTGCTGACGAATTAACTCCCAGTTAATGGGACGAGTCAAAACCAGTTGTAGGTGGGGATAAGCATTTGGATTGCCTGTTTCTGGGCGGTACAGTTTCTGTCGATGAATCCCCTTAAGACGAGGCATTAACTGAAAACCAAGTAAATGACAAAAGGCGAACGCCACCTCACTTTAACCACTTTTAGATGTTCTAAATCCACCTCGGATGCTAGGACAGAGTTAATTAGCCAATCAACCATCTGCTTGGCATCTTTGACTGAAGCTTTGCGGATACCTAAAAAGCTGCGGATTTCTCCACGATGACGCTTTATTGAGCGCCCGTTCCAGTCATAATCAAGATATTGTGCGGATGGGACATCAACTTGCTTGGCGATGTAATCCACAATCATTCCAGGTACATCTTGGGGGATAGTCGGAAATTTTGTTTCGTACTGAAAAAACTTGAGTAAGACAGCACATCCCAAACGATTAGCACCAATTTTGTTACCCAAAAAAGCTATCTCGTTAGGGAGCAATGTCCAATGTTCAATCAGTTCATCAACTTCCCAATATCTTTTCAAGAACACCCTGCTCCGAACTGCACCTCAACAACCTTACCACGAACCCAAAAAAGTTTTGCTAATAATACTTAAACTCCACCTCTCACTATCTACTTTTTCAACCCCATGAAATTTTTTATTATCAAATTCTATAACCTCCCCATTTTTTAAATTATATTTTTTCCCATCATAAATAAAATTAATTCCATTCCCTAACAAATCCTCATTACATACATTAATTACAATTACTTTATTATCAAATACATTCCTATCTTTATGTAATTTTAATTCACACCCAACACCATACTTATATATCAAAACACTATTCCAATCACACCCCCCATAATTCATCACATCTCTTTTTTAAACCATTATCAATATCCAAACCTTTATAAAATTTACTCTTAATTCCCAAATCTACACCAATTCCCAACCAAATACACTTCCTACCACTTAAATTCTCTCTTCCATTCCATCTTTCATTTTCTAATAAATTATTATATTTTTTAACAAAATTCCAAACTTTATTCTTATCTACAAACCCTTTTTTAATTAACATAATTATCTACCAAATACTATATTAGCCATAACATAATTTTCAGGAAATATATAATTTATTCTTATTATTTAAAGTTTCATTCTTAATTTTTAAAAACCCATTTTTTTTGTGAATTCTTCCAGGTTTTTCTTAATTTTCACAGACTTATGAACAAGGCCCTGGTTGGCTGTGCTGGGAGTGGGCCGGAGCTTGCGGAGGTCTACCCCAGCGTACAGCCAATCAGGGCCGGCGAGTTGCTTGGAATGGGATCCAATGCTTTTTTACCCAGCGACTTGACCATGCGACCGACCAGGAGGGGGGGAAAGCGAAGTGATTGGACTACTTTTCCTAGCGATTTGACCCCCCACCGCCCTCCGGAGCGATAAGCCGGAGGCTTGACGCTGCGGGTATCGCATATTTTTTACCTTTCATTCGTTATTAAGTATGTAGGGCTTATGTGAGTTAGAAGCTAAAAAAAACAAGGTAGAGGAGTTAGTTAGAACTGAAGAATTAGAGTAGAGACTGAAGCCGTTGATATAGCTTAATAATTTTTAACCCACATAAGGCGTTATGTACAAAAAGTTTTGAAGAGTGTTTGATCATGAAAAAGCTGATCGCCATCCTCCCGTTTTTATTGTTTATAACTTCACAGCAACCTGTTTTAGGGAAAACTTCCTTCACAACTAATCACCCCGTAGATTCAAAAGCTGCAAATCAAGACTGCAAACTTGCTCAATTAAGTCCACAACAGCGACCACAACCTGTTAATAAGCCAATCATTTTTAAACCACCCACACTAAAAATGAAGGTTACTGGTGGGACAGTTAAGCTTGTTTCTCCAAAACAAGCTGGACTATCTCTGCGAGTACTACCTGGTGTTAAACGTATTTCTTTCCGCAACTGGGCAAAACTGAAGTCTGTTCCCAAATCGGGATTATATCTGGTGGAAACACCATTTGTTCCAGCATCACTGCCAAAACAGTTGAAAAAGCTAGGTTACACTCTCAAGCCAGACGGCAGACTACTTGATGAAAAAGGTCAACCCATTACCCTTTTCGTTAAGAGCGAAGTCTTTGAGGTTAAAAGAAAGCCTGTACTTCGTAAATCAATATCCCAAGCAGCAGTGAAGTCTATTAGTACGAATGGTAAATTGTATGCAGCTAATCCATATCCATTTTCCCAGTTCTCCTGGTCGATGTGGTGGCGCTATCGAGGCGGATTTTGTAGAGATTATCGTGCCTGGACAACAGCTGAAGCTTGGGGACCCCTGCAAGGTGGAGCACGACCCCACACCCGAATCCAATACATGGAAACCCGTGCTCAAATCGGTAGTCGCAAGGATCGGGACTCTTGTTTCAACTGCGACAATGAGTCATCCTATGTGAGACGGCGTATTGGCTGCTTCTGGCCTGCTCATGGCAAAGGTTCTGGGTCACATTATGCAAACTGGAAGGACGGTAGGTTTAGTGCAACCCGCACCTGGTCTTGGAGCCATTAACACAGGTTGATAAAGGGCAGGAGCGCCTAGTGTGAGATTGTTAGTAGCGTAAAGCCTCCGGCTTATCGCTCCGCGTATCGCGTATAGTATTCTGGTAACGGATTCTTGGGGCACGGATGACCGTATGGAGTCGGTGCCAGTTAAGGGCGCGAGAATTGCACGGGCGCAGCCGGTGCTTTTTTGTCAAAGGGGGTCAATTAAGGTAAAGTCCTGACTCTCAATTCATATGGAAGTTATTACGCTCAATAGCCCGCAGCGGGTGAAGGCTGGGGCTAGAATGTTGATTTTGATTAAAGATTTAAATATTGCGTTACATTACTTCGAGAACGGAACTTAAAGGAATTCATCAGTTTTATGTGTTTTTACACATCGTAGTCTAATGTCATATCCCGTGTTAAGATTACATTGCCATTGGGGTCAAAAACGTAAAGAGCGATCGCTTTTTCGTTGGCAGGATTGTAGATTACTTGATAGCGATACTGAGCATTTTTGAAGGTGTAAATATAAGCTTGTTCTTCCCGTGTAGTTTTGGGATTTTTCAAGGTCAATTTAGAACGAGTTTTTGTGTTTTCGCCTTCATAAGTGTAAGTTCCAGACTGGTTAGTATAAAGTCTAACTACCCACTCCTGGTTAGCATCAATAAAGGTTCCTTGAGGACGACCATAGCCCTTAACCATATTCCGACTTAGAATAAGATTACCACTGGGATTGAAAACGTAAAGAAAGATAGATTTAGGTCTGGAAGGATTATAGATTACTTGATAGCGATATTTGCCATTTTTGAAAGTATATTTATAAGCTTGTTCTTCCCGTGAAATTGTAGGGTTTTTCAAGGTCAAGGAACTACCATTTTTGGTGTTCACAGCTTCGTAGGAATAAACCCCAAACTGATCTAGGTACAAGCGAACTTCCCATTCCTGGTTGACATCAGCAAAAGTCCCTGTTGGACGGACGAAGTCTGTAGGCATAGCAGAGGCACTGCTTGTAGTGAAAGCAACTTCTGTAATCGCAGGTGTGACTAAACCGAGAATAGATACTAAGGCAATGGCTTTGATATTCATAATGTCTTGAATCAAGTGGTTTAACGTGTCTTTGTTCTATAAATGTCTTCCATGAGAAGCATCTGGTTTTCGTATTTTCACTGATAAAAAAAGACACTATATTAACTGTCTATAAATAAGCACTAATAAGGACTTATTCTGACGTGACATTTCAGTTAAAAAACAAGGACAAAATAAAATTCGTCACATACAGCATATTCTTCTAAATTTAGTGATAAGGTGTGAGCGGTAAGCGAAGCGGGAGCCGAAGGCTTATCGCTGTTTCTTGCCCCAAAAAAAGGGAGCCGCAGCCCCCAAACAAACCGACTAGCCAGCCAGAACCACCCGGAACCGACCCAGACGAAGACGACCAACCGGACGAACCGCAACCACAGCAGACACAACCACAGGAACAGAAACCCGCCAACGACGACCAAAACGACGAACCGCAAAGTAAGTATCCGCAGCCCCAAAGAACTGGACACCCGCAACCGCAGCAAACCGCAACGCCGCCCCCTCAGACCGGAAAGAGCAAACACACACCCAAGAAGAAAATGAACGACGAGAAGGACGCACCGCACAAACGCCAACACCCAAAGACCAAGCAACCGAGAAAACCTCACTCGCCAACGGAGCAGGACAACCAACGAAAGAAGAACGAACAACCACAGGACAAAACCCCCACAAACGAAACGACAAACCAGGAACACCCCCGGCACATGAAAGCCAATGCGAAGGGAGTCAAGGGCGCGGATGCGGAGGCTGCCCCTGTGAGGATATTTGATTTGAAGTGATTAACTTTATGGGGCAGCCTCCGCCAAACAACAACGGAGCAGTATCCTTACTCCGCGTGCATTTTACCCTTGACCCCGTAGCTACAATATAAAATGCCGGGGGGTGTAACCAACGAGTATGTTTTCTGCTACCCCTCAACGAGTGATATTGCTGCTACCTTCCTGCAATGAGCCATAGATTCCGCAGAAATTAGGGGCACTGTGCGCGCTTCTGGTAGAGGATGGCAATCTTCCATCAGCACATTACACAGTGCGGGATGGTCATTGGTAAAACAGGAATTGGGAATTAGAGATAGCTACTCTGTGAAAGTTTCCTCTAAGAAATATCAAGCGATACGCGAAGCGTCAAGCCTCCGGCTTATCGCAATGCGTATCAATGCTGTAGAACTACCCTTATCAATCTGTTACAGATGCCCCACCGAGCATATAAACTTGGTGAAGCAGAGATTTCCTAACATCCCAATTGAGCCATTATCAACTGCCAAACCTGGCACAATTCATCAGATAAATAAGAAGGAAATAATCAGTATCTGATCAAATTTGTTACACTTATCGGCATCAAATTTTTCGCTACATCCTCAATCATTGAATTTACTTCTTCATCAGTTAATCCATTATTTCTGGCTACACTACTTGCATTACTATTAATCACTTGTTTAACTATGTTTTCAGCATATCGGTGTGTATACGTCTTTCTTGTTCCTACAAAATCTAGCTTCTCACTAAATGTTTTTCGACATTTTTTGCACTTAAATCTTCGTCTATTTACATTTGGAACTATTCGAGTATCCACCATCCCTACCACCACCAGGGCAACTCGAAATGTTTCCCACTAAGCAATTCAAAACCAAACGCCGCGATGAATTTGTGATGAGTGCGCTCGGAGTTACAGCAGTGGAAGTCTCAGATATACGATTATCAGATGCGTAAGCGCACAACTTCACCACCACAGCAAGCAGCGTTATTCGATATTGCACCCAACCACTGCGACCCACATCAAATTGAACCGCTACAGCTACAGTTACAGTCGATGGCTTTTTACCGAATGCCCGTAGATTATCCTGGGGAGGCTTGTTTGTATTTTGTGGTGGACAGTGCAGCGCAGTTGATTTTGTACGTAGGGGAAACGCTACGCTCTAACAAACGCTGGAAGCAGAAGCATGACTGTAAGGACTATATAGATAGCTATCAAAGCCTGCATTACAAGCATGGACTGCAAACTGCTGTGAATATTGGGTTTTGGTGGGATACGCCACAGCGTAGGGAAGCTAGGCAGGAATTGGAATTGAGTTTGATACTTAAGTGGCGATCGCCTTTCAACAAGGAAAATTGGCAGTGGTATGGGAAGCCGTTTGGGTAGGTGATAAAAACCAAATTTACACAATTGTTAATTGTGCATTTTTTCAATTTCATTAAAAGGCAGTAGCAGTGTTTCTTGAATATATTTCCTAGTGTCAAGACTGACATAGTATTGGGTATTCATACAATCTAATAACAATTTATTAGCATAGCAATAAGCTCTTAATATCCCCCATTCTTTTGTATTCTTTAATGACCAGTCGTAATCTATATTACGATATTTTTTACTCAACTCTTTGAGCCGATTAGCCCAAGCACCACTATCATTTTTATACCACTGGTAATATTCTTCCCAATGTTCGTAAACACCTTGTGGTAACTCTTCATATAACTTATCTAATTCATCCAAAAAATCTTGATTATCAATTAATTTTTTAGCCGCATACAAAGCATCATCTAATATATAAAAATTAGTATCATCTATTGGATGCTTTTCTAGCATTGCATCATCGGACTCTGAATGTTCATAATCATCTGCTTGACAGAGAATGATAGATGTATAATTCTCATTTTCAATATCTCTATTAGCGATGCGATACAGCAACGATGCTTGAGCTCGAGCATGAGCTAGGTTAATGTCTAAAGCTAAATTTGAATCAACAAGTTTTTCTGGAGCGTGAAAATTGCCTATGCCAAAGCCTAAAGCACTTCCTAGATAAAAATTTAACTGTATATTGGAGTCTAACGACTCTAATAAATAACTCATTTCTAGGAGTTGCCAATCTTCAGTTTTATTTAAAGCTTTAGACGGCAGGTTTAATTGCGATCGCCCGCCTGCCCATCTTCACCCCACATCACAGCTTTCTCGCTCCGGGTTGGGCTGATTACCAACAAGCGATCGCTTACCATCCCCTCGTACTTTGCTACAATTCCCTTGACCCCAAAAGCGCGTGCGTCATGCCCCAAGGATTCGGTAAACCCAAACCCACAAAAATTGATAAGCTATTTGAGCGTGCAGTAAAACACTGCCATCAGCGTGAGCCCGAAAGACTTGACTCAATTTTCGATAACCTGCCAGTTGAATTAAACGAACGGGTATTGATGGGAACTCTAGCAGCACTCCGCACGGACACAGATACCCTAGCTTGGTTTTGTGGTTACTTCGCTCTTTCAATTAACCGCAGTGAGGATAATAATAAGCCACCACATTCGATTACACTGCTATCCAAACTTCTCATCAAACATGGGATGCAGCCATTTGCAGACTTTTCACCTTACCCCGGTTGTAGGTTGATGATACTCAACACCGAGAAGTTTGAAACTTTACCGGAGAAAGTTCAGGCGTTGTTGCAGGAAACTTTTGATGTGACCGAAAGGACTGGGGAAGAAGCACGACAGGTTGCAGGATGCGTTGCTAGAAGAGTTGATGATCGGGTAGGTGAGAAGGAAGGAGGAGCGATAAGACTGAGGCAATACGGCTTATAGTATCGCTCTCTGTTCCCAGAAATAAAGTACGGACGGTACAGCTTCTGAATTGATAGCCATCAACCTATATCTACAATCAAGGCTTTTATTGCTAACAAGTAAAGGCGATCGCCTAGTCAAAAGCACCAAGTACGTTTAAGGCTTTGTGAAGCTATGATGAATAAAGTGTTGACATCTGCTTAATTAGTGTGTTAACTGTTGACATCTGTTTAATTAGTGTATTAACTTTAATGCAGCGACCAATTATTTAAAGGAATCCCCGTTCGCATCATTTTTTGCCTGCGGGTATACTTGCTGACCGTCTAAGTCTATTGACTTAGACGGTCAGCTTGGTTATATTTGTCTAGAGAAATAAAAAAAAAGAGAAATAAAGTTAGGTGAATTCCTCTAGATAATTGGTCGCTCTTTTGTCTTGGGTTCCCTGTTTCTCTTCTGTTCGTGAACTTTCATGTATGAGAACTCAATGAATCAACAAATATTTAATGTTTCTGGTCAAATACCTGCGCTCGTAGATTCTTGTAGTTTAACTATGATGGAGCAATTACAGTATGGGGGTATAGCAGTAGTAACTTTGTTACTGTTGGTAATTCTGGTGCGTTCATTAACGTCTTTTGTAAAGGCGGTGAGGTCTTAGTGATTGATGTTTGAGATTGAAGTAGTTTTAGCTTTGTAGCTAACTGGCTTTACTAAATCTCGGACTCTTCCTCGAATAACCACCACCACCGACCACACCGCGACCTTCGCGGTGTGGCAACCACCCCCCCGGAACTGCAATAAGCTGGAGGCTTTACGCGAGAGCGTATCGCACCCTCTCAAATGGGAACCCTGGTAACAGTTGCGTTTACCAGTGCCATGAAATTACTGAACTTCCTCAAACCCAAACCAACCGCGCCAAACATTGATGTTTACGGAGAACCCAGCATTGAGCCAGACCAAGCTCAAGCATTGATGGAGTGGCTGTTTGCAAGTCTTATGGCGGCTGGGTATTTTGGTAAGTCACATTTTATTTGGTATGACAGCGACAAGCCAGACCCAAGGTTAGAGCAGGAAGTTAAGAAGCTTCTCTGTTGCGGGGTGAGCCTGTTGTGCTGTATCGCTGTGGTGACAGGACAATGCCACTGCCCCAGGGGTATTACTGGCGGATGGTTCAAGAACACCCATCCATGCGGGTGTATCAGCTGGAGGTTAGGGAGTGAATAGGCGATCGCAGTTTAACTCAATTCCGCACTCGGACAAGCTGCTCGGAGTCTACACACTTCTGTACATGGTTATTTGCTTGGTGATGTTTGTGGTGAAGGATTGCTTTTATTGGGTTCTGAGGTTTCTGGTGGTAAACCTAGTTTGGCACGAAAATCTTTGTCATATTTTGCCTTTTTCCAATTTTTGGCGGATTTAACTTGTTGTGGAGTTAGTTTTTTAGTATTCCTTAAGTCTGTACATTTAATTTCCTTAACTATTCTGGAACTGAAACAACCCATACTCGCACCGCTGAGGTTGGCATCGATGAGGTTGGCATGGCTGAGGTTTGCGCCGATTAGGTCGGCATGGCTGAGAACGCATCGATTTACACTCGAAGAACAGTTGTGCCTACTTAATAATAATTATCCAATGTTTACTGGCTTTTGCCCCCAATGTGGTCATATGTTCCAAGAAAACTGCAATAACTGCGGGTGGAAGGATGATTCGGTGAGCGGGCGATCACTCGTGAACAGAAGTTGACTAGACAAAAGCATACTACAAGTGTATTATGGGAATTAATCTTGATTACAAGTACTACAGACATTCCATGATAGGCAGATTTTCCTCAACTATTAGTAGCGCGGTGCATTGCCGACCCATCCAGGGTGGGATAAATGCCATCGCGCTATTTGCGTTTGAGGGAATGTATCTATTTGCCAATAATAAATCTGCTTTAGCCGAATGGCTGAATCCAGACCAACTTATCAAAAGCGGGAGGTGCAAATGTTTTATAGCACCGAGATAGGTCAAAACGTATCAACCTTAAGACCCCCGCTCCTGATGACCAGAGGCGGGGGTTATTTTTTTAAGGAGTGAATCTATGGAAGCTCAACCACCAAGTCAGCAACCACATATATTACAAAACTCAGTTGTGGTGTTCTCGAAAAACTACCTACCATTATCACGCATCAATATCAAACGTGCTGTTGTGCTGTTGGTTACAGGTCAGGCAGAGTCTGTGAATTTTGGTACTACAAAGCAGTGGGAAGTTCGTTCACCCAGTATTGTACTACAAGTTCCAGAACATATCCGTTTAAAGTTTGGCAATCCCGAACGTCATTGGAAAGTGCCACCTGTGAATCGGCGTGAAGTACTCAAGCGTGATAGCCACGCCTGTCAATACTGTGGTAGCACCAAGCATTTGACGCTTGACCATGTAATACCTCGCTCCAAGGGTGGACAGCATACCTGGGACAACATTGTAACAGCCTGTGAACGGTGCAACTCAAGAAAGAGCGATGTCTGACGACAAGCCGCGGAGCGTCTACGCTTGCCACATGAAGCAGGAATGGTACTGAAAACCAAGCCCAAAGCTCCAATTCACCCAGCAGTTGCATTTGCCGAACAGTTCTGGAATGCACAACGCCTAACTGAAATTGAGTAATTCACTCCTGTAAAACCCTGTCAGAGAGGGCAATGAGCGCAATTACATAAAACTGCCCTCTCAGTTTTCAAAAAAGTTTGTAGTATGCCCTTGACAATCCTGTAGTATAAATGTAATACAAATGTAGTGAAGAACTACAGCCTCTGCAAAAGGCATAGGGCAAACACTCTGAACCATGACAACTTCATCTATTTTGCCACAATTGGGGGTGTAACTCAGTAGTGTAGAGTGCCTGTCTGTCGAACAGGAAGCCGTGGGTTCAAATCCCATCATCCCCGTGTGTAGCCTTGTGGACGACTCAACAAGTCGCTGTGCCTCTCAAACACAAAGAAGCGGGTGCAACTCCCGTCAAGGCTTCCAAATATGTCCAGGTCGCCTAACGGTAGGGTGTTGGTCTGCAAAACCGCAACAGGTGCGAGTTCAATTCTCGCCCTGGACTCCAAACGTTGCAGTGTAGCTTAACGGCAAAGCCCCAAGCTCATAACGCATGTCAATGCGAGTTCGATTCTCGCCACTGCTACCAAATGCTTTCTATGGTGTAATTGGCAACACCACAGTCTCCAAAACTGTTGTTCTGGGTTCAAGTCAAGCGTCTCTACGTTGTGGTGCCGTAGGCAAATTGGTAAAGCCACCTGTCTTTCAAGCAGGAGATTGCGGGTACTCTTCGAGAAGCCGCTCCGCGTCTACAAGCCCCGTCGGCACTGCCTTATGGGTCGGCTCGCCAAAAGAGTGCAGGTAACGGTCTGTAAAACCGCCGCGTTTGCATTGCTGGTTCAATTCCAGCTCGACCCATTGTGGAGAGGTCGCTATTGGCACTCGCTTGCTGTTTGCACTCACAGTCGTGGGTGTAAGTCCACTGTGGGTTCAACTCCCTCTCTCTCCGCCTTATGAGGACGTGGTGTAACGGATAACATACCAGGTTTCGACCCTGATGATGAGGGTTCAACTCCTTCCGTCCTCGCTTTATCCCCCGGTAGCGAGCGTTGGTAGTAGCGCCTGTTTGAAGCACAGGAGGTCATCCGTTCAATCCGGATCTGGGGGGCTGGCATATTGGAGTGTAGCTTAATGGCAAAGCCCCTGACTGTTAATCAGGTCTATGGAGGTTCAAGTCCTCTCACTCCAGTCATTCATTGCAGGATGGACGATTGGCAAGTCGCCTTGACTCTGAATCAAGGAGAAGTTGGTTCAACCCCAACTCCTGCATCCAAATTTTAATTTAATGGGAAGTACATCCTATGCTCCTGTAGCCCAACTGGAAGAGGCGACTGTCTCAAAAACAGTCTGTGTGTGGGTATCTCCTTCGGAGACGCTACGCGAACAAATCCCACCGGGAGTACCAAACTTGCTGCTGTAGTCCAATTGGAAGAGGCGCTGGTCTTAGAAACCTTCTTGTTGTGGGTATCTCCTTCGGAGACGCTACGCGAACGACTCCCACTCTTCTGTACTATCCGGGTGTGGTGTAGCTTGGCAGCACTCCTGTTTTGGGAACAGGCGGTCGTAGGTATCTCCTCCGGAGACGCTACGCGAACAAATCCTACCACTCGGATTCATGGGACGCTCCCGCTCAATTGGTAGAGCATCCGCCTTTTAAGCGGATAGTTCTTTCTTTCAAGTCCCTGGCGAAACATTAGATATGGGCGTTTGGCAGAACTCTCCGTGCTCCTGACTTTTAATCAGGCTCAAACAGGTTCAACTCCTGTAACGCCCATCAAATCAAGCCCCTGTGATGCAATTGGGAGACATGGCTCGCTTAAAACGGGTTTTCTACAGGTTCAAATCCTGTCAGGGGTATTTGGTGACACGCGGGGATGGAGCAACGGTGGCTCGTCAGGCTCATAACCTGAAAATCAGCAGGTTCGATTCCTGTCGGGACTACCAAATACGGGAGTGTAGCTTAATGGATAAGGCAACCGTCTTCTAAACGGTTTTATGTAGGTTCGACCCCTACCACTCCTGCTCATGGGTTCGTAGCTCTAAATGGGAGAGCGCCTGTTTTGCACACAGGAGGTTATGGGTATCTCCTTAGGTCGATGCTCCGCGTTCACGAAGTGTAGCGAAGCTCACAAATCCCATCGAATCCACTA
>JAAUYI010017426.1_pt1 | contig 15353 bp, 15 predicted proteins | sample 7278041 | NCBI WGS metagenome assembly JAAUYI01 (sample SAMN14350216, study PRJNA611818) | marine sediment metagenome | isolation source: surface marine sediment (0.6m) | place: French Polynesia: Moorea | collected 2018-08
ATATGGGCGTTAAGACTGAAGTAGTAGCACTTTAATTAAGGAACGAGGAAGAAGGAACTAGGAACAAGGATAGAAATGATGTTTTGTATCTTTATGACTTTTTCCTTCTTTTAAACCCATGCATAAATACAAGTTCGTGATTATTGGTGGGGGAATTGTCGGCTTGTCTACGGCAATGGCTCTTAGTCAAAAGTTTCCTTCTGCTAAAATAGCTCTACTAGAAAAAGAAGCAACTTGGGCTGCTCATCAAACAGGACACAATAGTGGCGTGATTCATTCTGGTATTTATTACAAGCCAGGAAGTTACAAAGCTAAATTGTGTCGCGATGGTAATCGTTCGATGGTGGCTTTTTGCCAACAACACGAAATAGATTACAAGGTATGTGGCAAGGTAATTGTCGCCACAGAAGAGTTTGAATTACCTTTATTAGACAATCTGTATCAAAGGGGTTTGGCTAACGGTATTGAGATTAGCAAGGTCGATGGTGAGCAAGTAAAAGAAATAGAACCCCACGTCAGTTGTTTGGCGGGAATTTGGGTTAAAGCCACGGGAATAGTCGATTATAAACAGGTTTGTCATAAGTACGCAGAGATAGCCCAATCTCAAGGAGTAGATTTAAAGCTTTATACTTGCGTTAAAGGCATTAAAACCATGCCAGAAGGTCATATCATCGCCACTAGCAACGGAGAATATCAAGCTGGCTTTCTAATCAACTGTGGGGGACTGTATAGCGATCGCCTGACAAAACTAGCTAACGCCAAACCACCAGCGAAAATAGTGCCTTTTCGGGGCGAATATTACGAATTAGTCCCAGAAAAACGCTATTTAGTTAACGGGGCAATCTATCCCGTTCCCAATCCTAATTTTCCCTTCTTAGGCGTACATTTTCACCCTGGTATTGATGGTAGCGTTCATGCAGGGCCAAATGCAGTACTGGGCTTTAAACGAGAAGCCTATAACAAGTTCGATTTCGATCTCAAAGACTTTTTAGATACCATGACCTATCCTGGCTTCTGGAAACTAGCGGCCAAGTATCCTAACGAAGGCTTACAGGAAATGATCCGTTCCTATAGTAAAACTATCTTTGTTCGTAGTTTGCAAAGATTAATTCACGAAGTCCAAGCCGAGGATATCGTACCCAGTCCTGCGGGAGTAAGAGCGCAAGCACTAAAAATTGATGGCAAAATGGTTGAGGACTTCTTAATCGTTAATGGAGACAAAGCCCTACACGTCTGTAATGCACCCTCTCCTGCTGCTACTGCATCCCTAGAAATTGGCAAACAAATTGTTGCTCAACTACCCGATAATATTTAATTTTAATTTGGCGATCGCGATCGAAACCCTCAGTCGATCTATTCATGTCCGACAATTTTTTCTAATATTGAACATAGTTAGTTTTCAGTTCGAGGTTGTTGGTTGTTCCTCATTCCTCCTGCCTGACTTATAAATATTGTATCTTCACAGGATTTAGTATTATTACCCTGCATTCATAATAATCTTGTCAAAAAGGCGATCGCCCAACCACTTGCGCATAAACATCATCGGTTTAGCAAATTTTCCCGCAGCATAGCGAGTTTTGGGTTTTTTCGCCTTAACTGCTTGCGAGACCACTTTAGCGATTACCGCAGGTTCGGAGGCGTTACCTTTTTCGTAAGAACTTTTAGTCATTTGTTCCATTTTCTTTGCCATTGCCGAGTAAGCAGAATTACCCGATCGCTCCATCATTGGTGCTAACATGACATCACCAAATTCGGTTTTAATTGCTCCAGGCTCAATAATCACCACGTCAATATTAAAAGGAGCAAGCTCTAGTCTCAGACAGTCCGACCATCCTTCTAGAGCGTGTTTAGTCGCATGATACCAAGAACCTAAAGGAGTATAGATCTTACCTCCCATCGAAGAGATATTGATGATTTTGCCCGCTTGCTTGGCTCTCATAGAGGGTAAAACTGACTTAGTTAAACTCGCCAAGCCAAATAAATTAACTTCAAATTGTCGGCGAGCATCTTCAATCGTAGTGTCTTCCATTGCTCCATAAATAGCGTATCCTGCATTATTGACTAAAATATCCACGCCGTTACGATCGGTGTCGATTTGCTCGACAACTTTCTTGATGTCCTCTTCGCGAGTAATATCCATCTTAAGCGCGATCGCACCACGTTGTTCTAAGTCTTGCATTTTTTCCATCCGCCTCGCAGCCACATAAACCGTTAACCCATCTTCAATCAACTGCAACGCGATCGCCTTACCTATCCCAGAAGACGCACCAGTCACCAACGCCACCTTGGGAGTATCTGCATTTTGATTTTTCATAAGTTCAAACGATCCAACGAGGTAATTTTGGTTTTAGCATACCGATATCTTACCTTCTATACCAATAAATCTGAACGAAGAGCGATCGCGCCTTCGGATGGGCAAAATATCAGACAAGCAAATTATCGTTTCGCCGAATAGCTGGTTATCCACCAAATCTATCTATCATCAGAACGCAATGCGATCGTTGGTGGGCATTGACACCTTAATTTCACTTTCGATACATTAAAGACCTCTCGGTTAACAGCTTGCAAAATACGGGGGCAAAAGACTTAATTGTGTAATGCCCAATTGTCTTTGCCCAAACTCCCTTGCTTTCAATCGGTTTTCTTTTTCTTTTTTGGTAAGATCGGTCTTGCAGTTGCACCTGATTTGATAGGACGCTTAGGACGCGAAGACTTGAGTTTGATTTTTTTCGGGTCTTTTTTAAATTTTGGTTTGCGTTTTTGAGCGAAGCCTAAATCCGTACCTTCTTCAATAATTAGGTCTTCCCCTTCCAGACGTACCTTAACATCCCAAAAACGCTTGAGGGGTTTTTCTCCTAAAACTCCTTTGAGCTTGAGTTTAAAGAACTTGGGTTTTTCTCCTTCTTTGCGAGGAAACTGTTTAATCTTGATAATTATAGTTTTTTCTTCTAGAGAATAAAAAATTACTTCGCCTCGGATAGAAAAATAACCATGTTCGGCTTGGACATCAGCAGTTCGATCGAGTTCTTCGTCTTTGTTCAAGGTTTCTGGTTCCCAAACTCCGACAATCTGAACGTGAAGGCGATCGTCCTTGGCTTTAGTTCTGGGATACACCACCCAAAGATGTTCTCGTTCTAGATCGAGATGATTTTTAATTAAACTAATAATACGACCGAGCAAAACTGCCTCAATTTTTGCTCCATCGGTAGTAATCAAAGTACCTTGAGTCATTTGCTCGGCACTTTGTTGATACTTAGCTCGAATCAAACCAATAGCGCGATATTGTCTGGGATGAGACGGTGGGGGAATCGGTTGTTTTCTTTCTGGTGTAGACTGGGTTTGAGTATTAGGAGAAATAGAATCAGAAGATTGATTGGACATAGTAGACTCGACCGATTGATTGGCAGCAGTAACAGGTTTTTTGGGTTTATTAAGATGATTATTGTTAGCCAAGTTCATAGAGCGACAAATATCGCAGCAACATTATTAGATGTAAGAGAGATTAATTACCTAAGAGATCATATTTTATACTCTCATGGAAATTAAAATAACCCGCAGTTTATAGAAGCTTAGGTTAAGTGAACAGTACCCTGCCCTGAAACGGCAGGGCTTGCGTTCACTTCGTCATAAGTAACTGGTTGATGGGTCTAGAATAGACGATACTAGAGTCGTCAAGACGATCGCCAGGGACAAATTAAGTATAGTCGCCTAGTCGCAATAAAAGAGTTAGTAAGAGTATGAAAAAAAAGTATAGTAGCTGGGTTTATGTTGTTTTGGGGATAATGTTGTTTTCTTTGATTACTGTTTCTGCCCTACCTTTGGTCGGAAGTGTGGTCGAAGGAACTCAGTTGGCTAAGAATTCAGACAGTGAAGTAGTTACATTGTCTCAGCAAGAATTAGCTAGGCTAGAGGCAGAGGCTTCTGGTTATCAAAAGGTTCTAGAACGAGAGCCAGACAACAATACCGCCTTAACGGGTTTACTTCAAATTAGACTACAGCAAAAGGATCTGGCAGGTGCGATCGCGCCTTTGGAAAAATTAGCAAAACTTAACCCAGAGCAAACAGAATACACAATTTTACTGGCTCAAGCCAAACAACAGCTCCAGGATTATGAGGGAGCAGCAGCAGCCTACGATCGAGTTTTAGCATCCGATCCTGGAGACATTTATGCTCTGACAGGTATAAGTAATTTGTATTTGAGTCAAGACTTACCCGAAAGAGCGATCGCTCTGTTGAAAAAAACTATTAAACAAGCAGATCGAGATAGCCCCAATGCCAATTCAATCGACCGAGACTCAGTGGAATTTCTCTTAGGAGAAATATATACCGAACAAGAACGTTATGGAGAGGCGATCGCTGTCTACAATGAGCTAGCTCAAGCTAATGAGTCTGATTTTCGTCCAATTTTAGCTAAAGGTTTAGTATTAGAAAAACAAGGTCAGTTGAGCGAGGCCCAACCAATCCTAGAAAAAGCCTACATTGCTGCACCAGCAGAATACAAAGACCAAATTGGCGATGAAATGGAAAGATTAATCCAAGAAATTAAAAAATCTAAAGCTACTCCCGATCGAGAGCGAGAATAAACCACTTAAAGATATAGTAATTAAGGAGTTTTAATCGAGATAGGTTGGTGGAAAAAAAACGAGAGCCACTGGTAAGTTTGACATTGTATTATCTGTTGAAATGGTCGGTCGTTAGTCCTCTGTTACATACTTATTTTCGAGTCAAAATTTATGGGGCAGAAAATGTACCCCAATCGGGGGGGTTAATTGCTGTCAGCAACCATGCTAGTTATTTCGATCCGCCAATTTTGTCTAATTGCGTTCGTCGTCCCGTAGCTTTTATGGCAAAGGAAGAGTTGTTTCGAGTTCCTGTATTCAAACAGGCAATTCAACTCTATGGAGCATATCCCGTCAAACGCAGTCAAGGCGATCGCGCTGCGCTGCGTGCTGCGATGCAAGCTATTGAATCAGGGTGGGTAGCTGCGGTTTTTTTACAGGGTACTCGTTCTGCTGATGCTAGAATTACCGCACCCAAACTCGGTGCAGCCTGGATTGCTGCCAAATCCCAAGTACCTCTTTTACCGATTAGTCTCTGGGGAACCGAAAAAATACTCGTCAAGGGTTCTTCTTTTCCCCAACCAGTCCCTCTGACGGTTCGTATCGGTAAGGCGATCGCACCTCCTGCTTCTAGTCAAAAAGCCGATTTACAAGCTGTAACCGAAAGATGCGCCAGTGTAATTAATTCTCTGCACGACATGGGCAGGTAAACTACTCTTTTAAATCTTTGAAATAGAATTAGGGCGGGTTGGGGAAGATGTTCGGGACGATAGGTTTTATCTTGTTCTTCGGAATAGATTCTGTAAATATCGGTAGCCAGAGAGAAAATAATTGACATAATGGCATTAAATGGGAAGGTTATACACTTATTATTCCCATCTAGCTATAAAAAAGCGATCGCTTTTACCTCGGTTACAATCAACACAAAGAACTTGTAAATTGCTAATATCATTAGTCCCACCTTTGGAGAAAGGAATTATATGGTCTATTTGCAATTTAGTCTCTTTTGCAGTTATTCCACAAGCAACACAACGATAATTATCTCTAGCTAAAACAGCGTAGCGTACAGTACTAGAAATGTATCTGCTTTTCTTTCGATTGCTGGTTAATTTTTTCTGAGATTTTTTAGCTTGAGAATGTTTTGATTTAGAATTGTTAACTTCATTAATATATTCTCTAATTACTCCCCTAACAAATTTTTGTAGGGGATTTGGTTGATTTTGGGTCATTACCAATCAAATAATGCAGATTTAACGCCGTAAGCAGCTAATCCTACTACTGCGCCTGTAACTATAACTGGTGCAGCCTCAATAGCGATCGCCGTTCCTGCAACAGCCAAACCCATACCGCCCACTGTTTCTGCTACTGCTGCTCCTGCGACTGCTCCTGTAGCAGCAAATAATAGTATTTCCACAACTTGATTCCTACAATCTAAATATATAATGTTAGTGTAATGAATATATTACAACAAAATATAATTTTAAAAAAACTAAATTTTAGACATTCCTTAACAAAGCTTATTTAACTATTTATTTTGATAATATAAGCTCAATATTTTTTATATTTAGTTGATTTTATTCTGCTTGCAGATTCGTATTCGATCCGAAATCCGATGACGAAAATATTTAAAAAAATAGATGGATCGCAGAGACGTAGCATGCTACGTCTCTACAAGGTTTGACGGTTCGAGGGATAAATAATATTCTATGTGAACAGGATTTGATATGATACTAATTATTTCCAGCCGATCTTAAATAAGAAAAGCGATCGCCTTAATCTTCAAAAGCGATCGCCATTCAATTACAATTAAATTGTAAGTAATTAAACTTTTGCTTCTTCCTTAACTAATTTCTCCCAACCTAACTCTTTGAGGTTATTATTCCGACGCATGGGGCGAGTTGCTAACTCTAAAATATCCCGCGCATTAGTAAAACCGTGAATTTGGGCAAAGGTAAATTCAACCGACCATTTAGTATTGATTCCTCTAGCTTCTAAAGGATTGGCGTGTGCCATACCAGTGATTACCAAGTCTGGTTTTAGTTCGTAGATGCGTTGAATTTGGTTGTAGTTGTCGGGTTTTTCCACAATTTTAGGTAGGGGAACACCCATTTCGTTACAGGTTTTTTCCAACAAGTCTAGTTCCGCTTTTTGATAACGCTTATCCATATAGGGAATGCCAATTTCAGGACAAGTCATACCGCAACGGATCAGGAAACGGGCGAGGGAAACTTCTAAGAGATTATCGCCCATAAAGAAGACTGACTTACCGCGAATCAATTTAATGTAGTCTTCTAGGCTTTCCCAGATCTTAGCTTCTCTTTCTGCCAGTCCTTGTGGTTCAATACCAAATACAGAACAAATCTTTTCGATCCACGCCCTCGTACCATCAGGGCCAATGGGGAAGGGTGCGCCGATAAGTTTGGTTTTGCGCCGACGCATTAGGGTAGTAGCGGTGCGGGATAAGAAAGGATTAACCCCTGCTACATAGTAGCCCTGTTCGATCGCGGGTAATTCGGTAAAGCGTTTGGAGGGTAGCCAACCCGATACTTTGACTCCTTGTTTTTTAAGTTCTAGAGTGAGGTTGGTAACGACAGGATCGGGTAACGAACCAAATAATACTAAAGGAGGATGGTCTTTATATGCCGACTCTTCTTGTTGGACTTCTTCTTTTTTGCGTCCGAAGTTCATCAACTTAGAAATGGCATTGCGTTCTTCTTTTTCTGCTTCCGCTTTGGGTGCTTCTGTCGGACATTTATGCGCCATTGCAGCCAGTACCGTATCTTCCCCTTGAGTAAAGGCGTAGTCTAAGCCATTGGCGCGGGCGGTAACGATGGGAATACCGATTTCTGCTTCTAGCTTGGGTGCTAAACCTTCCAAGTCCATTTTAATAATCTCGGTGGTACAAGTACCAATCCAGACGATAACCGAAGGATTGCGATCGCGTTTAATCTGCAAACACAATCTTTTTAATTCTTCATAGTCATTTAACTTAGCCGAGATATCCCCTTCTTCTAATTCCGCCATCGCGTAGCGGGGTTCGGCGAAAATCATTACACCCATGGCATTTTGCAGGAAGTAACCACAGGTTTTTGTGCCAATTACTAAAAAGAAACTATCTTCGATCTTTTGATATAGCCAAGCTACACAGCTAATCGGGCAAAAGGTATGATAATTCCCAGTTTCACACTCAAAATTTAACGCACTGGGTTGTTGAGCAACGGTCATATTCTTATTTCCTCTCCTAATGTACGAAGACGCAATATATTTCGTCTCTACTTTTTCAATTCGCGATCGCAACTGTTAACTCTTGTAAGAGCGATTCCCTAAAGGACTCGCTTTATGCGAAGCGGTATCCTTTAGGACGCTTCGCGCGAATTGCCCCTACTGAACTAAACCATCATTAAATCCAATTCGTCTTCTTGCTTACCTGCGGGGGGATTGAGATAGTAGTCAGAGAGTAAGGAGAATAAGTCTCTGTCTTGAGCTTCGTTAGGTACAACTCCTTCTGGTGCAGCTAAAATCTGATCGGCAATATTGAGATAGTAGTCACAGACAAAAGCTAGGGAAGGATCGCTGTCTGCCATTTCAAAGAGAGTTTTACCTTTAACACGGGATACTCTGATGTCTTCGATTAGCGGTAGGATCTCTAAAACGGGCATCGGTACGTGTTCGATGTATTTATCAATTAAGTCCCGTTTGGAAGTTCTATTGCCAATTAAACCCGCTAAGCGTAGAGAATGGGTACGAGCTTTTTCTCTGACGGAGGCTGCGATACGGTTAGCTGCAAATAAAGCATCAAAACCATTGTCGGTGACGATCATACAATAGTCCGCGTAGTTGAGAGGTGCAGCAAAACCACCACAGACAACATCGCCCAAAACATCAAACAAAATGACATCGTATTCATCAAAAGCATTTAATTCTTTGAGTAGCTTGACGGTTTCTCCTACCACATAGCCACCGCAACCAGCACCCGCAGGAGGGCCACCCGCCTCTACACAATGTACGCCACCATAGCCTTCATAAATCACATCTTCGGGCCAAATATCTTCGTAGTGGAAGTCTTTTTCTTGTAGCGTATCGATGATTGTTGGGATGAGAAACCCCGTGAGGGTGAAGGTACTGTCGTGTTTGGGATCGCAGCCAATTTGCAATACTTTTTTGCCTCTTTTGGCTAAGGCTGCGGAAATGTTACAGCTAGTTGTAGATTTACCTATTCCGCCTTTACCGTAAACTGCTAATCTTATTTGTCCCACGTTGTCTTCCCCTGCTGTTAAATTTAAGAATTTATCTGATAAGAATGATGACGTATTTTTTTTCGTCTATGTCTGCATTATGGGCTAATTGACCCCAAAAACAAAGCTACTTTATATCTCGAAACGAATGTTATTTAAAGTTTTAACGTGTTTGAAAGATTTAGAGGTTTTTAATTGACTCTAGAGATATCTGAAAATTGTATAAGCTGTTTTATATTAATTTGTGTTTTTATTTATATTAAATATGAACAAAAGACAAATAATACCTAGAGTCGATCGAAGATTTAATTATTTTCCTATCTATTCGGCATCAAAAAAGTCTGGTTGCAAAGTCATCAAACGCTTTTAATATTAAGACTTTTAGGGGGTTAAACTAGACTAGGGATAGTTGAAAATAAGAACAAAACTTTACCCCTAGCTTCCTTGAGTTTTCCCTAAATTAGCCAGTCTGGGGTTAATTAGGCTGAAAATTTGAGAACCGAGAATTTTTTAGTAAAGAAGAATTAATTTTTTCGAGATTGAGACTCAAACATCAATATTTATAAAGGTTTATAACCATACTACTGCTGTTCGGGATTTAAATACTTGAGGGCAAAAATAGCAGCTTGAGTGCGATCGCGCAGATTCAAAGAGCGTAAGATACTATTAACGTGGTTCTTAACCGTACGCTCGCTAATATATAGTTGGGCAGCAATTTCTTTATTACTATGACCAGTGGCAATCAATTTCAGTACTTCTGTTTCTCTAGAGGTCAATTGAGCTAATTCTGGAGGTAAAGTTTTAGGTGTCGGAGTCTGAGGTTGATGCATTATTTTAGCTAAGATACCAGGCCCCATCTGACTATAGCCTTTATTAACCAATCGAATTGCCTGGGCTAATTCTGCTGAGGGGGTATCTTTGAGTAGGTATCCTTGTGCGCCAGCAGCTATAGCTTGAGTAACATACTCATCATCATCAAAGGTAGTTAAAACCAAGATTTTAATTTCTGGTGCTTGTTCGTGTAGTATTCGAGTTGCAGCTACGCCGTCCATAATTGGCATTCGGATGTCCATCAAGACTACATCGGGTTGGAGAGAAAGCGATCGCTCTACTGCTAGTTTACCGTTTTCTGCTTCCCCGACAATTTCTAGATCGCTTTGAGTTTGCAAGAGGCTGGATAACCCTTCGCGAACAATACTTTGATCGTCTACCAATAAAACGCGAATCATAGTTTAAATTAATAATCTAAACATTAACAACAGATAAAGGAATTGTAATTTCGATCTGACATCCTTGACCTGGTTTAGTAGCGATCGCAAAATCTCCTTGTAAAGCTTTAGTACGCTCTTCCATACCTTGTAAACCAAAACTAGTAGTATTGTCACTCTGGTTAAAACCACAACCATTATCGCGGATGGAAAGCGAAATTTGGTCTGTTGTTTCTTGTAAATACAGGTCAACTTTAGTTGCTTGACTATGTTTGGTAATATTAGTCAGTGCTTCTTGAACGATGCGGTAGATAGCAGTGTTGATTTCGACGGGTAATTTAGAGGTGAGATCGATTTTAGGAGCGATCGCAATTTTAGTATTAGACTGAAACTCTTGGATTAATTTTTCGATGGTTGTCTTGAGGGGTTGATTTTGGATCGGGTTATTTCTTAGGGTGGCTACCGAAGCGCGAATATTGAAGAGTGCGTCTTTGCCTAACTGTCTGGCTTTGGCAAGATGATTAGCAGCCTTGGTTGGATCTTGGGTTAAAAACACCGAGGTATTTTCTAACTGAATACTTTGAGCCGTTAAATAATGTCCGACAGAATCGTGTATTTCCCTAGCGATGCGATTTCTTTCTTGGAGAGTGGCTTGATTTTCAATCTTTAGCGCGTATTCTCGCAGACGACGATTAGCTTGAAATAACTTGGTTCTACTTTCATGTTCGGCTAATACCGCACCAACCAATAACAGAACAAACACTAAGACAAAAGCAAACAGCAATCCAGAATTAAAAGCCAAACCAAAGATAACTCGACGTAGTTCATCTGGTGGTAAACGTCTGAGAACGCGAGGCAATGGTCTACCCAGGGACAAACCCCAAAAACTAATTCTCATCCAAGACATAATTTGTACGCTCAGATAAGAAATATAAGCCAAAATAGCGACCAAAATTCTGCCATGCCAAGCAAACAACAAACAGGCGCGAATTGCTACTACCAAAAGTAAAATCGGAAAAATTCTTTCTCCGTTTCTGACGAGTAAAGTCGCACTCCAACTGAGAATAAATCCGCTGACAAGATAAACTTGCTGAATTACTTTGGAGTTGGAGGGTAGTCTCAAACCCATTACGCCCAATATAGCAATACAGAAAATTCCTAATAAACTAGCCCAAACTGGATGAGCAATCCAATGAGGACGAGGATGGGGAATCAAACCACCCAAGGCTGCAAGCAATGCAATTCCGAACAGTACCCATTCTAGGTATAGAAGCAGTCGGAAAGGATGTTTATGCCAGATTTTAGCCATTGGAGGGGATTAGGCGCTCCGATAGTAACGGAACAGAAAACAACGCGCTCTCGTATAATTAGAATTATAAATTAAGAAATTAATCTTCTTTTGGCGACCAAAAACTAAGAGCCACCTTCGCTACGTCTCGAATCACTGAGGGGTCGGCAAAAGTTTTATTTAACACAGCCATTCCTTGTGAAACAGCAACTAAAAATCTCGCCAATGCTCTAATATCTTGTTCTAAAGATAGTTTTCTTTCAGTTTGCGCCTTTTTCAATACTCCATAGATAGCAGATTCCAAGCCTCCCAAACGCTCTGCTATTTTTCTCTCGATCATTTCTGACTTACCAGACATAACAACAGAAGTATTGGTATTGAGACAACCCCTGGGATATTTAGGATTACTCATCCGCTCAATCATCACCTCAAACATACCTTCAAGAGCTTGATAAGGGTCGGGATTGTTCAACTGCTCGACAATTTCTGCCTGAAATCGATCTGCATAACGGTCTAAAACCTTGAGAAAGAATTGTTCCTTATCTCCAAAAGCACCATAGAGACTACCTCTACCGAGTCCTGTAGCCGTGGTTAAATCTTGAACTGATGTTCCTTCATATCCTTTTTGCCAAAACATCTCCATTGCTTTGTCTAAAACTTGCTCTTGATCAAATTGCTTGACCCCAGCCATAATGACCTCCTTTTTATCTTGTACTTTTCATTCCAAAATTATAAGTAAATTATGACACTTGAGCAGCTAATAAGCAAATAATCCGATTTTTTAGGTTTTTTTAAGAATTTATGCTCGATTATTATTTTTGACTATTCGTTCCAAAATATGGTAGATTAAGTACATCGAAAGCAAACAAATAATTAATCAACTCAGAAATAAAGGATAAAAATCATGGCTAGATTACAAGGTAAAACTGCATTAATCACTGGTGGAACTTCTGGTATTGGTTTTGAAACTGCTAAACAGTATTTGCACGAAGGGGCAAAAGTAATTCTTACTGGCACAAATGAAGCGAGATTAGCTGATGCAGTATCGCAATTAGGAGAGAATGCTACTGCTGTTCGTGCGGATGTGCGTTCTCTATCTGACCTCGATCATCTAGCCGAATCGGTTAGACAAGAATTTGGTCATCTCGATATTCTGTTTGCTAATGCAGGAATTGGCTACTTTGCAGCGATTGAAGATGTATATGAGTCTTTCTATGACAATCAGTTTGATATCAACGTCAAAGGAGTTTTCTTTACAGTCCAAAAGCTAGTGGGATTATTAAACGAAAATTCCAGCATTATCTTAAATGCCTCTGCGGTCAATGAAAAAGGTGCGCCAATGGGTAGTTTATATTTTGCTACCAAAGCAGCAGTTCGTTCTTTAGCCCGTTCCCTAGCAGCAGAATTAGCTCCTCGTAAGGTTCGGGTCAATGCTTTGAGTCCTGGAATTGTGCGAACTCATTTCCAAAGCAGCCAAAATATGCCTGATGAAGCATTTGAAGGATTTATTGATTACGTAACCAATATTGCTCCTTTAGGACGAGAAGGAAAAGCTGAAGAGATTGCTAAAGCTGCTGTATTCCTTGCTAGTGATGATTCTTCCTATATGACTGCTGCCGACCTGGTTGTCGATGGCGGTTACATGAATGTCTAGCGATGACATTGAATAAATAATTCTCTTTTTTGCTCATTAAAGAGCTATCAGACAGCAATATGAGGACGATCTGAGCAATCAAGCAACTTAGATAAATGAGCAGTGTCAGGGCAAAATAATTGTCTTCCCAGTCTATACGGGGCATGACTTAGGGGAAGATAACTAATTGCTTGGGTCAACACTGCTCGTTTTTTTTATTAGCTTTTTGAGATAACTACTCAAGCAGTTGCTAATAAACCACTATGTCTTAATAATGGTTCGGTTTGAGGTTCTCTGCCACGGAATAACTGGAATACTTCCATTGGATGTAAACTACCACCCAGGGCAAGCACTGTCTCTTTAAAGCGTTTACCCACAGATTTAACTGCTTCCTCGTCTCCTAAGCCAGCCTCTTCAAAAGCTGCAAACGCATCTGCACTTAAAACTTCTGCCCATTTATAACTGTAATATCCTGCTGCATATCCCCCTGCAAAGATATGTCCAAAAGCACAGAGGAAATTATCTTCAGGAAGGGGTTGCAAAACGCTAGTGGTTTTTGCCAGGCGAGCGCGGACATCGTTAGGAGTTTCTTCGCTGTCTGGTTGATAATTAGAATGGAGGTCCATATCCAACATCCCAAAGTGTAGCTGACGTAGCATCGCCGAACCACTCATATAGTTTTTGGCAGCAACCAGCTTTTGATAGTATTCTTCGGGTAATGTTTCGCCAGTTTGATAGTGTTTTGCCATCCCGAAGAGAGTGGGGCGATCGTAACACCAGTTTTCCATAAACTGACTTGGTAATTCTACCGCATCCCATTCCACATTGTTAATACCTGATGCCCCAACATAGTCGATAGTCGTCAGCATATGCTGTAAACCGTGACCGAATTCGTGGAAGAGGGTAGTTACTTCCCCAAAGGTCATCAAGCTGGGTTTATCGTCTACTGGGGGAGTTTGGTTACAGGTTAGATAGGCGATGGGAAGGCGAGTTTGGGCTTTACCTTCGACGCTGATTTTAGCTCTACCAATACAGTCATTCATCCAAGCACCACCGCGTTTTTCGGCAGGACGAGAATAGGGATCTAAATAAAAATAGGCGATCGCCTTTCCGTTTTCATCGGCGATTTGGAAGTATCTCACATCTTCGTGCCATACTGGTGCTTTGCCATCGGCTGCGGTAATCGTTACCCCAAAGACACGGTTAGCTAGACCAAATAATCCGTCTAAAACTCTAGGTAAAGAGAAATAAGGGCGTAATTCTTCCTCTTTAAAGTCAAATTTGGCCTCGCGTTGCTTTTCTGCCCAATAGCTGGTGTCCCAATGTTTGAGATCTTCTTGTCCTGCAAAGGCTTTTAACTCTTCAAATTCTTTAACTGCTGCATCATAACTGGCAACTCGCAACTCTTCCTGTAGCTTTTGTACCGCTTCGACATCGGGGGCCATTTTCCGCGCCAAACTCAATTCGGCAAAGTTAGCAAAACCCAGGATCTGGGCTTTTTCCTTTCTCAATTCTAAGATGCGATCGATGTTACCGCGATTATCTAGTTCGCCACTAGAAGCACGAGAGACAAAAGCTTTGTAGAGTTTTTCTCGCAATTCCCTATTGGTAGCGTATTTCATAAAGGGAATATAGCTGGGATAATCTAGAGTAACCACCCAAGGGCCATTCTCAGGAGTTGCAGCTTCTTCACCCTCCGCTTTTGCCGTTTGTGCCATTAAGCCCAAAGCACTGGGGGGCAAACCTTCGACATCTTTTTGATCGGTTAGCTTTAATTTAAACGCCTTGGTTGCATCGAGGACGTTATTAGAAAACTTAGTTGACAATTCGGCTAACTCTAATTGAATCTGGTTAAATCTATCTTTGGTTTCCCCTGATAAACCGACTCCAGAAAGTTCAAAATCGCGGATCGAAGACTCAACAATACGTTGCTGTGCGGGTTCTAATTTATCCCACTCTGCACCCTCTTTAATTCCTTTAAAAGCTTCGTATAAAGGCTTACTTTGGCTTAATTTATTATAAAACTTGACTATCTCTGGCTGCATCGTCTCGTAGGCTTGGCGCAACTCAGGACTATTCTTAACACTCATTAAGTGTCCCACAATTCCCCAACTCCAGCCCAAACGCTCTTCCAATTCTGTTAGGGGTTCGACTAAACCAGACCAAGTAGGAGTGACATTCTCTTCTAATTTACTAATCTCTTCGTCTAATTCTGTCAATAGTTGCCTCATTGCAGGAACAACGTGTTCCGCTTTGATTTTGTCAAAGGGTGGTAATCCCTTGCCAATTAATAAAGGATTCTTAGTAATAGTTGCGTCTGTCATGTAATGTAAATAGATACTTGCAGATTATAGTTACATATATTTACCCTAACGTTAGGGTAAATATATGTAACTATAATCTGCAAGTATCTATTTACATTACATGACA
>JAAUYI010001325.1_pt1 | contig 15352 bp, 11 predicted proteins | sample 7278041 | NCBI WGS metagenome assembly JAAUYI01 (sample SAMN14350216, study PRJNA611818) | marine sediment metagenome | isolation source: surface marine sediment (0.6m) | place: French Polynesia: Moorea | collected 2018-08
GCCGCGCCAGTCCTCTTCGCCCAAGAAGCCGACAAGCGGCGTGAATCAACCAATCGCAAGCATGAAAAGGTCGGAGACCTCACGGCTCGACAGCGGGACCTTCTTCAACCTCTCGGCCCGTTTCGTCTCGTCCGCGCGCTCCGTCTCCGGCAGCAGGAGCGGTTTCAAGGATTTCGCGCCGTGCGGCGGAACAAGATTGGACATGAACTGGTCCTCCTCACTGCGGTGCTCTCGCGACGGTACAGCCGCGGCATCGATCCAGGGGCCGCCGTGCAATCATCCGCGCGCCGTCCGGCTGATCGGGCGCCTGGAGGATTAAGGCCGATGACCAGGATTTCCGTCAATGCGGACACGATGAGCGCTGCGACATGGACGCCGGCTTGGGCCCGAAGGACCTGTTGCTCCACGAGGCAGCTCTAGTCGAGTTCGATTCCCGCGCAATTGGAACGTGGGACCCGGATCAACGTCCTTTCGTCAGTCTTTGATCGCTGGTTCCCACTTCTGGCCACAGCTCATCGTCGGGGCCGAGACGCAGGCAATATCGGATTATAGAAAAGTGTAGTTGAGAGGCTTCGGGCGGGACCGACGCTAAGGTCCTGCAGGGCGCTGGCAAAATCGCCAGCTTTCCAAATCCGCTGGCGCTGCGTCAGCGGATAAAGCCCAGGCTTTCCAACTTCACCAGAATTCGCTGTGCCGCCAACTGTGGCGACAGGTTCTGGGTGTCGATGACGAGTTCGGCTCTCTCTGGCGTTTCGTAAGGGTCGTCTATGCCCGTAAACCCCTTGATTGTCCCGGCCCGCGCCTTGGCGTAATGACCCTTCCGGTCCCGGCTCTCGCACACCTCGAGAGGTGTCGAAACATAGACCTCTATGAAGCCGCCCGCGGCCTCTATGCTCTCACGAATCCTTCTTCGAGTCGCGCGGTAGGGCGCAATCGGCGCACAAATGGCGACGCCGCGGTTCTTTGTGATCTCAGCGGCGACGAATCCGATGCGCAGAACGTTGAGGTCACGGTGCTCCCTGGAGAAACCAAGCTCGCTTGAGAGGTTCTTCCGGACCACGTCTCCGTCCAAGAGGGTCACGCTACGCTTCCCGGTCTCCAGCAGCTTCACGAGCAGAGCATTGGCGATGGTCGACTTTCCGGCGCCCGAAAGACCCGTAAAGAACACGGTGAAGCCCTGCATGTGGCGAGGCGGGTAGATCTTGCTCAGCTCGTCCAAGATCTCCGGGTAGGAATACCACTCGGGAATGTCCAGGCCTTCCTGCATCCGGCGGCGGAACTCCGTATCGGTCAGGGTCCTGATCTTCATGTCCGGCGTCGTCTCGTCGACCGTCATGTATTGCGCTCTGTCCTCGACATAGACCAGCTGCTGGAAGGGCACCATGGTGATGTCAAGCTCCGCTTGATGCTTGGCAAAAAGCTCCTGCGCTTCATGGGGCGGATAGAAGGACTTCCCGTCCGGGGCCTTGCCTGGCCCGGCGTGGTCACGGCCCACGATCAGGTGCGTGCAGCCAAAGTTCTTGCGTACGATCCCATGCCATAGCGCTTCCTTCGGTCCAGCCATGCGCATGGCAAGGTTGATGATGCTTAGGGTCGTCGTCTGCTCCGGGTACTTCTGCAGGATGTGTTCATAGCAACGCACCCGGGTATAGTGATCGACGTCGCCCGGCCTCGACATCCCGACGACTGGGTGTATCAGGAGGTTCGCCTCTTGCTCTCGGGCCGCGCGGAAGGTCAATTCCTGATGCGCCCGATGCATGGGGTTGTGGGTTTGGAAGGCCACGACCTTGCGCCAGCCGAGCTTTCTGAACCGCCCGCGAAGCTCGGAAGGTGAATCTCTCAAGAGTTGGAAGTCATAGTGGGCCGGGGGCTCTATGCCCCTCAGTTTCCCGCCGACATACACCGGGAAGGCGATGTTGAGCAGGTAATCGACTCCGGGATGTGACTCGTCCTCGGTTCCGAAGACCGAGGCGGCCTCACGGGCTCTGTCCGGTGTCCAGATGTCGGTTACTTCGAGCGTCGAGATGACCACGCCTTCCCGGTCGCGCAGGGCGATGACCTCGCCTTCGCTGATGCCTTCGGCGAATTTCTGATCGACATCGAGAGTGATCGGGATTGGCCAGAGAAGCCCCGAGGGCAAACGCATTTTTTCGATAACTTTGTCGTATTCCTGCCGGGTCAGAAATCCTTCTAGCGGTGAGAACGCGCCGCCCAAGAGCAGCTCCAGATCACAGAGCTGTCGCTCGGTGAGATCCCACGACTTGTAATCCTTTGCTTTTGCCGTCTCTTCCTCGGCCGCCGACTCTCCGAGATACAGCTCCTTCAGGACGCCCCCATGAGGTTCCTTGAATGCACCCATCGTCCGTGTAGCCCTCCAATCGCCTCAGTGATCCATGTCCGACCGCCGGTACGACGAAGCCCGGCACAGGCCCGAGTGTCGGGACACTATGCGGATACTCCCGATTCGGCCATGTGGCCGCGGCGCAGATCCACATCCTTTTCCATTTCGGCTTTACAATGGCTTGGGTCGTTGAGGCGAAATGGCACCCGTCCCGCAATCTTCCCGGCGCTCAGACAGTGTAAGGCGAGATGCCCGTGATCGACCAGCCCGGCGCCTGGCATGTGGTCCCGAGAATCGACAATGGTCAGCTCGCACGGGCGCCCTCGACCAGGCGGGTCAGCTCTGTCGGGTCGAGGCCGGGGCGATGGCCGATGGCGACGAGGCGGGACGTTCGGTCGGGTGACGCGTCGGGGGGAAGCTCGGAAAGGGTGATGCGGCGGCCGACGCGATGGACCGCCAAGGGCGCGGCCCGCTCGGATACGAAGACCACGCCCTTGACCCTGAGGACAGCGTCGGGGAAGGCCGCCAGGGCCTGCTTCAGCTTGTCCCGGTCGAAGGGGGTGGTGCTCTCGTGGGACCACCTGCGGTAGCCGTCCTCGTGGTCGTGCTCCTCGGTCTGGCCGGGGGCCGGCGCCGGGTCGCCCGCTCGAACGGACCCGCCCCCGCCCAGAACCGTGTCGACCGGGACCGCGGCGGAGACGCAGGTCAGCACGGGGCGAGCCGAGGCGATGGCGCGCAGGCGCGCCTTCAGCCTTGCGAGGTCGTCCGGCGGGACCAGATCGGCCTTGTTGACCAGGACCAGATCCGCCGCGGCGACCTGGTCGGTCACGCTGTCGGCGAGGCGGGCGTCGGCGAGCTGACGTGGGAAGTTCTCGGCATCCACCAGGGTGACCACGGCGTCGAGCGCGAGATCGGGTTCCGCGCGCGCGATGTTGGCGATGCGCGCGGGCTTGGCGACTCCGCTCGCCTCGATGACGAGGTGATCGGGCCGCGGTTCCATGCCGAGCACCTGGACCAGTGCGTTGTAGAGATCGCCGCCCAGGGAGCAGCAGACGCAGCCGTTGGCCAGCGTCAGCATGCCGGCCTCCTCGACCTGGATGAGCTCGGCATCGATGGCGAGCTCGCCGAAGTCGTTGACCAGCACCACGAGCCGGCGGCCGCCCGGGTGGCGCAGCAAATGATTGACCAGCGTGGTCTTGCCGGCGCCGAGGTAGCCCGCGATCACGGTGACCGGCAGGGGCGCGGGGGTCGGCATGGCGGGCCGGTCAGACCGGGTGGACCTGGCCGCCCAGCACCGTGCCCCAGACCGGAATGTCGCGGAGCGCCTCCGGCTCCGTCGCCAGCGGGTCGCCGTCCAGCACCGTGAAGTCGGCGAACTTGCCGACCTCGATCGAGCCGACCCGGTCGTCGAGGTGCAGGGTGTAGGCGGCGCCCAGGGTGATGGCATGGAGCGCCTGCTCGACCGAGATGCACTCCGCCGGGCCCAGCACCGCGCCGCTCGCGGTCAGCCGGTTGACCGCCGCCCAGGCGGTCGTCAAGGGCCCCATGGGCGTCACCGGCGCATCGGAATGGATCGTCATGGGCACGCCCAGATCGAGCGCGCTGCGGCAGGCGTCCAAGCGCCGCGCCCGGTCGGGCCCGATGGTGAGCGCCGCGTGCTGGTCGCCGAAATAGTAGATGTGGTTGGCGAAGAGGTTGGCGCAGAGTCCGAGCGTCCTCATCTTCTCGAACTGCGCCCGGTCCGCCATCTGGCAGTGCTGCAGCACCGTGCGGTGGTCGGGCGCCGCGTGCTCGCGCAGCCCCGCCTCGACCGCGTCGATCGCCACCTGGATCGCCTCGTCGCCGTTGACGTGGATGTGCATGGGCACGCCCTTGTCGAGCAGCTCGGCGACGATCTCGTTCAGCTGCTCGGGCGCGACGTTCCAGATGCCGTTGGGCGCGCCGTTGTAGTAGCCGGGCCAGCGAAGCCGCGCGGTGAAGCCCTGTATCGAGCCGTCGGTGACGATCTTGACGCCGCCGAGGAACAGCTTGTCGGTGCTCCGGCGGGCCAGAGCCAGCGCACGCTCGCCGGTCTCGACGGCGGTCTGGGTCATGGCGTTCAGCATGGTGGCGAGGCGGATCGGGTAGTCGTCGCCTGCGGTGATGCGCAGCAGGTCGGCCACGTCCTCGTCGGGCAGGTCGTTGATCAGGTCGGCGGCCGTGGTCACGCCGGCGCGCTTGCAGACCTGGCCGAAGGCCACGATGCTCTCGGGCGCACGGCCGAGCTCGCGGAAGTCGATGCCGAGCCGCCGCATGACCGGGAACATGGCGGCCATTTCCTGAAGCTCGCCGTTGGGCTCGCCGTCGCCGTCGCGGGCGATGCCGTCGACCTCGATGTCGGCGGTGTAGTTGGCCAGGGCCAGCGCCGCGGAGTTCACCGTCATCAGGTGGAAGTTCGAGTGCATGACCACGATCGGACGGGTCGCCGAAACCCTGTCGAAATCCCGTTTGTCCGGGCGGCGGTCCATCAGGAAGATCGGGTCGAAGCCCCAGGCGACCAGCGGCGCGCCCTCGGGCAGCTCCGCGTCGGCTGCCGCCATGCGGTCGAGCACCGCCTCGATCGTGCCGACCCCCTGCCAGGGTCTGCCGTCGGGGTCGACCCGGTCCTGGAAGCCGACGTAGAGGAAACGCCACATGCCCCCGGCCAGGAGATGGCAATGGCCCTCGACGAAGCCCGGCATGAGGACCTTGTCGGCGAAGCGGTCGTCGAGCGGGAAGTCCCCCCAGCCGGAGACCTCGTCGAGCGTGCCGACCGCTAAGATTCGCCCGTCACGGACGGCGACGTGGGTCACTTCCGGCCGGCCGGCGTCCATCGTGATGATCTTTCGGGCCAGGTATGTTCTCGTGGTGCTCACGGATGCAACACCTTGCTCCGGAAAGGTATTGGTGTCCTAATGAAGGAACTGCGTCAGTCTACGCAGCAATAACGAATGATGTCATCCGCGTTCGCGCAACAACGCTTATTCCGGGCGGATGACGAGGGAGGATTTCTCATGGGACGATTTCTCGCGCTTTCGCCTGCAATCCTGCTGGCGACCGCACTGGCCGCGCCGCTCGCCCAGGCCGAGGAACCCAAGAAGGGCGGCACCCTGGTCATGTCCGTCCAGAACACGCCGCGCCACCTCAACCCGGCGGTCCAGTCGGGCATCGCCACGGGCGAGCCGGGCACCCAGCTCTTCGCCACGCCCTTGCGCTATGACGAAGGTTGGGAACCGCAGCCCTATCTCGCCAAATCCTGGTCGGTCTCCAACGACGGCCTCGCGGTCACGCTCAACCTCGTCGAGGGTGCGACCTTCCACGACGGCCATCCGATCACCTCCGAGGACGTGGCGTTTTCGGTCGAGACGGTGAAGGCGAACCATCCCTTCAAGTCGATGTTCGCGCCGGTCGAGACGGTCAAGACCCCCGACCCCCAGACCGCGATCATCACGCTGTCGCAACCGCACCCCGCGTTGCTGCTGGCCATGTCGTCGCAGCTTCTGCCGATCATTCCGAAGCACATCTACGGCGACGGTCAGGATCCCAAGACCCATCCGCGGAATTCCGAGAACGTGGTCGGCTCCGGCCCCTTCAAGCTGGTCGAGTTCAAGCGCGATCAGCACATCATCCTCGAGCGCTACGAGAACTTCTTCATCAAGGACCGTCCCTATCTGGACAAGATCGTGATGCGCATCATCAAGGACACCTCGGCGCGCACGATCGCGCTCGACAGCGGCGAGTTCATGCTGTCGGGCTTCGAGCAGACCCCGCGCGACCTGAATCGGCTGAAGAAGAACCCCGACCTGAACGTCTCGGGCGAAGGCTATGCGGCGATCGGATCGATCGTCTGGCTGGCCTTCAACACCAAGGACGGCAAGACCGCCGACAAGGCGGTGCGTCACGCGATCGCCTACGCGATCGACCGCAACTTCCTCCTGAAGGCGATCATGTTGGGCACGGCCAAGGCGGCGAAGACCGGCATTCACCCGGGTAGCCCCTTCTACGACGACACGGTGAACGGCTACGACGTCGATCTCGACAAGGCCAACAAGCTGCTCGACGACGCCGGCTATCCGAAGGGTTCGGACGGCATGCGTTTCGGCCTGACCGTGGACTACGGTTGGGCGACGGTGAAGCCTTTCGCCGAGTACCTGAAGCCGCAGCTGAAGAAGATCGGCATCGACGTCACCGTGCGCGCCTCGGCGGATTTCCCGACCTGGGCGAAGCGGATTTCGAACCACGAGTTCGATATGACCTTGGACAACGTGTTCAACTGGGGCGATCCGGTGATCGGCGTGCACCGGACCTATGACAGCCAGAACATCAAGAAGGGCGTGATCTGGTCGAACACCCAGCAGTATGCAAACCCCAGCGTGGACAAGCTGATGGGGCAGGCCGGATCGACCTACGACATCGACCAACGGACCAAGTATTACGCCGAGTTGCAGCAGATCCTGGCCGAGGACCTGCCGATCTATTGGTTGTTCGCGGGTCCCTACCACACGGTCGCCAGCAAGAAGCTGGGCAATCCGCCGAACTCGATCTGGGGCACGTCCGCGCCGCTGGACAGGGTCTACATCAAGTAGGCGCAAGGGCCGAGGCTGCCCGGCCCGGCAGGCTTCCCGGCCGGGCAGCGTTCCCGGGTTTTCACTGGGGAAGTTCCGCCGCATGACGCTTTGGCAGACGATCGGGAAACGGGTGGGCTACGGCCTGCTTCTGCTCGTCGCCGTCCTGGTCCTCAACTTCGCTCTGATCTCGATCGCGCCGGGCGACATCGCCGACACCATCGCCGGCGACATGGGCGGCGCCGATGCCTCGGTGATCGAGGAGATCCGAGAACGCTACGGGCTCGATCAACCCTTCTACGTCCAGCTCTGGCGCTATCTCTCGCGGGTCGTCTTCTTCGACCTGGGCTACTCCTATTTCTATAACGCACCGGTCACGAGCCTGATCCTGGAGAAGCTGCCGGCGACGCTGCTGCTGGTGTTCTCGGCGCAGATTCTGGCGGTCATCATCGGCACGCTCCTGGGGGTCCTGGCGGCGAAGAAGCCCAACGGCGCCGTCAGCCTGACGGTGACCTTTCTGTCGCTCTTCGGGTTCGCCGCGCCGGTGTTCTGGACCGGCATCCTGCTGATCATCCTCTTCGTCTCGATCTTCCCGATCTTTCCGGTGGCCGGCATGGTGGACGTCACCATCGAGGGCGGATTCTTTGTGCGGGCCCTCGACGTCCTGCACCACCTGGTCCTGCCCATGGTGACGCTCGCCTCGATTTTCCTGGCGCTCTACAGCCGGCTGGCGCGGGCCTCGATGCTCGAGGTGCTTGGCGCGGACTACGTGCGCACCGCGCGTGCCAAGGGCGTGCCCGAGCGCGGGGTCTACTACAAGCATGCGCTCCGGAACGCCTTGGGACCCGTGGTCACCGTGGCGGGCCTGCAGTTCTCGGCGGTCATATCCGGCGCCGTGGTCGTGGAGGCCGTGTTCAGCTGGCCGGGCCTCGGAACCCTGGCGCTGCAATCCATTCTGGCGCGCGACACGCCCACCATCATGGGCATCCTGTTCTTCTCGTCCTTCGTCGTGATCATCGTCAACATCCTGACGGACATCACGCTGCGGCTGATCGATCCGCGGATCAAGGCGGGATAGGAGCGGGCGGATGGCACAAACCGCCGAACAGGCGCCGCTCGAGCTCAAGATCACCCATCCCCTGTCCGAGATGGCGACCATGTTCTTCCGGAACTACGCCGCCGTCGCCGGGCTCGTGCTGCTGATCTTCATCATCCTCTTCACATTTGTCGGCCCGCAGATCCACACCACCGATCCCTTCGAGATGGTCTGGGCGCCCTTTTCCCCGCCCGGCGAAGAGGGCTTCCTCTTCGGCACCGACTACCTCGGCCGCGACATCCTCGCGGCGATGATGGTGGGCGGCCAGGTATCGATGGCCATCGGCCTCTCCGCGGCGGTCATCTCCGTCGTCATCGGCGTGACCGTGGGCGCGTTCGCCGGCTACTACGGCGGCGTGATCGAGGAGGCGCTGATGCGCTTCACCGAGTTCTTCCAGGTGCTGCCGACGCTGCTGTTCTCCATGGTGATCGTCGCCCTGTTCGGGGCATCGCTCCTGACGGTGACCCTGGCTATCGGCGTGGTCAGCTGGACCGCCGTCGCCCGCGTCACCCGTTCCGAGTTCCTGCGCATCCGCGAGCTCGAGTACGTCTCCGCTGCCCGCTCGGGCAGCGCACGCGACGGCTATCTCATCTTCCGGGTGATCCTGCCCAACGCCCTGCCGCCGATCATCGTTCAGGCCAACCTCATGGTCGGCTCCGCGATCCTGTTCGAAGCGGCGCTCAGCTTCCTCGGGCTGAGCGACCCCAACGTCATGAGCTGGGGTCAGGTGATCGGCTCCAACCGGCCCTACATCCTGGACGCCGGCTTCGCCGTCGCCATCCCCGGCTTCGCCATCTTCCTTACGGTCCTGGCGATCTCGCTGATCGGCGACGGCCTGAACGACGCGCTCAATCCGAAGCTCAGACAGAGGTGATCGCCGTGGGCAACGATCCGCTCCTGAGCGTCAAGGACATCGTGGTCGACTTCAAGACCCGCTACGGCAACGCCCGCGTGCTGGACCACGTGAACCTCGACGTCGCGAGCGGCGAGATCCTCGGCATCGTCGGGGAATCCGGCTGCGGCAAGTCGATGACGGCGCTGTCGATCATGGGCCTGGTGCCCGATCCGCCGGGCAAGGTCACGTCGGGGTCGATCAAGATCGGTGGAACCGAGCTGGTGGGCATGGACCTGGAGCGTCTACGCCAGATCCGCGGCAAGGACATCGGCATGATCTTCCAGGAGCCGATGACCTCGCTCAATCCTGTCTTCACCGTCGGCGAACAGATCGCCGAGAGCGTGCGGCTGCACGAAAACGCGCGGCCCAAGGCGGCCATGGACCGGGCCGTCGAGATGCTCAAGGCGGTGGAGATCCCCGAAGCCGAGGCGCGCGCCAGGGCCTATCCGCATCAGCTGTCGGGCGGCATGCGCCAGCGGGTGATGATCGCCATGGCGCTGGCCTGCCGGCCAAAGGTGCTGATCGCCGACGAGCCGACCACCGCGCTCGACGCGACCGTGCAGGCGCAGATCTTCGACCTGCTGCAGGACCTTCAGGCCGAGACCGGGACGGCGATCATCTTGATCACCCATGACATGGGGGCGATCGCCGAACTGGCCGATACCGTGGCCGTCATGTACGCCGGCCGCGTCGTGGAAAAAGGCAGCGTCGAGGCGGTCCTGTCGAGGCCGCGGCACCCCTACACCAAGGGGCTCATCACCTGCGTTCCCCACCTCGAGCCCGACCCGCCGATCGAACGCCAGGAGCTGCTGGAAGTGCCGGGCGTGGTGCCGGCCCTGACGGAACTCGGCAAGGGCTGCGCCTTCGCCCCGCGCTGCGGCGAAGCGATCGAGAAGTGCTCGGCCGAGAAGCCGGAGTTGCTCGCCACCGACGAGTCGCACTTGGCCGCATGCTGGGTCGCCCAGGGGGAGCGCGCGCCATGACCGACCTCGCGCCCGCCGCCGAGAACCGTGATGGCGGTACCCTCACGGTCGAGGACCTCAAGGTCTACTTCGGCGGCAAGAAGAAGCTTTTCTCAGGGGAGGCAGTGGTCGTTCATGCGGTCGACGGCGTCAGCTTCTCCGTCCCGGCGGGCAAGACCTTCGGCGTGGTCGGCGAGAGCGGCTCGGGCAAGACCACCACGGCGCTCGCCATCATGCGCCTGGTGCCCATCACCCATGGCCGGGTCGTGCTCGGCGGCACGACGATCAGCGACCTGGAAAAGGAGGAGCTCCGCGCCGCGCGCCGACGCTTCCAGATCATCTTCCAGGATCCCTATTCGTCGCTCGACCCGCGCCGGCGCGCCGGCGACATCGTGCGCGAGCCGCTCGACCTCATGCAGATCGGCAAGCCCGCGGAGCGCGACGCCATGGTCGCGGAGCTCTTCGCCCAGGTCGGCCTGAGACCCGAGCAGCGGGCGCTGTTCCCGCACCAGTTCTCCGGCGGCCAGCGACAGCGCATAGGGCTCGCCCGGGCGCTGTCGACGCGGCCCGACCTGATCGTCTGCGACGAGCCGGTCTCCGCCCTCGACGTGGCCATTCAGGCCCAGATCCTCAATCTGATGGCCCGGCTCCAGCGCGAGCTCGGTCTCACCTACCTCTTCATCTCTCACGATCTGGGCGTGGTCCAGCACATCTGCGACGAGATCGCGGTCATGTACCTGGGCCAGATCGTCGAACAGGCCGACCGCATCAGCCTGTTCAAGAACCCCCGCCATCCCTACACCAAGGCCCTGCTGGCGGCCGTCCCCACGGTTCACGGCAACAAGCGCGACCGGCGCTCGCGCATGCGGCTCAAGGGAGATCCGCCGAGCCCGATCAACCTGCCCCTGGGCTGCCGCTTCGCGTCGCGCTGCCCGATGGCCGAAGCGCGCTGCCGCGAGGCCTCTCCGCCGCTCGAGGATCGCGGCGACGGGCACCTGGTCGCCTGTTTTCTGGCCTGAGCGGCCATCGGTTCGACCCGATGACCGGATTGCGTGAAGTGGGTTCGGAGGGAGTCGGCGCCGCCGATGGCCGCGGACCGCGCCGGACATCAGGCCGGTACCGTCGCGATAGTCGAAGCGGAAGTGGCCGCCAAGGCCTTCCCCGGCCGTCCGGAATCTGGGGAGGTGTCCACTGCCGCCATGGCCGGACCCGACCAGTCCATCCGGGGAAGATTCTCAGTTGGCCGTTACCAGCCGCCTAAAGGATGATCGTGTCACATCAACGTGGCGTGACACGTGAGTCATGCCCTTGCTTGTTGGAATAGATCAGGAGTCACGGCTCAGATTGATTCGATCTGAGCCGATCTTGATCTAGGCCCGCAGACGGTCCGAGGATGGCTCCCGTCACCCTGCGCGTCGCGACCCAGCTGCACAATCGCATTGGGGATCCCGAAAGACTTCGACCGGTTTCGGCTCTTCGGTGCATCTCTGCGCAAGGTCAGCCGTCGACTCAAGAAATGCCTGACTTCCGTATCACTGCCGCGCGTTCGGTTGGGAACCAGCGGACTTTCTTGGCAACGCCCTCAAGACAGCGAAGAACGATGGCGGTGGCCAGGTCGGCGGGGCGGCGGTCCAGGTGCCGGCTTGCATGGATGTAGATGTCCCGCTCGATCGCCGGGTCCGTGATCGGCCGGCCGATGACGTCGCCGCGTGCCGCTTCCGCGTGGAAGTTGCTGAAGGGAAGGATCGTGACTCCTTCGCCCTCGGAGGCGAAGGCGAGCAGGCCTTCTGCGGTCTCGATCTCCCGGGCGACGATCAGTTTGTGCCCGGCAGCGGCGAAGACGCCTTCGATCAGGCGGCGGTAGGGGCTCGCTCGATGGTTCAGGAGAACCGGCAGTCTGGCGACCTCGGCGAGCCGGATCGGCGCGTCGTCACTGGCGGCGCGTGCCTTCCGTTCCACCAGGTACAGCCTTTCGCGAAATACCGGCTTGCCGTCTCCGGAACCCGGGATCGCCGCCAAGTAGGATACCAGCAGGTCGAAGCGCCCGGCTTTCATCCCGTCCGCCATGTCCGCCGTGAAGGCCTCCGTCGCAGCGACGGCCACCTCCGGGAGGTCGCGCATGAACCGGCGATAGAGTTCCGGGAACAGGTCGGCGCCGAGCCGGGGCGGAATGGCGATCCGAAGCCTATCGGGCATGGCACCGGAGAGTTCCCGCATCCGTCGCTGGGCGTCCTCGAGCGCGCTGAGGCTGGATCTTGCAAAGGCGAGAAACTCGTCGCCCGCCGGCGTCAGTTCCACGCCCCGGCCGGTGCGGCGCAAGAGCGTCGCCCGCATGCGGGATTCCAGGTCCCGGATCGTCCGACTGAGACCCGGCTGCGACACGCCCTTGACCGCGGCCGCCTGGGTCATGCCGCCGGCTTCGACCACATCGACGAATGTCTGGAGATCGGCGAAGCGCATAGCAATCCATGCAAAATAGTTATTTCTGAAATTATGTTTTATCAGGTGATCGGTGACCCTGGAAGGCTTAGTCTTTGGGGTTTCATACAGGGAATTTAACCATGTCGGCTCGACGCCAACGGCGCAGGAGAGCGGAACCGGCGCCTGTCCCAGAGCCCGACTTCAAACCGATCAAGCGGCCCTACCGGCCCATCGACGTGCTGACCGAGGAAGAGGAGGAGCGGGTTCACGCCCTCTCGCTCCATGTCCTCGAGGACATCGGCCTCAAGTTCATGTCGCCAAAGGCGTGGCCGATCCTGGAAGCCAACGGCTGCCGGGTCGACCGAGGAACGGGAGTCACCCGGTTTCCGCCGGAGGTCGCCGAACACTTCCTGGCCCTGGCGCCGAGTGCGTTCGTCATGAAAGCCCGGAACCCGGCGCACGATCTTCATTTCGGCGGGGACGATATTCACTTCGGCTCTGCGTCGTCGGCGCCAAACGTGCTCGACATGGACAGGGGCCGGCGGCCGGGCACCCAGGCGGACTTCGAGGATCTGGTAAAACTCAACCAGATGATCCCGACCTGCGCCTTCCATTCCGGTCACCCGGTCGAGCCTATCGACACCCCGGTGAACACCCGCCACCTGACCAGCATGCGGTCGTGGCAGACGCTCTCCGACAAGGTCACCCGCGTCTATGCGATCGGTGAGACCCGGGTGCGGGACAGCCTGGAGATGACGGCCATCGCCCATGGGATCGACCGGGACGAGCTGGCGCGCGCGCCGCGTCTGCACGCAAGCATTTCGGTGAACTCACCCTTGGTCGTCGACGAACCCTTGATCGAAGGGGCGATGGAACTGGCCCGGAACGGCCAAGCCAACATCGTCTCGCCGGTCGCCTTCGCCGGAGCCATGTCGCCCATCACCCTTTCCGGTAGCCTCATTCAGTGCAATGCCGAGGCCATCGGCGTCATCGCCTTCCTGCAGATGGTCCAGGCCTGCGCACCCTGTTTCTACGGCGTCCTGACGACGCCAATCGACATGAAGTCGGGCGCGCCGGCCATGGGCGTGCCGGAAACCGTGACCGGTACGCTGTCGAACGGCCAAATGGCCCGGCGTTACAAGCTGCCGCAGCGCCTGATGCTGGGCTCCAGTTCCAACGCGCCCGACGCGCAAGGGGCCTACGAGACCATGTTCTCGCTCTGGGCGGCGATGCTCTGCGGCGCGCACTGCGTCTATCACGCCCACGGCTGGATGGAGGCTGGACTGACCACCGGGTTCGAGAAGACGATCATCGACGCCGAAATGATCGGCATGATGGGCGCGCTTCGGGGCCGGATCGATTTCAGCGACGCGGAAGAAGCGATCGCGGCGATCGAGGAAGTCGGGCCGGGCGGGCACTTCCTGGGATCGCCTCACACCATGGCCCGTTACCAGGACGCCTTCCACGAGCCGATCCTGTCCGACTGGCGGCCCTTCGAGTTCTGGGAGGCCGCCGGCTCCCCCGATGCCGCTCAGCGCGCCAACGCGAAGTGGAAGGAGATGCTGGCGGCCTACGAGGCGCCGCCCACGGATCCAGGCATCGCCGAGGCATTGGACGAGTACGTGGAGCGCCGCGCTCGTGAGATCGGCAACGACGACATTTGATCCCATTTGGCGGGAGGACCCAGGTCCTCCCACGGCACCCGCCAAGAGCTGCTTTCCGCCCCGCTGGTGGCACCGGGGTCGGCTCTGGTTCCTACCGTTGGCCGATGTCACCCTCCATCTTCGAGACGTTTGGGACAGCCCACGGAGATCCCTGTGAGCGCTTACAAAAATCTGCTGTCACCGATCTCCATCCGGAACCGGACCTTCAAGAACCGGGTGCTGTCGACGGCACACGCGCCGGGCTATGCCGAGGGCGGCAAACCCGGCGAGCGCTACCAGGCCTATCACGAGGAAAAGGCAAAGGGCGGGATCGGGCTTACGATGTTCGGCGGCTCCTCCAACATCAGCCGCGACTCGGGCTCAATCTACGGCCAGATTTACGTCGGCGACGATTCGATCATCCCCGTGTTTCGCCAGTTCGCCGAGCGCATCCATGCCCATGGCGCGGGGCTGATGTGCCAAATCACCCACATGGGCCGCCGAACAGGCTGGGCGGCGGGGGACTGGCTGCCGACCATCGGGCCCAGCGTCATCCGCGATCCGGCGCACCATTCGGTGCCGCGCGAGATGTCGGCACGGGACATCGCGCGGATCGTCCGCGCTTTTGCCGATGCCGCCTGGCGTTGCAGGGAAGGGGGACTGGACGGGTGCGAGATTCTGGCGACGACGCACCTCCTGGGACAGTTCCTGTCGCCGCTGTCGAACGCCCGGACAGATACCTACGGCGGTGAGCTTGAAAACCGCGCGCGTTTTCTCTTCGAGGTGATGGAGGCGGTACGCGCGCGCGTCGATAACGACTTCATCGTCGGCGTCCGCTTCGCCGCCGATGAAACCAACGAATACGGCATGCCGGCCGAAGAAGGCGTCAAACTCGCCAGGCTGATCGGCGCCCACGGCACCATGGACTTCCTAAACATCAACGGTGCCTATGGCGGGACGCTGCACGGTCTCGCCGAGACCTTCCCGGGTATGGCTTTCAAGGCGGCGCCCTATATCGAGCTGGCGCGGCGGGTCCGGGACGCAAGCGGCCTGCCGGTCTTCCAGGCCGCGCGACTGTCGGACCCGGCGACTGCCGACTGGGCGATCGGCGAAGGTCACGTGGACATGGCTGGTCTCACTCGCCCACACAGGGCGGATCCGCACAACGTCGCCAAGCTGATGCGCGGCGACGAGGCCCGCATCCGACCGTGCGTCGGCGCCGGGTACTGCATCGATCGAATCTACGCTGGCAGCGATTCGCTCTGTGCTCACAGTGTCTCGACGGGCCGGGAGGCATGGCTGCCGCACGAGATCGTACCGGCCGAAACGACGAAACGCGTTGCCATTATCGGCGGCGGCCCGTCTGGAATGGAGGCGGCGCGCGTGTCGGCGCTCAGGGGCCACAAGGTGA
>JAAUYI010125419.1_pt1 | contig 15336 bp, 10 predicted proteins | sample 7278041 | NCBI WGS metagenome assembly JAAUYI01 (sample SAMN14350216, study PRJNA611818) | marine sediment metagenome | isolation source: surface marine sediment (0.6m) | place: French Polynesia: Moorea | collected 2018-08
AACAGCGCGTTTAAACGTGCTTCGTTTATCAGCTTGGAAATTTATTTCCAAGCGGTTGATTGGGGTAAATGACATTGGTGCAAGTTGTTAGATAAATCAGACTGGGTAAGGGGTGGAGAAGTGCGTTTTAATGTAGTTGGTTTATAGGTTCCTTGAAATTTATCAAATAGGACGAGAAGCGCAAAATTGCCGTAATTTCATTTCAGACACGGGATTCGGCAATCTTAAAAAGAATGTAACACATAATTGATTCGTAGGGGCGCGGAAACCGCACCCCTACAATTTGATGATACGGTTGCAAACATTTTTTGATTTGGTATAAGTTAAACCCTGGAAACAAACACCTAAAGGTTGTAGCTTATAAAGTATTACCTGATCACAATCCAATGAATTACCAGGATTTTCAAATATTAGTCAGCAAAAATAAGATAATTCGCGCTGACTCAGAACAAGGGGAGATTTCCGCTGAATTATGCCTGGATATGGACAGAATTAAGCAGACATTAAGATTAATTGAATATCAGGTGAATGATGGTGAGTTACTCAAAGGACTGGGTGACGAACTCTACCAAGCACTATTTCCCAATCAAATTAATGCTCGATTCCAAGCTACCATAGCAGGGGCACAAGGGAATAATCAGAGTGTCCGTTTGCGCTTAATATTTGAATCTCCCGAATTAGCTGCTTTACCCTGGGAATTTCTCTACGACAAACAAACCAATACCTTTTTAGGAAACGACACTCAAACGGTACTCTCGCGCTATATTGATGTTCCCCTCAGACCTAATGACCTAAAAGTCGCTAGTCTACCCTTGAAAGTCCTGCTAGTTATCTCTAGTCCTACTAATTTAGCTCAGTTGGATGTTGCTGGTGAAGAAAAGTTGATTCGACAAGCTTTGGGAAAACACTTAGAGGCAGGTCAAATAGAGTTAGATGTATTACAACAAGCAACTATCCGCAACGTTAACCAAAAGCTGCGGGAGGTGCCTTACAATGTGTTTCATTTCATTGGTCACGGAGAATTTAAGGATAACAAAGGCTACATTGCCCTTGTGGATGGAGATGGCAAAGCTAAGTTATTAGATGATGAAAGGTTTGCTAACTTCTTTTTAGGCAACAATAACTTGGGGTTAGTTATTCTTAATTCCTGTCAAGGTGCGACGGTATCTTCAAATCAAGCATTTGCAGGTACTGCACCAAATTTGGTGCGTCGGGGAATACCCGCAGTTGTTGCGATGCAATATTCTATCCTCGATACCACAGCTAAGCTTTTAGCAGATGAATTTTACCGTACTCTAGCGCTAGGGTATCCCGTAGATGCTGCGATTCAAACAACCCGCAATGCTATTTCTATGGAAGTGGGATTAGATAAGCGGGATTTTGCAACACCAGTACTTTATATGCGCGCTAAAGATGGAATTATCTTGAGTAAATTGAGTTCTGAAAACAAAAGTTTGAGTGAGAATTCTGTCACAGCAGCAAAGACAGAAACAGATACTAATATATATATTGAACGACCCCCGATTGAGGAGAAATGCTTAAAGGCAATTTTACAACCCGGTGCATTAATTCGCATGAAAGCACCGCAGAAAATGGGGAAAACACTGTTGTTAGAAAAATTGTTAGATTATGCAAGACAACAGGGTTATGAAACAGCAAAATTAGATTTAAATTTGGCTGATAAGTCCCTTCTCAATGATTTGAAAACGTTTTTGCAGTGGTTATGTATTGATGTTGCAGATATTTTAGATAAATCCCCAAACTTGGATGAATATTGGCAAGATAGTTTGGGGTTAAATACTAGTTGCACTCGTTATTTTCAAAGATATTTATTAGCCAAGATTGATACTCCTTTGGTTTTGGCGATAGATAATTTTGAACGGTTGTTTAAATATGAAAATATTTTCTCTGAATTCTGTTTATTGTTGCGGAGTTGGTATGAAACAGCGAAGCAAGGAGACAGAATGGGAAAAATTTGGAAGAAGTTGCGGTTAGTGGTGGTTAATTCTACGGAAGTTTATCCCACTTTGGATATTAATCGTTCACCATTTAATGTGGGGTTATCCATTGAGTTACCTGAGTTTAATCAACAGCAGATAGAAGAAATGGTGAGAAGGTATGAATTAGATGGTCAGTTGGGAGAAGAAGAGATAATTAAATTAATGAGTTTGATAGGAGGACATCCTTATTTGATGCAATCAGCAATTTCTAATCTTAAAAATCAGGAAATGTCTTTGGATTCACTATTGGAACTTGCACCCACCGAACAAGGAATTTTTAGTTACCATTTGCGAGAACAATTAGAAAGTTTACAAGCTGATTCTCAGTTAGAGAAAGCATATAAACAAGTTGTGATGGCTAATAAACCTGTGCAATTGCATCCGGAAATTACTTTTAAGTTGCATAGTTTGGGTTTGGTGAAAATTATTCGTAATGATTGTGTTCCTAGTTGTGATTTATATCGTCAATATTTCTCAGTCTTTTTGGGGTAATACAAATGGAATGGAATGAACCTCACCCCGTCCTCCGGACACCCCTCTCCTTAGTAAGGAGAGGGGAAGGGGGTGAGGTTTTATATTTAATTTAAAGCAGTTAATTAAAGTTATGGTTGATGAATATATTCATGAGTATATATTTTCTGGAAGTTTACCCGAAAATGCTAGCACTTATGTGAAACGGGAAGCTGATGATGAATTATATCAAGCGCTACAGGAAGGTAAGTTTTGTTATGTTTTGAATGCTAGACAAAGTGGGAAATCTAGTTTGCGGGTGAGGACTATGAGTCGTCTTTGTGCAGATGGGGTGGAATGTGCATCTATTGATTTATCTTCTGTGAGTATTCAGAGTGCGACTCAAGAGAATTGGTATGCTGATTTGATTGTGAAGCTAATTGATAGTTTTGTTCTGGATGTGGATTTTAAAGATTGGTGGGAGAGGAATAAATTAAACTCTCCTTTGATGCGATTTAGTAATTTTATAGAAAAGCATCTGCTGGTTGAGATTGAAGAAAATATTGTTATTTTTATTGATGAAATTGATAGTGTTCTCAGTTTAAATTTTCCCACGGATGATTTTTTTGCTTTTATTCGTGCTTGTTATAATCAGCGTGTTGATAATCCGGAATATAAACGTTTGACTTTCTGTTTGTTGGGAGTTGCATCACCCAGCAATTTGATTCAAGATAAAAATCGGACTCCTTTTAATATTGGTCAAGCAATTTCTTTGAAGGGGTTCCAATTGCATGAAGTGGAACCATTGAGAAGAGGTTTAGAGGAGAAATTTAGTAATTCCCAAGAGGTAATTGAGGAAATATTAGCATGGACAGGAGGACAACCGTTTTTGACGCAAAAGTTGTGTCAATTTATGATTGATGAAGCAGAGTCAGAGAAACCGCGTACTGTTGCAGAAGTTGTTAAATCAAGGATTATTGAAAATTGGGAATCTCAAGATGAACCGGAACATTTACGTACTATTAAATTCAGAATTTTAAGGGATGAAAAACGCGCTGCGTATTTGTTGGAGTTATATCAACAAATTTGGCGTGCAGAAGTAGAATCTGAAATTATAGCGGATGATACTATTGAACAAAGTGAATTACTACTTTCAGGGTTAGTTGCGAGACGAGAAGGAAAATTAAGGGTTTATAACCGTATTTATCAACAAGTTTTTAATCATAATTGGGTTGAACATGAATTAAAAAATTTGCGTCCCTACTCGGAAGCTTTTCGCGGTTGGATTGCTTCTGGGTGTAGTGATGAGTCATGGCTTTTACAAGGAAATGCTTTAGTAAGTGCAGAAAAATGGGCAAACGATAAGAATTTAAGTTATCAAGATAAACAGTTTTTAGCTGCTAGTAGAGAGAAGATAATTCAAGAGAAAATTGCTGCTGGAAAAAAACAAGCAGAATTGGAGAGGGAAAGGAAGGATAGGGAAGCAGCAGAACAGAGAAATAAGGTATTGAGTGAAGCGAATAAGAAAGCTAAACAGCGGATTCGGAATGGGAGTGTTATTTTAGTTTTAACCTTGTTGGGAGCAGCTATTGTAGGATTAATAGTTAGAAAAGATGTTGAATATGCAGAACAGAAACTAGCAGATGCAGAACAGAAACTAGCAGATGCAATCCAAAAAACAGCAGATACACAAAAGGAATTTTTAGATGCAATTAATAAAGTAGAAGAAGCAAGAACTAAACTTGAGGAAACCTACAGTTATGTTGCATATCCTCAACAATTAAAAAAACTAGCTAAAAAGTTATCTTTTGACTCAGAAAAAGCTACTAAAATATCTAAAAAAGCAGATATTAAAATCAAAGATGCTCCACTTAAACAAGTATTTTTACATGCTTCTAAAGCATTAGCTTATCAATATCTAGATGATTTGAAGTCAGCAGAAGAATCCATCAAAGTTAGTATGCAGTTTTTAAGAGGATGGGAAAATACTAAAGATAAAACCACGATGATAAAATCAAACAATGAATTCTTACAGATAAAGATATTCGCCTTAAGTGTTCAAGGCTATTTGTTCACTAAACAGAACAAAATTTACCAGGCAAGAGAAGTTTATAAAGAAGCATTCAAGATACTTTTAAAAAGTAAAATTAGCCCTTTTAAAACAGATTTTTATATTTTAGACAAAAATACTGTTGAATCTTTACACCATATATTAATCGAGTTACTTTCCGTTAATAAAATTCAAGATAATTCCCAGCTTAATCAGGTTAGGAAATCTCTCAAGAATTACTATATAGATGAACTTGATAACCTCTTGTCAAACAAACAGTGGCAGGAAGCTGATAGAAGAACTTATCAGCTTATGCTTTATATTGCTAATAGAATTGCTCATAGAGAAAAACCTGAACCTGGTTATTTTAATTTGGACTCCCTCATTAAATTCTCCTGTCAAAGCCTTAAAGATATTGATTTGCTATGGGTAAAACACTCAGGTAGACGTTTTGGTTTTAGCGTGCAAAAGCAGATTTGGAAAGATACAAGAAATGGAACTTATAACGAAGCTTCAAAACGTTTTGCGTCTCGCATTGGGTGGTATGATGAAAATAAGTGGTATTTACAAGTTAAAGTGATTGACAAAGTGGAGAAAGATTACCAACAAGCACCAATCGGTACACTACCATATTGGAAGAACTACCAGTGGGGGAAGGATGGAAGGTGGGGAGGGTTTATTTTCTTGCGTCTCTCGCGCTGCAACTCATAATATTAAACATATAAGCTTCCCGGTTTTTTATAAAGATTTATAAGGAATTTCTAGTAATTCATAAGTATTTGGCGATTTCGATACCCACCGCTTCGCGTAATTCAAAAGTCAAAAACTATTTGTTTAATCTTTCTTTCGTTGTCACAATTGACTTAGCTATAATTCTAATTATTTCCTCGCATTCATCAATAAGATTTCCCACCTATTTCTCAATGATTATTTTTGACTGAATTAATAATCTGAACTAATATTTTTCTCTACTTATTTTGATTACTTGAAAAACTAAATTTCCACTAAAGAACGAACGCTGAAAATTTGATTATTCCTCAGAGGTTTAATATCAGAAATAGGAACAATGACAACAGCAATTGATTCCCCAGTAGCGTTGAATACTTCTAAAACACATCCTTCTTCACCGTTATGAGGATGGGGGATAAAATCAATTAAAGTTGCGACATCACCTTTTTTTAATTGATGTTCGGGTAAATCACGGTTTAATGCCACACGTTGGAATAGTTCAAAGTTCATATTAGGACTCTCTATTAGGCTTAAGGGTGATAAACTGAAACTTGCTATCAATAACCCTCAGGCTAAAGCCTGGGGCTACACAAACCAAGCCTGCCTCCGCAGGCTATAATAGATTATCTAGCCTGCGGAGGCAGGCTTTGTTCTTGTAGCGATACCCTTCTAGGGTATTGTGTAAAAATTGGGATGCTTATTTCAACACATTACTTATCTTAGAAATCGTCAGCTTGTATTCTATCTGTCGTATTGCAGTTCTCCAAACCTCATAACCATTAGCACTCAAATGCAACCCATCTGTAGTCAATTCCCGTCGCAAATTCCCTTGAGAATCCGTAAACCAACGATGGATATCCTGGTAACTTGCACCTTCTTGTTGAGCGATCGCAGCTAATTTTTGATTTAGCTTGCGGATACGACCGTTAGGCAGAGTTGCTCTGCGTGTTGGTAAAATGGACTGAATAATGATCTGAGTTTGGGGGTGAGTTCGACGCAACCTACGGATAATCAGACGATGGTTGCGCAAAATTACCTCATCTGTTAAACCCCGTCGCAAATCGTTGATTCCTGCCATAATATAAATAGCATGGGGTCGCGTCCGGGAAAAGGCAGAAAGTCTGCTTAAGATTCCCCCAGAAGTGTCCCCGGATATGCCTTGATTTAGCCACAATTGACCATCAGGAAGCTTTGTGGTGGGAAACCACATACTTAAAGAATCACCAAGCAAGATACTCAAACGATTGTCACCTTGACCTTTAGCGATCGCTCTTGCTTCCAAAGCTAACAAAATTTTCCAGTCTTGATAACTAAACCGACGCTTGCTTGCAGACACCCACAAGGGATACCAGCTATCATCACTCCAGCGGGTATAAATCTGACCAGCTTTTAAAGCCGTTAATCTTTGGTAATACATCTGACTTCCAGAAAATACTTGACGGCTAATTACTCTGGAAGTCTTGTTTGACGTTCGTAAATTCCGATTGCTAGATTCTGGTAAGGAGATTTCCCCTGCTGAGGCTATTTTCTGATTTATCTGGGGTTGGGAATCTTTTGTGACATCCGACAGCATTGGAGAGTTATCTGCCTTGACTATCGACAGTGGTTGTAAATTAAATGTTGGTATTGTCAACCCCGTTAACACCCCAACTGTCAACAGACAAATGTCCCTCATCGTCTTCTCTCTCCTTTATTTGCTGCGTTTGCTCACCAAAACACGAATTTTCCAAATCCAGAAAATTTTACTTCTGCTAAACTATAATCAATATTTACACCGTATATCTATGTAAAGCTGGATAATTAAAATACATTTATCAATTCTTCAAAATAACAAAAATATTTGATATATTAAGTATAATTCTCAGAGTTTGCTGCTATATATATAAAGAACTTACTTGTTTAATCTAGTCTACTATTTATTATTACTGAATTTAACTTGATTGAGAATATGCAAGATATGTATTTGGGTAAAAGATCCAAAATTTTCGTACTTAGTTGAGAAAAAAACCCGGTTTCTCACAGCACAAACCAACAATTGATATCAATCCCTGATATCAAGTCCGGTAAATTAATTACTCTATATGAACACCAAAAAATCAATTATTCCGTAGGGGCACGGCGTCAGCAAAGTTACTTTATACACCGAGAAATTATGGATGCCGTGCCCTATATACCAAAAAATCAATTATTCCGTAAGGGCACGGCGTCGGCAAAATTACTTTATACACCGAGAAATTATGGATGCCGTGCCCCTACCAATACACCGAGAGAAAGGGGCTAACTTTTTAGAGGCATATCGTATGATAGATATCTTCAGAGTTGACATTCAAATGAGTACGGTGTAAACTAATGCCCAATAGAGTAAATTGCTCTTCTATTGCCTCCATTCGCGCTTCAGGAGAATTATCTCCTTTATTCCAAGCTGAGAGCAATCCATTCGCTATAATTTGACACCGATTCATACCAAAGCTTTCAACAGAAGTAAATTTTTGATCTGGTTCTTCAGCTAAAGCCAATCCTGGTGCTAGTTGTTTGGTGAATAGGGGAATATCTGATTTAAAATGCTGTTGATTTTCTCGATACACTACCGACAGAATTTCCTTAACTGGCTGATAATCTCTGCGGTCAAAATACAAAACTCCTGAATCGTGACGTTGGTAATCTTTAGGATTATATAGTACTTTAAAGCTGAAATAAACCCCTATATCATTTAACTTTTGGGTGAGGTTAGCCATAACTGCTACAGCACCTTCAGGAGACAAATTAAAGTAAACTCGCACCAAAACAGACTTACTTTCTAAATAATCGGGACGGTTAGATCCCAAATTACCAACTGCCATGTAAAAACCATTTTGGACTAGATTTTTTGGCTTTTTGATAGCTACCAAATCACCAATTGTGGCAGTTCTTTGTTGGGGTTGAAGATGTTTATCCCGTTGAATATGTAGCCTTAATCCTCCCTTTGTCACTGCTAGAGAACCATCAGTTTCTTCTTTGAGAATCGACCAACCGGAATCAAAATAGCCTGTGCCAGAATTACTTGTATGTAATCGTTCATAAAAGCCGACATCAACTCCCAAAATGGCATTATTTTCTAAATCTAATGGCACTCCATTTTCTTTCTCATTTGATGTCAACGAATTTTGCATGGAACCATTGTAATAGAAACTGTAAAGAAAACTCCGCAGTTGCAAACTCAGATATTTTTGTTGCATCTGTTCGGGCATTTTTCGTAAACGTTCGACTATCTCAGCAGGTAATTCCCAAGGTTTATAATCTGGATGACGAATGCAGAAGTCTGGATGGATTTCGACTTTATTGATAATATCTGATAAAGCTGTTTGTAGTTTGGGATTGATTGCGGTGGTGGGTTGATTTTTAACAGAATCTAGTAATTGCATTGTTGGTTAGTGATGATTAAAGTTTTAAAAAAGTAAAACACACAGACGGGTAGCGGAACCTCCCCCAGGGTAGTAGTCTGTCAACTTTTAATTGACGGATTGGGAGAAGACAAGGGAGAGGGGGAAGACAAGGAGAACATAGACCCTCGGAGAACGGTTTCACCCCTGCGGGGAAGCAAGCTACGAAGAGTGGGAGAAATATCCCTCAAATGAACCTTGACGCTGTAGTAGACATCAATCAACAAACAAATCTCCATCAGGAAAAGTAAAAACTTATAATTTATGCATAGCTAAATCAGATGTTTCCCTGTTCCCTGTTCCCTCTTCCCTATTCCCTGTTCCCTGTTCCCTCTTCCCTGTTACCTCTTCCCTATTCCCTATTCCCTATATTTCTTAAGATATTTATTTCAAAGCAATAGCATTAGAACCAAAAATTGTTGCCATTGATTGAGTGGGACGGCATAATAAAGTTTTAGCAACTTGCAGCATGGCAATACCTGTGTTACCAAAAGATTTTTGGTACTGAATCATGGCTTGAATTTGTTGAATTAAAACAAAGCCACCAAATTGTACTGCTCTTTGTAAAAAGTCTGGACGATGTTCTATAATTTCTGGGAAGGTATTAATATAAGCATTAGTCAAAGCTGCTATGGAAGGTTGCAGGGACTCTAAAGGTGTATTCGCTAATCGTATAGATTCTTCGATACTTAGAGATTGACTAATTACTAAACTACTGAGCCAAATTTGTAGATAGCTACCAATTACAGTTCCCAAATCAAAAGCAGGATCTCCCCAATTTGAACGTTCCCAATCAATGATGCGAATTTTTTCTGTTGCTGATAACTGCCAATTTTTATGCAGAAGGATATTATTTAATTTCAGGTCATTGTGGGTTAAACAACTAGGAGTAAAAGCACTACCTAATTCTGCAATAGCTTTCCCTAAACTATCATATCGTTGATAAAGAGCAAAAAATTTTAATCCGTCAGCAGGCACCATTCCAAAAACTTCTGGTCCAATTCTGTCCAATCCCTGGATTAATTTTGGCACTTGGTCAGCAGATGGATTTGCTGGATTTTGAGAGCAGAAATCTCGGTAATCTTGGCGATTATTTGTATGATGATGCAGAGTAGCTAAAAAAGTACCAATTGCCGCAGGGATTTCATCAGCAAAGTTATTTTCTTGAGCGTAAAATTGACTTAAATCTTGATAATTATCTAGGTAGCGGAAGATGAGAATGGAATTAGTTTCATCAAAATGTAATACTTCTGGCATAAATGGGCAAAGGTGGTCAAGTTCTGGAAATTTTTGTAATAGTTGTTGAACTTGCCATTCACCTAAAAATTCACCAGCAGCTTTTCCTTCTTGGTTGTGACGTTCCTGTTTTACTAGAAGCTGACGATTGTCTGGGAAAGTCACCAATAAATTAAAGTTTTTGGCATCTATCGGTTTTAAATTACTGTCTTTTTGTTCGGATTGGTTGCAAAAATTATGCTTAATCAAATATTCAAAAATGTTCTGAGAATTTAAGATAAATGTCATATGCTTGTATCTCTAAACCCATTTGTAAAAGACAATTGTGATGATTGCATATACTGTTAAATTAGCAATCAATAAATAAAAGAAACTGACTGCATAAAAATATCCTCGGATACAGGATATTCAACTATGCTGATGTTTGTAGGAATGGAAATTCCACCACGAGTGACATAAACTTCATCATCTTTCAGTTCTCTGAGGAAGCTTTCAGAATCTTGGAAAAGCTCTATTCCAGTAGTATTTAGATTATGAACTTTGATTTTAGACATGATTGGTTAATCGTTCAATTTGAAATGATAGCATTGACAAGCTTAACTAGGTTTTTAAAAACAAAAGACTTCTGGGAAAGTATTTTTTAGATAGTGTTGGCGTCAATTATTCTTAATTATTCTCCATTTTTGATTCAGAGTTTCCAACCTTAGACAACAACTCAAAAGATTATGGTATTTATGATTTATTCAATAACTCCACCCTGCAATTAAAGCAATCAAAGATACCCTTGATTCTAAACACAACCTAAAGTAGCTTTTTCAATTTGTAAACCATTTCATTGGATAAAACTAAACCTGTTATGTCCTTTTATTTCCCAAATTGGATTAAAAATGGTGATTAATCAGCAGTAGTTTCAGCTACTTGAGTGATAAGTTCAGATGGATTGTAATTATCCGTAATCACCTGAGGACAACGCATACAAGCTGCTTTACCCTCTTGTTGCCACCAGCGACAATCTTTACGTATAGAACAGGGAGGTAGTTCGTTAACTACTCCAGGTAATTGCTCTACAATCCGCATTGCTAAACGACAATCTTGACCATCAAAATGCTGACAACCTGATTTTGCGCAGGGTGATGCTGTGCGGAAAATCTCTGCGGGTGTTACTGGTCCTGCTTTTGCTATCAGTTCATCAGTCACGGGTTGTGGTTGTTTGAGATAAGCTAAACGGGGTTCTTTCACTTCCCCAACTATCACCCCAAAAACAACACTTTCCCCTGGTTCTGGTCTTGCACTGGGACAAAGGGGTATCTTATTTGTCTTATTGATGGTATCTTTCATTACATTCATCCTCCCAGGAATTATTTAAGGAATTATTCGATAAACTATACGCAGAAATTAGCAGTAGGAGTATGGCTATGCTGTCAAACTCCCTGATTGACTGACAAATCTTTTTGATGTAGGTTGGGTTGTAGCTTGCTTCCCCGGAGGGGTAGTATGTAGACGCAAAGCAGCTTCTCGCAGAGTAACCCAACAACTGCAAGGGATTGCGTTGGGTGGAGAGACGACACCCAACCTACGAAATTTCAACACTTCCAAGACTTTTGTTAGTCAACCAGGTCAAACTCCTACTGCAAACCACAAATCAACTTTCAAATGTGTTAATTGCCTCAGTAGCATATATTTCCACTGGTTCCTTTGGATCCCAGGCAATTAACCCAACTACAATTGGTGGACAAATAGGTCTGTAACCTGCGATCGCAACATAAGGGTCTTTAACGTAAGGATCTATAACGCAAGGATCTATATCTATAGGCTGAAATTCAAGTTGTTTGACTTCAAGTTGTTTGGATAAACCACCACCAATACCGCTTGCTTCTTCCTCAGACAGTCCTAATAAACCATCTTCTGAATCTATTCCCCCTTGACGACGTGCAAGAGCATTATTTATAGCATCATCAAGTAAATCGTTAATTTCTAGTTTCTTGTCCATTTTGTCTTTATCTCCTAGCAATGTGTTCTACATACTGGGAATCTTAGACAAAAGCACATTGATAAAACTAGTTGTGGAAGCTAACTTATTCAACCTAACTAAAACTTTTATGTTCTTTTATATGGAAAGCACTAGAGGATGGTGGGTTACGCTACACGGTAACACAGCCTAGGTGTTTTTCAACAATAAAATACTAATTTAATTCCTATACTTAGAAGTAAAATCCTTATTCTCTCGTTCTATTGATAAAAATATATGTTTATTGTTAGGCTGTTTATACAATAAATATAAAACTCTGGTGAGGGTCTAGAAACCGGGTTTGTTTTGGTATACATACTCAAATTCTCGGTTCTCTACCTATTCCAAACCCGGTTTCTTTACACCCAAAATTTAGAGGGTGTTTATACAATAAATATAAAACTCTCGTGAGGGTCTAGAAACCGGGTTTCTTTTGATATACATACTCAAATTTTCGGTTCTCTACCTATTCCAAACCCGGTTTCTTTGCACCCAAAATTTAGAGGGTGTTTATACAATAAATATAAAACTCTGGTGACGGTCTAGAAACCGGGTTTGTTTTGCTATACATACTCAAATTCTCGGTTCTCTACCTATTCTAAACCCGGTTTCTTTACACCCAAAATTTAGAGGGTGTTTATACAATAAATATAAAACTAGGAGTGAGGGTCTAGAAACCGGGTTTGTTTTGATATACATACTCAAATTTTCGATTCTCTACCTATTCCAAACCCGGTTTCTTTGGTCTTTACCTTTTATTTATAAACAACCTCTTAGATCCCTGATTTGTTGAAGACTTTTATGTCATATCTTGCACCATTTTCAACAAAACCAAAAAAACCGGGTTTCTAAACGCAAAATTTAGGCAAAGAGGATTAGTCATTCTCAAGAAACCCGGTTTTTAACCCAGGTGCAAGATGTGTGTTATCTTACACTTATAGTTTGATGCAATATTTATACTATTTTTATATGTTTACTTAGGCTTCAAATCATTATTATCTCGTTTATTTGAGAAAAATATATGTTTATTGACAGGCGAATGTTCCGTATTAATACTTTGATGCGAGATGTGAGAAGAAGTCGGGAATCTGCCACAACTCCAATATGATTGCTATAGAATTAAACAACAGCGAACAACTAAGGGTATTTACGGTATGACGGAACCTGTAACCTTAACAGCAGCAGCAATTGCGACGTTAGCTTTTACCAAGTTTTTTGAGTCTGGTGTGGGTAAGTTGGGTGAAAAGTTCACGGAAACAGCACTCAAAAAAATGGACGAACTGCGTCAGAAGATTTGGCAGAAGCTACGGGGTAATAAAAAGGCAGAAACCGCTCTTACTGCTATTGAAGCAGGTTCTCGGGAAGAATTAAAGCGTCTGGAGGTGTATTTACAGGATGCGATGGATGACGATCCGGATTTTGCTGCATCTGTAAAAGCACTGGCACATGAAATTAATGCTGGTAAATTACAAGATAATAGCCAGATGGAACAAAATATCTATGGGGAACAGAATACTGGCTATCAAACGAAGATTGAATCAATGACTCAAGGTGGTAAAACTTACAATGCTGCTCAGATTACTATCAATGAAAATCCTGAAAATTCTTAACTGAAGTCGTCAGAATCGGCATCTGACAAAGTAAATGCTGTTAGTGCTATTGTTGACCAACGTCGTCCGGATACAAATTATTGGCAGGGACGGACTGATGAACTTGCAAAAATGCAGCAGTGGCTGGATTCTGGGGAGGTAAAGCTGATTGGGGTAGTTGCTGCTGGGGGTTTTGGTAAATCAGCGATAGTCGCAAAGTTATCTGATGCTGCTGGGGAATTTACTCAACAAATCTGGACTACTTTTAGCCAAGTTTATCCCTTTGCTGTTTGGGGACGTTGGTTGCTGGATGTGTTGAAACAACCCGCACCAGAAAAACCAGAGGAGTTAATGATTGCGGTGTGTAATGCTCTGCAATTGGAACGGTATTTGTTGATATGGGATAATTTGGAAACTATACTAGAAGCTAATGGCAAATGGCGAGATGATGCTTACCGTCAGTTTCTCTTACGTTGGTTTAGTTCCCAAAGTAGTAGTAAAATTCTAGTTACTAGTCGGGAACAGCCTGCACTTCCAGCAAATACCCTCAATTATAGCCGTTGGTTGTCTCTGGATGGACTGAATACGGATGCTGGGGTAGCTTTGTTGCAAGCTTTGGAAATTCAGGGAGATGATGCACAGTTACGGGATTTTGTGACTCAAGCAACGGGACATCCTTTGTTGTTAAAGCTAGCTGCGGGGGTGTTGCGTGCTGAAGAGGGAGAAACTGCTGATATTAGTGCTTGGAGGGAGAATGTTTATCAGATACTGGGTTTGCACCGCGATGACCCAGAGGCAAGTATTGCTAAGATATTAGATACTAGTGTTAATCGTCTCAGTCCCCGGTTACAGCAGCTGCTTGTAAGTCTGAGTGTGTATCGTCTCGCTTTTGATGGGGAAGCAGCGATGGTGATGTGTTTCCATCCATCTTTGCAACAGGAAGGGGAGAATCCCAACCCGATACAAACCTCACCCCCAACCCCTCTCCTTGGTAAGGAGAGGGGGGTAGATAAGGAGAACCTCACCCCCAACCCCTCTCCTAAAGAGGAGAGGGGAGAAATTGTAGAAAAGGATTTGCGTTATTTGGTGAAACGTTCCCTTTTGCAAGAAAGAAAGCAGCAAGGGAAATGGATATTTCAGTTTCAACCGTTAATTCAAGGTTATTTGCAGCAACGAAGCACCGCAACCGAGAAGGAACAAGCACACCAACAAGCAATTAGTTATTATGAACAACACCGCAAACCGCAATTGGAACCCATTGATGAATTAGAAGCGGTGAGGGAATATCTAGAGATTTTTCATCATCACTGTGAACTTGGGGAGTATGGTCAGGGAATTAAGATAATTACACAAGCAACTAATGCTGATAACAGGTATAGTAGTTGTGATTTCCTGCTGCAACTGCGGGGTTATAATGGGGTGCGGTTGACTGTTTATCAACGGTTGGTTGAGGAATGGAGTCCCCAAACTGATGAGGAAGTCATCCCTTTTATTGATGCAATTCAAGCTTATGGGGATGTTTTGCAATTCCTTGACCGTCGTGACGAAGCATTGGAACGCTACGAACAAGCTTTACAATTCTACCGTCAAATAGGTTCTCGTTTGGGAGAAGCGAATACATTAAAAGCGATCGCTGATGTATTGCAATTCCTTGACCGTCGTGACGAAGCTTTGGAACGCTACGAACAAGCTTTACAATTCTACCGTCAAATAGGTTCTCGTTTGGGAGAAGCGAATACATTACAAGCGATCGCTGATGTTTTGCAATTCCTCAAGCGTAGTGACGAAGCTTTGGAACGCTACGAACAAGCTTTACAATTCTACCGTCAAATTGGTGACCGTTTGGGAGAAGCGA
>JAAUYI010183444.1_pt1 | contig 15329 bp, 11 predicted proteins | sample 7278041 | NCBI WGS metagenome assembly JAAUYI01 (sample SAMN14350216, study PRJNA611818) | marine sediment metagenome | isolation source: surface marine sediment (0.6m) | place: French Polynesia: Moorea | collected 2018-08
AAACCGACACCCTTCGGGTTACGCGCTCCGCGCACGCTATGCGAGCGCCACTTTGGCGGGACGGAAACCGACACCGCCAAGTGGACTCACCGCCAACTTCTCTCCGCCTGATGGCACCCCTCTCCTTAATCAGGAGAGGGGATGGGGGTGAGGTTCGATCTTACATTTAATTATGCCTACCTACTTATATTTCCAGTGGAAAATGCTTAACCAAATAGCATTGCGAGGAAATTAACCATCGGACGCAGCATGATGTTTGTGCGATCGCGATATTTTTGTCATAGTGCAGCCTAAAGTATTCTTTCCTTTTGTGCCATCGATAACATTAAATCGATGACGCGATTGGAGTAACCCCATTCATTGTCGTACCATGACACAACCTTAAAAAAGTGGGAATTGAGTTCAATACCTGCACCAGCATCAAAAATACTAGAATGGCGATCGCCTTGAAAATCTGTGGATACCACAGGAGCTTCTGTGTAACCCAGGATACCTGACATTTCCCCTGTAGCCGCAGCTTGCATCGCCGCACAGATTTCTTTATAAGTTGTAGCTTTGGTAGTTTTGAAGGTTAAATCAACCACAGATACATCGGGAGTTGGTACCCGAAATGCCATACCAGTTAATTTACCCTTTAACTCTGGCAACACCAATGCCACGGCTTTAGCTGCACCAGTGGAGGAAGGGATAATATTTTGTGCTGCACCGCGTCCTCCCCGCCAATCCTTTTTACTCGGACCATCTACCGTGGGTTGGGTAGCAGTCATGGCGTGGACTGTGGTCATTAGACCCTCTGCCAAACCAAAGTTATCATTAATTACCTTGGCAACAGGAGCCAAACAGTTGGTAGTACAGCTAGCATTGGAAACAATTACATCAACTGCTGGGTCAAATAATTGGTGGTTAACCCCCATTAACAAGGTACGAACCTTTTGAGGATCTTTAGTGGGAGCAGAAATCACCACTCGTTTAGCTCCAGCTTGCAGATGATTCGCCGCACCATCATAGTTGGTGAATAGTCCTGTGGATTCAACTACGTAATCTGCACCCAACTTACCCCAACGCAATTCTGCAGGATTTCGTACAGATACACAAGGGATAAATTTGCCATCCACAACCATCCCACCTTCTTTTGCCTCCACCGTACCTTTGTAGGTACCATGGGTTGAATCGTACTTTAAGAGGTAAGCTAGGTTATCTGGAGGTACTAGGTCATTAATACCCACAAATTCCACATTGGGATGATTAATTCCAGCACGAAATACCAATCGTCCAATCCGACCAAATCCATTAATCCCAACTTTTAACTTTTTCAAGACAAAAACTCCTGTCGATCAATAATTAAGCTCAGGACGATTCCCCTTCAATAGTTGGCTAACAGTTTGACTCTCAGGGGTAACAGATCCCCGACTTCTTAAAGAAGTCGGGGATCGCTCACACCCGCGACTGATCAAAATTAATCTGGTGAACCAACTTCTAAACTTATCCTCTCCTTCTCTGACTTTGCGTACTTTGCGCCTAAAGCCCTACGGGCATGGCTGAGTGCAAAGCAGCGTGTCGCGAAAGCGACTCAGCTCTCCCGAAGGGAGCAAGAGGCACGCTAATGTGGTTTCTTCCTCTTTTCATCAGAATTAATGGGACAAAGCACTAGTACAGGTTGGCGGAAATAAACCAACCATTTATCAATGGTCTTACCTGATCCTGGCAGTCTCAGATGCCAAAGACCATTTTGATTGGCATCTTTTAAGGTTTGTCAAGATTTAGAGATGCTTCCTTGGCAGATGATTCCGTAGTGTGTTAACAAAAAATATCCTCACTTGAGGGATATTGGATATCCGGCAAATTATCGTCCTAATTTGTAACTGAGAGCAGGTGTGAGATAAGTAATGCAGTAGTTTCCATGACAACTGTCGGTGTTAGTTAATTCTTGCTGGTGGCAGTTTTTGCCTTTTTCTGGGACTCTAGGAACAAGTTATGGTACTACACTATCAAAAATATATGTCTTAAGATAGATGACAGCAATACTTTTTGCTCAATTTAGTCAAAGGAAATTATGTTGTGAATTGCTATTTAGCGATCGCTCAACTTAGGGGCTTGAGCATTTATTTAACCTGCAGCCATGATTAAAGATTCCCTATGGAATCGGGCAAAAGGTATAATTTTCAATTTATTGTATGCATTTGTGTCGTAATTGAGCTAATATCGTTATTCTTGACTGTCAAATTCTTTCTGAATTGATTAAAATATCCTTGTATACAATAAAAACAGCTTGTCAACTTTCATAGGGGTGAATTTTCTGCGGTGCGCTAAGGTGTGAATAGAGGCTCTTTCGTTAAAACTGAATTGAATTGTCTCATGACTGATTCTACTAAGACTTCAGCCCAATGGTGGAGTCGCTCAACAAAGCAAGTTATAGCGTTTTTAGAGTACTTCGATCACGATTTAGCCAAAAACATAATTTGCTTGGGTGAGCTTTCTGTAGGGAAGCAAACATCTTGAACTGCTATTTTCTGGTTTTTGTGGAGACCAAATGAACCGAATCCTAGTAATCAGCAACTCTCTTCCTCCGCCAAATGTTAATTTATACTGAATAACGGATGAAGGAATTGTAAAAACAAGTGCATAAAAGCTTATTGCCCATATCAAAAATGAAACTACAATCTACTAATTCTCAGTAATTTGTGTTTGTTTTAATACAGTGGTTTGGACGATAACAACTGTACCTAATATTGAAGGTATTGAAGCTGTTGTCAAAATTCCACAAAGTTTTGGACAAATTGTCAGTAAATGACTACCGTTTGTAATATCTTTTTGCTACAACAGGGTTAAAAGCACTTAATCAGTTTATTGAGTTGATACACAAAAAGAGTGCAATTTCTGTGAAACAGGCTACAATCGGAACAGTCTTTACCGAAAAAATATTCCCAGAGCCATAATTTGTTTGTAAGGAGTAGTAATTCTCTCGATGGATAGAGTTGTCTTTGAGACCATTTTGTCAACGTTTGCGATTCAAATGAGCAACTATGGCAATTTATTGAGATTGAGGAGTTACCTTCAAGCATAGCCTCAGCCCAGAGGCAAGGCTCGGATATTACATAAGAACAAATTCTTAGGAATATCTGAATGGGGAATAAGCCAAATACCCTCTTAAAAATTAGCCAATGGATTTAAGAGTGGTAGTGAAAATCTTGAGTAATTGATTCTGCAAGGAGCATGAGGAACGCGGCATGAACCAGGCTAACAACGTACTCGAAAATATATATCAGCCTGACCTAGGAATAATAAATCAGCCTGAAATCGAGTTAGAAGAACTCTTAATAGAACCAGAAGAGGAAGAGGACTTACTAATTAGTGATGAAGCTGAAGGAGATGAGTTTTTAGAGCCTCAGTCTGATGAGGACGACGCAAAGTCTGGGAAAGCCGCCAAATCGCGTCGTCGTTCGCAAGCGAAGAAAAAGCATTACACTGAAGACTCGATTCGTCTTTATTTACAAGAAATTGGCCGCATTCGCTTATTGCGAGCTGATGAAGAAATTGAATTGGCAAGGAAGATTGCTGATTTACTGGAAATGGAGCGAGTGCGCGATCGCTTATACGATCAATTGTCACGGGAACCAAAATACAGCGAATGGGCAGAAGCAGTACAAATTCCTTTGCCACAGTTTCGCTATCGCCTCCATGTGGGTCGCAGGGCAAAAGATAAAATGGTACAGTCCAACCTGCGCCTTGTAGTATCAATTGCCAAGAAATACATGAATCGGGGCTTATCTTTCCAAGACTTGATTCAAGAAGGTAGCCTGGGCTTAATTCGAGCTGCGGAAAAGTTTGACCACGAAAAAGGCTATAAGTTCTCTACCTATGCTACATGGTGGATTCGTCAGGCAATTACCCGAGCGATCGCAGATCAATCTCGTACTATCCGGCTCCCAGTTCACCTTTATGAAACCATATCCCGGATTAAGAAAACCACCAAGCTACTTTCTCAAGAAATGGGGCGCAAACCTACTGAGGAAGAAATTGCTACTCGCATGGAAATGACCATTGAGAAGCTACGGTTCATCGCTAAGTCTGCTCAACTACCTATTTCCTTAGAAACACCCATTGGTAAAGAAGAAGATTCCCGTTTGGGTGATTTTATTGAATCCGATGGAGAAACTCCAGAAGACCAAGTTTCTAAGAATCTGTTAAGGGAAGATTTAGAGAAGGTGCTTGATAGCCTCAGTCCCCGCGAACGGGATGTATTGAGACTGCGCTATGGCTTGGATGATGGTCGCATGAAGACTTTGGAAGAAATTGGACAAATTTTCAATGTCACCCGCGAACGTATTCGCCAAATTGAAGCCAAAGCACTGCGTAAGTTACGTCACCCCAATCGTAACAGCGTATTAAAGGAGTATATTCGCTAAATAATTGGTTTCACTCAATTTCACGAAATAGTCAGCATAATTAGGCAAAAGGAGAATTTGATTCTTTTGCCTATTTTATTTGAGAGCTATACATACCCTATGCACAAGCCCTATATCTTTTTAAGACTAAGGAAATTATAGTACAACTCTCCCACACAGTCCTCAGAAAAAATACTGGGAGGCAAAAATTGCTCTCCCAGATTTTCAGTATTTATTGCAAGGTATTGATTGGATTCGCGCCTTTGCTTTCTGACTATAAAACACCCCAGAAATGCAGAAATCCTTCATCAAAAAACAGTTCAATTAAAGTTGCTGCTAAAAAACCGATCATTGCTAGACGACCATTCCAAATTTCTGCTTGGGGGGTAAAGCCCCAGCGCCAAGCATTGCGATCGCCTTTCACTTCAGTGGAAACATTTGCTGTATTTTGCATGATTGGCACTCCAAATAGAAAGTGTCTACTAAAATTAATTACCTTATGTAAATTAATATAACAATTTTTCTTGTCGATGCAACATGGGAAAATCCTGATTTATTGATTTAGTTGACAAATGAAGAGATATGTGCAGCTTCCAATTAGCAGTTACCACTCTCCAATTTATCCATATACCAAAACAAAGAGACACTGCGACGCAATGTCTCCATTATTGATGAAACATATTTATAGGACTCCTATTTGAATTTTGAACAGAACTCAGTAGACTTTCTGTTAATAGTTCCCTCCCCCTACAAATCAATTCACAAATCAAACTGGATTCCTATATTTATCAGGTAAGAAGAGAAGCCCATTCCCATCTAACGAACACTTTGCATTTCTTCCGCCGTTAATCTTTCGGGACGAGATTCAGCAAACAAACCATTGTATAACCAACCTGCGAGAATTGCACCCAGAATAGGAGCAACCCAGAACAACCAGAGCTGACTCATTAATTCTGTACCTGCAAATAATGCTACCCCCGTGCTGCGAGCAGGATTTACAGATGTATTGGTGATGGGAATGCTAATTAAGTGAATTAGAGTCAAACACAAACCAATGGCAGCTGGAGCAAAACCTTGAGGTGCGCGGCTATCCGTTGCTCCCAGAATTACCATGAGGAACATAAAGGTCATCACAACCTCAGCAATAAAGCAAGCTAATAGGTTATACCCACCTGGAGAATGGGCACCAAAACCATTAGTAGCCAATGGGTTAGAGCCTGTAAGTTCAAACCCACCGGATTTACCGCTCGCAATTAGGAAAATAACTGCACCTGCAACAATGGCTCCTAAAACCTGAGAAATGATGTAAGGCAGTAATTCTGAACCAGAAAAACGCTTACCAGCCCATAAGCCAAAGGAAACTGCGGGATTGAGGTGACAACCAGATATATGACCAATTGCATAAGCCATTGTCAGAACTGTGAGTCCAAAGGCTAGGGATACACCGAGGAAACCCAATCCTAGAGGAAAAGGATTGTCGCCCTGAGGTAAAAAACCCGCAGCAAATACGGCACTACCACATCCCCCTAGAACCAACCAAAAGGTTCCCATAAATTCAGCGATGCATTTTTTAGTTAATGGCATATGTTAACCCCTTATTACTTAATTACTTAAACAGTTTGAGAATATATTGGGAGCTAATCCTATATTGGCTTTATTTATAGTTTAAAAGCCTAAAAATATAATTACCATAAGCCCAGTTGCTACATCTAATAATTTTTATTGAGAAATATGAATTGATTCATAAATATTTGTTGAAAAATGTTTTTTTGTTAAGTATTATCTCTTCAAACATCGGGTATTAGGAGGCTTATTTCTTAATAATAGTTCATAAATTAACCCTGATATGCATTTAAAATGCTGTTTGGATGATAACTATTGTGCTATAAGCTTTTGAAGCTATTTTGTAGATTGTATTTCCAAGATTATTAATGGAATTACAATGGTCATGGCATTCAATTTATATCAAGGATCTATTTACAAATAAGCCTTCAGGTTTTGTAAAGTGAATACAAAACAGTAATCTCCAACACAATTGTTAATTTGTTACGTGTATTCAATTATATCTAATCTATAAGACTAACCAATTTAGGGATTTAAAATTTAGTTTGTGAATAAACCTATTTGAATATTTATGTTATTCTTTTGTTCTGATATTGATTTATTGATGGGAGTAAGCTTACACAATCCTAAATCATTGTTTAAAGGCAACTCTTAACTCTTAATAGGGAACAGTGAAGGCTTGTGGTTGGGGATTGAACCCAGCACCAACCCATACCGCCAAGAACGGAAGAGACGACCCTCACTGTTGCCTGTTGCCTGTTCCCTCTCCTGTTGGCGCAGTCGCCCTGAAAGGGCTAGGGAGTTGACAAACAAGAACCCCGACTGTTTCCAAAAGTCGAGGTTCTCAGGGCATAAATTCCCACAAATCAGTATGAATGCGATGGTTTCAACTGAGGAAATGTAGCTGAGTCGCCACCATACTAATTACATGGCGGGTGAGGGGAAGGCTATCAATTACCATTCCCAAACACAACAGCATCATGTAGGAGATGGAATAGAGAAACAAACCCCTGGCTAGGGTTTTATCATCGGGATTATGCAACAATTGCCAAGCTTTGTAAATAAATACACCACCTAAATATACTGCGATCGCAGCGTAAAAAATTCCGGTTGCCTGTAGGGGATATACCAGTAATAGGGTTGCACCGACGGTGATTAAGGTATAAGCCCAAATCTGCCTGACTGTAGGTAAATTACCAGCAATTACTGGTAACATAGGCACACCAACTTTTGCGTAATCATCCCTAATCATCAGAGCTAAAGCCCAGAAGTGGGGTGGTGTCCACAAAAAGACAATGGCAAATAATAACCATGCCGTCCAGCTTAAAGTATCGGTAACTGCTGCCCAGCCTACCAATGCCGGGATTGCTCCTGCGGCTCCGCCAATCACAATATTTTGGGTGCTGTGGCGTTTTAGCCAATGGGTATAGACTAAAACGTAAAAAACTATGCCTGACATCGATAAGACAGCCGCTAACAGATTGGCAAACACTGCTAGTAAGGTAAAAGACATGGCTGCCAAGATAATGGCAAAAATCAAGGCATCTCGCGGCTGCACTCTCCCGGAGGGGATAGGACGATGGCGGGTGCGCTCCATATCGTAATCTATATCTCTGTCGTAGATACAGTTAATGGTTTGAGCGCTAGCAGCAGCTAAAGTCCCACCGGCTAAAGTTACTAGCAATAGCCACGGGTTTACTTCTCCCTTAGCAGCAATCCACATACTGCCAGATGTGGCAATTAGTAGCAAGGGGATAATGCGAGGTTTAGTTAATTGGTAGTAGCTTTGTATTACTTCCAAAAAAGATTCATGGTGGCGAGAGACATTTGTCTCAATCATCTTGGCACTGGTTCCTTATGTTTCAATAAATTACGTATTGCGGTTCAGCCTTCCTGTGAAATCTGAACTAGAAGAAGAAAATTATTTCTCTTGTACGGTTGCAATCTTTGCCTTGACACTTTCTATGGCAAAAGGCAGGAGGCAGCAAGTCAAAGATGCAGTGGCTGATTGGAAAGTAGGCTTGTGATTGAGATTCTGTTATTAAGCCCTAAACTTCCTGGCTACTGCTATATAAATTTTTATTACTAATTGCTAATGGCTACTGTTAGCCATTAGCAGGAACGCCACAGGATTAAGTACAACCACTGCATTACCAATTCCGTTATGAATTGGATACAGATGTTTGTTCTGTTGTAGCACTTGCTGTGGTTTCTAAGGGGTAAGAGTTAATACTATTGTTGGTATAGGAGTCACGTAGGGAGAGGACTGAGAATACCACCAAAGTACCTAATAAACAAGCACCTACAGCTTGGTGAGTCACGGTAAGGGGTTCTACTTGCAGGTGTAACCGAAATGTCGCAACTCCCAAGAGAATTTGTAGTATTAATAACCCACCAGCCATATTTGCCAGTCGTCGCAAAGCTGGATGTAATGCTGGTGTGCGCCAAGAGAGCCAAACTACTGCCAAGGTTGCCACTGTTGGCGGTACCAAGCCCAAAATATGGCTATACATGACAGTACAGAGTTGATAGCCGGCAAAACATTGATGCAGTGCCCAGCGAGAACCCACTAAAGCACCCAATATACTTTGCAGGTAAACCAAAATAGCAGCTATTACACCCACCCAAGGCAATTTACCCACACTTCCAGTTCCTTGATAGGGAGTTAGTGCTGTGCCAATGATTAATAGGGTGGTAAAGAATAATAGTGCCGTTCCCAAGTGAGCAGTAACAATATCAAACCGCAATAGTTGGGTAACGGTAAGTCCGCCCAAAACACCTTGGAAAACTATTAAAAATAGGGCAAAAGTGGATGCCCAAGGTAGCCATTTAGGTAAAGATTTACGGTGCCACCAGGATAATCCTAGCAGTGCGATCGCGCTGATGCCAATCAATGCTGCGTCCAACCGATGAAACCATTCCAGAAATACCTGAAAATTCATTTGTTTGGTTGGTACCAATTCCCCGTAGCACAGGGGCCAATCCGGGCAAGCGAGTCCAGCATTCATCACGCGGGTGGCACTGCCTATTGCCATCAAAATCAAGGTGGCTACACACATCCTCCACACCAAGCGACGAATTTTATCCTGGGGCACTTGCTGCTGTGCTACTGCTACATTTTGTTGTTCTAGGACAAATTCGTTCATGAAAGATACCTTATGTTCGCTCTTGGTTGAGCTATGAGATTTGCATTCCCACGATTTTTAGCGTTGACCCATCTCTACCCTAGCGCATAGTCCAGGTTTAGATCCGGGAACTAACTTATACTGGGAATCAGCTAATCGTAGTTTTACTCTGACCCTTGAGGGATTTTTCTGGTTGTCACATCCAGGTTTATTCTACTGGCTGTGAAGTGCTATAGTTCCCCAATGGTCTGCACTTGATGAATGCTGGTGTATCGGCATATAGAACCCATTTTTGACCATTGAGCCAGAGAAACGCTACCAAAAAAATTAATAAAAATTTCCGTATCTAGTCATAAATATCCAATTACCTGGACTACCTTGGTAATTGGGCAAATATGTTTGATCAAACCTAGTAAAGTCATTAACTTTTTGTAACCGTGAAAATTCCCAGTTCCATTTGGACATTACTAATTGGCATCCTGTTGACCTTAACCAGCCTCTGGTATGGTCAAAATCATGGCCTCCTGCCAGTTGCTGCCTCGGAAGAAGCTACTCTAGTAGATGGTCTGTTCAATACAATGATGACCGTCTCTACGGGTATATTTCTGATTGTGGAGGGAGTTTTAATTTATTGCGCCTGGAAATATCGGCGTAAGGCAGGTGACGATACGGATGGGCCACCAATTGAAGGCAATGTGCCCTTAGAAATTCTCTGGACGGCGATCCCCGCAATTATTGTTTTAGGTATTTCTGTATATAGCTTTGATGTTTACACTTCCCTGAGTGGTGTTGATACCCATTCCGCACATCAAGCACCAATTACCCAATCAGCTCAATCCATGCCGGGGAGTGCTATGGCTGCGACTTTGAGCGATGCTCCCCAAGGAAATATTGCTCAGGGGGATATGATAATGCCAGTAGAGCAACGCCCACCGGCTGATGTTGTGGTTCAGGTTATGGGTTTGCAATATGCCTGGATTTTTACCTACCCGGAAACTGGAATTACCACTGGTGAGTTGCACTTACCAATTGGGAAGAAGGTGGAAATTCAAATGACTGCAAGTGATGTAATTCATGCCTTTTGGGTTCCAGAATTCCGCCTCAAACAAGATGCGATCCCCGGTAGGGAAAGTGTATTTCGCTTTACACCCAAAGAAGAAGGGGATTATGCTCTGATTTGTGCTGAATTATGCGGTCCTTACCACGGTGCCATGAGAACCCAAGTAGTGGTGGAAACTCCAGAAGCTTTTGAAAAGTGGCAACAAGAGCAGTTGGTAGCCAGTCAGGATGAGTTAAATCAAGCTGTGGCAATGAAGCCAGGGGAAATATCACCTGATAAATTTTTGACCCCTTACACTCAAAAAATGGGTATTAACTCAGAAGTACTGCATCAAGTTCATAAATGAGTTAACAGTTGACAGTTGACGGTTGGCAGTTAGGAGCACCCCCACAAGGGGGAATTAAAAAGTCAAAAGTCACGCATTCAAAAGTCACGCATTCAAAATTACTAAACCACTCGCTACAAATGAAAGAAACACTCAAAATGAAAAATCTCGATGTTGTAGGGGTTTCGCCGAGTTTTTCTTAGACTTTAAGAGTTAGGAGTTATAAGCTGTGTAGTAGTAAATAACTTATAACCATTAATACCTGAATCATATAAGTCCCCAGACTTATCTGTGGGTTCAATCTAAAATCGAAAATCGAAAATCCAAAATTATATGACCCAAACACAGTTAGAACCCTCAGCCCCAAAGCCGGCTGATAACTCACCTCATGGGGTGAGAAAATGGACAGATTACTTTACCTTTAATACTGACCATAAGGTAATTGCCGTTCAATATCTGGTTACAACCTTCATTTTTTACTGTATTGGTGGTGTTTTAGCTGACTTAGTCCGCACGGAACTACGCACACCAAGCCCGGATTTTGTCAGCCCGGAATTATACAATGGTCTATTTACCCTGCACGCCACAATTATGATTTTTTTGTGGATTGTGCCCGCAGGAGCAGGTTTTGCTAATTTCTTGATCCCGTTAATGATTGGAGCCAAGGATATGGCATTCCCCCGGCTCAATGCTTTGGCTTTTTGGATTGTGCCTCCAGGGGGAATACTGCTAATAGCCAGTTTAATTGTGGGTGATGCTCCTGATGCTGGTTGGACTTCCTACCCACCCCTGAGCTTGGTAACAGGTAAGGTAGGGGAGGCTATTTGGATTATGAGTGTACTGCTACTGGGTACATCATCAATTTTGGGGGCGATTAATTTCCTCGTCACCATGATTAAGATGCGTACCCCTGGTATGACATTTAACAAAATGCCTTTATTTTGCTGGGCAATGTTAGCTACCTCGGCTTTGGTATTGATTTCTACACCGGTGCTGGCAGGGGCGTTAATTCTCCTATCCTTTGACCTGATTGCAGGGACAGCATTTTTTAACCCCACTGGTGGAGGCGATCCCGTAGTTTACCAGCATATGTTCTGGTTTTACTCCCACCCGGCGGTATACATTATGATTTTGCCCTTCTTTGGGGTAATTTCCGAGGTGATCCCCGTCCATTCTCGCAAACCAATCTTTGGTTATCAAGCGATCGCTTATTCTAGTTTGGCAATTAGTTTTCTGGGATTGATTGTCTGGGCACACCATATGTTTACCAGTGGTATTCCCGATTGGTTGCGGATGTTCTTTATGATTGCCACCATGATCATTGCTGTACCCACGGGGATCAAAATTTTCAGTTGGTTGGCAACGATGTGGGGTGGTAAAATCCGTCTCAACAGTGCCATGTTATTTGCTATGGGTTTTGTGGGTACTTTCGTGATTGGTGGTATTAGTGGGGTGATGTTGGCATCTGTCCCCTTTGATATCCACGTCCACGACACCTATTTTGTAGTTGCCCATTTGCACTATGTATTATTTGGTGGTGCGGTGTTGGGCATCTTTGCCGGTTATTACCACTGGTTCCCCAAAATCACCGGAAAAATGTTGAATGAGTTTTGGGGTAAGTTACACTTTGTCTTAACAATTGTGGGTATGAATATGACCTTCTTACCCATGCACAAACTGGGATTGATGGGGATGAACCGCCGTATTGCCCAATATGATCCCCAATTTACCGATCTCAATCAAATCTGCACTTACGGTTCTTACATTCTGGCGGTTTCCACATTCCCCTTCATTATTAATGTGATTTGGAGTTGGATGTTTGGGGAGAAAGCAGGGGATAATCCTTGGAAAGCACTTACCCTAGAATGGATGACTACTTCTCCTCCCGCCATTGAAAACTTTGAGGGACAGCCAGTATTGCGAACTGGTCCCTATGACTATGGCATGGAACAAGAGGAAACAGATACAGCCATAGCGGATAGGGAAACCGCAGTTGCAGCAAATCCCTAAGAATATCAGGTGCATTTTTGAGAGCTAGGTCACAGATCCCCGACTTTTGAATCAATATCCGCACATCATAGAGATTCCTAGGATAAAAGTCGGGGATCTAATACTCATCATTCAGCATTCATAACCAATCATTTAATTAAAAATTCATGCAAGGTCAAACAATCGATCCGGGCAAAACTGCCCTAAATTATCACCACAGTGTAGCAGCAGAGGCTCATGAGGAACATCCAGACCATCGTTTGTTTGGGCTGGTTGTTTTCCTAATTGCGGAAGGGATGATTTTTATGGGTATGTTTGGGGCATATCTTACCTTTCGTTCTAGCTTACCTGTATGGCCTCCGGTGGGTACCCCAGAAAGAGAATTATTGCTCCCTGGAATTAACACCATCATTCTGATTTCTAGCAGTTTTGTCATCCATAATGCCGATACAGCAATCAAGAAAAATAATGTCAAGGGAATGCAAATTTGGTTTGCCCTTACTGCCCTCATGGGTGCTATTTTCTTGATGGGACAAGTTTATGAGTACAGCCATTTAGAGTTTGGTTTGACTACCAACCTATATGCCAGTGCATTTTATGTATTGACAGGCTTCCACGGACTGCACGTTACTATTGGTGTTTTGGCCATTTTAGCGGTATTGTGGCGATCGCTCAAAAAAGACCATTACAGCAGTGAAAAGCATTTTGGTATCGAAGCTGCCGAACTATATTGGCACTTTGTTGATGTAGTTTGGATTGTGCTGTTTATTTTGTTATATCTGCTGTAACTTTTTATTCACTACAAGCCATCCTTCCAACCCCACTAGGGGTTTTTTTATTGCTCACCAGTAATCCAATCAAACTATAGCACTATGTGCTAGGGAACTCTTAACTCTTAACAGGGAACAGTAAGCTATCAAAGGGTTTCCGGATTTAGAAATGTCCGCGCCCCGTCAGGCGTAGTGCTATAAAACCCTATTTAACCTACGGCAAAATCAGTCAATTGACGTATTTTTGGTGTATGAAAACCAATTACAATATCCTGCTTTGGTACTCCCATCTCAACCAAGTCTCTAGCAATATCAACTTCTGTTGTATTTTGTTGAATCCAAATTTTTCCATTCTTAATATCTAGATGCATCATACAACCATAAACCCTTTTTTGATTATTCCAACCCACACTAATAAGTTGATAATGGTCACGTTCAATATCAAAAATTCGTTCTACTTCAACTTCACCATAGCTGGGTTTATACTGCGAATATTTAGTTAATATTTGCTGAATTGCTTCTCTATAATTTTCTATCTTATCCATGAGATAATTTCCTCCTTCTCCACACCACATTTCCCTATAAGCACCAAGCAACGGATATTGTAGCGGATACAGAGGGTTAGTTTGAGTAAAATCCTTTACATCATCCGTTGCCTATAATGCCTTGATTTAGGGAACTACCAGCATATTATTCTGCTGCGGTAGAACTCAAGGTCATTGTCTTCTCCAAAAATGCCATGCTGGGATTTGTTGCTGGTGCAGGGGGCTGATGCAAATCAATTAGTTGGGCTAAAGTTTGTTTTAACTGGGTACGGGGGACAATATCATCTACGAAACCGTGCTTGAGTAAATCTTCAGCGGTTTGGAAATCGTCTGGTAGTTTTTCTCTCAAGGTTTGCTCGATCACTCGCCTACCAGCAAAACCGATGGTTGCTTTGGGTTCTGCCAGAATCAGATCGCCCAACATGGCAAAACTAGCAGTCACGCCACCAGTAGTAGGATTGGTCAAAATGGGAATATATAGTAATTTTGCTTCCCGATGCCGTTCTAAAGCCGCAGAAATTTTTGCCATCTGCATTAAAGACAGCATTCCTTCCTGCATCCTTGCACCACCGGATGTGCAGATAATTACCACCGGATAGCGACGTTGGGTGGCTTCTTCAATCAAGCGGGTGAGTTTCTCTCCCACCACAGAACCCATGCTGCCACCCATGAACCGGAAATCCATTACTCCTAAAGCAATGGGTAAACCATTAATTTGACCCAAACCAGTTTTTACTGCATCTATTAGGCCAACCTTTTCTTGATACTCCCGCAAGCGATCGCAATATGCCTTGCGATCGCGAAAACCCAAGGGGTCCGTGGGACGCAAATGTTCGTCCATGGGTCTCCAAGTGTTATTATCTATCAATTGACGGATGCGTTCGTCACTATCTACTCGATTATGATGTCCGCAATCCATGCATACCATCTGATTTGCTCGCAGGTCTTTTGTATATGTCAGTACGCCACATTTAGGACATTTATGCCACAAACCATCCGCAATCTCTCTCTCTTGCCGTTCTGGGGTAGTAGAACCGGATTTACGTCGATTTGCAAACCAATCAAATAAAGACTTTAAACCGCGAGTTTCTTCGTTGTTTGCCATTTTGTTTCTTATGCAAGTGGGTAATATGTTGAGCCAGTGCTGTCTTGGAATTTTCCCAAGTAGAGCAACTGGCGGTGAGCCAGTGCTGTGGAAGGGTTTCCCAATCCAGGAAACTGACAGTGAGTCAGTCCGGTTATGAGAACTCCTCTCAAGAGCCACTGTCACAGTCGAAAACAATGAAGTTGCTAGGCAGACTTCCCAGTCAACAGTCGAGGATATATAGTAATTATTTATGGGTGGTTGACTATTGACTACTGGTTTCAATTTCTCATCTAAACAACTAAAGACATGATTTTTGCATCTCCGGTTGTCAGCTTAACGAAAATATAGAAACCAATTCAAGTCTTTGTTCTTACAGAATTTAGCGCAAAGCCCACGAATAGGAAGGTAAATCTTTTAAAGATTTACCTTCCTATGTCCTTGAGGCGTGGGATGTGGCGCAGCGCGGATTTATCCGCCGTG
>JAAUYI010158220.1_pt1 | contig 15324 bp, 13 predicted proteins | sample 7278041 | NCBI WGS metagenome assembly JAAUYI01 (sample SAMN14350216, study PRJNA611818) | marine sediment metagenome | isolation source: surface marine sediment (0.6m) | place: French Polynesia: Moorea | collected 2018-08
AAACTGGTGATCGGGATTCAGCCGTAAGAAAACATCACCCTGTCCTTCATGGCCAAGGTGCCGGGTCTCGGGGTCGATGGCGTGAAGTTGCGCGAAGTTCCGCTTGAAATCACCATGCCCGATGCCTTCGTCGGCCAGCACAGGCGGATCGCATACGAACGACTGCTGCTCGACCTGATCGAAGGCGACCAGACGCTGTTCGTGCGCCGCGATGAAGTCGAAGCGCAGTGGCAATGGGTCGATGCGATCCGCGCCGTGTGGGAAGACGCGGGGACCAAACCCAAGACATATACTTCGGGCACATGGGGGCCGAGCGCGGCAATCGCGCTCACCGAACGCGACGGAGTGAGCTGGCATGACTGACCTCAACGACACAATTCACAAGGTGACGCAGCGGGTCATCGACAATTCGCGCGCCAGCCGAGCAGCCTATCTCGACCTGATGAAGCGCGAGGGCGATCGCAAGCCCGAGCACAAGGATATTGCCTGCTCCAACCTCGCCCACGCCTTTGCCGGGGCGCTGGAAGACCAGGACGCGATGAAGAACCGACGCGGGCCGAATATCGGGATCGTCACCGCCTACAATGACATGCTGTCGGCGCATCAGCCCTATGGCCGCTATCCCGACCGGATGAAGATCTTCGCCCGCGAAGTCGGCGCGACTGCGCAGGTGGCGGGCGGCACGCCGGCCATGTGCGATGGGGTCACGCAGGGCGAGGACGGGATGGAACTGTCGCTGTTCAGCCGCGACATCATCGCGCTCTCGACCGGGGTCGCGCTCTCGCACCAGATGTATGACGGCGTCGCCTGCCTCGGCATCTGCGACAAAATCGTGCCCGGCCTGCTGATGGGCGCGTTGCGCTTCGGCCACCTGCCCACCGTGTTCGTCCCCTCCGGCCCGATGCCGAGCGGAATTTCGAACAAGCAGAAGCAGGAAACCCGCCAGAAATTCGCCTCGGGCGAGATCGGGCGCGATGCGCTGCTCGAAAGCGAGCTCGGTTCTTATCACTCTCCGGGCACCTGCACCTTCTACGGCACCGCCAACTCCAACCAGATGATGATGGAGATGATGGGGCTGCATATCCCCAGCGCCGCTTTCGTCCAGCCGGGTACCAAGCTGCGTCAGGCGCTCGACCGCGCCGCCGTTCATCGCATCGCCGAACTCTCCGGCACGACCGAGCGCACTTTGGCGCAAGTCGTCGACGAGAAGGCGATCGTGAACGCGGTGATAGGCCTTCTAGCGACCGGCGGATCCACCAACCACGCGATCCACATCCCGGCGATGGCGCGCGCAGCCGGGATTGTGATCGACTGGACCGACATGGCCGAACTTTCGAGTGTCGTGCCGCTGCTCGCTCGAGTTTACCCCAACGGATCGGGCGACGTGAACCAGTTCCACGCAGCCGGCGGGATGGGCTATGTCATGCGCGAACTTCTCGACGCCGGGCTGGCGCATCGCGACATCCTGACGGTGAGCGAAGGCGGGATGGACGCATACTCCGCCGAGCCGGTTCTCGACGGTGACGACCTTGCGTGGTCCCCTATCGGCGAGACCCGCGACGAGACAATGTTGCGTCCGGTTGGAGAAGCGTTCCAGCCCGACGGCGGGATGAAACTGGTGACCGGCAATCTCGGCCGCGCCTGTTTCAAGTCATCCGCCGTCGCGCGCGAACGCTGGACGGTCGAAGCGCCGTGTCGCGTGTTCGAAAACCAGCAGGATGTTGTCACTGCGTTCAAGGCGGGCGAGCTCGATAGGGACGTCGTGGTCGTCGTGCGATTCCAGGGCCCGCGCGCCAACGGGATGCCCGAACTGCACTCGCTTACCCCGTCGCTCGCCGTCCTCCAGGATCGCGGCCACAAGGTCGCGCTGGTTACCGATGGCCGCATGTCGGGCGCCAGTGGCAAGGTGCCAGCCGCGATCCATTGCACGCCCGAAGCCAAGGGCGGCGGGCCGCTCAGCCTGCTGCGCGACGGAGACATGGTGCGGGTCTGCGCCGAGAAAGGCGAGTTGCTGACCGACGCGGACCTCTCCAGCCGCACCCCCGCTCCCGATCCACAGGTCGAATGGGGCGTCGGACGCGAGATGTACCGGATGCTGCAAATGTATTCCGATGGGGCCGAGCAAGGTGCATCGGCAATGTTGGCGGGTGCGGGACTGTGAGCACGGACCTCGTCGCGGTCGATATCGGCGGAACCCATGCTCGATTCGCGCTGGCAGAAATCGCGGAAGACGGTGCGATCACTCTGGGCGAGCCGATGACACTCCACACCGAGGATCATGCGAGTTTTCAGACCGCGTGGGAAGATTATCGCGATCGAATGGGCGGCAGCCTGCCGGACGCGGTGTCGATCGCCATCGCGGGACCCATCAAGAAGGACATCATCCGCTTCACCAACAACCCCTGGATCATCCGCCCCCCGCTGATCGGGGAAAAGCTGGGCTGCGGGCGCTTTACGCTAGTGAACGATTTTGCCGCTGTTGCCCATGCAGCCGCCAGCGCACCGCCCGAGCAATTCCTGCATCTCGCCGGGCCGGACGAGCCACTCCCTGCAACGGGTACGATCAGCGTGCTTGGTCCGGGCACCGGCCTCGGCGTCGCGCATTTCTGGCGCGGTCCCAACGGCGAAACGCGGGTGCAGGCCACCGAAGGTGGACACGGTGACTTCGCCCCCGTCGATGCCATCGAAGACGCAATCCTGGCGCGTCTGCGCAAGAGGCATACGCGGGTATCCGACGAGCGCGTGGTCTCCGGCCCGGCCATCGTCGATATCTACGAAACGCTTGCCGCCATAGAAGGTCGAGCAACTGTTGAGCAGGACGACATCGCTATCTGGACTGCCGGAGTCTCGGGTGAAGATAGCCTCGCTGCGGCCGCTGTCGACAGGTTCTGCCTCGCGCTCGGCTCGGTCGCGGGCGACATCGCGCTGATCCAAGGCGCGAGCGGTGTGGTGATCGCCGGTGGCCTTGGATACCGTATCCGCGACACCTTGCTCGCTTCGGGCTTTGCCTCGCGCTTCGCTGCCAAGGGACGCTTCGCCAGCATGATGGCCGGGATGCCGGTGAAGCTGATCGTCCACCCCCAACCCGGCCTCTATGGCGCGGCCGCAGCCTTTGCACAGGAACATGGCGCATGACCGAAACGCTGGAATTCAGCACTGTCGATGACCTGCTGCAGCGCCTGCAGGAACTGCATGTTCGCACCCGCGAGACGCCGCTGTTCAACCCGGTGTTTCAACTGGGGCTCGATATTTCACGTGCGCTGGAAGCCGGAACCACCAATCTCGATAAGCTCGCGTCACTTGTTGAAGAACTCGAATGCGAGAGCCTTCAAGCGCGGGCTTCGCGACTGCAGCGCAGTCTCGCGCCGGTTGCGATCAAGGAAAACGAAGCAAAGCTGAAGGAAGTCCTCGCCTCGACCGATGACTTCGACGCATTTAGTCGAAGGTGGGAAACACCGTTTCTCCATACAGTCTTCACGGCGCACCCAACCTTCCTGCTGACACCAGACCAATCAACCGCCGTCGCGAAGGCGGCGAGCAGCGACGGGGAAGTAACCCGCTCGGTATGCAGCGCAAGCGGCGAACGCCCTGCGATTACCCTCGACTACGAACATGGAGAGGTCGTCAAAGCGCTCGCCAATGCGCAGGACGCCCGCGACGAGTTGGTCTCGACCATCATCACTCAGGCATATGAGGCCTTTCCGAGCAAATGGCATGACCTGAAACCGGTTCCCTTCCGCTTTGCAAGCTGGGTCGGTTACGACATGGACGGGCGGACCGACATCAAGTGGTACACGTCGATCCGGTTCCGCCTGTCCGAGAAGGCGGAACGCCTGGCGCGCTATGCCGACGATCTGGAAGGTATCGACCGTGGCCACGCTCTCATAAAGACGCTGCGCTCAGGGGTTCAACAAGCAGCCTCCAGCGCCAAAGACTTCGCAGAAGACCTCACTTCTCCCGAAGATCTTTCGGCTGCCGCAAACCGGCTGACGGCGGACGATCCGGCCAAACTCATAAGCCTGTCAGGGATAGTCGAAACGCTCGAGACTGAAGCGCGGGACGGCGAGAAGTATCGAGCGATAGCGCTCAAGACGCTCGCGGCGGCGATGCGCGCCGACGGTCTTGGGATGGGTCATATTCACTTCCGGGTGAACGCCAAGCAGCTTCACAACGCGATCCGCAGCAGGTTGAAGGATCCGACGGCACTCGACCTTGCCAGCAAGGGGGCCATGTCGACGCTGCGCCAGATGCTCCAAGAGGTGCAGCCGCTACGGAGCAACTTTGCGAGCCTTGCGATCGAAAGCTCGACCGCGATCCGACAATTCCTCGCGATGGCGCAGATCCTCGAACATATCGACGCGGACACGCCGATCCGCATGCTGATCGCTGAATGCGAGCAACCTTCCACGATCCTCGCTGCGCTGTACTTCGCCAAGCTGTTCGGGATCGAGGACAAGGTCGACGTCTCACCGTTGTTCGAGACTGAAAGCGCACTGGAACACGGAGGCCGTTTCCTTGATGCGCTGTGCGAGGAGGATCAGTATCGCGACTATGTCCGCCTGCGCGGGCGCGCTTGTATCCAGACGGGCTTCTCCGATGCCGGTCGGTTTGTAGGACAAATCCCGGCGAGCCTTGCCATCGAGCGTCTGCAGGGCCGGTTTGCGCAGGCGCTGGCCAAGAACGGCCTCACAGATGTCGCCGCGCTGATCTTCAACACACACGGCGAAAGCATGGGCCGCGGGGCACATCCGGGCGGTTTCGCCGACCGGTTGACATGGCCGATGAGCCGCTGGGCGCGCAGCCGCTTCACCCGCAATGGCATAGAACTCGAGCCGGAGGTCAGCTTCCAGGGCGGCGACGGCTACCTCCACTTCGCCACGCCCGAACTCGCGCGGGCCACGTTGACGCGGATCATCACCGAAGAGCCCGAGAGATCCGAAGTTTGCGCGGATCCGCTCTACGAGCGGACCGATATCAGCCTCGATTTCTACCGCGCGATCCGAACCCATCAGCGTCAACACCTGCGCAGCCAGACCTATTCGCGCGCTGTTACCGCATTCGGTCTCGGCTTGCTGAATTCAACCGGAAGCCGTGTCTCGCGCCGGCAGTCGGATTTGTCGGCCGATCGTGACATGAACCTGCGGCAGATTCGCGCGATCCCGCACAATGCGATCCTGCAGCAGCTCGGCTATCCGGTGAACGTCATCTCGGGCGTCGGCAGCGCGGCAGACGGCAATTACGAGGAAGTCGCCGCATTGATCGAGGATAGCGAACGCGGGCTGCAACTGATGCGCCTGGCTCGCGCCTCCAACGCGCTGGCAAGCATCAAAACGGTCGCCGCTCATGGCGAACTGTTCAATTCGGCCTATTGGGCGAGCCGCCCCTATCGGGGGACCGAGCCGCACCTTTCGGCCGCGTGCGAGACGCTGGCCGAATACCTGACCAAGGACGATCGCACCGGAGTGTTCCGTCGGCTCGCTTCACGCCTGCGGGTCGATGCGCTGAAGTTTCACCGGCTGCTGGCATTGCTCCCCGCCGAGGAGCCCGATCCGACGCGCGAAAACACCCGCCGCATGATCGGCGCGGCGCAGGCGCTGCGGCTTGCGCTCATGCAGCACATCTTCCTGAAGGCTGTCTCCGTGCCTGTCTTCAGCCGCGCCAACGACATCAGCCGCGAAGATGTGCTCGAGATGGTGTTCTCGCTCCGGATCGACGATGCTCTCGCGCAAATGCGTCGCGCCTTCCCCACGTCTTTCCCTTCGGCGCAGGACTTCGCGCTCGATGCCGCGGCCGACTACCCGGACAGCGGCACGGAGGGCTACGCACAGATCGGACGCGACCTGATCGACCCCATCGAGCGAGCCTACCAGCTCTCGCTCCGGATCGGGACGACCATCGCCAACCATTTCGGAGCGCACGGTTAGGTTAGGGCCTGACGGGCCGCGCCCCCACGATAAAACGCTAATCTCGTTAACGTTTTGCGGCCTCAATCGTCCCTCGGAGGGACGCGCTCTCGTTAGTCGCTGGTGATAACGCGCCTAACGAGGCATACTGCGCGGTATGTCAAAGGGACTCAAACCGATTCATATCGCCGCTGCTGCGGCCATTGCCGCGATCACCGGCGGCGCTACGATCGCGATTGGACAGTCGACGGCCGACGAAGCGGCTGACGCTGCCGAACAGGTCGCGAGCGAGGCAGAGGATGCGATCCGCAAGATCGATCCGACTACCGGCGGAGAATCGCTTGTGGTCGATCCGAGTCTTCCCCAGCCCTACGGTCCGCAGGTCGAACCCGAACTGCCGCCGCTCGAGGCTGAGGAAGCCGCGGATTCCCCAGATGCTGCTGCAGAGCGCTCTCCGGCAACGCGAATGATCTCCGAACCGCAAGTCCAGTCGGTCCCCACGCCACAGCCAAACACCCGCGTTCCAGCCCAGTCGCGCGAAGTCGCGAGCAACGATCCCTTCGTGATCAAGAGCATCCTGCCGGTCGCCGGTACGATCAAGTATGGCGAATGGTTCTGGGACGAGTCTCGCGCGCCCAAGAACGGCAAGCTGGTGATCACGGTCGATCTCGAAGCGCGCGTCATCAGCGCGTTCCGCGACGGTCACGAGATCGGCACCGCCGTCGCCCTTCTTGGCACACGCGAGTATCCGACGCCGATCGGTACATTCCCGATCCTGACCAAGGAAAAGGACAACGTTTCCGAGAAATACAACAATGCCCCGATGCCATGGACTCTAAGGCTGACTTGGGACGGGATTGCGATCCATGGCTCTCCTGTCATGAACGGCTACGCCAGCCACGGCTGCATTGGCGTGCCCGATCCGTTCGCCGAAAAGCTGTTCGCGGCCGCAAAACGCGGCGACAAGGTCGTTATCACGCGCGGCAAGATGATCGGGGTGGGCGACAAGATCAGTTGAGCTAGTGCGATGATCGTGGCGGTTCCGGCGCGAACCGCCAGACCCGCATTGTAACGCCGGTCGGTGCGATCTCCTCGGTTCCCGGGACGATCAGAACACCGCTCAGCGAGGCATTTTCCTCTCGCCACAAGCGGTCATAGGCGCGCGCAGCTTCGCTGCGGCTGGCGATCCCGCCCAGTTCGCCAATGATCCGGCAAATCGTCTCGATCGCAATGATACGAGGGACATTGGCGTAGTAGCGGAAGGAAGGCCCGTCATCGCGGTGGACCATCTCGTCCCAATCGAGTTCGGCATACCATTCGATCGCCCGCCAGGCTTCGGCCAGGTGACCGGCACTCGCAGCTAGCGCCTCGACGTCGAGCCATTGATGCTCGGCCAGATGCTGGCGGACCCGTACGCGGTCGAACGCGGTGCTTGCGTTCGAGGGGTCTGTGACTGGCATGATCCCGGCTTGCGCAACCACGCCCTCAAGCTCGCTCCTGCGCCAGTCCAGCAGAGGTCGGATCATCGGGGTTTCGCCGTCGGGCAGCGTAGTCGCCGCGCGAATGCCGGAAAGTCCCGCAAGACCGCTTCCTCGCGACAACCGCATGAGCAAGGTCTCGGCCTGATCGTCGGCGTGGTGCGCAGTCGCCAGCGCGCCCAGCCCTTGCTCGCGGACCCAGGTCGCGAGCGCGCGATAGCGCGCCTCCCGAGCCTTGGCCTGAAGGTTCCCCGCGGAAACGCGGACCTTCAGTGCCGTGAATGGGATATCGCGCTCGCGACAGACCTGCTCGACCAGCGCAACTTCTTCGGCCGCTTCCGGACGCAATCCGTGATCGACGCTCGCGACCGCAATCTCGCCCGGGAGTGCCTCGTTCGCGAGCAGCATCAGCGCCACGCTATCGGGGCCGCCGGATACGGCCAACCCGAGCGGTCCGGTGCGCTCGTCAACCGGCCACACATGATCGAGCCGCTCTGAAAAACGGCGGATCAGTTCAGGTTCGATATGCCTATCAATGAGCGCCCCCAGCAGGCCTTCGACAGCCTATTCGCAGGTCACCTTGCCGCGGTTCTCTTCGTACTTGTTCAGCAAGCGCCCGCTCGCGACCGCCGGATACGTTTCGCCGAACTCCGCCAGAGCAATACACGCGCGGCGGGTGTCGTTCAGCGCGATCATGGATTCGGCAAGATAGAGCAGACTGTCCGGTGCGCGCGCCGCCGTCCGATCGGCCTGGTAGTTGCGCAGGAACCAACGCGCGGCATCATCTGGCATTCCATCGTCGAGAAACGCCCGGCCGAGTAGATTTCGGCCAAAAGTGGCACGCCAGTGCGACGGATATTTTTCGACGAAGTCAGAAAGTTGCTGGCGTGCTTCGGGATAGAAGCCAGCATTCCACAGGCGATAGCCGTAGGAGTACTCGTCATCCGCCTCATCGCCGCTTTGCGGCTTGGTGATCGCCTGGACTGCCGCAAGCCTTTCGGCGCTCGGACCAGCAGGAGCCTGTTCGCCAGCGTTCGTCTCGATCTGTCGGGTCGCTGCACTCGATGAAGCGCCGCCCGTCATTGCTGCAAGATTGGTGTCGGTCGCGGCCTCTTCTGCCTCTTCTACCGCCTCGGCGCTGTCGGCCAATTGCGGTTCGCCCGGGCTGGATTCCAGCGCCGTCAAACGAGTTTCGACTTCGGACAGCGAGTTGAGATTCTCTTCCGAGATCGCCGTCAGCCGCTGCAGTTGCAGTTCGATCGCGTCGAGCCGCGCGAGGATGTCGGTGACGGCAGTGGTGGACGCGCCCGAATTGTTGGCCGTGGTTTGTGTGTTGCCGTCAGGCGTGATCTGCGGCTCGAAGAACCGTCCCTCGCCGCCGGGGAACACATTGCGCTGGAGCGCGCGGATTTCGGCTTCGATCTTGCGCAACCGCGCCTCGGACACCTCATCCTGGGCCATCGCGGGGATCGAGGTGGCGGCGATCGTCGCTGCGCCCACGGTCATGGCCAGCATTCGCGTTACGGGTTTCGAAACGAGGCGTTTCATATCTGGTCTGGCTCCCTCTCTAAAGCCGTTGATCAAGCGGCTTTCCGCATTCGCGGCTTGAAAACGCAACAACTCCCTGGCGGGTGCTGTCTGAACATCGACAGAATCTGTGCAGATTGCAGCGCCTCAAGTCGAGAGCGGCAAGGTGTCTTATGCGCAGGGCAAATCGGGAAGATTGCTTCAGTTCGTTTCCGGGACGGCGCTGGCCGGTACATCGGCGCGAGCCAGCAGTGCCGCAGCAGAAATCGGTGTGTCCCCGAGCGTTATCGGCTCATCCGACAATTTCGGGACTTCCTGCCCACCGATCGTGATGGCGAACGCATCCGGGCGACCGGTGTTGATCCTCGGCTCGGTCGCATCCGGCGGAAGCGTGAACTGCTCACCGCTGTCCATCTGCTTTTCGAGTAGGCGCTCACCGCCATCTTCGTAGAAGCGAACCCAGATTCCGTCTTCGAGTGCAGTAAAGACGACCTGTCCGTCCGCACCTACGGCAATGGCGGATTCGGAAGCCTCCGCCGTATCGGCCAAGACCGTGGCCTCGTCGCTTTCATCGCTGCCGACCAGTAGTGAAGCTGGCCCGGTTCCTGCTCCAAAATAGGTGCTTACAAACGCCAATACGCCGACGGCCAGCAGCAGGGCAGCGAAAGCGCCGAACCATGCAAGGCCTGCCGATGGCAGCTTGGCGGAATCGCCGGGCTCCATCCCGCCGGCCAAAACCGCACGATGCGAATGTATCTCGGCCAGTTCGCCGCGCACTTCGTCCGCAATTGCCGAATCGTCCAGACCGACTTCGCGCGCATAAGTTCGGGCAAAACCGATCGCGTAGGTTCGCGACGGCAATGCGTCGAAGTCGCCAGACTCAATCGCTTCGAGGTGCCGGAGCGGGATACGCGTCTGCGCAGAGATGTGTTCGAGATCGAAGCCCTTTTCTTCGCGTGCAGTGCGCAGTCGGTCGCCCGCACCCATCAGGGGCAGTTCCTGAACTGCATTGTCCTGTTCGTCGCTCATGACCCGGCCCACGTTTTGTATGTGGTTATCGATATATCTACGCACAAAATCGGTGCTGGTGCCCGCTGTCAACGATTCACTTGAATTCTTACAAATTCTAACGACTGGACGGTCATGCAGCACAATTGATCGGACGCGGCGAGATGTTCCGGTCCACGGGCAGGATCAATCGAACTCGATGTCGCGCTCCGTTGCCCACGCGCTCAGCTGTTCGCGAATGTCGGTTTCGGGCCTGTTCAGCCATCCCGTCATCGCCTCTCCGAGTTCTGCCAGGTCGACCTTGCGGACGAGTTCCTTGATCGGCCCGACCGCTGCCGGGGTGATCGAAAGGCGCCGGAAGCCGATGCCAAGCAAGGCCAGGGCTTCAAGGCGCCGGCCACCCATCTCGCCGCACACGGCCACATCCACGCCGCTGCCCGCCGTGGTTTGCGCAACCCGGCGCAGGAACCGCAGGATCGAAGGGCTGAGCCAATCATAACGCTGCGCGATCTTGGGGTTTGCTCTGTCGGCCGCGAACAGGAACTGGGTGAGGTCGTTGGTGCCGATCGACAGGAAGCTTAGTTTTGGGAGCAACAGATCGAGCACCTCGGCGAGCGCCGGCACTTCGAGCATCGCGCCATAATGGATCGCGTCCGGCAACAGCTTCTTGTTCTTGCGCAGGAAAGCGAGCTGTTCTTCGAACACCGCCTTGGCCGCGTCGAATTCCCAGGGCTCGGACACCATCGGGAACATCACGTAGAGCGGATGACCGGCGCTTGCCTCCAAGAGCGCACGCGCCTGCGCCTTCATCAGGCCTTCGCGTTCGAGGGCCAGCCTGAGAGCGCGCCAGCCCATCGCCGGGTTCTCGTCGTTTTCGGCTACGTCGGACGCGAGATAAGGGACAGCCTTGTCGCCACCGATATCGACCGTCCGGAAGACCACGGGCTTGTCGCCGGCCGCGTCCAGCACGTCACGATACAGCCGCATCTGGCGTTCGCGCTGCGGCAGGGTGGCAGAAACGAGGAACTGGAATTCGGTGCGGAACAGGCCGACGCCGTCCGCACCGGTCATCGCCAGCGAACTGATATCGTCGCGCAGCCCGGCATTCATCATCACCTGGATGCGCGTGCCGCAGCGGGTGAACGGCTCGACGTCGCGCAGTTCGGCATAGGCGGCCTGCTTTTCGCGCGACTTTGCAAAGCGCGCCTCGAACGCGTCGGCCACTTGCGCCGAAGGGCGGATCGTTGCCGTGGCGGCGGTCGCGTCGAGCAGGATTTCATCTCCATCGCGGATAATCCCGCGGAGACCTTTGGCTTGCCCCAGGACAGGCACGCCCATGGCCCGCGCGACAATCACGACGTGAGCAGTGAGCGATCCCTCTTCGAGGATCACGCCCTTCAACCGTCGCCGGTCGTATTCGAGCAGTTCGGCCGGACCGAGATTGCGCGCGATCAGGATCGTGTCGCGCCGCAGACCCTGCGACGCCGCTGTGCCAAGCTGGCCCGACACGATCCGAACCAGCCGGTTCGCCAGATCCTCCAAATCGTGCATCCGGTCGGCAAGCAGCGGATCGTCGATTTCGCGCATCCGCATTCTAGTGTGCTGCTGCACACGCTCGATCGCGGCCTCGGCGGTCAACCCGCTGTCGATGGCTTCGTTGATCCGCCGCGACCAGCCTTCATCGTAGGCGAACATCTTGTAGGTCGCGAGCACCTCTTCGTGCTCTCCCCCCACTCCAAACTCCGCCTGGTTCGAAAGGCTTTCGATCTGCTCGCGCATCTTGTCGAACGCGCGGTAAACCCGCTGGCGCTCGGCCTCGATATCTTCGGCGACCACCTGGGTGATTTGAACGCGCGGCTGGTGATACACCGCCTGCCCCGCTCCCAGCCCTTTCACCAGCGTCAGGCCAGTGACGGTTTGCGGCCCGGTCTGCTCTTCACTGAGCCCGCGCGCCTCCTCTTCATCGATCAGTTCGGCGTTGGCGATCAGTTCCGACAGCACCATTGCGGTGGTTTGCAGCGCCTCGATCTCGACATCCTCGTAGCGGCGCGGATCGACATGCTGGACGCACAGCACGCCAACGGCGCGCTCGCGATAGACAATCGGCACGCCGGCAAAAGAATGGAATTTCTCCTCTCCCGTTTCCGGTCGGTACTGGAAGTCGGGATGCGCCTTTGCCTCGGCAAGGTTTAGCGTCTCGACATTGTCGGCGATCGTCCCGGTCAGGCCTTCGCCTATTGCCATGCGAGTAACGTGGACCGCGCTCTGGTTAAGTCCGCGCGTGGCGAACAGCTCAAGCATGCCTTCGCGCAGGAGATAGATCGAGCAGACCTCGCTGGTCAGGCTCTGGCCGACGATTTCGACCACCCGATCGAGCTTGCCCTGCGCGTGCATGCGCGAGGCCATCACCTCGTGAAGGCGGGTGAGAATCTGGCGTGCGGAAGCGGCGGCGGTCATGCCACTCGACTAGAGAGTCCGCACGCCAAAATCAAAGCATGCGATGCGAGGAAAGGAAGCAGCCTTCAGGCGCGTGCGATTTCTTCCTTCAATCGCAGTTTTTGCTTCTTGAGAAACTGGATCACCGCAGTGTCGGGCGCCGGGCGGGCCATTTCTTCGCGAAGCTTGGCTTCGAGGCCTGCATGCTTGTTCAAAAGCGCGTCAACGTGGGAGGAAACTGCGGACGATGCCATAAAGGATTCTCCTATATGTGAGTCGGGGGGCTGCCCCCGGGGAGCGACTCGTCCATTGCGGACGAACCGCAGAATGTGATCAAACCATAAGATGATTAACTTGCAAACCTATTCATTCGGGTGAATCGGTGGGAGAGCTGTAGGTCACGGTGAATCGCGGGATTTTTTTTGAAGGATGAAACGCGGCGATGAATGAGCAAGAGCTCCAGAAACAGCTCGAACTGCTCAAGACGGAGCATCGCGATCTCGACGCGGCGATCGCCGCATTGACCGAAGCGGGATCGACTGATCAGCTTCAGATTGCCCGGCTCAAGAAGCGTAAGCTGCGCCTGAAAGACCAGATCGCGATCATCGAAGACACGCTGCTGCCAGATATTATCGCTTGATTTTCAACATCTCATCGCGCGCTTCAAACGACCTACCTCGTTAACGCAGGCGCGATTCTGTTCCGGTCTGGGACGCTTTGCGATAACACCGGGAAAATATCGTTAGCCGACTGGCGGCGTTCAGTTTCGGAGCCTAGCCCTTTGTATTCACATGCAAGAGACCACCAGCCTGTCTGGCCCGATTATCGAGGCACTCTACAGCGAAGCGCTGGTTTTGGCCGACGACGTGCGCGCGGTGTTCGCTCTCGGATCCCAGGATCCCGGGCATGGTGAGGACACGATGGTCAGGCTCGCGCTGTCGACCGAAGGGCTGAAAACGACCACCCGGATGATGCATATCCTAGCCTGGTTGCTGAACCAGCGCGCTTTCTTCTCGGGCGAATTGTCGGAAAGCCAGGTTCGAAAGCACGGCGCCTTGCCGGATGATCGCCCGTCCGATCCGGCGCAGCTTGCCTTGCTCGAACCGGAAACGTGCGAATTGATCGATGAGACCGAGCGATTGCATCGACGCATCGCGCGACTCGACGATGCTTGGCGGCGGCACTACGAGAAGCAGTCGCCAGTCCGTGCGTTCCATGACCGGATCGGACGCGAGTTGGGCGCGCAGCTCCGCTAGCGATCAGGCTACGGCGAGTGCCTCTCGCCATCGCTCCAGCCGCGCTTGGCGGACGCTTTCATCCATATCGGGCTCGAACCGAGCGAGCTTCCCTCGCATCTTCTGCGCCGCGCTGGCGAGACTGGGATACAGACCAGCCCCCGCTGCGGCGAGCATCGCTGCACCCAGAGCGGTGGTTTCGACGAAACCCGGACGCTCGACCGGCAGGTTCAGGACATTGGCAAGATCCTGGGCCATCCAGTCGTTTGCGGCCATCCCACCATCGATCCTCAGCGTCCCCCATGCTGTTCCATGGGCAGCGAACGCCTGCGCGAGATCGTATGTCTGGTGCGCCATTGCCTCGAGCGCCGCACGTGCAAGTTCGGCCTTGCCACTGGCGAAGCTCAAGCCGGTGATGACTCCGCGTGCGTCGGCTCTCCAATGCGGTGCCCCCAGCCCTGCCAGCGCGGGCACGATGGTCACACCGCCGCTATCTGGGATGGAGCGTGCCAGTTCTTCAGTCTGCGAGGCAACCTCGACGATGCCGAGCGAATCCCTCAGCCACTGGACGAGGCTTCCGGCGACGAAGACCGAGCCCTCGATGGCATAGGTCCGCTCACCGCCGATCTGCGAGAGCACGGTCCCTAGAAGACGGTTCTCGGAATGCGGGATGGTTTTGCCCTGATTGGTCAGAACGAAAGCGCCAGTGCCATAGGTCGCCTTGGTTTCGCCGGGTGTCAGGCACGCCTGCCCGATGGTGGCCGATTGCTGATCGCCTGCGAGGCCAGTGATGGGAATCTGCCTGCCAAAGAGGCCCTCGGCCGTCTCGCCCATCGCTCCGGACATATCGCTAACCTGCGGCAATGCCGCCAGCGGAACGCCAAACAGATCGCAAAGGCCTTGATCAAACTGCTCCCCGCCCAATTCGAGCAGCAGCGTGCGGCTGGCATTGCTCGCGTCCGAGACATGTGCGCCCCCCGTCAGCTTGAACATCAGCCAGCTTTCGATGGTCCCGAACGCGAGCGTACCCTTTTCCGCCGCAGCCTTCACCTCGGGCACATTGTCGAGCATCCAGCGCATCTTGGTGCCCGAGAAATACGGGTCGAGCAGCAAACCGGTGCGGCGTTGTACGTCCGCTTCGTACCCCCCGCCGCGCAGCTCGGAGCAGAACGGCTCGGTTCGCCGGTCCTGCCACACGATCGCGCGGGTCAACGGCTCGCCGGTTGTCTTGTCCCACGCAACCACAGTCTCGCGCTGGTTGGTGATACCGATCGCCGCGATACAGGCGGCACCGCCCGCCTTGGAGATCACCTCGAGCGCACAGGCGAGCGTCTTGTCCCAAATCTCCGCTGCATCGTGTTCGACCCAGCCGCTTTGCGGATAATGCTGTGTAAGTTCCTTCTGCGCGCTGGCGACAAACACGCCGTCGCCGGCGAAAAGCATCGCGCGGGTGGACGTCGTTCCTTCATCCAGAACAAGTATGTAGTCGGACATTATCTTCTCCGGGCAGTGCCCCAGCCACCCGCTCCCTCCCCCCTTCCACCCGGAGCCTACCGGGATACGGTCCGGGTGGAAGGGTGGAGGGAGCGGGTGGCTGGGCTCATACAACAACAGAATTGCGGGCGGTCGCCCTTTGACTGCCGTGACATTATGACACCCTCAGGTTATCCCAAATCGTCATTCCAGCGGAGGCTGGAATCTAGGGCGGCATGCACCACGATCTTGGGGATATCCTTC